>Ga0116151_10002243_pt1 | contig 17902 bp, 15 predicted proteins | sample AD_UKC117_MetaG_FD_89893 | JGI IMG/M metagenome (GOLD analysis project Ga0116151, IMG submission 89893) | Active sludge microbial communities of municipal wastewater-treating anaerobic digesters from Hong Kong - AD_UKC117_MetaG | ecosystem: Engineered > Bioreactor > Anaerobic > Digestate...
AACTTTTGATTGATCCAGAAGGGAAACGGCCGTGAGTGATTGTTATCGAAGGCCTGAACGTCAGCGGGATGATGCAAACTGCGGTTCCGCTGGGGCAGTGACCACAGTCAGAGCAGGAGAAAATGAGATCTTATCGCTGACACCCGACGATAAACAAGAGAAACGTGACTAGAACACACCGCTTGGCCTGGGGAAATACATCCCCCTACCTCATACGCGTACTGCCCACTCGATCTGGCCCTGAACAGCAGACTGTCCTTGACCTGACCACATCCGCTGCACCCTCTATAGATCCCGGTGCTGAAACACCCGAACGGCCGTAAACAGGGCCACTAACAGATACAGCACAGCATAAAGCACCATTAACAGGTTTGGAACAGAAAGCGTTACAAACGGCGTCATTTGCAAGGCGGCTCCCAGTGTCGTCTGCATCTCAAAAGTGGCTCTGCGCCAGAGTGCCTCTGTAGGGAACAACAGACTGGTGGCAATGCCGACCTGCACGGCCGTCTGATTATTGAATATCGTGCCGATTTGCTCAATCCAGCCACCAATAAACGCCAAACCGTAGAGGCCGAAGACCATGCCACCCGTTGCCAACGCCGGCATGGTGCTAGAACATGCCAGGGCAAAGGTCATCACCAGCAGCGCCTCTAAATAGATCAGCAACACGCCCGACAGCAGATTTTGCGGCTGATACCCCGCCTGCAGGTAAACACTTACTATAATTCCCCCCGACATCAGCAAGAGATAAAGCGCCAGCAGGCCAGCAAAGGCCAGCCACTTGCCCAGCACCACGTCAGACCGACGCAGCGGCTTGGCGACAATCGTCTGGATCGTGCCTGAGCTGATTTCACCGGACAGCGTATCGGCGCTAAGCAGTGCTCCCATCGCCACCGAAAGAAAGGTTACCGCATAAAGGCCGGCAACCAGCAGAAAATTCGACATCTCAGTTTGGGCCACACGGGCAAAGGCCGTGCCCTCAGCGATGGTCTCGTTTCTGATCTGCGTAAAGATCATGCGAAAGCCAATTGAGTAGACAACCAGGAACAGGATACCCAACACGAGGCCAGTCAACACGATGCGCCGGCGGATCGCCTCCCGGAAGGTCATGCGCGCCAGGATCAATATCTTTTTCACAACCCACCATCCTTGCCCACCGTTTCGATGAATAGATCCTCCAACGATAGGCGGCGCGGCGAAATCGCCCACACGTCTACCCCTTGGGCCACCAGATAGCGGTTGATCTCCGCAATCGCCGCTTCATTATGGACGGTCAGCGTCAGCTCCTCGCCGTTTGCCTGCACATCCTGGCCCCAGCGCGCCATTTCCGCGACCATCCTCGCTGTCAGGCCGGCCGCGCGAATGGTAACCACCGACTCGCTGCCATCCAGCGCGTCGAGTTCGAGGCTGCGCACCACTTCCCCGTGACGAATAAAGGCCACCCGGTCGCACGTCACTTCGATTTCGCTTAGCAGGTGTGAATTAAGAAAGACACAGGTCCCTTCATTCCGCAGTTCGCGGATGATATCCCGTACCAGGCGTCGTCCGACAGGGTCCAGGCCCGAGGTAGGCTCGTCGAGAAACACCAGTGCTGGGTGATTCATCACTGCCTGGGCTAACCCGATGCGCTGCAGCATGCCTTTTGAAAAGGTACGCAACTGTTTGTTGCGAAATGGAGCTAATCCCACGCGCTCAAGAAGCGCCTCCCGCCGTGACCTGAGCGCTTGCGCTTCCATTCCCAGCAGCTCGCCATGGAGCGAAAGGAATTCACTGGCGGTCAGCCACTCCTGAAAGCGAAAGTGCTCTGGCAGAAACCCGACGCGGGTCATCACTTCACGGTTGCCAAGCGGAGCGCCCAGCAGAGAGGCAGTGCCCGATGTTGGCATCACAAGGCCCAGCAGCATTTTGATAAATGTGGTCTTTCCGGCCCCGTTCGGACCCAGAAAACCAAAAACCTCACCCTGCGCCACGCGCAGGGTGAGGCCTTCTACCGCGGTATGATCGCCGAATACTTTTCTCAGTTGTTCAGTTTCGATCGCTTGAACAGACATACACAACCTGCCTATGGGAGGCCGTTTGCCATTTCCACTGCCTGCTGGGAATCCATCCCCAGTCCGCTGATGGCATAGATAATTCCGTCTTTTACCCACAGCAGCGCATATTGCGGGGTTTCAGAGGAGGGGCGCATGATCAGCGTGCCGGTCACACCGTCCACACTCACCTGTTCGTGGACCGCTCCACCTCTTGGGATTGGCACCAGCAGTGTGGAGGTCCAGTCAACCGTACTGGTTAGCTCAGCCGCTTCCTCAGCAGTCATTCCGGTGAATTCCAGTCCTATGCGCGCCAGCGCTTCGATATCCAGGTCGGCCGGCGCATTGACGCTGGGGCTGGGCATCTGGGCCAGGATAACACAGTCCGGATAGCGGCGCTCGGTGGTGCTCTGCTCTGTATTGCCAGCCACGTCCGTTCCGGGCCGGGGGCAGGTGCCGAAGGACACGCTGACCGCCGCCGGAATAGACACTGTGATCTCGGCTCCGTCCACCGAGGCGGGCAGGTCGAGGTCACTCCGTCCCGCTTCGTCGAGCAGCGCCTGTGCCCGCGCCCGGTCAACGGTGAGGCTTAAAGCCGCGTTGTCGGTGACGTTGATCTGGCTGGGCGTCATGCCGGTCGGGATGCGCACGTCGAAGCCGGCCAGTTGGCTGGCCTCTTGAGCACTTGCCGCCACGACCGGTTCACCCGGCTCATGCTCTATTTCCACCGAGTCGGCTAGCAGCTCCGTGAACTGGTTGCCGAGCGCCCCGTCACCAGTCAGTTGCTCCAGGCCAGTGAAATCCACCGACACTACCTGCACCTGTTGCACGCGGAACAAATTCAATATCTCACCCGCCAGGGTGCGTGTGCTAGGAAATGCCAGGATAAGCACCAGAAGGACAAGCGCCACCGCGGCAAATCGGACTACGGGCATTGAAAACCATCTTTTAGTCATAGAACGCTCCTTTTGTTTTTTGATCTGTTGCGAAAACCGTGCCCAGGCGATTTGAGCTGAAGGCCCGGTTTGCTCTGCGGACGCCAAGAAAGCAAACAGGCGGCCCGCTTCAAGTTGTTTCATCTGCAATTGCTGCTGGCGTGCCCGGCAGGATGCGCAAAGCTCGATATGTTGGGCACGTTCAGTGTCCAGTTCGCCATCAAGTGCCGCCCGCAGTTCGCCATCACTCAGATGTTGTTGCATCATTCCTTCTTTGCTGGGGCATTGCCTTGTGCCAGCGCACGATACTTTTTCTCGAATTCACCTTCGGCGCGTACCAGAAGCGGACCAATTGACGAAGGGGTGACGTTCAGCGTGCTGGCGATCTCCTTATAGGAAAAGCCTGAGTAGCGCAGAATCAGGAGCTGCGATTGCCGCTCTTTCATCCCGGCAAGGACCAGCCGTACCTGCCGCCACTCCTCCTTCTGGGCCAGAATCTCGGCCGGTGAAAGCTGGGTTGTTTCCTCTAGCGCATATTGAACGGCCGTTAGCTCGTACTGTTCCCGGCGCTTCCATTCCCGTATCGAGTTCAGCCCGAGTCGGGTAGCCACCCGGTACAGCCATCCGCCGGCGTTTTCGACCTTTGGCTTCTTCTGATTGTGCCGGTACAGGCGCAGGAAAGCTTCAAGAGCCAGATCCTCTGCTTCGGCCGGATCGCCCACCAAACGCCGCAAGATCTGGTACACTGACGTCCAGTGTTCCAGAAACAGCGCTTCTAGTTCCAAAGAGCCTGCTTCGGCCCGTGCAGCGTCGGCGCTCTCCCTTTTGAAATATTTCATAGAATCAATCATACACTTGATCGGCTAGACGCTCTTTGCATCATACCGTTCCATATAGTAGACCCCTCCCAAATGGAAAATCGGACAGCTATAGGTTTTGCCCGTGGCATCATTATTAAACTCCAGCCCCAAAACCGTCGCCACACCCTACAGCCCTTATTTCATGCACTCACATGCGCCTGCTGTGCACATGAGTGCTTGCATCGTGAATCTATCCTTGTTGCTTGTTTTTTTGGAGAGGGGCAAGCGCTTTGAGGGCGAACACATTTCGCTGCCTGAGACAGATCAACCGGCTATGGCTTCCCTGGGATGCCGCCCTGACCTGCAGCGACACGAAATTGTGAGTGGTCAATGCCGCCAGCAACGATGTCTCAGTTATCGATATCAAGGTGGACCACACCGCTTTCCGAAGCTGCCAGGTAGTCACTGTGGCGCACACGCGGTGAATAATTTCTTTTTGCGGAATTCCGTTGCTTCATCTCCGCCAGTGTGATAGCCTTCTAATTAGAATATTTGAGCTATACAAGCCTGTCTCTTAGAAACCACTGACCCGATTGGGGGGCATTAGCAGGATGGTCAATACCGCTACAAGGCGACAGCCGATTTGATAGGAGATTAAAATGAGTCCACTTTGGAAAGAAATCCTCTGGCGCCAATTTGGCGCCGCCATAGAGACCCTGGAAAATGCGCTGAACGCCTGTCCCGAACACCTGTGGCAGGCTAGACTGTGGCGAGGGGGAGAGGGGAGGCCCGATTTCACCGAGTTTTGGTATGTCGCCTATCACGCCATCTTCTGGCTAGATTACTACTGCTCCGAGTCCGCCCAGACCTTTGCTCCACCTCCACCCTTCACCATCTCTGAACTTGATATGGATGATGCACTCCCAGACCGGGTTTACACCCAAGCGGAGTTGCAGGACTATCTAGCCTACGCACGTGCCAAGTGCCGGACCAGAATCGAGGAACTGGATGACGAAAACGCGCTGCAGCAGGTGCGAGACAACTGGCGCGTAACCACCGTGGCCGAATTGCTCCTTTACACCATGCGTCACGTCCAGGAACACGCCGCTCATCTGAGCATGCTGCTAGGCCAACAGACCGACACCGCGCCCGGCTGGGTCGGCCAGGCGAAGAAAGAGTAGCCCACGAACGGTAGGACCACACAAGACGCTTGGAGAACACCAAAAGCTCGGGCTAAACAGCCAGTGGTAGATGTTCTACCGCTGGGTTAGGGTACAGGCGAGTAAATACTCTCATCATGGCTGCCAGTTACATGCAACATGCCTGCCGCGCCCTTGCCGACGCGGTAAAGCGCATGATCCACCAGCAGGTAGTCGCCAGGGACGTTGGGCGTTAATTCAAATGTGGCTACGGACCCCGGCGGAACATACCAAGTTTCTTCATTCAGCGTGAACGTGTCCGGGGAACCTGTGTACACTTTGTCGAATATCTCGCCGATAACGTGGAAATTGGAGCCGACATTGGGGCCGCCCACGCCAAAGAAAATGCGCACATTGTCGCCTACTTCGGCTTGCAGCGGGCTGATTTTTGTCAGCGCATCCACATGCCCGTTAAAGGTGAAATATTCCGGCTGTTCACCGGCCGCTTTGACGCCATTAAATTCCTGATGTCCCTTATCGCCAAATCTGCCCGATGTGTACCATTCGCCCTGCATCACATAAAACTCTTTGTCTACCGGCGGCAAACCGCCCACCGGCTCAACGATGATGCCGCCGTACATACCCTGGGCAATATGGTGCCAGGGCGGGGTAAAGGCGCAGTGGTAGACAAACGCGCCGACATTCAGGGCTTTGAAAGTGAAGGTTTTGGACTCGCCGGGGGCAACGGCCGTTACCGTCGCCCCGCCGCCCGGACCATTCACCGCATGCAAATCAATATTGTGCACCACTGTATTGCTGGAAGGATTCGTAAGGGTCAGCTCTACTGTGTCGCCCTCCATCACCCGCAGTAAGGGGCCGGGAACTGTGCCATCGAAGGTCCAAAAAGAGTAAGTCGTGCCGTCAGCCAGTTCAGAAACCACCTCTTGGATGGTCAGCTCGATTTTAACTGTGGTCGGCTCTGTGCGGGTGATAGGCGGTGGCACGTCCTGCGGGTCGCGGACGACATTGGGCACATCAACCGCTTTGGCTGGCGCAAGTTCAGCTATGCCAATGCGGTTGTTGACTAGCTGCACGTCTTCTTGCAAGCTGGATAGTTCGGTCTGTAAGGCAGTCGCTTTGGAAAAGTTCAGGCCGCCTACTGCTAAAGAAAGCAGCACGATAACGGCCGTAAGGATGAGAATAGTTTTCTTAGGCATCAATTTTCTCCAGTGTCAATATGTTGCCCCTTACCCGTAACAGCTCCGTTCGTGGAAAACGAACTGAGGCAATCGCCGGTAGGCGCGATCGTTGATGCCAGTATGAAACAAAAACAACCGCTATGTTTTGCAGAACTGCAAACGTTGCGATCTGGCAAAGAGGGATGATATGATTGCCCAATGGCAATGACGGCAGCAATGCAAGAAGTGGTACAGCAATGTGCTTTATTGGCCGGGTTGACGCTGGCCGAGCAAGAAGTGGTGTTGGAAAACGGCCGTTTCTACCAGATACCTCAGGGCACCTACTTTTTCCACCAGGGTGAAGAAGCGGAAACCCTCTACCTCATCACAGACGGGCAGGTGAAACTAAGCCAGGTCAACGAAAGCGGTGCCCAAGTTATTCTCAACTACTTTGGGCCGGGCAACGGGCTGGGCATCATTGTGGCCCTTAGCACCATGCCTTATCCACTGTCTGCAGAGGCCGTGGAAGCGTGTGAAGCCATTGCCTGGCATCGGGACACCATGAAATCACTGATGCTGCGCTACCCTCAGTTGGCTCTGAATGGCCTGGAAATGATAGCCGGGCGTTTTGTGAGTTTGCAAGAGCGTTTCAACGATCTGGCGACGCGACAAGTGGAGCAGCGCGTAGCGCGTGCGCTGCTGCGATTGGTGCGGCAGTTTGGCAAACGGGTAGAGCAGGGCGTGATGATAGATATTGTCCTTTCACGCCAAAACCTGGCCGAGATGACGGGTACAAATCTGTACCAGGTCAGCCGCATCTTAAGCAAGTGGGAGAAAGCGGGCGTGGTAGCGCTGCAGCGGCAAACGGTTATTTTGTGTAAAGCCCATGAACTGGTGGTGATTGGCGAGGATTTGTAGCCAGTACAGGCCCGCCTTGCATTTTTGCAATGTGGCGTGCGTGGTCTAGCCGTAAATTGATAGCATCATGAATGATCCAGATGAGAAAACAGAGAAACAAACAGCTATCCGGGCGGCCCTCGTAGAGCTGACGATTGAGGGACTATTAACGCGCTGGCCGCAAACGGCCGTTGTTTTTCACCAGCACAATATGGCCTGTGTCGGCTGCGCGGTTGCCAGTTTTTACACCATTACCGAGGCCGCCAGCGTGTATGGCTTATCGGCAGAACAGTTACTGGACGAGTTGGTTGCCAGCATCAGTTTGGCCTGAACACTTCGCAGGTCCTTGAGGCCGCAGCCCGATCCTCCTGTAGAATGCCACCGACGTGACGCCTCTGTCCAAAATCCGTGCCCGGAACAGGGAAACGGCCGTCGACGCTCCAGCCGGAGCGAAGCATATCCTGCCGGGCGGCTCATTCTTCATGTAGCGCCAACCGGCGACGGCTAGGGGACTGTCTCGCCTGCCCAGTTTCATGAAAACACCGCACGAACGTATCGACAAAACTGGCCGTCGTTTGTGATTCTTGCCGTAAAAATGGGGAACCGCCTGCCCGTTTCGCCAGCAAATCAAAAAGCTGGTAGCACACCGGGCCTAGCAAACCAACTGGCCGCGCGGCCGCCAGCATGTTTTGGACGAGTATATGTACCCGGGGATCGGCCAGCATATACTGTCCGCACACAGTACCGCCAGCTAATAACAAAGCGTCGGGTAACGGCCGTGTCCCCCCTTCGCCCTTCACCTGCGAAATCAGCACCTCTGCTGATACAAGCCCTCCCGCTCCACCACGAATCCAGCCCGCCTTCAGTCCCAGAAATGCCGTCGGCAGCCCCTTGCCTGCCAAAGCCATCTCCGCCACTTGCACCGCCTCTTCCGCATATCCGTCAGCGCACAGAATGTAACAATACCCGTCCAAATACACCTCCCAATAAGAGAAACGGGGCGGGCGAATCACAGTTCGCTCGCCCCATTTATGCCCAAATCCTGCCACACCTGAAGCATATACCAGACTGGCACGGCGGTTAGGCAACCTTGAGCGAGAAACCAGGAAAACGAGCAAAAAAGTGCGAAATCTGGCAAAATCGGGCAAAATGAGGCTGCCATCAGCGCCAATCGTTATCAACGCAGATGGCAGAATCGGCGAAACAAGGAAATTTCGGACCCACCCCGTTTGCGGTGGCGGTGATTCAGCAGCGTCACCGCGCTATCATATCAATTACTGGGAAACACCCCTATGAATCTTTCAAATGCCCTGCCCTTGTCGCAGTTCACAAAGGATGTCCACGCTGCGCTCAAGCATTGGCACGCAGCCGATGAGCAGTCTGAGCACCTGCTGGCCCACCTGCTGTTGGTGCAAGAGCGGCAGCACCAACTGGGGTTGCACACGCCCGCCGCTCTGCGTTTGGCCACCAACGAAGTGCTGCTGGATGGCCTGAGGCACCTGGAACAGCAGCAGCCTCAAGCGGCGCAAATTCTCCAAAAGCGTTTTCATGATCAGGAAACGATTTTACGGGTAAGTACGCTGCTGGGTTTAAGCCCGGATCAGGTGAAGCATAAGCAGCGGGAGGCGCTGCAGTGGCTGGCAGAAATTCTGTTGGACATGGAAAACCAGGCGCGGACGGCGCTGATGACACAGCAAACCGCCCGTTTGGAAGCGCAAAGTTACACCCGGCTGTTTGGCGTGGATGGGCTGTCGGATAGGCTGCTGGCTCTGCTGACAACGGCCGTTTCCCCCTGGCTCATCACCCTGGTCGGCATCGGCGGCATCGGCAAAACCTCGCTGGCGAACTATACCGTGCGCCGTGCCATCCGCCGCCTCTGTTACGACGAAGTCGTCTGGTTGAAACTCAATAACCGGGCCCAGCCCCACCTCCCTCTAAGCCCGGAGCAAACCTTTCAACGATTGGTCGGCCAATTGGGGCAGCAGCTGCTGCCCGCCCTATCCCGCTCCATCGCCCCCGATGAACTGCTGCGGAGCTTGCGCCCACTTCTCAAAAACCAGGCCCACCTCATCATCATCGACAACCTGGAACTGCCCGCAGACACCGCCTACATGCTGGCCGAACTGCTGACGTTGGCCCAGCCCAGCCGCTTTCTACTCACTTCCCGCACACCGCCGGCCGACCATGCCGGCTCGCTTACCCTGACGCTGCCGGAACTGAGTGAAGCGGACAGTATCGCCCTGATTCAGCACTATGCGGGCGAGATTGGGTTTGCGGAGGCCGCCGCGGCCGGTTATGCTGACTTGCTGCCGATTTACGAAGTGGTGGGCGGGAATCCTTTCGCGCTGAAACAGTTGGTGAATTTAGGCAAACGACGGCCGTTGCCCCCTCTGCTGGCGGCGCTGCGAGAACGGCCGTTGTTCGAAGGGGAAGCCATCTACCAGCGCATCCTGCATGAGACCTGGCTTACCTTGAGCCACGATGCCAAAGCTATCCTGGGTGTCATGCCCCTGGCTGCCGAGGGCGGCATGGACCCGGAGCAAATCGCGGCCTTGAGCGGCCTATCGGAGGCGCAGATGTGGCCGGCCATCAACGAACTGATCAGCCGCTCGCTGCTGGAAGTACGCAGCAGCCAGATTTGGGAGCGTTTCTATGGCATCCACCGCCTTACCGAACTGTTTGTGCGCTCCCTACTCGATGGCGACGATGACGTTTGATGTCCGGGCGCATTATGAACGGGCGGTGCACGCCAACCTGCACCTCTGGCGGCAGCGTTTGCTGGCTGCGGCGGGGCCGGTGGACCGCTGGCAGATGCAAAAGGCCGCTGTCTGGCAGGCGGTGGCCGATGGTCTGGCATTTGCTGCCACGCAGGAGGAGGCCGCCCGGCTGGCGGTAGACACGGCCGTTACCATCGAGCGATGGGGCGTGTGGGCGGAGTGGCTGTCTTTGCTGGAAACGGCCGTGGCCTTAGACCTGCCGCCAGGCGTAAAGGCACACCTGCTGCTGGTTCAGGGACGCAGCTGTTTCCTCAATCGCAGCTTCGACGATGCTCTCCGTTTGCAAGAAGCGGCACTGGCGCTGGCCGAAGCGCATCAACTCACCCACCTCATGGCCCTGGCCCGCTTTCACCTGACAAATACGTATCTGGGCAGCAAAGCGTATGCTCAGGCAAGACAACATGGCGCAGCCGCCTTGCGCCTGCTGCTGCCTGCGCCATCGGCCACCTTGGCTTCCCTGTTTACCACCCTGGGTCTGCTTGAACTGGAAACGGGCGACTATGCGGCGAGCGAAGCACAGCTTCAGCAGGCGCTGGCGTTGTGGTCTGGCCTGAGCCAGCCCACGCAAATGGCTCGCACCTGTTTGAATTTAGGTCTGTTATACCAGCGGCAAGATCGCCTGGAGAAAGCCAGGGCATGTTATGAACTGGCTTACGCGGTGCTGGCCCCCACGGCCAGCGAGGTGGATAAGCTGAAGGTACTGAATGGTCTGGGAATACTGCACTATTCATTGAAGGAACTGCCACAGGCGGAGGTCGTTTTTCGCCAGGGGATGGTGGCCGCGCAAGAGATGAAAGGACTCTTTCATCTACGCGGTTCGCTGACGCACAATTTGGGCAACACGCTGCTGGCGTTGGGGCGATGGGAAGAGTCGCGTTTTTACCTGGAGAAGAGCATCCGGTTGTGGCAGCAGGCGGATGATGAGATTGAGCAGGCGAACAGTGTGGGCACGTTGGCAGAGTGGTATGAGCAGCGGGAGGAGTGGGAAACGGCCGTGGCCTGCTACGACGAAGCCCTGGCGCTGTTGGATGCGTATCCTGACCATCGTTGGGCACAGCATCTGGCGGCGATGTTTCGCACCGCTCGTGGGCACTGCGCCGCTGGCTGATATCTCATCAAAAGCGTCGGTCTACCAGAAAAGGCAGCTGCAACGGCCGTTCCCGCCACTGCCCACATCGAGGGAATCAGGTCGGACCAACTGGGTCGAAACCCATTTCACGCGCAAAAGTTCTAGTTTGTTAGGACTATAAAGAATGGACCAATTGGGTCAGGCACTATAGGAATGAATGCGTTATGGTAAATTGAAAGAGCTTGATTAAGGTCAAGTTTCAGTCAATGAAGGGATGAGCAGTTCGCTCATCCCATTCAAATAGACCTTCAGGTAATCGTCTGAAGCTGGAGCCGAAAACAGCAGTGGAGTCATGAATGATCAGTCGTTGGACGAGCTGGACACCCTTATTCAGAGAACCATTCTTGTAGTAGAAGGAAACATTGCGCTGCGACAAGCGTTGTGTGAACTATTCGAGGAGTCCGGTTTCCGTGTCTTTGCGACGGCCAATCAAGAGCAAGGGCTGATTCGTCTGCAACGGGAGGCCGTTCACCTCATCGTTATAGACCTCGATAATATCCCACCCGAAGAAGAAGCACGGCTCCTGTGCCTTCATGCAGAAGAAAAAGGGGCAAAAGTTGTTATGCTGGCTAGCGAGAGCCACCATACGCCCACAAAACTCCTGATTTCTCAAACCCTTCTTCCCATACTCAACAAACCCTTCAACGTCTCCCATCTTATCTACCTATGCCAGACCTTGCTAACCAGCTAGCGGTATGGAATATGGCTTCGCACGTAATTGAATGCTCTTCAGAAGCAAGAGCCGTGTTGGTGGCAGACGCCGTCACAGATGCTTTTCGGCGTCACGGGACTGCCATCGTCGCCGTCGTTGGCGTTGATGCGTTTGCGGTAGCCATGAGAGCGATACTCCTGGTCAAGGAGTGCCTGGCTCTGGAAGGCAAGACCGTTCTCATCGTTCCGTCGTTTGCTTCCGTAAACGTCTACGGTGAAGAACGTTCAGTCGTAGGCATATCTGTTGCCGAGATGTCAGTCTGAAACGGGGTAATAGCCCTTTGAGCCGTTAGAGCGTTCTGGTTTCGAGTTGGCAGCGGCTTTAGGCCAGCTTAATCCAGCAGTGGGGTTTTATGACGGCCGTCTGCCGCCACATCCGGATAAAACCGGGCAAGGGGATAATTACAACCAGCCAGCTTTTCCCGGCAAAACGCCAGAATACGCGCCTTGTGGGCCGAATCGAGTGAGGCATGCCGGTGCAGTGAGCCACTCTTGAAAAACGTATCGCCCGAGGCCAGCAAACTCGGCGGCATCATTTCAAACTGATCTTCATGGGCCTTCATATAGTCGAAGCTGCACTTTTCCGCGACCTGCACTTGCTCTGCGTCCGTCAGCACTACGTCCAAAAAGGCAGCTACCTGCTGGATGACAGTCGGGAGATCGCGCTTCATCTCTTCGAAATGGACAAACAGGACGTTGGACCGCGTCTGTGACCACTGCCAGAATCCCGCCACATGGTCGGGCCAACTGCCAAACCACATCTGGTCGCTGCAAAACCACTCCAGCAGTACCTCGTCTGCGGGTGTAAAAGGCTCGGAGAGGGCATGGAAGAAATCGACGAGGCTGCGGTAACAGCTGGCTGGGTGCCTGGTCACGTAAATATATCTGGCGGCTTCACTGTAGGGACACAGGGAGGAGGGCAAGTGGGTCTTAATCAGTCGCGTTTGGCTGGGACCAATTAGCGGAGCACCAGCCATCGAGACACCGTTGAATGACTCCAGCCAAGGGCTGGTGGCGTACAGGTGTCCGTGTCCGGCGTCGCTGAAATCCCCTTGGCCGTGCAGCAGCACTTCATAAGCCAGCTGCTGCATCCAGGTTGTGCCGCATTTCATCTGTGTGACCACGAAGAGATCATGGGGCTGCGGCGCGTAGTGCACGGCCTGTGTAAAGGTTTTGTTGTTGCAGTTATTGGCCGGAGCATAGACGCCGTTGTAAGCCACGGTAAACTGATTGGGATCGGAAAGGCGAGGGGCGAGAGGACGCAGTAGCGGGCGGATGAAACGGCCGTATCTCGCAACCTGCTGCTTAAAACGCTGCCGTTCCGCCAGCGGCCGTCCAAAATAGGCCAGACCTCTCGTATGGAAATATTGCCAGCTAAAAAGCCCCACCACGAACATAACCACCAGCAGGGAAAAACCGAGGACAATTAGAAGAACGTTACCAAGCATGTGCGCCGATCCCTTTATCCAGACAATCCCGCAGCGGCAGCCGTTTATCCGTCCCTGCCTGTCAGGAACCCTTAAGAATCTACCTTACTAACAACGTAAGAGGGTGCGCCTGATTTGAAATAAACTGTAAATGACCAGGCCCACAGGAATCACAAAAAGGCAGCACCGTGACTAATCATAACACGCTCTTTGGCGCGCACCACCGGAACTGATGGGGGGTATCTATTGCCCGTTGTCAATGGGGGTGAACTGAGGGTATGATTTTATGACTGGTAATGATCTCCGCGATGTATCTGCGCGAAAATACATGTTTGTGGAATGATCAACAACGCTTCCAAACGGCGTGAAACGCAACCGAACGATAGGCCTGGTCTTGAAGGCAAAACATTAACCTGGAAGTAAATTCTATGAAACAGTCTTACCCGGAACCGAAACCTGAGCGCCTAATCCCTCCCCGGCTCTTCGCTGAAGAATTTTCAGAATTGCTCCAGCATCTTTCGCCCAAGCGCCTGTTACTGGCAACAGTGATCGCCATCTATCTGACAGAGCTGCTGGTAATGTTGTTTGTGGAGTTTATTCTTAACGAACCCCTGGCCGTGCCTCTTCACCTCACCGAAACCTTTCTAGACGCCACCATTTTGGCCGTCCTGGTATACCCGCTGATCTATCACTTTTCTTTCCGGCCGCTGCGTAGTTCGCTGCAAGCTCTGGCCCAATCACAGGATTCTCTACAAGCGTCTCTTTCTTTGCTGGAAAAAACGCTGTCCGGCCTGGGCGAAATCGTGTTTGTTTTGGATGACCAGACTCAGAAGATTTTGTTAGCCAATCAGTCGGTAACAGAGGTCCTGGGGCTAGAGCCAAAAGCGGTAATTGGCAGGGGATTTGAAAACTGTTTTGCGGATCGGGAGCAGTATCGATTATGGGCAGCGGAAGTGGAAGATCGTTTGCCTGACGAAAGCCATGTGCGAGTGCAAACCGTTCTGCAAGCACAAGATGGCCTGGCCCGTACCGTGGAAACAACGGTTTCCCGTATCCTCTCGAACAACGGTGATCCGGCATACCGCGTGCTTTTGGTGCGTGATATAACCCAACAGCGGGCAACCGCGGAAAAGATTCGGCTGCAAACGGCCGCGTTGGAAGCGGCTGCCAATGGCATTGTGATCACCAATCGCAACGGCCGTGTCGAATGGGCGAATCGAGCTTTTTGCGCCATGACCGGTTACTCAGCCGATGAAGTTGTTGGCTCTGGCCTCAGTAAATTGAAATCCGGCCAACAGGCTGATGCGCTTTACCGCGATCTCTGGCGCACCATTCTTGCCGGGCAGGTGTGGTCTGGGGAAATTGTAAACCGGCGGAAAGACGGCCGTCTCTACACCGAAGAACAAACCATTGCCCCCGTACGCAACACCCAGGGCGAAATCACACACTTTATTGCTATCAAACAAGACATTTCGCGCCGTAAAGAAGTGGAACAAAAGCTCAAAGACAGCGAAACACGCTATCGCAGTCTGGTGGAAACCTCGCCCGACGGCATCTTGCTCACCAGCCTGGATGGAGAAATCCTGTTCTGCAATGAACAAATGGCCCATATGATGAAAGTTCCCAGCCCTCAAACAATTGTGGGCGGAAAAACATATGATCACCTGACTGCCGAAGGGGCGCGCCGGGCAGAAGCTAACATTCAATACCTCCTGACAACCCGGATTACCCGCAGCTCTGAATATGAGGTTATTACCCAAAATGGTGATCTGCTGCCGGTAGAAATTAGCTCCTCTCTTCTGGTAGAACAGGATGGACAGGTAAGGGGTCTGACGAGTGTTGTGCGAGACATCAGCGCGCGCAAACAAGCGGAACTGCAACTGGCAAAGCAAAACCAGGAACTGCAAACGCTGAACCAACTCAGCCAGTCGGTTGTTTCTAGCCTGGAGATGGAAGTGGTTCTCAGCCGAATTGTGCAACAAGTGATGCCGCTGCTAGATGCCGAATGCCTCACAGTTATGCTTAAGGAAGATGATACGCTGGTCTGTCGGGCCACGGAGGGCCTGGGTTTTGATTATTTGCAGGGGAAGCGAATTCCGGTTGATGATGATTTGGTAGCCCAGGCGTTGGCGGGAGAACGGCCGTTTCTCTCCACTGCCAAAGACTGCCTCTTTTACCAGCATCAATGCGGCTACCCCTGTTACGATCCGCAACGCGCCCTCATGCTCGTCCCTCTCCGTGTCGGGGAACAAACCATCGGCCTCATGCAAGCCATCCACGGCCAGGAAAACGCCTTCGACCATAAAGACAGTCGACTCATCCAGTCCGCCGCAAACTGGGCAGCAATTGCCATCAACCACGCCCGGCAGCACGCGCGCATTCAACGTCAGTTACGCGAAGCAGAAACACTAGCAGCGATCAACCAGGCCTTGAATGAAAGCCTGGAAATGGATCGCCTGCTGCAGCTTATTGCCGATTCCTCCCAGGTACTCATCCCCCAGATGGATCAGATCGTTATTCACCTGGTCGACGACCACGAGGCAATGCTGACGCCTGTAATCTGGAGCGGCATAACCGAACCCAGCCTCACCATGTTGTTTGTAGACACGCAGGAAGGTTTGCTAGGCAAAGCGTTAGCCTCCCGATCCATCGTGAACTACCCGGATCTCCAGGCCATCCAGGCAGACTGGCTCCAATCCTCCTTGTCTGAAGGGGCGCTGCTTGTAGCGCCATTGATGACCAACGGCGACCGCAAACTGGGCACCATCAGCATTCGCAGCCTGAATCCATTTGCCTTTTTGCCCAGCGATGAAATTGCGCTCTCACGGCTGGCCAGTTCAGCGGCTATTGCCATCGAATCCTCGCGTCTATATCAATCTGAACGCTCCCAACGACAAATTGCCGAGGCTTTGGTCGTGGCGGCGAAGGCCCTGAGCCAGAGTCTACAACTGGACGATGTGCTCAAGAGAGTGCTGCAGCAGTGCCGGCAAGTTGTTGCTTGTGAGGATGTGTCAATTTTCTTCGGCGCCAGGGATGCCCAACTGCGCCAGACAACGCTGCCCGCTGCTGCGGCGAGTTCCCTAAGCCTTTCTAGCGCAGCGGAAGGCTCACACGCTCTCCTGTCCCAGACGCAGGTCGAATGGATGATCCAGACGGGCAAACCCGTGCTGGCAGAATTAAAAAGTCTCGTCCACAATGGCCCAAATATCGGAGCGGACATGCCCGAGGCCATCGCTGTTGCTCCGTTAAGCATTGGGCAGCAAACAATTGGTTTTCTGGTCGCCCATCATGGCCAACTCAACCATTTCGACACGAGTATTCTGCGCCGCCTGGAGGCGCTGGCTTCGCACGCTGCCCTGGCCATGCAAAATGCCCAACTTTATCAGGATCTGAGCACCGCTTTAAACCAGGAACAGGCTATGCGTCAGCGGTTGATTCAGACCGAGAAATTAACAGCCATGGGCCGCATGATCGCTTCTGTGGCGCATGAAATGAATAACCCTCTACAAACGATTAAGAATTGTCTGTTCATCAGCCAGCGCCGCATCACGGCGGAACATCCGGCTCATACGTATTTAGAAATGGCGTCGTCGGAGACGGTCCGGTTGTCTGATCTGGTGGTGCAATTGCGTGAGGTATACCGACCGCGTACCAGCCAGGATATTGTGCCTTTATCCGTGCAAAAGCTGGTTGAGGAGACGCAGGTCATTTTGCAGCCGCATTTACAACAAAACAAGATTCGTTGGCAGTGGGAGGAAACGGCCGTTTCCCCCCACTGCACCACGATGGGCATCCCCAACCAGCTCAAACAAGTGCTGCTGAACATTTCGTTGAATGCGGTGGATGCGATGCAGCCTCAGGGCGGCGAACTATTTCTGCGTGTGCTGCCCGACCCGCCAAACGGCCGTGTGGGCATCCAACTACGCGATACCGGACCCGGCCTGGATCCAAAAATTATTCCCAACTTGTTTGAACCGTTCTTTACGACTAAAGAGTCTGGGATGGGGCTGGGTCTGGCTATCTGTTACGACATTGTCCACAATCACGGTGGACAGATTACGGTGGAAAACATCGCATTGCCGGAACAGGGGGCTATTTTTACGGTTTGGCTGCCTTGTAACGGCCGTTAACCCCGCCCCGGCCCATCCATAACCGGTAGTAAACAGATGGTAATCACAAAATATTATCCAAAAAGGAGTCCCTAGTGCCTGAATCAGCCAGCATTCTGATTGTTGACGATGAACAAAATCTTCGCGAAACGCTAGCCGTCATTTTGTCCGATGAAGGATACCAGGTCTATTCAGCGGCCAATTCCAGCGAAGCCCTGGCTTATCTGCGCCAGCGTTCCTTCGACATCATGTTTCTAGACATCCGTATGCCAGAAAAAAGTGGGCTGGAACTCCTGCCGGAAATTCGCCAGATTCATCCACGTTTGCCCATTCTCATCCTCACGGCTTTCGCCTCTCTCGACTCCGCCATCGAAGCAATGCGCAAAGGGGCAAATGATTACTTGTTTAAGCCAATCAACCCCATCGACATCTTAAACCGTGTCAATATTATGCTGCGCAAACGCGCCAACACATCTCAAGACATTGTGCAAGAAATGAAAACCTTGTTAGCCCAGTTGGAAGACAGCGGCCAGACAATTCCTGCCGCTAATGAATCCGAAGCGCAAGAAAGTAACCAGCGCTTTCTCCACTGTGGAAATATCACCCTGGATCTGGTTGCCCGGCAAATTTCTTATGATGGGGAACCCATCAGCGTCACCCCCACTTCGTTTGATTATCTACTGACCCTCGTGCGCCACCCCTCTAAGACAATCACCTACGCAGATCTGGTGCGGGAAGCGCAGGGTTATGACCTGTCGCCAATCGAGGCA
>Ga0116151_10002245_pt1 | contig 17899 bp, 15 predicted proteins | sample AD_UKC117_MetaG_FD_89893 | JGI IMG/M metagenome (GOLD analysis project Ga0116151, IMG submission 89893) | Active sludge microbial communities of municipal wastewater-treating anaerobic digesters from Hong Kong - AD_UKC117_MetaG | ecosystem: Engineered > Bioreactor > Anaerobic > Digestate...
AATCTCCTGTGCCCCAGCCGCCCAGAAGCACCGGCCGCTGGTGAGTACGAATAGAAGCGTGGATCATCAACCGTTTGACAATCCCGCGCTTGACAAGGCGTTGCTCATAGAAGCCGCGAGCGCAAGCGAGCGGGCTGAGGTGCAAGCCAACGGACAAGCGCGCATGGGCCAACGATCTCCAATGCGGTGTTTGGGAATCGCCCCGATGGGGCGCGACATGAAAAAACCCCAGAGCGAGGCCCTGGGGTACATGCGGTGATAACCCTTATCCTCGAATGGCAGGCCGTGCCCCGTAGCGTGGCCGCGCGTTCGTGCCTTGCCGCCGAGGGAGGCGTGCACGGCACGCCCTACGCGCGTGCGCTGACGGGCTGCGCTGCTCGGCCGCGGCGCGACAGCGAGCGGTGCGCCCGCATCGAACGGCGCTCCTGCGGCTCAACCGGGTGAACCGAGTTGGCCGGGTGAACCGGCGAGGCCTGCTGCTCGTTCCGGGCAGCCGGTGCATGCTCATTGCGGCTACCACGGCGCCGCCGGTTGCGGCGCGGCTTGGCGGCCTTCGGTTCGGTAGCCTGCGGCTTGGTGGCCTGAGACTTGGTGGCCCGCGGCTCGTGGCTGCGCGTTGCAGCCGGCTGCCGCTCGGCGGCCGGGGCTGCGGACTCGCCCACCCGCTGAATCGGCGCCCGAATCAATCGCTCGATGTCCGCGAGACTGCCGCGATCGTCCGCCGTGCAGAACGACACGGCTGTGCCCGTCGCGCCCGCCCGGCCCGTGCGGCCGATGCGGTGGACGTAGGTCTCCGGGTCAGCCGTCAGGTCGAAGTTGTATACGTGCGAAATGTCGTCCACGTCCAGCCCGCGCGCGGCGATGTCGGTCGCGACCAGCACCGGCGTACGCGCCGAACGAAAATCCGCCAGGGCCCGCGTCCGTGCGTTCTGGCTCTTGTTGCCGTGCAGGGCCGCCGCGTCCACCCCGGCCTTCGCCAGGTGACGCACCAGCCGGTCCGCACCGTGCTTCGTGCGGGTAAACACCAGCGCCCGCGAGTACGGCGTCTCCGCCAAAAGCCGCGTCAGCAACGCCATCTTCTGCGGCTTCTCCACGTGGTAGACGCTGTGCTCGACCGTCGGGGCAGCCGACGAAACCGGCGTGACCTCCACCGTCGCCGGATCCTTCAGGATATCCTGCGTCAGCTTGCGGATCGGGTCCGGCATCGTCGCGGAAAACAGCAGCGTCTGCCGCGCGGTCGGCACGGCTGCAATGATCTTGCGCAGATCGGGCAAAAAGCCCATGTCCAGCATGCGGTCGGCCTCGTCCAGGACGAGGATCTCGACGGAGTTCAGCGAGATCAGCCCCTGGCCCATCAGGTCGCGAAGCCGGCCCGGCGTCGCGACGAGAATATCCACGCCGGCGCGGATGGCCCGCACCTGCGGGTTCTGGTTCACGCCGCCGAAAATGACGGCGCAGCGCTGCCGCGTGTGGCGGCCGTACGCCAGGAAGCTCTCGTGAATCTGCGAGGCCAGCTCGCGCGTCGGGCACAGCACGAGCGTGCGGATCCGCCGCGGCCCGGCGCTCTTCGGCGCCGCGTCCAGTCGCTGCAGGATCGGCAGAGCAAACGCCGCCGTCTTGCCCGTGCCCGTCTGGGCACAGCCCAGCACGTCACGGCCCGCCAGCACGTGCGGAATCGCCTGCCGCTGGATGGGTGTAGGTTGGTCGTAACCTGCCGTGCGCACCGCACGGAGGATCGGCTCGATGAGCCGCAAATCGGCAAACTGCATTACTTATGTTCTCTCAAGAGTTTCTAGACAAAGATGTGCGGCTACTTGCCGGTCCAAACCATCGGTGCCTGATTGTGCTCCAATGGCATTATCGTTCCACGGGATGCACCAGCATGATAGTGGGCGGTCGAAAATAAGCAAACCGGCCCTGGCGCTGGTAAAAACGGGGCTACACGGGGCGCCACGGAGGGCGGACTAGCGGTCGGCGGCGTCCCCAGCCTCCGCCGCCCGAGCCTCCAGGTGCGGGCGCAGCAGGTTGAAGTCGTGCGCCATGCGACTGTCGGGCACCAACGCGACAATCTCCTCCCCCTTACGGATCGCGGCTGCGAATTGTGCACTCTGCACCAGGGCCGCGAACTCGTCACGCAGGGCAGCTGCGTCCGCGAGGCGATCGTTCGACGGCGGCTCTACCGGCGGAGGCTGCGGAGTTGGCGGCTCCGGATCGGGCGGTGGCGACACCGGAGTCTTATCCACCTCAGGGACTTCGACGCGCGGGGAGCGTTCGGTCACCTCAGGTTGATCCGGCGGCGGCGCAGATGGCTTGATCTCGACGACCGGCGCGGGCTCCTCCGGCAGTTCGACCTCTGGCAGCTCGACCTCTGGCACTTCCACCTCCGGCGCCTCGACCGGTTCGATCTTTGCCACGGGAGGCGCGGGCTCCGGTGGCGCGGGCGGCTCCGGAGCGTACCGTGGGGTCGGTTCGGGTCTCGTCGCGATCCGCAAGAGCGACGACTCCCGCTCGGCCTTTTCCTCCAGCAGGGCCGCGTGCGTGGCGGCGGTCTTCTGCTCGATGTCCACCTCGAGCATCTGCAGCGAAGACTCGAGCAGCGCGATCTGCTCGCGCTGCTTCTCGAGCTGCGCAGCCTGGGCGTGCACGACGTCCGCGAGCCACAGGCCCGCCCACGTCACGGCGCCGAGCACGAGCCCGGCGAAAAGCGCCGTCACGCCGACGAACGGCAGGCCGACGTCCGCGCCCAGCAGCCGGGCCAGTATGAAAATGGCCGCGACCAGCAGGATCACGCCGACGTAGGCCATCACCGCCATTCGCAGGCGGCGCAGCCAGGCTGTAAATTCGCTCCGGGTGATGAGCGACCGCTTCGACATGCCTACCGCCTCAATTCCCCTCTGCACCGTACGACAGGCTTCAGTATAGCAGAAGGGTACAGCCCGCGCCACGGGGTTTGCCCCCCGCGCCACGTGCCGATATCACTGCGGCAGCGTGATTTCCAGCCACAGACAGTCCGCTAACGTTTTCAGGCGGCTGTCCGCAAGACCCGCCGGCAGCACGACCGTGTCGCCCCGCCCGAAGGTGAGCCGCTCGCGCCCGTCGGCGAAGGTGACCTCGCCGGCGCCCTCCAGCACCATCCAGATGACGAGCTGGGCATAGGGAATGTCACCATCGTAGCCGTCGATCATCCGCACGCGTTCGACGATGAAGGACGGGCTGGTGACCAGGCGCGTCACGGTCGTCCAGACGCTGGCGACATGGGTGCGCTCCTCGCCCGCGATGCGCTGATCGCCGAAGTGGATGCACGCCAGGCCGTCGTCGACGTGCAGGGCGCGCGGCTGACCGGTCGCGGCGTCGACGCGGTTCCAGTCGAAGAGCCGGTAGGTCACGTCCGACGGCGTCTGCACCTCGGCGACGACGACACCCGCGCCCAGCGCGTGCACCGTGCCGCTCGGCAGGTAGTAGCACTCGCCGACGCGCACCGGAATGCGCGTGAGCAGCTCCGCGCACGTGCCGTCCGCAATCGCGCGGCGGAATGACTCCTCGGTGACACCCGCGTGCAGGCCGCGGTAGATGCAACTGTCCGGCTCAGCCGCCAATACGTACCACGCCTCGTTCTTCACGCGCACGCTTCCGCCCTGGCGCTGGGCCATGGCGGCGTCGGGATGGACCTGGACGCTGAGGTCCTGGCAGGCGTCGAGATACTTGATCAGCAGGGGAAAACGGCCCTCGAAGAGGCTGGCGGCGCCGAGCAGATCGCGGCCCCACAACCGCACCAGTTCACCGAGCGTCTTGCCCGCGGCGGGTCCGCGGCTGACGACCGTCTGATCGTCCTCGAGGTCCGCCACCTCCCACGACTCGCCGATGACAGCATCGGGTGGCAGCGACTTGCCCAGCAGGGACTCGAGCCGGCGGCCTCCCCAGATGCGCGGCTTGAAAATCGGCGTAAAGACGAGCGGGCACGGCTTCATGGCAGTCACCTCCGCGCCCAGCGTAGAGCCCGCACGCGTTCCCGGCAAACTCCGCGCGGTTGCCGCGATCCGCGGTGCCGCGTACACTCGCGCCGTTCAACGAATCCGCACGAAACGAGGTACGCCATGGCAGAGACACCGACCGGCATCACCATCGACGATTTCGTCAAGATCGAACTGCGCGTCGCCCGCGTGCTCTCGGCTGCACTGCATCCCAACGCTGATAAGCTGCTCGTGCTGCAGATCGACCTCGGTGACGAACAGCGTCAGCTCTGCGCCGGCATCCGCGGCCACTACGCGCCGGAAGATCTGGTGGGCAAGAACATTGTGGTCGTTGCCAACCTCGCGCCGCGCACCATGCGCGGCGAAGTCAGCCAGGGCATGCTGCTGGCGGCCAGCACACCCGACCGCAGCAGCGTCGTCGTGCTCACGACCGACCGGGATGTACCTCCCGGTTCAACTGTGAGTTGATTACCCATTTTATCATTCGCATCCGTCTGCGCGTTGACCGTGTACAACTCTATCGGACGTTCCGCGTGCGCGCCGACCTCTTCGGCGCTCCAGGCAAATTGGGTCGATTAGCAAAAACTCACAATTGACCCACCACCATGAGCTTCGTAGACTTGGTGGCTGTTCAAGAGGCCGCTGCTTCGCGGCTGTCGAAAAACTCCAGAGCGCCCGGCGCTCCCAGACTGCGCCGTCCTCCAGATGCAGAGTGACACAAATGCCACGGCGGTGTGCATCGGTCTCGATACCGATGAGCAACTGACCCCATTTCGCGACGCGCTCGCGCCATACCGTTGCATTCATTATCGTGACGTGTATCGCGCCCTCGCACGCCTTGACCACGATCAACCCGCGCTCGTGATCGTGGACGTCGGCTGGCTGCCCAGCGTCGCGTTCGAATTCTTCGACATCCTCGCCCGGCGCCATTCCGGGCTGCCCGTCCTCGTCAGTGGACCTGAGCAGGCCACGGCCCGCATCCGCGACGCGCTCGCGCGCGGAGCACACAGCCGCGCCACGCCTGAGTCGATCGCCGAGTGCCTGCCAAACCGGCGGAAGCCCGACACCGCCGTATTGGACGTGTCACGACCGGCCTCATCACCCCCGTCTGAAGCCGCAGAAATCGCGTCCGATACATTTGCACCAGCCGGTAATGTATTCGATGCTGAACTTGACCGGCGTTTGAACGAACAACTGGATGGGGCGGATGCCGGAGCGAGCGGTTCCGAACCGCCGCCGGCCCCCATCGAGACCGCTGCCGACGAGGCGACTCCGCCAAGGGTAGCGCCGGCTGAAGTGGAGGAACCGCCAGGGGAAACGCCGGACGACGACGCATCGAACGGTCCCGCACCGACGCGGAACGTCGCCCTCGCGGAGCCCGGCGACGACGGTGATGAACGAGCGGACTCGCGCCCGCGCGTGCCTTGGCTGCGCTACGCGGACCGGCCGCAGCGCACGCCTCCGAAGCGGACACCGCCGGCGCGTCCGCAGCCCGAACCGGAGGTAGCGCCGCACGATGAGCCGGAGGCGAGCGCCGCAATGAGCGCGCCGCTGCTCAGCGAGGCGGAACTGGCTGCTCTGCTCGGTTCGCCGCGTGGCGGACAGGAATAAACAGGACGCAATTGGGAAATATTGTAGGCTGTTAATAGTCCGGCGGCGACGCCGGCACATGCCTGCGAACATGTGACGGCACCCCGCGATTGTGCCGGGAGAGAGCGGCGCCCCGTGATTCGACACGATTCCGACATGCTGCAGCGCGACTGCATCCTCGCCGTGGATGACGGGCCCACCCTGAGCAATTTCCTTCGTCAGCGTTATCCCGAATGCCAGGTGCGCCGCGCCGACTCGTTCCTCTCCGCCATTGACGATCTCGGCCATCTGCACGTCCGGGCGGTCGTCGCCCGCGTCGATGGGCAGTACCCGCAACTCGCCGAGGCGGTCGCGGGCCTGCGCGAGGCCGTTGGCAACCGCTCCAAGCTGCTGCTGTGCTGCGCCGCCGACGCCGAGCCGTCGGTGCGCGACGCCGCACAGACCGGGCACGCGGACGATTACCTGCTTTGGCCGCTGGCCGGCCGGGAACTCGATCGGGCGCTGGGATTTGTCGATCCGCTCTCGTCCCCGCCCCCACGCGCAGGCGCCGGGCTGGACGAACTCGCCGCCGTGGGCGACGCGATCCGGCATCTCGGCGACGATCCGTACGGGCTGCTCACCCGCCTCGCGGACATGGTGCGGTTGGCCATGGGCAGCACCGCCGCGTCCGTCGTCGCGGACGGCTCGGCTGCGAGCAGCGGTGGAACGGTGGCTGAGCCCGTGCTCAGCGAGCCGCTCAAGCGCGGCGGCAAGATCATCGGGCAGATCACGCTCGGCGAGCGCAAGGAAAGCTACACGTCCGCGGACGTCGAGCGGCTGCGGAGGTACGCGGAGCTGGTGACGAGTCTGCTCCTTTCCGCGGAGGAGCAGCGGAAGTGGCGGCGTGACGCGATGACCGACGCAATGAGCGGCCTGTACAACCGCCGCTACGTCCAGAAATTCCTGGACGATCTGCTGGGCCGCGCCCGCGTCGAACGCTTCCGCGTGACCGTCCTGCTCTTCGACATCGACGACTTCAAGACCTACAACGACACCTACGGGCACGTGGCCGGCGACGAAATCATCCGCCAGATCGGGCACCTGTTCAAAGCCCATTGCCGCGAGCACGACGTCGTCACGCGTTACGGTGGCGACGAGTTCTGCGTCGTGTTCTGGGATGCAGACCGGCCGCGCGTCGCGGGCAGCACGCACCCGGCTGACGCGTTCAACGTGCTCGCGCGCTTCCAGGAAGCGCTCAAGACGCACCGCTGTTCCGCGATCGCCTCGGACGCCCAGGGCCGCCTGACCATCAGCGGCGGCCTGGCGAGTTTTCCCTGGGACGCCTCCACCACGGTCGAATTGATCGATCGTGCGGACCGCGCCCTGCTCCGCGCCAAGGCGGCGGGCAAGAATCGCGTCTTCGTGTTCGGCGAGGACACGCCCGCTGGTTCATCCGCCGTGCCCTAGGCGTGCTCGCGCTCACTCTTCCAAGCCTCGAAATCCACGATCAGGGCTGCGGTACCGGCGTGATCAGCCGCCCGTCCGCGGTCATGCGCACGTCCGGCATGTACATCCGCGCGTAGGGCAGCAGCCACCAGTTGCTCGCGTACGCCAGGTAAGCGCCCGCGATGACCGCCAGCAGCCCGGCACACGTCACCAGCATCAGTCCGCGCCGGCGGCCACGCCTGCCGGAGTGCTGGACGCCCGCTAGCGCCGCCGGCGTGCTCGAATGGGTTGATAACATGTCCACAGCAGTTCTCCTGGTGGTGAAGACACAACCGCGTCCCCCACTCCTCTGCACGCAAACGGCGGACGGACTCCCCGGAGAAAAATCGAAAAATCTTCGGCGGCCCGATTCGAATAATCGCAGCCGCCGACGTCTCGACCCGCGCCGGGCGTTGGGCGATAATGACGCGGCGGGACAGGCGCACGTGTGCCGCCTCTAATGGAAATTCGCCATGACGTCACCCCCCCAGCACGACGCCACGCGCATCCTCGCCGACCTCTCCGCCGGCGACGCTTCGGCCGGGGAACGCCTGCTCCCCGTCGTCTACGCCGAGCTGCGCGCCATCGCCGCGCGTTGCATGCGCAACCAGCCCGCGGACCATACCTGGCAACCGACCGCACTCGTGCACGAGGCCTACCTGCGCCTGATCGGCAAGGACGACCCGGCCTGGAGCGGTCGCGGCCACTTCCTCGCGGTCGCCGCGAAGGCGATGCGCCACCTGCTCGTCGACCACGCGCGCCGGCGCCTCGCGGACAAACGCGGCGGCGACCGGCAACGCGTCACCCTCTGCGACAATCTCGCGCAAGACGACGCAGCGCCGATCGACGCCCTTGCGCTCGACGACGCGCTCCGCCGGCTCGCGACGCTGCACCCGCGGCAGGCCCAGATCATAGAATTGCGTTTTTTCGGCGGCCTGACCATCGCCGAAACGGCGCGCGCCCTCGACCTCGGCACGACCACGGTGGAAGACGATTTCGTGATGGCGCGGGCCTGGCTCGCGCGCGAGCTGGCCGATGCCTGATCCGCAGATGACACCCGAACGCTACGCGCGGGCGCGCGAGATCTTCAGCCGCGCCCGCCGCCTCACCGGCGACGAGCGAGCGGCCCTGATCGCCCGCGCGTGCGGAACCGACGAAGCGCTGCGTCATGAAATCGAAACGCTCCTCGCCCACGCCGACTCGCCGATCGAAACCCAGGCCCTGCCCGAACCGCTGCGCCGCCACGCCGCCGACCTGCTTCGCACGGCTGAGGCCGAACTCGCCCTGCGCGACGTGCCCGAGGTCGTCGACGGCTACCACATCCGCGAAGTCCTCGGCGTCGGCGGCATGGGCGCCGTCTTCCGCGCCGAACAGATCGAGCCCGTCCGCCGCACCGTCGCGCTCAAGATCATCAAGCTCGGCATGGACTCGCGCGAAATCGTCGCCCGCTTCGCCTCGGAACGCCAGGCGCTCGCCCTGATGGATCACCCCAACGTCGCCCGCGTCATCAACGCCGGCGCCACGCCCGACGGCCGGCCCTACTTCGTCATGGAGTACGTCCCCGGCGAGCCGATTACCGACTACTGCACCGCCCACGCCGTAGACCTGCACACGCGGTTGACGCTCTTTATGACGGTCTGTGCAGCCGTCCAGCACGCCCACCAGAAGGGGATCATCCACCGCGATCTCAAGGCCTCCAACATCCTCGTCATCGCCGACGGCAACACCGCCGTGCCCAAGGTGATCGACTTCGGTATTGCCAAGGCCATCGCCCAGCCGCTGACCCCTCACGCGACGCTTACGGCGGTCGGCCGCTTGGTCGGCACGCCGGAATACATGAGCCCAGAGCAGGCCGACTCGAGCGGCGCCGACGTCGACACGCGCGCCGACGTGTACGCGCTCGGCGTGCTGCTCTACCGCCTGCTCTGCGGAGCCCTGCCCTTCGACTCCGACACGCTGCGCACCGCGGGCCTCGCGGGCATGGCCTGCATCATCCGCGAGCAGGAACCCGTCCGCCCGAGCGTACGCGTCGCCACCGACGACGGGGCCGTCGACGCCGCACGGGCCTGCGGACTCGAACGCACTGCGCTCGCCCGCACGCTCCGCGGCGACCTCGACGCCATCACCGCCAAGGCCATGGCCAAGGATCGCGACCTCCGCTACGAATCAGCCGCCGCCCTCGCCGACGACGTGGGCCGGTACCTCGCCAACGAGCCGATCCGCGCCCAGCCGCCGAGCATTTCCTATCGCGCCTGGAAACTTGTGCGCCGCCACCGCGCCGGTGTGCTCGCAGGCATCATCGCCACGCTGGGCCTGATCGGAGCGGTCGCCGGCATCGGCGTCGGCTACCTGCGTGCCACCACCGCCGAAGGCCGTGCCCGCGCGGAAGCCGACGCCGCTCAGAGCGCCCGCCGCGAAGCCGAAACCGCACTGCAGACCGCCCGCACCGCGACCACCCGCGCCGACGCCCAGGCCGAGGCACTGCGCCGCACGCTCTACAGCCAGCAGATCGCCCTCGCCCAAAACGCTTACCAGAACGACAGCGTGGTGCGCATGCGCGAACTGCTCGACGCCACCCAGCCGCAGCGCCGCGGTTGGGAATGGGAATATCTCAACTGGCTTTCGGATCGCAGCCGCCTCACCCTGCGCCGGCACGGACGCGACGTGCGCTGCGTCGCGGTCAGCCCCGATGGCGCGACCATCATCACCGGCGGCTACGACCGCCGCATCATCGGCTGGGACTCCCGCACCGGCGCCGTCCGCTTCGACCGCACCGCCCATCAGCACAGCGTGCACTGCCTGGCGTGCCAGCCCCACGGAACGCTGTTCGCCTCGGGCAGCTACGACGGTACGATCCAGATCTGGCAACTGCCCGAGGGCAAGCGTCTCCGCCGCCTCACTCCGGACATGGGCGAGGTCTGGTCGCTGGCGTTTTCCCCCGACGGACAGACCCTCTACTCCGGCGGCCAGACCGGCTCCGTCTGCGCCTGGGATGCCGCGACCGGCAATCTGCTCTTCCGCGTTCATCCGCACGCGGAGCGGGTCATGGGCCTCGCGGTCACGCCGGACGGCGAGCGTATCATCACCGCCAGCGCCGACGGTAACCTGCGCGTCTGCAACGCGGCGACCGGCGCCACGCTCGCCACCTGGCGGGGACACACCTGGCGGGTGAACTGCGTCGCGGTGAGCCCCGACGGCCGCTACGTCGTCAGCGGCGACGACGACAAGGTCATCCTGCTGCGCGACGCCGACACCGGCGAGATCCTCCAGACCATCCGCGGCCATCGCGCCGGCATTCTCTCGATCGACTTCCGCCCCGACGGCCGGAACTTCGTCTCCGCCAGTTGGGATAAGACTATCAAGATCTGGGACACGCAGACGGGCCGCCTGCTCGTTACCCTGCCCGGCCACGGCAACGTCGTCTGGGCGGTGCATTACAGCCCCGACGGCCACTGGCTCGTATCCGGCGGCATGGACTGGACCGCGAAGGTGTGGGACGCCGACCTCGGCGGCGATATGCTCACGCTCACGGGACATTCCCAGGAGGTCCACACGCTCTCCTGGAGCCCCGACGGCAGCCGCATCGCCTCGGGCGGCACGGATCGCTGCATCCACGTGTGGGACACCGCCACCGGCGAGGAACTCATCCACATGCCGCGGCACGCCGCGCCGCTCGAAACCGTTGCCTTCGATCTCTCGGGCGATTCCGTGTACTCGCTCGATACGGGCGGGACGGTCATCCAAATCGATGCGAAAACGGGCGCCGAGCGCTGGCAGCGCAACTTCATCCGCTGCATGCCCACGGATCTCGGGCTCACCTGCTTCCGCCCCGCCCTCAGCCCGAATGGCTTGTGGCTGGCCTACCTCGACCAGGACCTCGTGGCCTGCCTGCGCAACCTGCATGACGGAACCATCACCCGCTTCCATGAGGGCATTTCCAACCGGCCGGTGCTCGTCGTAATCAGCGCCGACGGCACGCGCATCGCCTCGGCCTCCGCGGAGCACGTGCTCACCATGTTCGACGCAACCACCCAGACCGTTCTCTGGACGGTCCGCGCCCATCCCTACCCCATCCGCGCGATCCGCTTTAATCGCGACGCGACGCAACTGGCCTCCTGCAGCGAGGATCGCTCGGTCAAGATCTGGGACGTGAGCACCGGCGGACTCATCCACGTGCTCACCGGCCACGAAAGCGGCGTCACCTGCGCGGACTTCTCCCCGGACGGCACGCGCCTCGTCACCGGCGGCGACGACCGCACGCTCAAGGTCTGGGACACCGCCACCGGCCAGGAAGTGCTCACCCTGCGCGGACACGACGTCGGTGTGCTCGACGTCCGCTTCAGCCCGGACGGGAAGCGCATCGCCTCCGCGTCCGCCGACTGGACCGTGCGCATCTGGGAGACCGGCCCGCCGCCCGGCGGCTTCGCGCCCCGCGGCCCCGTCCTCGAGGCCCAGATGCTGGTATTTCAACACCAGGACGAACACCCCTCAGGGGCCGAATTGCGCGACTGGATCGCCCAGCGCACCGACCTCACCCCCGAGGTTCAATCCGCCGCCCTTCGGCTCGTCGATCATCGCCACGAAGACCCCTACGTGCTCAACGCCCGCGCGTGGGAAGTGGTCAAACGCCCCAACGCACCGGCTGCCGACTACGCCCTGGCCCTCAAACGCGCCGCCGTGGCCGCCGACTGCCAGCCCATCGTGGCCGACTTCCATACCACCCACGGCGCCGCCCTCTATCGCAACGCCCGATTCGCCGAGGCGATCGCGGCGCTCCAGCGGTCGCTCGCGCTGCGCCGCCAGTCCGATGAGACGCCCCACCCGGCTGAACTCGCGTTCCTGGCGATGGCTCAGCACCGCTCCGGCACCAAGGCGGACGCACTCGTCACCCTCGAGCGGCTGCGCATGCGCATGCTCGACCCGCGCTGCCTGCTCAACCCGGACGCGCAGGCGCTGCTCCACGAGGCCGTCGCCGTGTTACGCACGCAGGCGGTTCCTGCTGGCGACGACGTCACGCCAGCCGCGTCGCCTTGACATCGCCGGCCCCTTGCCATCTGCTGCACGCCATGACCACCCAACCAACCGACAAGCTCCCCAAGCTCGATCCCGAAACGCCGATCGGCTGGATCGGCACCGGCGTCATGGGCGCCAGCATGTGCAGCCACCTCCGGTCAGCCGGCCATCCCGTCACCGTGTTCACCCGCACGAAATCGAAGGCCGCCAGCCTCCTCGACGCCGGCGCCGAGTGGGCGGACAGCCCGCGGACCGTCGCCGAACGCTGCCCCGTCGTCTGCACCATGGTGGGATTCCCCCCGGACGTGCGCCAGGTGTATTTCGGCGACGACGGCGTGCTCGCCGCGGCTCAGCCCGGCGCCCTGCTCATCGACTTCACGACGACCGAGCCGAGCCTCGCCGTCGAGATCGCCGAGCAGGCCGCCGCCCGCGGTGCGTTTGCCATCGACGCGCCGGTCTCCGGCGGCGACGTCGGGGCGCGCAACGCAACGCTCTCGATCATGCTCGGCGGCGAGGCAGCCGCGGTCGACGCGGCCTTGCCGCTCCTGCAGCGCCTGGGGAAATCCATCGTCCGCCAGGGCGGCCCGGGCACCGGCCAGCACACCAAGATGTGCAACCAGATCGTGATCGCAGGCACCATGGTGGGCATGTGCGAGGCGCTCATCTACGGCCACCGCGCCGGCCTGGACCTCGCGACGATGCTCGCCAGCATCCGCGGGGGAGCGGCGGGTTGCTGGTCGCTGGACAACTACGCGCCGCGAATTCTCAAGCGGGATTTCGCGCCCGGGTTCTTCGTCGAGCATTTCATCAAGGACATGGGCATCGCCCTGAGGGAGGCCGAGCGCATGAACCTCGCACTGCCCGGCCTCGCGCTGGTCCACCAGCTCTACGTCGCGCTCAAGGCCCAGGGCCACGGGCGCAAGGGCACCCAGGCCCTCATGCTCGCGCTCGAAACGCTTAACGGCTGACGCGAGCGCGATTTCGCCAAGCTTGCGGTGAGAACCACCATGAGCCGAAGACGCCGCAGATTCATCGTGGCCGCCATCGTCGCGTTCCCGATACTGTTCTACCTGGGCTGCGTCCATCGCTATCACGAGACGGTCGAAAAGGACGGTTGGGTGCTGAAGTGGAACTGCCCGCCGTTTCGTTGCCCCCATTGCTCCGGTCGGATCGAGCAGTTCACCGCCCACGGCAATCCAGTCGCCTGCCCGGCAGACAGCTCCTTTGCAACCGTTCCCAAGACGAAGCTAACGGTGCAGTCGCCGGTGTGCACCGTTGTGTGCTTGCGCGGGGAGGATGCCTGGCGGATCCTGGCCGCGTCCGACACCAGGCCTACGGACATTTGTGGCAACATCACCCCGGAAGAAATGACGCAGGGCTACTACGACGCGGGCACCTGTCGAAAACGCGGAACCCCCGCAGATTGGTGCCTGGCCAGTTCGGAGGAATATTGCCGCTGGATCAATCCCCGATTGATCGATGCACTGCCCTGGTGAAGTGCGCGGCAGGCCCCTGAGCAGATGCAACGGACGGTACGCCTGGGTCACATCATCAAGGTTCAACACGACGTAGGCCCAGCCACCTGCGGGCGTCACCGTGCACGCAGCGCGCGCTGCCGGTCGATCGCACGCGTCACGTACTTGAACACGATGATGGCGCAGAACGCGGTGGCACCGATCACCGCGAAGTAGTACCAGAGCTGGTTGGCGTGCGCGTACTCAGCCGGGAGCGCTGCGGTGCCCTGCATCGCGGCTTCGTACTGCACCTTCGACGCCGCGGAGAGCGTGCCCGGGTCGGGGCAATACTCATCCAGCAGATAGCCGGAGAGGGCGAAACCGAAGAGCCACGCGAAAAACGTGGTGAGGTGCTGGTAGCCGAGGTACAGCCCCTCCTCGCCCTTCGGGGCCTGGTTGGACGCGTACTCCAGGAATTTCGGCGACAGAAAACACTCGGCGAGGCCCTGCAGGGCAATGCCGATCGCCACCATCAGCGCCAGCGTCGGAAGCTGAAACGTGCTCGTTAGGTTGACGGTGTCGCCGATCCCCGCGGCCACCGTCGGCGTCAGCGCGATCGACAGCGCCGAAAGCGGTATGATAAATAACCCAATCGCGATCGAGTTCTCCGCCCGGAACTGCCGCACCAGGTGCGTGATCGGCACGACCAGCAGCACGACCACCGCCGGGTTGATGTTCGCGAACCACTCCGGCTTCGACCCCTCGCCCAGCAGCCGGATCATGTACTTCGGCATCGTCGCGTAGAGCTGCCCCTGGATCGCCCAGAAACCCGCCACGATGAGGATCAGCGCCAGGAACCGCACGTGCGTGAATACCTTGAGCAGCCCGGCGATCACCTCGCGCGCCGGCCGGCCGATGCCCTCCGACTTCACCTCCACGTAGAAGAGCGTAACAAGCACGAACGCGCCGAGGGCCATCACGGCTGCGTAGAAACCGATGTACTCCAGGCCCAGGAACTCCCGCACCGGGGCCGCGACGCTCTTGCCGGTGAACGCGCCGATATTGACCACCGCGTAGAAGATCGAGAACGCGCGGGCGCGGTGCGCCGAGTCCGAACACTTCGCGACCGTCGCGGAAATCACCGGCTTGACAATCGCTCCGCCGAACATGATCAGCAGCAGCGCGACGATCGCGGTCAGCTTGCACACCAACGTCCCGGCCACCAGCGTCCCCGCCGTCCCGAGCACCGCGTACCCGGCCGTCAGCGTCCCGAACGCCAGCATCAGCGACCGGCGGAATCCGATCGCATCCGCCATCGCGCCGAGGAACATCGGCAGCAGGTAGATCACCGAACCGAACGCGCCGGCGATCCAGCCCGCCGCCACGTCCCCGAATCCGATCTCGCTGGTGAGAAACAGCGAAATCTCGATGAACATGCCGTAGTAGGCCGCCCGCTCGAAGAGCTCCGCCCCGTTGGCGAACCAGAACGTCCGCGGGAAGCGCCAGCTCAGCCGCGGGCTGTCCGGATGATCGTGCGACGGGTGCTCGGACGGGCTGTTTGCGGTCATGCTCGTTCTTTCCGTGGTTCGGATGGGCCTGCGGTCGCGCCGGGATGCGTGGAATCCCGGGAGCTCGCTCGGGCCGGAGTGTACTGGCCACCGCCGGCGGTTGCACCCCCTGCCGGCGGAAAAAAGCAGCGGAGACAGCGTGGCCAGCGTGACGTGTGCCGATTTGGGCGTTCCACCGGGAGTGAGGATCTTGCCCGGATGCGGGGCGGGCGATTAGTGTTCACGCGATGCCGCAACGACGCGGGGCTGACCGGGGATGCCGTCATGGATCTGGGTAGTGCGTTCATGCGCAGTGTGCGGGCGAAGTTCGCCGCGCAGAAGGAACTCGCGGAGCGGGCCTTCGGGCAACTGCCGGCTGACCGGCTGGCGGTCGCGCTTTCGGCGGAGACCAACAGCATTGCGGTGATCATGAAACACCTCGCGGGCAACATGCGTTCGCGTTGGACCGACTTGCTGGCCTCGGACGGCGAGAAGGCATGGCGCGACCGCGACCGGGAGTTCGTCGATGATTTCGCGTCGCACGCCGACCTGCTGGCGTACTGGGAGGGGGGCTGGTCGTGCCTGTTCGCGGCGCTCGACGCGCTCGCGCCGGACGACTTGCTGAAGCCGGTCATGATTCGCGGCAAGCCGCACTCGGTCGTGGAGGCTATCCACCGCCAGCTCGACCACTACGGCTACCACGTGGGCCAGATCGTCCTGATCGCCCGCGTGCTGGCGGGCGACACTTGGCAGGTGCTCACCGTGCCGCGCGGCGGCACGAAGGAGTACAATGCGCGGGTGTGGCAGAGAACAGAGCCGCGACCATAAGGGAGCGGAAAGCCGCACGATGGCTTGACGAGTCGTCTCACCCGGGAGGTGATCCTCAATGCCCGAATTCGTTCATCACGCCATCTACAAGGGAATCGCCACGGTCAGCCTCAACCGGCCGGACCTGCACAACGCGTTCAACGACGCAATGATCGCGGAACTCGCGGCGGAAGTACGAACGGTGCAGGCGGATGCGAACGTGCGCGTCGTGGTGCTCGCGGGCGAGGGACGCTCGTTCTGCGCCGGCGCCGACCTGGCGTGGATGCAGCGGATGGTGAACTACACCCAGGCTGAGAACGTCGCGGACGCCCAGGCCCTGGCGGACATGCTGCGCGTGATTCGCGATTGTCCCAAGCCGACGATCGCACGCGTGCACGGCCCGGTGTACGGCGGCGGCGTCGGGCTCGTGGCAGCCTGCGACATGGCCGTCGCGCTCAAGAAGGTCACGTTCTGCCTGAGCGAGGTCAAACTGGGCATCGCCCCGGCGGTCATTGCCCCGTTCCTCGCGGAGCGCATCGGCGCTGGACCGCTGCGCCGCTGGGCGCTCACCGCCGAGGCGTTTGAAGCGGCCACCGCCCTGCGGATGGGACTGATCCACGAGGTCGTGGATCAGCCGGAGGAACTCGACGCGTGGATCCGCGAGATCGCGGAAGCGGTGCGCAAAACGGGCCCCAACGCGGTCTCCGCGTGCAAGCGCATCCTGCACGAGGTCGCGCACCAGTCTTTTGACGACGCCGTTGCGGGCTGCGTCCAGCGCATTGCCGAACTGCGCACCGGCAAGGAGGGCCAGGAAGGCCTCAAGGCGTTCCTGGAAAAACGCAAGCCGAAGTGGGCGGAGTAATTTGCGTTCCGCAGGCGCAGCGAACGCCTCACCGTGAATCGAGTACTCTCACCTTCTGGTTGATGGCGCGGACGCAGGTGTCGACCGCGCTGATGTCGCTGCCGAAGGCGTTGAAGACCTTGATGCGCACGACCTCGTCGCCGGACTTGAACGCGATGCTCTTGCGCAGCAGGTCGTACTGGGCGTGGCCCACCTCCCGCCAGGCGAATCGCCGCACGCGCTTGCGGCTGCGCACGATGACGAGACCGGCGGGACCGAGCGCGATGAACTGGCGCGGACGGTACAAGGCCACCCACCCCGCGAGCAGCAGAGCAGCCGTCATGATGACCATCAGCATCCGCCGATCGAAGCGCGGCAGCGGCACCAGCAGGATCACGATCACCCAGATGGCCACGTAGACGGAGAACAGCACGAAACCCAGCTTGCCGATGTGCCAGCGTTTCCGCGACGCCCGCGCTCCGAGCAGCCCCCCGTGAACCTCCCAACGCCGATCGACCGCGAAGCCGCACTCCGGGCAGTTGTGCTCCACCGGCAGACCGGTCAGCACATAGCCGCACAGCGGGCACGCGGTCAGCAGCTCCGCTTCGCCGCTCGCAGCAACAGCCGGCGTGGCGTCGGCATCTCCATTCATCGCACTCGGCAGCCTCCCGGGGCCGGCGATTGTCCCAGCCCCATTCTACGCGTAAGATTCCGCGACCCATGAGCTTTCGCAAGGTTCTCATCGCCAACCGGGGCGAAATCGCCGTCCGCATCGCGCGCACGCTCCAGGAGCTGGGCATCGTAGCAGCCGTGGTCCACTCCGACGCCGACGCGGACGCGGTCCACGTGCGCTCGGCGGACGAGGCCTACGCCCTGCCCGGCGTAACGGCTGGCGAGACCTACCTGGCGGGCGCGCGGATCGTCGAACTCGCCAAGGCCCACGGCGTTGATGCGATTCACCCCGGTTACGGCTTCCTGTCGGAGAACGCGGAGTTCGCCCAAGCGTGTGCGGACGCAGGGATCACGTTCATCGGGCCGACACCGGCGGTGATCCGGGCGATGGGCGACAAGATCGTGGCCCGACGGACGGCGGAGGTTGCCGGCGTGCCGGTGGTGCCCGGGTGGTCGGGCGCGGCGGACGAGGTGACGCCGCAGCGACTCGAGCAGGAGGCGCAGCAGATCGGCTACCCGGTGCTGTTGAAGGCGGCGGCG
>Ga0116151_10002249_pt1 | contig 17862 bp, 11 predicted proteins | sample AD_UKC117_MetaG_FD_89893 | JGI IMG/M metagenome (GOLD analysis project Ga0116151, IMG submission 89893) | Active sludge microbial communities of municipal wastewater-treating anaerobic digesters from Hong Kong - AD_UKC117_MetaG | ecosystem: Engineered > Bioreactor > Anaerobic > Digestate...
GACCTCGCCCACCTCGATCCGCTGCTGGAGCTGCTCGACGACGTGCACCTCGCCATCGGGTCGCGCAGCGCCCCCGGCGCGGTCACGAGCGGCGTGACCCCCTCCAGCGACGCCGCCCACCGTTCGTTCAACGCCCTCGCCCGTCGCATCACCGGGCTCGACGTCACCGACTTCCAGTGCGGCTTCAAGGCCATGCGCGGCCCCCACGGCAAGCTGCTGTTCCACCTGCTCACCGAGCGCGGCTACGCGTTCGACGTGGAGCTGCTGGCCCTCGCCGACCGCCTCGGCCTCGCCATGCGCGAGCTCCCCGTCCACTGGAAGGCCGTGCGGGGCAGCCACGTGCGGATCGTCGTGGACTCCGGGGCGATGGCCCTGCAGGTCACCCGGATGCGCGGCCGCCACCGGCGCAGCCAGGTGCTCGCCGCGCTCGAGGCCCACCCGACGGACCGTGCCACCAGCACCGAGGCGGTCGTGGAGGCCCTGCGCGACGCGATGCCGGTGCCCGCGCCCATCGTGCGCTGGGAGAAGGGCGCGCTCGCCATCCTCCCCTTCGTCGAGCCCATCGACGCCACCGAGCTCGCCCACGCCCTGGAACGGGCGCTGCCCCACCTGCTCGTGCGGCCCACCACCATCTCGTCGGCCCAGTTCCTCGACCCGACCGACGAGCCGCTGCACCGCGAGCTGCGCGGCGACCAGCTCGGCTCGTGACCGAGCCCGACCGCCTGCCGGCGCCGGCGTCGCGCCACGCGCTGGCCCTCCTGCGGTTCCCCGATCCCCGCACCGACTGGGTGGTGGTCACGGTGGCGACGCTCGACGCGCCGCCCGATCGCCTCGAGGAGCGCCTGGACGACCTGCACCGCGCCGTGCCGGTGGTGGGCGCCCGCCTCGACGGAGAGACGTGGGTGCCGGGCGATCCGCCGCCGATCGAGGTCGTCGCGGGCGACCCGCTGCTCGACCGGGCCACCGACCGGCCCTTCGACCTCGCCACCGACGCCCCCCTTCGGCTGGTGCGCTCGGACGACGGGCGGCGCCTGGCCGTGGTGGGCCACCACGCCGCCTTCGACGGGCTGGCGCTCGTGGCGGTGCTGCGCGCCTTGGTGGACGGCCACCGCCCGCGCCCGGTGGCCTCGCCGCCGCCCGGCCCGCCCGGGTCGAAGCGCCCCCTGGTGGAGCGCCTCGTGCGCCCCGCCGACCGGCTCGCCGCCACGCCCGGGGTCTGGCCGGGCGATGCCTTCGCCACCCGCACCGTGGCCCTGTCGGGCCGGGGCATCACCGGGCGCATCGCCGCCGCCGCCGTCGCCGCCGCCGGCGACCACCAGCGCCGCCACCGCGCCGCGCTCGCCAAGGTCGGGCTCACCATCGCGGTGGGCGGTCCGGCGGGGGTCGGCAACGTGGCCTCCTACCGGCGCATCGACGTGGCCCCCACCGACCCGGTGGCCGAGCTCGTCCAGGCCGCGCTCGCCAGCCCCGAGGAGCCCGGCGAGCAGGTGTCGGCCCCGAAGCTGGTGCTGCGCGCCCTCCAGCCGGTGGTGGAGCGCTTCTCGGACACGCTGCTCATCTCGAACCTCGGACGTCAGGACGTGCCCGGCGTGCAGCGCATCGACTTCTTCCCCGTGGCCCGCGGTGCCTCGGCGGTCTGCGTGGCGTCGTGCGCGGTGGCTGGCGCACAGACCTCGCTCACGGTCCGAGCCCGCGACCTGTCCCCCGGCGACGCTCGTCGCCTCGTCGACGGCATCGCCACCCGCCTCGCCGAACCCACGTGAGCGGACCCGACGGCGCTCGGCTGCCCCACGTCGAGGCGCTCGACGGGCTGCGGGGCGCGGCCATCGCCGCGGTGCTGCTCCACCACGCCGGTCACCTCGAAGGCGGGTGGCTCGGCGTCGACCTCTTCTTCGTCCTCTCCGGCTACCTCATCACCGCCCTGCTGCTGGTCGCCTGGCGGGGCCAGGGGACCGTGGGCCTCCGAGGCTTCTGGGCCCGGCGCGCCCGGCGCCTCGGTCCGGCCCTGGTGATCACGCTCGTCGGGGTCGGCGCCTACGCCGCCACGGTCGCCCTCCCGACCGAGCTCCGCACGATCCGCTGGGACGGGATCGCCACCCTGCTCGAGGTGGCCAACTGGCGGACGATCCTCACCGGCGGCGACTACTGGGCGTCCCAGCTGCGACCGAGCCCGCTGCGCCACACCTGGAGCCTCTCCATCGAGGAGCAGCTCTACCTGCTGTGGCCGCTCGCGGTGGCCGCGGTGCTGGCCCGGTGGCGCAGCGCCCGGGCGCTCCTCGTGACCGCCCTCTCGCTCGCGATCGCCTCGGCGACGACCATGGTCGTGCTCGAGGCGCTCGGCGCCAGCCGCTCACGGCTCTACTACGGCACCGACACCCGGGCCAGCGCGGTGCTCCTGGGCGCCGCCCTCGCCGCCCTGCGGGTGGAGCTCGGCCCGCAGCGCTGGGCCGCGACCCGACGCGGCCGACACCTCGCCGGGGCGGTCGCCGCCGTGGTGCTCGGCGGTCTCTGGGCCACGCTCGACGGGAGCACCGCCACGCCGTACCGAGGGGTGCTGCCCCTGGCCGGGCTCGCCGGCGTGCTGGTGGTGGCCAGCGTCGCCGACCGCCACCACCCCGGTCCGGTGGGTGCGGTCGCCTCGTTCGCGCCGCTCGCCGCGCTCGGGCGCATCTCCTACGGCGCGTACCTGTACCACTGGCCGCTCTACCTCGTGCTCGACGAGGCCCGCACCGGGCTCGACGGCTGGGCCCTCACGGGCGCGCGCCTGGCGGCGACGATCGCCCTGGCCGCCGCCTCCTACGCGCTCGTCGAGGTCCCGATCCGCCGGGGTCGGTGGCTCCAGGGCCGGTGGGGCCGTGCGGCGATCCCGGCAGGCGCCGCCCTCAGCGTCATCGCCCTCGTCGCCGGGACCCTCGGCGCCACCCCGCCCCCGGTGCTCGCCACCGTGGAGGGACGCATCGACCGCGCCGCCGACCCCAGCGCCCCGGTGGTGATGCTCGCCGGCGACTCGGTCCCGCTGCTGCTCGGCCTCGAGCTCACCGAGCAGCGCGACGAGCTGGGCGTCTCGGTGCTGAACCGGGCGGTGCCGGGCTGCCACCTGCTCGCGTCGCTCGGACCGATCCGCGGGATCGAGGGCGACGTGCGCACCGACGTGGCCGACTGCGCCTCGGGCGGCCAGTACCGGCGAGACGTCGAGCGGCTCCACCCCGACGTGGCGCTGGTGCTGTTCGGCGAGTTCCCCAACCAGGCGGTCGAGCTGGACGGTCGCTGGACGCTCCCGTGCGCGCCCGACTACCTCGAGGCGCTGCGCGAGCGGCTGGCCTCGCTCATCGACGACCTGCAGGCCGACGGTGCCCCGGTCGTGCTCGCCACCGCGCCGGGCACGTCGCTCTCCTGGGTGCTGGAGCGGGTCGAGCCGGGGATGGACGAGCGCGTGGCCTGCACCAACGCGCTGCTCGATGCGCTGGCCGCCGACCGCCCCGACGTGTCGGTGGTCGACCTCGCCGCCTTCGTGTGCCCGCCGGGCGAGGCCTGCAAGGAGCGCGTCGACGGCGTCGACCTGCGGCCCGACGGCCTGCACTTCCAGGGCCCCGGCGCCGCCTACGTGCTGCGCTGGCTGATCCCCCGCACCCTCGAGGCCGCCGGGCTCAGCTGACGGCGTCGAACGCCGCCCGGAGCGCGGCGAGCTGCTGGCGGCGCTCGAACCGCTCGACGACCGCGGCGCGCAGCTGGGGGGCGAGGCGACGGCGCAGGGCGGGGTCGTCGAGGAAGTGCACGAGGCCGTCGGCCAGGGCGCCGACCTCGTCGGGCACCCGGATGCTCGGCGGCAGCACCGCCTCGTGGTTGGTGCCGCAGACGGTGGTCACCACCGGGACCCCCGTGGCCATCGCCTCCACGTAGGCCAGACCGAACTGCTCGTTCCACACCGCCGTGGGCCGGGGTGCGGTGACGAAGACAGCCAGGCGCCCGAGCAGCCGGGCCACCTCGTCGCCGGTGAGCGAACCGACCAGCTCGATCGACGGATCCTCGGCGGCCCGCTCGCGCACGAGCCCTTCCAGCGGCCCGCGCCCGGCCACCAGCAGCCGAGCCTCGGGCACGCGGCGGCGGACCAACGGCCACGCGTCGAGCACCCGGTCGATGCCCTTGTTCGGGGCCAGCGGCGACACGAAGCCGGCGACGGGCTCGGCCACCGGCACCTCCGGCGGGCGGAACCGCTCGACGTCGAGCGGCGGCAGCACCACGGCGAGCTGCTCGGGAGCGAACCCGAGGTCGAGGCAGTGGTCGCGGGCCGCCTCGATCAGGCAGACCACGAGGTCGGCCCCCCTCGCCCGCCCGAGCGCCTGGCGGTACGGCGGAAGGCGGTAGAGCGGGTTCCTCGGGTCGTTCCCCCAGGTGAGCACGGCCTGGCGGGCGCCGAGGCGTCGCGCGAGCGGCGCGGCCTGGCCGGTGACCAGGGCGCACAGCTCGAGCGAGGCCACCCAACCGACCTCCCCCGGCTGGGCCACCGATCCGAGGTCACGGAACCAGGCGAGGGCCCCGGCCTCCACGAAGCGGCGCGTCAGGCGCCGATAGCGACGGGCCACGAACGCCACGTCGTCGCCCGTGGGCCGCTCCCCCACCGCCCGCACCCGAGCACCGGGCATCGACGCCAGCCAGTCGAGCTCGCGACCCGGGCGCGACTCGGGGAGCGTGAGCCAGAGCAGGTCGAGGACGGGGTCGGGCTGGCCGGGCACCGCTCGTTCGTAGCACGCTGCGCCGACGACCACCGCCGACCGGAGCACCGTGACCGAGCTCACCCTCACCTCCGCCAACCTGCGATGGGGGCTCGACGCGCACGACGAGCCCTACGACCTCGAGGCGGCGCTGCGCGGCTTCGACACCGACGTCGTCTGCCTCCAGGAGCTCTGGATCGGCGACGACCAGCCCGACCGCCTCGACGAGCTGGCGCGCGAGCTCGGCTACGACGTCCTCGAGCAGCCCATGGCGCCCTCGTTCCTGCGCCCCCGCCCCGAGATCACGGCGCGTCCCGACGAGGCGCACGGGACCTGGGGGATCGCCCTGCTCACCCGCCGACCGATCCGTCGCTGGCGGGTCGTCGACCTCGGACGGATGGTCGAGCGCTGGGACGTGGCGCACCGGCGGGCGCTGGTGGCGGAGCTCGACGTCGATGGCGTGCCGATCGTGGTGGCCACCGTCCACCTCTCGTTCTCGCCCCTCAACGCCGCCGGGCAGCTCCGCCGGCTGCGCGGCGCCCTGCCTCCGGGGCGGGCATCGATCGTGGTCGGCGACTGCAACCTGTGGGGTCCACCCGCCGCCGCGCTGCTCGGCGGGCACCGCCGGGCCGTGCGCGGGCGCACCTGGCCGGCCCGCCGACCCCACAGCCAGCTCGACCACATCCTCGTCTCCCCCGAGATCGAGGTCCGCGCCGCCGCGGTCGGCGACCCGATCGGCTCGGACCACCTCCCGGTGCAGGCCCGCCTGGGCATCGCCACGGTCGGGTGACGGTCAACCGAGCGACGCCACTCGACGGGCGTGGCGGCGGTGGGTGGCCTGGGCGACCACGGCGGCGGCCAGGTTCCCGCCCAGCCACGCCCGCACGGCGGCCGCCGTGCCCCCATCGGGGACCGTGAGCAGCGCCGGGACGACGATGCCGAGGCCGAGGGTCGCGGTCATGGCCACCGTGGCCACGTGGTCGCCGCGGATGCGGGCCTCCGACAGCCGCACCGACGTGACGGCCCAGGGGATGCCCGCCGCGGTGAGCGCCGGCAGGAGCGACGACAGCTGCCGGTAGTCCTCGCCGAGGACCGCCACGGCGAGCGGCGCGGCGACGATCGACCCCACCAGGGCCGCCCCGGTGAGGCCCAGCGAGATCGCCATCGCCTCGGTGGCGGGGTCGCGGCGGTGCCGATCGCCCGCCGCCGCGCCCGCCGATGCCTTGGAGCCCTCGACGAGCAGCACCTGGGCGATCGCCCCCGGCACCAGCAGGACCACCCCCGTGACCATCCACGCCAGGAAGAAGCTGGCGTTCGTGGCGGGGAGGACGCTCTGGGCCACGACGAGCGGCAGCACGAACTGGGCGGCCTGGCTCGCCAGGGTGGCGAGCCAGTTGACGGCGGCGTCGCGCTGGAACGTGCGGGTGCGGCGAGGGCGGCGCAGCGAGAAGCGCCCGGCGCCGATCGCCGGCAGCACGAGGATCGAGCCCACCCCGACCACAGCGGGCGGTGCGAGCATGAGGTGGTAGAGCCCACGAGCGCTGATGCCCGATCCGATGGCCAACACGATGGGCAGCCGCACGAGCCCGACGACCGCGATCCGTCCGACGAGCCACCCCCACCGGCGCGCCGCCATCAGCCGGACGTCGACGAGCAGGGCGATCGAGGTGGCCGCGGTGTAGAGGCAGAACACGACCCATCCGACGGCCGTGCGATCGACCAGGTGCGTCGCGGGGGTGTCGGCGAACGCGAGGTACAGCGAGCCGCTGATGGCCGAGGACACCGTCGTGGCGAGAACGCTCCAGCCGAAGAGCGCATCGGACTCGCGGTCGGCGCCCGTGGCGTGGCGGGCCAGGGCGACCGTGAGGCCCAGGCCCGAGGCGTAGTTCACGAACTGGATCGCCGTGAAGAGGGCGGACGCCAGCCCGAGGTCGTCGCTCGACGTGAGGCGGGACCCGAGCAGCCAGAACGCGAAGCCGAGGAGCGACTGGAGCGCGAGGCCGATCAGGATCCACGCCGATCCCTGCACCAGCGAGGACGGGGTGCCGATCCGGCGGGGTCGGGTCACGTGCGCAGCACCGCGACGCTCGCCGCCAGCGCCCCGAGGGCGACGATCGCCACGAGGACGACGGCGACCCGCAGCGGCGGGCGCCCGGGCACCGCCGGCACGGCATCGGGCGGCGCGTGGCGGAGCTGGTGGCCGAGGTCGAGCACGGCCCACGCCCCCACGAGGACGAGGCCACCGAAGGCCAGGTGGTGGGGCCACAGGGAGCCGGCCACGAAGAACGGCGAGACCTCGTCGTCGGAGGGCAGGCCCCGGCCCAGGACCACGATCGGAACCGAGGCGAGGGCGGCGACGCCCAGGGCCCCCAGCGAGCGGGGCGAGCCGCCCGCGAGGAGCACGGCGGCCACGAGCACGGCCACGGCGAGCCCGACGAGCCCGTCGAGCGCGGTGGCTGCGCCGGCCAGCAGGAGCCAGCCACCGACCGCCACGAGCGACGGGCGCGGGCGGCGCTCGGAGGCGGCCGGCGCGCTCATGGCTGGCCTCCGGCCTCGCCGGTCGACGACGCCGCCCGTCGACCGGCGGAGCGGCGACGGCGCGGGGGCGGCAGCACGGCGAGGGCGGTGACCCCGACGAGCGCCAGCGAGCTGGCCACGAACGTCGCTCGGACCGCCTGCTGGGGCCCGAAGCGCACCTCCAGCCGGTGGGCGTCGCCGTCGAGCAGCCACCCGCTCGAGTAGCCGTCGACGACCATCGGCTCGCCGGCGTCGACGCCGTCGACCTCGAGCGTCCACCGGGGATCCCACGCCTCGCCGAGCCGCAGCACCCGGGAGCCGACCTCCGAGGCCGGCACGTCGATGGCGAGCTCGGTCGCCGAGCGGCTCCGCACGACGGGCGTCCCCGCATCGGCCGACCGACCCGCCTCCGGGGCCGACCCGGGCGACGAGAACCGGGCCTCGTCGAGGCGCCAGCCGAAGATCGTGAGCAGGTCGTGCGAGCCCGCCGCCAGCTCGATCGGTGCACAGCCCTCGAGGCGGAGCTGGCCGAGCTCGAGCTCCGCGGGCGTCGCCGCCAGCCGCGCCTCGATCCACTCGCCGTCGAGGAGCGCCACCCGCTCGCAGGTGGCCTCGCCCCGTCGCAGGGCATCGACCTGCTCGGGCCCCACGCCGGTGACGTCGAGCCGGGCGTCGAACGTGGCGGTCCGCCCGGTGGGCAGCGAGAAGCGGCGGTCGAGCAGGGACTCCTCGTCGTCGTTGGGGTCGGCGACGTTCCCGCGCGCCCGGGTGAGCAGCACGTCGAGGGGCAGGGCCTCGAGGCGCTCGAGGGTGGCGGCATCGGCGCGGCCGGCCAGGGCGTCGAGGGTCGTCGGCGTGCGGGTCAGGTTGCGCACCACGGTGTCCTCGACGCTGATCTCCCGGAACCCGACCGGGTTGTCGCCGGCCGACTGGTCGAGGATCGTGACCTCGACCCGGTCGGCCACGGCCGGCTGGATGCCGACCTCCACGGGATCGCCGCCGGGCGCGACGGCCTCGATCACCTGCTTGTCGCCGACGCGGACCCGCACGGCGGTCACCCGCGAGGGCTCGGAGTCGAGCGGCTCGATCACGACCCGCTCGATGCGGCGCGGCTCGGGGAGCTCGATCCAGATCGAGCTCCCGGCGGCGGTGCCGAACCCGCCGGTGACCCAGGCCGTCGTCGGATCGCCGTCGAACGCGTTGCTCGGCCGCCCGAACGGGTGGAGCCCGAAGGCCGGAGGATCGGCGCCCACCGTGGCCCCGCCGGTGATCTCGGCCACGGTCTGGTCGTCGGGATCGTCGGGCCAGAGCGTGGTCGTCGAGCCGTTGCCGCCGTCGATGTCCTCGGCCGCGGTGAGGGTGGGCGAGGTGGCGTTCGTCGTGCGGTTGATGTCCCACGCTCGCCGGCGGTTGGTGTCGGTGACCACCACCCGCCCGCCCTGGGCGACCGCGGCGGCGAACTCGTCGTCGTCGAGGTCGGCGAGGTACCGCAGGGGCTGGGTGCCGTCGACGATCCCGGCGTCGGCCATCGGCACGAGGGCGTCGCCATCGCCGACCACCAGCACCTGCTCGGCCGTGGGTGCGAGCCGCACGGGTGGCGCCGGTGCATCGACGGCGTAGGTGGCCAACGGCGGCTGGCGCGACTCGGTGGGGTAGGTCTCGCGGTCCTCCGCCGACGGACGCCCCGACCCGCCCGGGACGGTGTCGGTCCCCGGCCGCCCGTAGCGCTCGAGGGCCTCCAGCCCCTGGTCCGCCTCGGCCTGGCGCATCACGGTCGACGGCGCCGGGCCACCGATCTCCTCGGTGAGCAGGTCGTTGCGGACGAGCACGGCGTCGGCGCCGAGGTACCGCGCGGCCGTGGAGATGCCCCGATCGCCCGCCGCGCCCTGGGCGACGGCGGTGTCGATCGCCGAGAGGAGGTTGCCGGCCGGATCGCCGCGACCCACCACCGTGTTGCGCACGGCCACGGGCCGCTCGAGCAGCGACGGGAACAGGTCGTCGGGGCTGCGCATCCCCCAGCGGTAGTTCCCGCCCGTCCCGCCCGGGAGCACGAACACCCGGCTGGCGTCGTCGGCGGCGTCGAGGTCGGTGGTGGCGCGGTGCCACGACGACGGGATCGTGAACCCGAGCGGGTAGAGCCCGCCGTTCCAGAGCGGTGCCGACACGGCCACGAGCAGCAGGCCGACCGCGCCGATCCCGGCCACGCGCGCCCGCCGGCGGAGGCGGTGGCTGCGCGCCTGCCAGGCGCGCCAGGCCAGCACCAGGCCGATGGTCTCGGCCAGCACCACGACGGCCCCGACCTTGTTGGTGGTGCGGAAGGCCAGCGTGGCCGGCACCCGCTCGAAGACCTCGAGCAGGAGGCGCCCGGCGGGGCGGAGGTCGTCGGGCGGGAACAGGCCCACCATCACGGGCAGGGCCGTGGCGAGCAGCACGACCACCAGCAGCCGCTCGCGCGCCCGGCTGCGCCACAGGCCGACGGCCACGGCGACGGGCACGAGGAACGAGGCCACCAGCACCGCGGGCGACGTCAGGTAGACGGTGTAGGAGCCCAGGAACAGGCGGGTGCCGGCCCGGCCGTAGAGCGGCCAGTTGCCGAGGAGCCGCGCCGTCTCGGCGTAGGAGGACGTGCGGGCGACGTCGACGGGGTCCTCGGTGCCCGACGCGATCCCGGCGCCGGTCCCGGCGGCGAGGAACGAGGGGAGCAGCCAGTAGAGCGAGACGGCGATGCTCAGCGCGCCGCATCGCGCCAGCAGGCCGAGGAGGTCGCGCCAGCGGTGCCGCTCGGCGTAGCGGGCATGGACGAGGTGCGCCGGGAGCGCCAGCAAGCCGAAGAAGGGGACGACGCCGGCGTTGAGCCCGGTCTGCGCGAAGAACGCCAGCGCGAACAGGGCGGGCCAGCGCCACGAGCCCGGCGACCGCGTCCCGTGGAGGAAGGCGAGGAGCATCCACGGGAGCAGGGCGTAGGGCAGCAGGATCGGGGTGGTGCTGCCGGCCACGATGACGTACGGGTTGGCCACCCAGAACGCGGTGGCCAGCAGGCGCGACCCGACGGTGAGGCGGTGGCCGAGCAGGGCGCCGAGGTAGCGGCGGATGCCCCACGCCCCGACGAGGAGGAGGGCGAGGCGCCACAGGCGCACGGCCAGCCAGGGTTCGGCCCCGAGCGCCCTCAGGCACCACACGACCGCGGCCACCGGCGCCGCCCCGGCGTTGAAGTTGCCCTGCCCGAGCCCGCTCGAGCCCGGCACCCAGGCCTGCACGGTCGAGCGGAGGAAGGCGCCGGGCTGCTGGTAGAGGTCGGGGCGGGTGTCGGGGGTGAACACGCCCCACCGGGTGCCGACCACCGCCGCGGCGAGCCCCACCGCCCCGACCGCGAGGAGCACCGCCTCCCGGCGACCCACGGGCGGCGCGCCCGGATCGTCGGCGCGGGGGGCGACGGCCACCGGCTCGGCCGCCACCGCGGTCACGACGCCCGCTCGGGGCGCTCCAGCGCGCCGATCGCCGCACCGATGCCGTAGGCCGCCAGCTCGCCGGCGCGCAGGAACACCGCGCCGGCCGCGACGCCCGGCCGGGCGGCGAGGCGACGCCAGTGCCGCCGGTAGGCACCGACCGCGGAGCCCGCCTGCACGGAGAGCGCCCCCGGGTGCTCGGCCCGGTACCGCTTCAGGCCCCGCCCGTAGTAGTAGCGCTTCGACCAGATGAAGCCGAGGCTCATCCGTCCCTCGTCGTGGACGATCTCGTCGGGGATCCACGCCAGGCGACAGCCGTCGGCGATCATCCGGGTGCGCAGCTCGGCGTCCTCGGTGCCCGACAGCGACTCGAGGAAGCCACCGGTGCTGCGCAGGTAGTCGGTGCGCACGAGGCGCGGCGACTGCACCCAGATCTCCTCCACGCAGCACGAGCGCTCCAGGGCCCGGCACGCGGTCCAGTAGCCGTCGCCCACGGTCACCTCGGGGACGAAGACCCCGTCGGCGCCCTCGTCGAGCGCGGCGTGGAGGGCCCGCTCGACGATGGTCGGTGGTAGCTCCATGTCGGCATCGATCCACAGCACCCACGGCCCGTTCGCCCGGGCGATGCCGAGGTTGCGCTGGGCACTGCGCTCGGGCCCCGCCTGCTCCGCGTGGTGGGCCAGCTGCTGGGCGACCTCCCACGTGCCATCGGTCGAGAAGTTGTCGATGACGATGAGCTCGAGCGGCTCGTGGGTCTGGGCCCGGATCGAGCGGAGGCAGGCCTCGATCGTGCGGATCGAGTCCTTCACCGGCACCACGACCGACACGAGGGGGGCGGGGGATCCGCTCATCGGGCCTCGAGCACCATGGCCAGGTTCCAGGTGGCCACCTCGCGGACGCCCGGCACGGCCACGACGGGCCGGCACCAGGACGGGTAGTAGCGGGGGAACGCATCGACGAGCACCGCGTCGTTGCGCTCGCGAGCCCAGCGCAGCAGGTCGCCGATGCGGACCGGGAACAGCGACGTGCCGAAGCGGTTCTTCGCCTCCCGACCGGTTCGGGCGCGGTAGCGCCGGGCGGCCCGCTCGCCGCCGAGGTAGTGCCACGGCGAGGTCTCGTGACCACCCCAGGGCGACCACCAGTTGGTGACGCCGACGAGCACCGTGCCGCCGGGGCGCACCACGCGCACCAGCTCGGCGAGGAACGCCCACGGATCGGCCACGTGCTCCACGGCGTTCAGGGTGCAGGCGGCGTCGAGCGCGTCGTCGGGGATCGGCAGCCGCCGCCCGTCGGCGACGATCGCGTCGGCCGGCGTGCGCCCGTGCAGGGAGAGCTCGGCGAGCTCGGCGTCGACCGTGAAGGCGGCCGCACCCCGCGATCGCAGGGCCTCCGCCACGTAGCCCGGGCCCCCGCCCACGTCGATCACGGTGGCGCCGCGCAGCTCGAGGCGCTCGGCCAGCAGGTCGGCGGCATCGTCGCCGAGGAGCGTGTAGGCGGTGACGGGGTCGGCCTGCTCCCGACGCATCGCCGCGAGGATCGCCCGCGACCGGGCCACGCCGCGTCGGGCCGGCGCGCTGGTCGCGTCGGGGGCCACTACGACTTGGTGAAGGTCACCGGGTTGGCGTCGGCGGCGCCGTCGGCGCCCCCGAGCAGGATCTCGCCCGCAGGGAGGTTCTGCCCGCCTGCGGTGACCGTGAAGGTCGCCGTCTCGGACCCGCCGAGGTCGAACCCGACGCCCTCGCTGCCGTCGCCGGGCGGGATGGTGACCGTGACCGACTTCTCGAACGCGGCATCGCCCGACTCGTCGCCGTCGTCGTAGTCGTCGGTGGCCTTCTGGCGCACGAAGGGCGCGCTCACCGTGACCACGACCTCGTCGGAGCGGTTCGAGCGGACGTGCCAGCCCCAGAAGTCGGTCCAGATGTAGACGCCCGGCGCCGAGGTGGCCCGGGCCTGGGCGTCGGCCCCCTGATCGCCGACGGCATCGCCCACCGGACCCTGCCAGTTCTTCACCGCCTCGGCCGGCGCCGAGGTCTGGCCCGAGGGCGACGGGGCGTTCGCATCGCCGTTGTCGTCGCTGGGCCGGGTGAGGACCACGGCCAAGACGATGACGATGGCCGCCGCCACGACGGCGTAGACCAGCGTGAGGTCGCGCTTGGGGGCGTCGTCGTCCCAGTCGTCGTCCCAGTCGTCGTCGACGGGCGCCGTCGGCGCCTTCGACGCCCGGCGAGGGGCCGGCTCGTCGATCGGCTCGTCGATCGGCTCGTCGTCGAAGTCGCTCACGTCTGCTCCCAGGGCCCGCTCGCGGCACGGTCGGCCCGAGCGAACATCGGCCCGCGACCCTAGACGACGGGCCGCCGCCGCCGATCTCGCCGGACGCGGCGCAGGAGGGGCCGCTCGAGGCCGAACCAGCTCGCCGCCGCCACGACCGAGGTCACGAGGAGGGTGACGAGCGAGAGCGGCACGATGGACGGGCGGCCGACCCCGCGCCCGGCCTCCACCAGCCGCTCCATGACCGTCAGGTGCCACAGGTAGACGCCGTAGGAGGCCACGCCGAGCGCCCAGAGCGGCCGCGACCGCAGGGCACGGCGCACCAGGCCGGCGGCCTGGTCGCCGAAGGCGCCGGGCGCCACCACCAGCGCCGCGATCAGCCCGAAGAGGACCTCGCGCAGCAGCTCCTGGGCCACGGTCGGCTCCGCCAACCCGAACGGGTAGCCGAGGCTCACCGCCCCGGCGTAGCAGCAGGCGGCGGCGACCCACGCCGCGCCGGGGACGTCGCCCAGCGTGCGCAGCAGGCCGCCGGGTGGGCGGCCCCGCACCGAGGACGCGGCGTGGAGGACGGCGAGCCCCATGCCGAGCGCGAACAGGTCGGCGTTGGCCGGCAGGGTGGCGTAGCCGACCGCGTGCCCGCCGGCACGCAGGAGGCCCCGGGTGGCGATGCCGGTGGCGTACAGGCCGGCGAGGGCGAGCCCGTGCGCCCGGATCCGTCGCTCCACCGAGCCGCCCACCCGAGCGAGCAGGGCCGCCCACAGCGGCAGGAACAGGTAGAACGACACCTCGGTGCAGAGGCTCCAGGCCTGCACCAGCCCGCCGAACACGGTGTCGCCCCAGTAGATCTGCAGCAGCCCGTAGAAGCGGACGTGGCCCCACCAGTCGCCGAGGTCGAGGTCGACCAGCCAGGTGCTCGCCGCCAGCGCGACCCAGTACGCCGGGTAGATCCGCACGACGCGCCGCACGAGGTACGGCCGCACCGCAGGGCCGGGATCGCCGGCGAGGTGCGCCGCCACGAACGGCCGGAACAGGAGGAACCCCGAGAGGACGAAGAAGGTGCTCACCCCGACGTTGAGGTGCTGCACCCACGGCCCGGCGGGATGGTCCGCGGCGCCGGGGCCCCACGTGACGCCGGTGAAGGTCCCGGCGTGGTACACGAGCACGGCCAGGGCAGCCAGGGCGCGCAGGCCCTCGAAGGTGGGGAACCGGAGGTCCTCGGCGGCGGCGATGCGACGGCATCGTAGGACCCGCCCCCGGCCTCGGCGGCCGGTGCAGCAGACTCGCAGCGATGGAACGGGGAGGCCTCGCCCAGCGCGAGCGACGGGCGCTGTGGGGCTCGTGCGCGGCGATCGCGCTCGCGCTGGTGGCCCTCGAGCCGGGCCGGATCCTCCCGGAGACCAAGCTCGACGTGCTGATCGACCCGGTCGGGATGCTCGCCCGGGCCCTCCACGCCTGGGACCCGTCCGCCGGGTTCGGCCGCCTGCAGAACCAGGCGGTGGGCTACCTGTTCCCGATGGGGGCGTTCAGCGCGGCGGGCCGCGGCGTCGGGCTCCCTCCGTGGCTGGTGCAACGGGCCTGGTTGGCGCTGGTGGTGTGCGCCTCGCTCTGGGGCGCCCACCGCGTGGCCCGGGCCATCGGGATCGGCGGTCCCGCGGGGCGCCTCGTGGCCGCGTGGACCTATGCCCTCGCGCCGGCGACCCTCTCGATCGGCCTGTTCCAGTCGGCGGGCCAGCTCCCCTACGCCCTCGTCCCCCACGTCGTGGCCCCGCTGCTCGCCCCGAAGCCCGCCGAGGGACCGCGCCGCACGGCGGCGCGGTCCACGCTGTGGCTGGCGGCGATGGGCGGGGTGAACGGCGCGTCGGCGGTCGCCGTGCTGCCCCTGGTCGCCCTGTGGTTCCTCACCCGGGCCCCCGGCGCGGCCCGCCGGCGCCTCGCCGCCTGGTGGGCCCTCGGCGCGGTCGCGGCGACCCTGTGGTGGATCGTCCCGCTCCTCGTGTCGGTGCGCTGGGGGGTGCGCTTCACCGACTACACCGAGTCCGCAGCCACGACCACGGTGACCGAGTCGGCCACCGAGGTGCTGCGCGGCACCGGCAACTGGCTCTCGTACCTCGAGACGCCCACCGGCTCGTGGCTGCCGGGGAGCTGGGCGCTCGCGGCCTCACCGCTGGCCATCGTCGCCACCACCCTGCTCGCGGCCGGCGGGCTCGTCGGCCTCCTCCGTCCGAGCGCCCCGGAGCGACGGTGGCTCGGCGCGTGCCTGCTCCTCGGCGCGGCGGCGATGGGCGCGGGGTGGGCCGGCGCGGGCGGTGGACCGGCGGCCCACCTGGTGCAGGACCTGCTCGACGGTCCCCTGGCACCGATGCGCAACGTCCACAAGCTCGCCGCCGTGGTCCGGCTGCCGCTCGCCCTCGGCCTCGGCCACCTCGTCGCCCGGCTCGGCGCGCCCCGGCGCGCCGAGCGGCCCCGCCCGGCGCCGGCCCGGCTGGCCCCGGCGGTGGCCGCTGCAGCCCTCGTGGGCGCCGCCCTCCTCCCCCTGGCGCGCACCGGCGCCGCCGCCCCGGGCGCGTTCGACGACCTGCCCGACGCGTGGCCCCGCGCCGCGGCCTGGCTCGAGGCCCACCAGGAGGGGGGACGGGCGCTGGTGCTGCCGGGCTCGTCGTTCGGCGAGTATCGGTGGGGCCGCCCGCTCGACGAGCCCCTCGCCTCACTGCTCGACGCGCCGTGGGCGGTGCGCGACCTCGTCCCGCTCGGGGGCAACGGGTCGACCCGCCTCCTCGACGGGATCGACGCCGCGCTCGCCACCGACGCCCTCCCCGACGCGTTCGCGGCCGTGCTCGGGCGCATGGGCATCACCCACCTGGTGGTGCGCAACGACCTCGACCTCGCCCGCACGGGCGGCCCGGGGGCCGCGACCGTCCGGCGCCTGCTGACCGACGCCGGCCTGGCACGCGTCGCGTCGTTCGGGCCGCGGCAGGACCCGCCCGGCGACGGTCGGCGGGCGCCCCGCCCCGGGCTCGGCGGCGAGGCCAGCCAGGCGTACCGGCAGATCGACGTCTACGAGGTGCCGGCGGCCGCTCCCCGCGCCGAGGTGCTCGACGCCGCGGGCACGCTCGTGACCTCCGGCGGGCCCGAGGGGCTGCTGTCGATCGACCCGGACCTGCTCGACGGGCGGCCCGCGGTGCTCGCCGTCGACGCCGGCGACCTCCCTGCCGCCGTCGAGCCCGTCCGCGTGCAGACCGACTCGGCGCGGCGGCGCGACGTCCAGTTCGGGGCGGTGCGCGACAGCTCGACCGCCACCCTCGAGCCGGGGCAGCCGTCACCGCTGACGGGCGAGGCGCCCGTGGACCGATGGCCCGCCGGCGAGCCGACCGGGCTCGCCGACGCCCGCCTCGAGGGTGCCCGGTCGGTCGACGACAGCCGCCGACCCGGCGGCGGCCTCAGCCCCGAGGCCCAGCCCTACGCCGCCCTCGACGGCAACCTCGACACCAGCTGGGTGCCCCAGCGGGGCCGGCCGGGTGAGTGGCTGGAGATCCAGCTCGACGCGCCCACCGAGGTGGCCACCGCCACGATCGTGCTGCCGACCGCAACCGGTCGGCGGCTCGGCGCGGTCGCCGTCGAGACGGACCGGGGCACCGTGGAGGTGGAGCTGGCGGGCGACCGCACGACGGTGGCGCTCCCACCCGGCCCGACTCGCCGCGTGCGGATCGTCGTCGACCGGGTCGACGGCGATGTCGAGCTGCGCCCGGTGGGGATCGCCGAGCTCGAGCTCCGCACGGCGGGCGGCGAGCGCGTCGAGGTCCGGCGCCCGATCGTGGCGGCCCCGCTCGACGGCGACCGTGGGGCCGACGTGGTCGCCCTCGCCCGGGACCGGCGCGACCGCCTCGACGCGGTCCGGCGCGACGAGGACGGGCGCTTCGACCGCGTCGTTACCTGGGCGGGCGGCGACGCGGTGGCGAGCGGCACGGCGGTCGTCGGCGACGGCGCCGACGCCATCGAGCTGCTGGGTCGGGTGGACGGCCGCGACGAGGGTGCGGCCCAGCTCGAGGCATCGGCGTCGAGCACCTACCGCGACCACCCGGCGATGGCCGCCGTGCAGGCCGTGGACGGCGATCCGGCGACCGCGTGGGTCAGCGATGCCGAGCTCGACGCGCCCCGCCTGCGCCTCACCTGGGACCGGCCCGTCCTGGTCGACTCGCTGGTGGTGACCCCGCTCACCGAGCACGTCGACCAGGTGGCCGAGGTGGTCGTCGCCGGCGACGACGCGACGCCGGGCGAGCGCCACCTGCTCGACGCCTCGGGCCGGGTCCAGCTGACCACGCCGCGGCGGACCCGGAGCCTCGAGCTGTCGTTCCCGGCTGCCGATCCCGGCACGGGCTCGCCGAGCGCCCGCACCGTCGGGATCGCCGAGGTGACGGTGCCGGCGCTCGCCGGGCGCACGCCCGGGCTGCTCGCCGACGACGCCCCCGTCGCGCTGGCGTGCGGGGAGGGGCCGGCGCTGCGCATCGACGGCGAGGAGATCGCCACCCGCGTCGACACCACCGTGGGGGTCCTGCGCACCGGTGCGGCCGTGCCCTGGGCCGCGTGCGATCCGGTGGCGCTCGGTGCGGGCGAGCACCGGATCGAGGCGGGGCGGGGCCCGCTGTTCGCCTCCACGCTCGAGCTCGCCCCGGCCGACGCGATCGCGGCGGCGCCCGGCCCACGGGCGACCACGATCGGGCGCTGGGGCCCGGTGGCGCGCCGAGTCGACGTGGAGGCCGGCCCGACATCGATCCTGGTGACCACCGAGAACGTCAACGCGGGCTGGACGGCCACGCTCGATGGTCGGCGTCTCGACCCCATCCGGGTCGACGGCTGGCGCCAGGGGTGGATCGTGCCCGCCGGCGCAGGCGGCACGATCGAGCTGCGCTTCGCCCCCGACC
>Ga0116151_10002250_pt1 | contig 17853 bp, 16 predicted proteins | sample AD_UKC117_MetaG_FD_89893 | JGI IMG/M metagenome (GOLD analysis project Ga0116151, IMG submission 89893) | Active sludge microbial communities of municipal wastewater-treating anaerobic digesters from Hong Kong - AD_UKC117_MetaG | ecosystem: Engineered > Bioreactor > Anaerobic > Digestate...
CTGCTGCTCGGCCAGCGGCCGGATTGACGGCGAAAACCCGGGAAAAGAGAGAAAATCTCTGTCACGGCGGCCGAATGCGGAGAAAATCGCTGGGGCGGCCGCGCTAGATTCGGGCCTGCCGCAGCACCAGCCGAGGGAGGTCGCGTCATGGTCCAGGCCGCGTCCGAAAAATTCGCGCTCGCCAATCCGGCGCTGCTCCAAAGCCGGGCCTATATCGCCGGCAAATGGATCGAAGCCGCCGACGGGCAGCTCTTCAGTGTCGCCAATCCCGCCGATGGTGCGAATCTCGGCGAGGTCGCCAGCCTCTCGGGTGCCCAGAGCGCTCAGTCCGTCGATGCCGCCGATGCCGCCTTCGCCGGCTGGGCCACGACCCTGCCGCAGGAGCGGGCCCGCCTGCTGCGCCGCTGGCACGAGCTCCTGCTGGCCGCGCGCGAGGACCTCGCCCGGATCATGACGCTCGAGCAGGGCAAGCCGCTCTCCGAAGCCCGGGGCGAGATCGACTACGCCGCCTCCTTCGTCGAGTTCTACGCGGAGGAGACCAGGCGGCCCAACATCGAGGGCGTCACCTCGCATCTGCCCGATGCGGAGGTGGAGCTGTGGCGCGAGCCGGTCGGCGTGGCGGCCCTCGTCACGCCCTGGAACTTCCCCTGCGCCATGATCACCCGCAAGGCCGCGGCAGCGCTCGCTGCGGGCTGCACGGTACTCGTCCACCCCTCGCACGAGACGCCGTTCTCGGCCCTCGCCCTGGCCGAGCTGGCGGACCGGGCCGGCTTCCCGGCGGGCGTTTTCAACGTCGTCACCGGCCAGGCACCGGTCGTGGTCGAGCCCTGGCTCGGCGATCCAAGGGTGCGCGCCCTTTCCTTCACCGGCTCGACCGAGATCGGCCGGCTGCTCTACCGGCGCTCGGCCGACACGGTAAAGCGCCTCGTGCTCGAGCTTGGTGGCCACGCGCCCTTCATCGTCTTCGCCGACGCCGATCTGGAGCGCGCCGTCGACGAGGCGATCAAGGCGAAATTCGCGACCACCGGCCAGGACTGCCTCGGCGCCAACCGCCTGCTCGTCGAGCGACCGGTCTACGAGGCATTCTGCGCCCGCTTCGCCGAGCGCGCCGCCGCCCTGACGCTGGGCCCCGGGCTCGACGACCGCGACCTCGGCCCGCTGATGAACGAGGGCGCGGTCAAGAAGCAGGAGGCGCACGTCGCCGACGCGCTGGCGCGCGGTGCCCGCTGCCTCACGGGCGGTACGCGCTCGCCCCTGGGGCCACTCTACTACCCGGCAACCGTGCTGGCGGACGTGCCGACCGATGCGCTGGTGTTCGAGGAGGAGACCTTCGGGCCGGTGGCGGCCATAGCACCCTTCGACACCGAGGCCGAGGCCCTCCAAGTCGCCAATGCCACCGAGTACGGGCTCGTGGCGTACCTCCACACCCAGGACCCGCGTCGCATCTACCGCCTCAGCCGCGCCCTGCAGTTCGGCATGGTCGCCGTCAACCGGACCAAGGTCACAGGGGCACCCATCCCCTTCGGCGGGATGAAGCAGTCCGGCCTCGCCCGCGAGGGTGCGAGGCAGGGACTCGAGGCCTTCACCGACGTCAAATATGTCTGCCGCGACTGGGCCTGACCCGACCGCCGCCAACGCCTGCCATGTCTCGACAAAGGGAACAAAATGCTCGCCAACGATCAGCTCGCCGCCTGGGATCGCGAGGCCTTCTTTCATCCCTCGACCCATCTGGCATCCCATGCGCGCGGCGACAGCGCCGTCCGGGTGATCACCGGCGGCTCGGGCGTGTGGATCGAGGATCGTGACGGTAAGCGCCTTCTCGACGCCTTCGCCGGGCTCTATTGCGTCAATGTCGGCTATGGCCGGACCGAGATCGCCGATGCGATCGCGGCCCAGGCGAAGCAGCTCGCCTACTACCACGCCTATGTCGGCCACGGCACCGAGGCCTCGATCCGCCTCGCCAGGATGATCCTGGACCGGGCGCCGGAGGGCATGTCGAAGGTCTATTTCGGCCTCGGCGGCTCCGATGCCAACGAGACCAACGTCAAGCTGATCTGGTACTACAACAACATCCTCGGCCGGACCGCGAAGAAGAAGATCATCTCGCGCTGGCGCGGCTATCACGGCTCGGGCCTGATGACCGGCTCGCTCACCGGGCTCGGCCTCTTCCACCGGAAGTTCGACCTGCCGCTCGACCGGGTCCTGCATACCACCGCCCCCTATTTTTATCGCCGGCCCGACCCCGCCATGTCCGAGGCCGATTTCACAGGATATTGCGTGGCCGAGCTCGAGGCGCTGATCGCCAGGGAAGGGCCGGACACCATCGCCGCCTTCATCGGCGAGCCGGCGCTCGGCACCGGTGGCCTCGTGCCGCCGCCCGCGGGCTACTGGGCCGCCATCCAGGAGGTCCTGGCCCGCCACGACATCCTCCTCGTCGCCGATGAGGTGGTGACCGGCTTCGGGCGGCTGGGCTCGATGTTCGGCTCGGACCACTACGGCATGCGGCCCGACATCATCACCATCGCCAAGGGCCTGACCTCGGCCTACGCACCGCTCTCCGGCTCGATCATCGGCGAGCGGATGTGGGATGTCCTGCTGCAGGGCACTGACGAGAACGGCCCCATTGGCCATGGCTGGACCTACTCGGCCCATCCCATCGGTGCCGCCGCCGGCATCGCCAATCTCGAGCTGATCGACGAGCTCGGCCTCGTGCAGAACGCCGGCGAGACGGGCGCCTATCTCCTCGCCGCCATGCGCGACCGGCTGGGCGGCCACCCCCGTGTCGGCGAGATCCGGGGCGAGGGCCTGCTCATGGCCGTCGAATTCGTCGCCGACCGCGCCGAGCGGCGCTTCTTCGATGCCGACGAGAAGGTGGGTGCCCGGGTGGTGGCCGCCCTCCTCGCCGAAGGCGTCGTCTCGCGGGCCATGCCCGAAGGCGACATCGCCGGCTTCGCCCCGCCGCTCTGCCTGACGCGGGGGGAAGCGGACCATATCGTCGATCGGATGGGGAAGGCGGTGACGACGGTATTGGGGTAGGGGTTCGGAGTTGTGGCGGTTGGCCGACCACTTCAGGTCAGCCAATCGACCCAATGCAAGCCCTCGATGCCAACATCGTCATCGACGAGCGCGAATGGCGAATTCACTCTTGACCTTCAAAGGAAAATTCGCAATTCATGCTGACGGGCGTGGGAAAAAATGTGCGCTCTCATCGATTGTGCCATTGCGCGTGTAGTTAAGATGCGGCAACTTTTGATGGTATTGGGAGGTAGAAATGCAGTTCTCGATGAAGCTCGCGATGGTTTTTGCTTTGGCAATGTCATGCGCTGCAAATGTCCGAGCTGCGGATATATTTATACTTGATGATTTAGATCTCGATTCGGTTGTCGCTGGCCGTGCCCTCACCGGCATCCAAGTGACAGCACGTACTGGAGTTGATGACCTCAATTTCAGCGATGCCTATCTACGTCTTTTCCTGGACGGATCCGCTGAAGGTGCCACGTCGGCAACCTGCCAGCCTCCGTGTCAAGCTACCGGGACACTGCTATGGGTAGGCGCGGTGCCGGGTTCCACATTGCGTCAGGAGGCCGAGCGGTTGGGAGAGTTTCCGCAGCCTGATGGTGTGTCATATGGCGCGTACGGCTTGGGTGACGAAGGGATCAATCAGATCGACGCTGGGGCATTTGGTCCTACGGGCAGCGCAGACGCCCGCGTCAAGTTCTTTCCCGTGGTGCAGAGCGATGTCGTTTCCGCCACTGTCGGTATCGGTCGAGGGCAAACGAGCGGTGACGGCCAGGTCGCGGTAACCGGCGTCGTGGGCGAAGGCAGGGGCATCGGTCAGGGATATGCCATTCAGACGCCATTCGGGGATCAGCTTCTTTTCGGCATCGCGATAGCCGTGGACCCGGGCGCCATTGTGGCGGCGCGCTGATCGGCAGCATTGAAGTGCCAAAAAAGGCTGCCAGACATTCCAAACCAGTATTGTCGTCACTTGACGAAGGCAGGTCTGACAGTTCATGCCGTCGGTCACCTCCCCGTCAGCAGCTTGGACCACCGCACCAGATTTTAGACGACGACGCCGGGGGTGAAGGTTCCGGCGCACCTTCTCGAGGTCGCGCCGAACCGCCCCGGGTTTTGCGTGTCATGGTGCAAAGCACTCGGCGAAGCGCTCCGCGTCGACGGTGTCGAGCGCCGCCAGCAGCCCTGACCAGCCCGGCCGCTTGCGCGGCCGCAGGATCAGGATTTCACCCTCGCGGGTGATCTCGACCTCGTCGGTGTCCATGCGATATTTCTCGGGCAGGCGAATAGCCTGGAAGCGACCTGATCTGAAGACCTTGGCAATGTCGCTCATCGATCCTCCTGCCCCTCGCGACAAAGTGTTGCTCGTCGCGCGTGGCGCCGCATGCCCGGAGGCTGCGAAAGACCTCCTCGGCTGGAATGCCTTCGCCCCGGTCGAGTTGGTCGATAGCGAGCTGAAGATCGGCGCGCAATGCGGCGAGCGCGGACTCCTCACGCACTTTGGGAGGCAGCTCCGACAAGTCCCTTGGCGGGCGCCGGGTCGATTCCCTGGTCATCGCCTTTCGCCATTCGTGTCATCCTCATCCATCGGCGGATGGAGTTTCCGCCCGTTTGGTCATCCATAGCACCCCGCCACCGTCGCCCGTAGCTGGACCAGCGCCAGAACCGCATCCAGGGTGGGCGAGGCGGTCTCGGTCAGCCGCGCCATCTCCTGGACGGCGGTGACCAGGGCGTCGATCTCCATCGGGCGGCCGCGCTCGAGGTCCTGCAGCATCGATGTCTTGTGGGCGCCGACGGCGGCGGCGCCGGCGATGCGCCTGTCGACATCGATGGCGAAGCGGACGCCCAGCTTCTCGGCCGTGGCCTGGGCCTCGAGCATCATCGCACGGGCGACGGCACGGGTGCCGGGATCGGCGCAGATGGCGTCGAGCGTGGCACCGGTAAGCGCGCTGATCGGGTTGAAGGAGAGGTTGCCCCAGAGCTTTATCCAGATCTCGTCCCGGATCTTCGGCCGGATCGGCGCCTTGAGGCCGGTCTCGATCAGAACCTTCGAGAGCGCCTCGATGCGGGGCGTGCGCTCGCCCGAAGGCTCGCCGAGCGAGAACCGGTCGCCCTCGACGAGGCGGATGACACCGGGCTCCTCCACCTCGGCCGCCGGGTAGACGACACAGCCGATGACGCGCTCCGGCCCGATGCCGGACCATTGCACGTCGCCCGGATCGACGCTGGCTAGGCGGTGGCCTTCATGCGGGCCTTCCAGCCCGTGGAAATACCACCAGGGCACGCCGTTGGTTGCCATGACCACGGCGGTCTCGGGGCCGAGCAGCGACTGCAGCAAAGGCACCACGCCCGGCACCTGGTGCGCCTTGAGGGTGACGATCACGTAGTCCTGCGGCCCGAGCTTCGCCGGCTCGTCGGTGGCGGTGACGGCCGCGGTGAAGCGCTCGTCGCCATCGACCAGCGTCAGGCCGTTCGCCTGCATGGCGGCGAGATGCGGGCCGCGGGCGACGAGGCTCGTCTCGATTCCCGTTCGGGCGAGGCGGGCGCCGATGAGGCCGCCGATCGCCCCCGCGCCATAAATGCAGATCTTCACGTGCCGAGGCCGAGCTTCTGGGCGAGGCCGATGCGCTGCAGCTTGCCGGTGGCACCCTTGGGGATCTCGTCGAGGATGACGACCCGGCGCGGCACCTTGAAGTCGGCGAGGCGCGTGGCGGCGAAATCGCGGATCGAGCGCTCGTCGGCGCTCTTGCCTTCCCGCAGGACCACGGCGGCGGCGACGTCCTCGCCGAGCTTCGCGTGCGGCATGGCGAAGGTGACCACCTGCTGGACGGCCGGGTGGTCCATCAGCACCTCGTCCACCTCGAGCGGGCTCACCTTCTCGCCGCCCCGGTTGATGATCTCCTTGAGCCGGCCGGTGAGGCGCAGATAGCCGGCCTCGTCCATGAGCCCCTGGTCGCCCGTGCGAAACCAGCGCTTGCCTTCCGCCTGGAAGAAGTTCGCGGCGTTGGCCGCCTCGTTGGCCTCGTAGCCGGGCGTGACGTTGGGGCCGGAGATAACCACCTCGCCGATGCCGCCCTCTGCGACGAAGCCGTTCGCCGCGTTGGCGATCCGCACCTCCGGCCCGGCGGCGATGCCGACCGAGCCCGGCTTGCGCGGTGCCGGGGGCAGCGGGTTCGAGGCCATCTGGTGGGTCGCCTCGGTCATGCCGTAGCTCTCGATCACCGGGCAGCCGAAGGTCTCCTCGAGCGCCGCCATGACCTGGGGCGGCAGCGAGGCCGAGGAGGAGCGGATGAAGCGGAGCCTTATCCTGGCGATGATGTCCTTGTTGCGGTCGGCGCGCGTCAGGATCGCCTGGTGCATGGTCGGCACGGCCGTGTACCAGGTGGGGTCGACGTCCTCGAGCCAGGCGAAGAAGCGAAGGGCGTTGAAGCCGGGCGAGCAGGCGACCGAGGCGCCGGCGGCGAGCGAGCTGGTGACCGCCGCGATCAGGCCGTGGATGTGGAAGAGCGGCATGATGTTGAGGCAGCGATCGGCGGGGCCGAGCGCCAGCGTCTGGCCGATATGCCGGGCCGAGGCCGCGAGGTTGCGCTGCAGGAGCGGAACGATCTTCGGCCGCGACGTCGTGCCGGACGTGTGCAGCACCAGCGCCACGTCGTCGGCCCCGGCGGCGGCCGGGCTCGCCGCCTTCACCTTGGCCCCGTCGCTCGCGAGGCGGAAGCGACCGGCCGGCGCCCCGGCATCGCTCTCCAGCCGCAGGATGCGGCAGCCATGGCGCTCGGCGGCGGCGACCGCCGGGCCGGCCTCGTCCCGGCCGACGATCAGCGCCTTCGCCCCGAGGTCCGAGAGATAGAAATCGAGCTCCTCGGCCCGGTAGGCCGGGTTGAGCGGGGCCGTGGTGGCGCTGGCGGCGACCGCGACGAAGGCCGCGGCCATCTCCGGGCCGTTCGGCAGGACGATGGCGACCCGGTCGTTGCGGCCGATGCCGTTGGCGGCGAGGCTGGAGCGGGTCTCGGCCACGAGCTCGCGCAGCCCGGCGAAGTCGAGCCACGTCCGGTCCGGCGCGCCGATGGCCGGGGCGCTTGCGGCATGGGGGGCGAGGAGGGCGTCGATGGTCTGGGGCATGGGGCGTTCCGGCGGTGGTGGAGCGTGCGCTTCTGGCCAGATAGCCCCGAAGGCCCCGCGATGGAAAGGGTGCCTCGCCCGAGGCAGGCTTTCAGCGTGAGCGGACGAGGCCCGAGAAGCCGGCGATCGCGAGCAGGCTCAACGCCCAGCCGACGAGGACGTGGACGTAGAGATACGCGCGACCGATGCGGCCCCAGGTGCTGCGCGTGTCGGGCGCCCAATAGTCCTGCTGGCCGGTCTCGAGGCCGGGGGTCAGGGCATCGAGCGAGTAGATCCAGAAGTTGAATTTCGGGTAGCTCTGACCCTCGGGCTGGGCGAGGTAGCAGTCGAGCTGCGACTGGCCCGGCGCCGCCAGCCCCGGTCGGGTCACGTCGAGCGATGGCAAATAGAGCCGCTTTGTGGTCGGCGTCGAGCAGAGGGCCCATTCGGGTGAGCGGAGCACGATCGGGACGTTGGGACGCAGCGCGTCCTGCGCCGCGAGCGTGGCGAGGAGGCCGGCGCCGGCGAGCCAGAAGAGGCCGAGCCAGGCGAAGGCGAGCAGGGACTGGTGCCCGTAGCGCACCGTGATGCCCAGCAGAAGGTCGTTGAGGGCGAGGATGGCCCGGACCGCGCCGCTGGAGCTGCGGGCGCGGCGGGCGCGGCGCTGCAGCCGCTCCTTCTGGATCAGCACCTCGCGGGCGTCGGTGTCGTGGCCCATCTCGGCCAGAACCCTGGCGAGCTGCTCATACGGCTGCGGCCAGAAGTCGTCGCCCCAGCGGGTGGGCTCCTGGCGGCCGAGCCAGTCGAGGCGGGTCGCGGCGTCGACCGGGCAGTCGAGGAGGGCGGCGTAGTTGCAGCGGTTGAGCAGGAGGTCGCCCGGCCCGGGCCAGCTGTCGGGCGCGTCGACCACGGCGCCCAGCGAGGCGCCGACGAGGCTGAGCGTGCCGTCGACCGCCGCCTGCTGGCGAAGGAAGAAGGCGCCCTCGATCACCGCGCGATCGAGCGTGAGGACGGCGCCGCCGGGCCGCCGGAGGTCGGCGCCGCTGCAGTCGAGGTCGCCGTCGATCCGCGCGCCGATGAACCGGGCGTGGCCCGTCACCCGTGCCAGCCGCAGCACGACGTCGCCGTCGGCGATGAGCCCGTCCGCGTCGAGGGCCAGGGCGTCGGGCCGCTCGAGCGTGGCGCCGACGGCGTCGAGGTCGCCGCCCAGCCGCGCGCCGCCCAGGCGGATGCCGCCCCGCGCCGTGGTGCCGCGCAGGCGCACGCCGCCGCGCGCCTCGAGCCGCTCGAGGTCGAGCGCCAGCCCGTCCCGCTGCGTCAGCGCGGCCCCGTCGCAGACCAGCTCGCCGCCGAGCCTGGCGCCGGGCATGACCACGCTGCCGCTGACCGCGGCGCTGCGCAGGAAGATCGAGCCGCGCGCCTCGAGCAGGTCGGCGACGAGGCCGGGCAGCGTCGAGCCGTCGAAGAAGACGGTGTCGACGATGGCGGATCGCATGATCGGTGCCGCGGTGAAGCGACAGTCTACGAGGCCGATGTCGCGCGGGATGCGGCAGCCTTCGAGATCGAGCGTTCCGGTGATCAGCGCGCCGCTGACCCGGATGCCCTTCTCGTGCGGCCGCGGCGCGTCGGGGCCGCCAACCAGGAGGAAGCGGAGCAGGGTGGCGCGGATCGTGCGGTCGGCCGCGTCCGGCGCCGGCAGGCTGCCATCGCCGAGCCGGTCGAACTGGCCGCTTTCCAGGCTCTTCAGCAGCGACCGCTCGGCCGGCGACAGGGGTTCGAAGCCGGCGAGCGTCGTCAAAGGTAGCGCTTCCTGATCCGCGACTTGAGGCTGTCGAGCAGCACCGCGAGCAGCATCAGCCCGCCCCGGATCACCTGCATGTAGGAGGCATCGAGGCCCATCACGTTGATGGCGGTGTCGATGGTCGAAAGCAGCAGCACGCCGGCGAAGACGCCGGAGAGGCGGCCGATGCCGCCCTTGAGCGAGACGCCGCCGATGACCACCGCGGCGAAGACCTCGAAGAGCATGCCGAGGCCGAGATTGGGCGTGGCGCCATTGGTGCGCGACGCCAGCAGGAAGCCGGCGAAGGCCGCCAGCACGCCGGAGAGGATGAAGGCCGCGAACAGCATCCTCTGCACGTCGATGCCGGCGCGGAAGGGTGCCACCGGGTTGCCGCCGACGAGGTAGATGTAGCGGCCGAAACGCGTCCTCGTGAGCAGCAGGCCGAAGGCGACATAGGCCAGGATAAGGATGACGACGAGGAGCGGCACGCCGAGGACGCTGGTGGCCGCCACCCCCTTGAAGCCGTCAGGCAGGCCGTAGATCGACCGGCCGCCCGTCAGGATCAGGCCGAGGCCGCGGATCGAGATGTAGGTGGCGAGTGTCACGATGAAGGCGTTGATGCCGAGCCTGACGACGAGAAAGGCGTTGAAGGCGCCGGCCAGCGCCCCGAAGGCGAGGCAGGTGGCGAGCACGACGATGGTCGGCAACGCGAAGCCGGCGGCCGAGGCGCTGTCGGCGGCGAGCCAGGCGCCGAGCATGGCCGAGAACGCCATGACCGATTCGACCGAGAGGTCCATGTGCCCGGCGATGATGCAGAACGCGAGACCGATGGCGAGGATGCCGACGAAGGTCGCATGCTGCATGATGTTGAGGAAGATGCCGACCTGGAAGAAGCGGTCGATCGAGAGCGAGCAGACGAGCAGGATGACCGCCAGGATGAACCAGACGAGGTGATCGAGAACGAGCTCGATCAGGCGGGGCGGGATGCCCGCCGGCGTCGTTGTCCTGGCCTGCATGATGATCCCCGGCGAACGCGGCGCACCCGGACGGCAGGGCTGCCGCCCGGGTGCGCGTGGTTGTGAGCTTCTGGCCTATTCGACGACCGTGACCGGGTCCGTGGGCGGGGTGAGGTTGCCCCAGAAGCGGGTGTCGTCGACATTCTCTGGCGTGATCGCCGCCCCCGGCACCTTGAGGTCGGGACCCCAGTCCTCGATCGTCAGCTCGGCCGAAAGGCCGGTGACGTCATACATGCCGGGCTCGAGCGGCTCGCCCCGCAGGATCTTCGGCATGAACATGGCGAGGCCGTAGATCTGCGCGTAGAGCGGCTGCTCGACCTCGACCTGCTGCCAGCCGTTCCTGATGTTGTCGAGGCCGACCGGAGCACCGTTCGAGGCCATCAGCATGATCTCGCCGGGCTTCCTGCCCTGGGCCTCCATGATGGCGACGATCGGCACGGTCAGGTGGGCGGCGTGGGCGAAGACGAGGTCGATCTTGTCGTTGACCAGGAGCTGGTCCTCGAAGATGCGGCCGGCATTGGTCGCCTCCCACTGCATCGCCGCCTTGGTGACGATCTCCACGTCCGGCGCCTCGGCCGCCATCACCTCCTCGAAGCCCTGCTGGATGTCGAGGGTGTAGTTGTCGCCGGGATCGCCCAGGATCTGCAGGACCGTGCCGGTCGGCCCGCCATTGCGCTCGGTGAGCAGGCGAATGGCCTCGGCGGCTGCCGTGCGGCCGATCTCGACCGTGCCCGCGACCGAGGTCAGCTCGAACTCGGTCGTGCGGATCTGCCGGTCGTAGTTGACCACCTTGATGCCGGCGGCCCGCGCCTTCTCGATGCCCGGCACGATGGCGTCGAAATCGACCGCGTTCATGATGATGGCGTCGGGCTGGAGGTTGATCACGTCCTCGAGCTGGTTGAGCTGCAGGTCGGCGCGATTCTGGGCGTCGAGCGAGATCACCTCGTAGCCCATGCCGCCGAAGACGTTCTCGATCGCCGCCTGGCTCTCGGTCTGGAACTCGTCGAGCAGGGTCGGGATCATGTAGTAGATGGTCTCGCCCTCGGCCCTGGCGCCCGAAGCGCCCAGCAGGGCGACCGTGGCGGCGGTGGCGGCGAGCAGTCCGAGGCGGCGGCGTGTCGTGGGCATGTGGGTTCCCCTCTGTTTTCAGCCTTCTCCGGCACAGAGACTAGAGGGGAACGAGCGGTGCTGGCAACGGTTGGTCCGAAGGCGACGAACTGCCCGGAGGAAAGACGCCGTGGCCGACGAGACCGAGACGACGGGTCCCGATCTGACCCGGGGAATTCCCGAGGCCGACCTTCAGGACGGCCGGATGCTGGTCGGGCATGTCGGCGACGAAGCCGTCCTGGTGGCACGCCGTGGCGAGGCCGTCTTCGCAATCGGCGCCGCGTGCACCCACTACGGGGCTCCCCTGGCCGACGGGCTCCTGGTGGGGGAGACGGTGCGCTGCCCCTGGCACCACGCGTGCTTCAGCCTGCGCACGGGTGAAGCCCTGGCCGCACCCGCCTTCCGGCCCGCCTCTTGCTGGCGCGTCGAGAGGCAGGATGGTCGCATCGTCGTGCGTGAGAAGGCGCCAAAGATCAGCCCTGCCGCCGCGCGGCCAGGAGCCGAGTCCGACGCGCGCATGGTCATCATCGGCGGTGGCGCCGCGGGCTATGCCGCGGCGGAGATGCTGCGCCGTGAGGGCTTCGCAGGTGCTGTGGTCGTCGTCAGCGCGGACAGCTCGCCGCCCTATGATCGACCCAACCTATCCAAGGAGTTCCTGTCGGGCAAGGTGCCGGAGAAATGGTTGCCGCTGGCGGGGAGCAGGAGCTACGAACGGAAGGGAATCGAGCTGCGGCTCGACACGCGGGCCACCCGGATCGACGTGCCGAACCATCGCGTCACCCTCGATGACGGCAGTGCCCTCGACTACACGAAGCTGCTGCTCGCGACAGGCGCAGAGCCGGTCCGCCTCGACGTGCGCGGGGCCGAGCTGCCGCACGTGCTGACCCTGCGGTCGCTCGCCGACTGCCAGGCCCTTGTCGACCGTGCCACGGAAGGGCGCCGTGCGGTCGTCGTCGGGGCGAGCTTCATCGGCCTTGAGACGGCGGCGGCGCTCCGCCAGCGCGGCGTCGACGTGAGCGTCGTGGCACCGGAGCGCCGGCCCATGGAGCGGCTCTTCGGTGCCGCCATCAGTGATGTGGTCAGGGATGTCCACGAGGAGCACGGCGTTGTCTTCCACCTCGGCCGGAAGGTTGCCGGGATCGACGAAAAGCGCGTGCATCTCGACAACGGCGCCGCCATCGAGGCGGACGTCGTCGTCTTTGGCATCGGCGTGCGGCCACGGCTCGCTCTCGCAGAGCAGGCCGGCCTCGCCATGGACGATGGCGTGCTCGTCGACGAGCATCTGGAAACCAGCGTTCAGGGCATCTTCGCCGCGGGCGACATCGCGCGCTGGCCGGACCCCTACAGCCGCGAGCGCCTGCGTGTCGAGCACTGGGTCGTGGCGGAGCGGCAGGGGCAGACCGCCGCCCGCAACATGCTGGGCGCTCGGGAAGCGTACACGGCCGTGCCGTTCTTCTGGACCATGCAGCATGACCTCGTGCTCCACTATCACGGCCATGCGAGCACCTGGGATAGGATCGAGCAGGACGGCGAGCTCGCCCCGCGCGACGCCACGCTGCGCTACATCAAGGGCGGTCGGACCCTGGCCGTGCTGACCATGGGGCGGGACATGGCGAGCCTCGAGGCCGAGCTCGCGATGGAACAGGGGCGCTCGCCGTAGCGCCGGAGCATTCAATGAGCGATCTTCAGCCGCCGCAGCGACCCGATTGGCCCGAGGGAGCCGTCTTCACCGTCGGCCACTCGACCTTGCCGATCGAGCGCTTCATCGCCGTGCTGCGCGCCCACGGCATCGAGCTCGTCGTCGACGTCCGTACCGTCCCGCGTTCGCGCCGCAACCCGCAGTTCAACGGCGATGCGCTGGCCGAGAGCCTCGCAACGGTGCGCGTCGACTACGTGCAAATGCGCGAGCTGGGCGGCCTCCGGCGGGCGAGGGCGGATTCGCCCAACACCGGCTGGCGCAACGCGGGCTTCCGCGGCTACGCCGACCACATGCAGACAGAGGCGTTCGCGGCAGCCCTCGACCGGCTCGTCGACATGAGCCGCGAGAAGCGCCTCGCCATGATGTGCGCGGAAGCCGTGCCGTGGCGCTGCCATCGCTCGCTGGTCGCCGACGCGCTCTTGGCGCGCGGCCTGCCCGTGGTCGAGATCCTGTCGGAGAGCAGCCACCGGATGCACGAGCTGACACCGTTCGCACGCGTGGACGGCACGCGGCTCAGCTACCCGCCCGAGCAGGGGTCATTGCTGTAGCCGGGCCCGTTCGCCAGTCGGGTCGGGAATGACCAAAACACTGCCGACGCTGCTGGCGGAAATCCGGGCCTGCACGGTCTGCGGCTCGTCCTTGCCCCTCGGTCCCCGCCCGGTCCTGCAGGCGGGGGTCTCGGCGCGGCTCTGCATCGTCGGCCAGGCGCCCGGCCGCAAGGTGCACGAGACCGGCATCCCCTGGGACGACCCGTCGGGCGGCCGGCTGCGCGCCTGGCTCGGCCTGACGGAAACGCAGTTCCACGACCCGACCCGAGTCGCCATCGTCCCGATGGGCTTCTGCTATCCGGGCAGGGGTGCCTCCGGCGACAACCCGCCACGGCCGGAATGCGCGCCGCTCTGGCACGCACCGCTCATGGCGCATATGCCGGACATTGCCCTGACCCTGCTGATCGGTGGCTACGCGCAGGCTTGGTATCTGCGCGGTCGCCGCAAGGCCTCGATGGGCGAGACCATCAAGGCGTGGCGGGAGTATTTGCCGATCGGCTACCTGCCGCTGGCCCACCCCTCGCCGCGCAACCAGCCGTGGCTGGTGAAGAACCCCTGGTTCGAGGCGGAGCTGGTGCCCGAGCTGCGGTGCCTGATCGCGGCGCTTGAGCTGTAGGTGCTCCTAGTCGGGGACGTGGCGGACCGCACCGCGGGCGGCGCTGGTGGTCAGGGCGGCGTAGGCGCGAAGGGCGGTCGTGACCTTTCTCGGGCGGTGCTCGGCGGGTTTCCAGGCGTCGGCGCCACGGGCCTGCATGGCGTCCTGGCGACGGTCCAGCTCGGCCGGGTCGACGGCGAGGTGGAGCCGGCGATTCGGGATGTCGATCTCGATGGTGTCACCGTTCTCGACCAGCGCGATCCAGCCGCCTTCCGCCGCTTCGGGGGAGACGTGGCCGATCGAGAGGCCCGAGCTGCCGCCCGAGAAGCGGCCGTCGGTGACCAGGGCGCAGGCCTTGCCCAGGCCCTTCGACTTCAGATAGCTCGTCGGATACAGCATCTCCTGCATGCCCGGCCCGCCGCGCGGCCCCTCGTAGCGGATGACCACCACGTCGCCCGGCTTCACCTTGCCGCCGAGGATGCCCTGGACCGCGGTGTCCTGGCTCTCGAAGACGACGGCCGGGCCCGCGAAGGTGAGGATCGATTCGTCGACGCCGGTGGTCTTCACGATCGAGCCGTCGGTGGCGAGGTTGCCATAGAGCACGGCGAGGCCGCCATCCTTCGAGAAGGCGTTGGCGGCCTGGCGGATGACCCCCTTCTCGCGGTCGAGATCGACCTCCTTGTAGCGGCGCTCCTGGCTGAAGGCTGTCTGGGTCGGCACGCCCCCCGGTGCCGCGCGATAGAGCGTGCGGACGGCGTCGTCGCCGTTGCGGGCGATGTCCCAGCGGTCGATGGCGGCGCCGAGGTTGGTGCTGTGCACGCAGCCGACCGTGCGGTCGATGAGCCCGGCCCGGTCGAGCTCGCCCAGGATCGCCATGATGCCGCCGGCGCGGTGGATGTCCTCCATGTGCACATTGGCCACCGAAGGCGACACCTTGCAGAGCACCGGCACGCGGCGCGACAGCCGGTCGATGTCGGCCATGGTGAAGTCGAGCTCCGCCTCGTGCGCCGCGGCCAGCAGATGAAGCACGGTGTTGGTCGACCCGCCCATGGCGATGTCGAGGGTCATGGCGTTCTCGAAGGCGGCGAAGCCGGCGATCTGCCGCGGCGTCAGGTTCGCCTCACCACCCTCGTAGTGGCGCCGCGCGAGGTCGACGATGACCCGCCCGGCCTCGAGGAAGAGCTCGCGCCGATCGGCGTGGGTGGCGAGCAGCGAGCCGTTGCCCGGCAGCGAGAGACCCAGGGCTTCGGTCAGGCAGTTCATCGAGTTGGCCGTGAACATGCCGGAGCAGGAGCCGCAGGTCGGGCAGGCGGAGCGCTCGATGGTGGCGATGTCGGTCTCCGAGACCGAGCTGTCGGCCGCGGCGACCATGGCGTCGACCAGGTCGATGGCGCGCTCCTTGCCCTCGAGCACCACCTTGCCGGCCTCCATCGGCCCGCCAGAGACGAAGACCGTCGGAATGTCGAGGCGCATGGCCGCCATCAGCATGCCGGGCGTGATCTTGTCGCAATTGGAGATGCAGACCAGCGCATCGGCGCAATGCGCGTTGACCATGTACTCGACCGCATCCGCGATCAGCTCGCGCGACGGCAGCGAATAAAGCATGCCGTCATGGCCCATGGCGATGCCGTCGTCGACGGCGATGGTGTTGAACTCCTTGGCGACCCCGCCCGCCGCCTCGATCTCGCGCGCCACGAGCTGGCCCAGGTCCTTGAGATGCACATGGCCGGGCACGAACTGGGTGAAGGAGTTGGAGATGGCGATGATCGGCTTGCCGAAATCGCCGTCCTTCATCCCGGTGGCCCGCCAGAGGCCGCGGGCGCCGGCCATGTTGCGGCCGTGGGTGGTCGTGCGGGAGCGATAGGCGGGCATCTCGTGTTCCAGTCGGGAGGGCGGTTCGGGTTGGAGAGGAGCGAGACTTAAGCGGCGAGCTCACCGGTAATCAAGGCCACGATCTCCTCCGCAGTCGCATTGCCGAGCCGGCGCTCGCCGGTAACCCGGCCGTGGCGCATGACGATGGCACGGTCGGCGACGTGGAAGGCGTGCAGCACGTTGTGGGTGATGACGATCACCGCCACACCCTGCTCCTTGATCCGCTGGATCATCTCGAGCCCGCGCCGCGTCTGCTCGACGCCGAGCGCCGCGAAGGGCTCGTCGAGCAGCACCAGCTTGCCGCCCCAGTGGACGAAGCGGCAGAGCTCGATCGCCTGGCGCTGGCCGCCCGAAAGATGCTCGACCGTGGTCCGCACGTCCGGGATATGCGTGCCGAGATCCCTGAGCGCCTGCTCGGTCTCCGCCTGCATCCCCGGCTCGTCCAGCACATTGACGCCGAGCACCTTCCTGGTCTTCTCGCGGCCCATGAAGAAATTGGCGACCGTGTCGACGTTGGGGCAGAGCGAGAGGTCCTGGTAGACCGTCTCCACCCCCAGCGCCTTGGCATCCGCCGGGCTTTCGAGCCGGGTCGGTCGGCCGTCGAAGACCAGTGTCCCCGCACTCGGCCCGAACGTGCCAGAGATGATCTTGATCAGCGTCGACTTGCCGGCCCCGTTGTCACCGAGCAGCGCCACCACCTCGCCCGGATGGACCTCGAAGCTCACATCGTCGAGCGCCTGCACCGCCCCAAAATGCTTGCTGACATGCTCGACGCGGAGATAGGGCTGGCCGGTGCTCACCCCTTGCCCTCCGGCAGCAGCTGGCCGCCATCGACGATGATGGTGGTGCCGGTGATGTAGCGGGCCTCGTCGGAGGCGAGGAAGAGGACGGTGTTGCCGATGTCGCGCGGCGTGCCGAGCTCGCCCATGGGGATCGCGGCGACCATGCTGGCGATGTACTCGGGCGAGCGTTCGGTCTGCACGCCCTCGGTCAGGATGTTGCCGGGCTCGACGCCGTTGACGGTGATGCCGAAGCTGGCGTTCTCCAGCGCCGCCGCCTTGATGAAACCGTTGATGCCGGCCTTGCTGGCCGCGTAGTGCGCATGGCCCGGCGGCACGACTCGGGGACCCGTGATCGACGAGGTGAGGATGATCCGGCCGTAGCGCGCCTTGCGCATGTGGCGGAGTGCTGCCTGCGTCGCGACGAAGCAGCCGCGCAAATTGACGGCGAGCACCTGGTCCCATTCCTCGACCGGGATGTCGACGATGTCGTTCATCGGGAAGATGCCGGCGTTCTGCGCCAGGATGTCGAGCCGGCCGAAGCGCGCCACCGTGTCGTCGACCGCGGCCCGGATCGACGCGGGCTCGCCGACGTCGCAGGTGACGAAGCTGCCGCCGATGCGCCTTGCCGTGGCTTCGCCGAGCTCGGCCCGGCGGTCGCCGACGACGACCCTGGCCCCGTCCTCGGCCAGCCGTTCGGCGATGCCGGCGCCGATGCCGCGGGCACCGCCGAGAACGAGGGCGATCTTGTCCTGGACGCGGCCGGTCATGGGCGTCTCTCCCTGGGCCAGTGTGTCGCGAGGGCCTCGACGATCCGCTCCGCATCGCCCGGTGCGAGGCAATTGGGGGCGATGTGGAGGCGGCCGGCGTCCAGCTCGCCGTGGTCGACATGGATCACCGGTCGGTGGGCGAGGAGCAGCCGGTAGAGGCGGTCGGCGGCGGCCGCGTCGGCGAGCTGCAGCTCGAGCCTCGGGATGCCGCACTCGACCAGCCGCAGCGGCAGGTCGTCGAGCTCGGCCCGGATGTGGTCCAGGGGCTCGCGCCAGCGGGCGATGCGCTCGGCGTCGCTCTCGGCGAGGAAGCGGCGGAGTGCCACGAGCAGGCCGGCGATGGCCCCCTTGTCGGCCTTGCAGGGCGGCCGACGCCGTTGCGCGGCAGGCCGGGCAGCAGCGACTTCTTGATGAAGGACGGCGGCGGGTCGAATTCCTGCCAGCGCAGATCGAGGTCGAGCATCTGCAGGGCCGCCGACATGACGAGGTCGCGCCGGCCGCAGAGGATGCCCGAAGCCTGTGGGCCGCCCAGCCCCTTGCCGCCGCTGAAGGCGACGAGGTCGGCGCCGGC
>Ga0116151_10002251_pt1 | contig 17853 bp, 12 predicted proteins | sample AD_UKC117_MetaG_FD_89893 | JGI IMG/M metagenome (GOLD analysis project Ga0116151, IMG submission 89893) | Active sludge microbial communities of municipal wastewater-treating anaerobic digesters from Hong Kong - AD_UKC117_MetaG | ecosystem: Engineered > Bioreactor > Anaerobic > Digestate...
CCGCCCCCCTATCGGTCTTCAGCAAAATCCGGGCATGGATCAGCGTGGACGCGGCCCGCTGGCCGGTGCGGATCAGCTCCTCCAATTGGGTGCGTTCGGCAACCGTGAGACGAACCACGTATTTCGGTAGCGGCATGAGTAGGCTCCAGAGTGAGAGAATATCCTCCTAGAAATACCGGCCTACTCCATAAAGTCAACTTAAGTCGGGTGGGGTACTAGTGGTATAGCATTGGAAGCCCAAGTATGGAGTGCTGAGCAGGTTCTGACCCGAGTGGAGTGCTGACGATGCCGATCACCATTCGCTTGCCCCTAGATTTGCCTGATGTCCGGGTGTTGGCCACCCAGGTGTTGCCGGATGCCACCCTGTTGATCGAGGTGGAAAGCACCCTCTGCACGGCCCAGTGCCATCGCTGTGGCCGGGAGATCGACCGGTTTCACGGGTTCGACCGACCGACCCGCTTACGCCACCTGCCCGTGTTTGGCCGGGAGGTACTGATCGAGATCCGCCCCAAACGCTACCGTTGTCCCTTCTGTGAGGGGGGACCGACCAGCACCCAGCGCTGTAGCTGGTATGAGCCCAACCGACCCCCCACCCGGGCTTTCGAGCAGGACGTGTTGAAACGGTTGGTTCATAGCACGGTGGCCGATATCAGTGGGCAGTGCTACCTGGGGGTCAAGGCGGTCGAGGGGATCGTGAACCAGCACGTCGCGTCCGCCGTGGACTGGAGCTGCTTCACCGCCCTGGATACCCTGGGGATCGACGAAGTGGCGCTGCTCAAGGGCCATAGCGACTACGTGGCGGTGATCTGGGCGCGGGATGCCGAGGGGAACACCCACGTCCTGGCGGTGCTGCCCGACCGGTTGCAGGCCACGGTACAGACCTTTCTGGAGTCGATTCCAGCCCCATTGAAAGCCACGGTGACGCGGGTCTGTATCGACATGTGGGAGGGCTATGCCGGCGCGGTGGCGGCGGCGCTGCCCAAGGCCCGGATCGTGGTGGATCGGTTCCATGTGGCCATGCAGTACCGCGCGGCGTTTGACAACCTGCGCCAGGCCGAATGCCAACGTATCAACGCCGCGCGGCCCCCCGAACGGGCGGTGCCGACCGCCGAGCTGCGGCCCCTGTTGCGCCGGGAATGGCCGTCGTTGAATCGCGACCAGCAAGGCCGGGTGGTGGAACTGTTCGAGCTGACGCCAACCTTGGCGAGTGCCTATGTGCTGCGCACCCTGCTGACGGCGATCTTCGACCACAGCCCGGATCGAACCACCGCCCAGACCCGCCTCCAGCTCTGGACTGAGCAAGTCGAGGCCTCAGGGCTGAGCTGTTTTGATAAGTTCATCAACACCTTGCATAACTGGCAGGACGAGATTCTCAACTATTTCGACGGACGACATACCAGCGGTTTCGTCGAAGGGCTTAACAACAAACTCAAGCTGCTCAAACGCCGGTGCTTCGGCCTGGACGACCCGGTCGAACTGTTTCGCCGGCTGTGGCTGGATATCGAGGGCCCACGACTTTGGACCTGAACTCCACACCACTACATGTTGTGGCCTCCACGGGAAATCTCATTGAGCCAATGTTTTTTAATACCCAATAGGGTGTTATTCTCGATAACTTGATAAGCACCCCTAGATTAAGGCATTAACACTTAAAGCGCCCTCGTTGAGAACGAAACTGAATATTTTGCAGCTCGGAAATATCGACAGTGGAAACTCCAATGATCATCGATATCAGGACTGGCAAAGCTGGCTCCACCGCTCTTCAGAGCGATCTCTGCCTAACAAAGCCAAGGCAATTCTGATGATGGTCAAACACTCTTTAGCTCAAACTACGCTTTTATCAGCCAGCCACCGTATTACCTCGACTAATTCCCTATATCGTTCCTTGTATAAGCTCGAGAATGAGAAACCATCGTGTCTACCGTATCTTCGGCCATGGCCAATGCGGTGTCTGTCCGTCCGGCACTCATAAAACTCATGAACATGCAAGATTATGATTCAGATAAAAATATGACAATTGAAACGTTGAATTCAGTTTTGCCGTTCAGTTTTCGTTCAGCATTGTTCAGTTGTCGTTCAGTTCTTGAAAATCCCGAGCGTTATGTTGTTGAGGTAATCCGATGCCCATTTCTTTCACCACAAATTGGCGATACGCAACGCTATCCAGATCAAATTTTTCGCCTGTCTGGATTCTACCCTTAATTCCAACTGATGTTTCAGATATCAATAGCTTGATGTTAGCTCAGGATGGAATATCGGATGTGGGTGGTCAGGCAGTGGAACGCGGGACCAAGGCACCTTGCGGAGCGAGGTTCACAAGTCACATGATTACAAGGGCAATCTTCCTCATGGGGTTGGCGGCTATGCTGCTTATCTCCATTGTCGACGCCCAGGCCAAGGTCGTGAACTTAGCGTGGAATACGAGCTCCGGCGCGACCAGTTATGGCGTCTATTACGGGCCGTCCAGCGGAAACTACACAACCGTCGCGCTCACCGACGCATCTGGAAATCCGATCACTGGAACCACGTACACGACCCCTGATCTGTCGGCTGGAACCTATTATTTCACGGTCAAGGCATTCGATAGCGCAGGGAACAGCAGCGGTTATTCCAACGAGGTGAGCACCACCATCACCGCCGCTCCGACAGTCGCTTTTAGCGCCAGCCCAACGAGCGGTGTTGCCCCGCTGACAGTCAATTTCACCAACAGCTCAACCAATGCGACAGCTTGGTCCTGGAATTTCGGTGATGGCGCCACAAGCACTCAACAAAATCCTTCACATATCTATGCGGCGGCAGGAACCTATACCGTCAGTCTCACCGCCACCGGCCCGGGCGGCACTACCACCACCAACTCCAATCCCATTTCAGTAGCTTCCTCAACCTCTACGGCGCCGGTTGCTAGCTTCAATGTCAGTCCGGGCACGACCGGTGACGCACCGTTCACGGTGACTTTGACGGACACCTCAACCGGCAATACTTCCCGGACCTGGAATTTCGGTGACGGATCCAGCCAGACCGTTGGGACCGCCCAGACCTTCGTGAAAACGTATAACACTACCACTTTGAGCACCAGCTATACAGTCACACTCACGGTCAGTGGCAGCAATAAGCCACCGGCAACTAGCACTATTACGGTCAATGCGAAATCGCCGGTGGCCAATTTCAGCGCCGCTCCCAGCGCAAGTAATCCCTTGGTGTGGAACTTCACGGATTCATCGAAATACACCGTAACCGGTTGGTCCTGGGATTTCGGTGACGGCACCAAAAGCACTCTGCAAAACCCTTCCCACACTTATGCGAAAGCAGGCGCCTACACTGTCAACCTCACCGCTAGCGGCCCTGCCGGGAGCAATACAAAATCCAGCACGGTGACAGTCACAGGGAGTGGCGCTTTACCGAGCCCGTGGCAGAGCGCCGATATCGGAAGCATAGGATTGACGGGGGATGCCAGCTATGCGAACGGCACCTTCACTCTCAAGGGATCGGGTGCCGATATATGGGGCAGAGTAGACGCCTTCCGTTTTGCCTACCAATCGCTAAACGGCGATGGCACCATCACCGCTCGGATTAGGAGCTTGGGCAACACCAACTCTTGGGCTAAAGCAGGCGTGATGATCCGCGAGGGCCTTGACGCAAACGCGCGCCACGCGACGGTAGCGATAACGCCAGCCAATGGATTGGTTTTCCAACGACGGACGTGGACGGGTGGAAGAAGTTATTACACTTCTGGCGCTGCGGCCGCCACTCCCTACTGGGTGAGATTGACACGCGCCGGCGATACGTTCACCGCCTACCAATCAGCCGATGGCAGTCAATGGGTACAGATCGGTTACAGTACGATCAGCATGGTGTCCAACGTGTATGTTGGCTTAGTGGTCACCAGCCATGACAACAGCACGCTTGACACCGCCACCCTCAACAATGTGAGCGTCACGAAGTAATAGCAGCAAGGCTATAATGGTCGCCCGATGCGCTATTGGAAGCGGCGCATCGGGCGCAATGATGGCTCACTCCAGCCGCAGCTGATCTCCGATGTGGATCCCGCGTCGCGCGGTTTGGCCAGCGTTGATTTCCAGAATATACCGTATCGTTGCCGTCTCGCTGGGATAGATCGGACAGATCGGCGTCGTGCAGGGTGGTGCGTTCGCCTTAACCTGCGCCAATCGCCCTGTTTCATCGAAATATAGTAAGTCTAGGGGAATATAGGTGTTCTTCATCCAAAACACCGCCGGTCCCGGCGGCTGCATAAACAGCATGCCTCGATCCTCGGGCAATTCGCGGCGGAACATCAAACCGCGTTCGCGCTCTTGGGGAGTTTGCACTATTTCCACTTGAAATGTGGCCTCCCCGACCGTCACTCGTCCCAACTCTAAAGCGTCGGCTACTTCGACTGCCAGCGCGGCCAGCCCCAAGGCCCATGCGGCGCGACCAAATCGGATTTTCATGCGGACCTCACGCGGAGAAAACCATAAAACCGGACCGCTGGGTATATCCCTTTTCCCTATCACTGACAAGCGACCTTGTCAGGTCAGTTTTTTGTCTTCAAGATAAACGCCCCTTACAAAGATAACGATATCATTTCATCGGATGCACTTTCAGGTACTCCAAACCGACGGTGCCGCGCGTCGCGGCCAATTACGCTTTGCACGCGGCACGGTGGAAACTCCGGCTTTCATGCCAGTCGGCACATACGGCGCCGTCAAAACCCTGACACCAGAAGAAGTGCGTGCCAGCGGTGCCGACATCATCCTCGGCAATACCTTTCACCTGATGCTGCGGCCCGGTACCACCATCATCGGCGATCACGGCGGCCTACACGGTTTCATGCACTGGGATAGGCCGATTTTGACCGATTCTGGCGGCTTTCAGGTTTTTAGTTTGGCGGCGATTCGCAAGATCACCGAGGCGGGGGTGAAATTCCAGTCACCCATCGATGGCAGCGTGGTGTTTCTGGGACCCGAGGAGTCGATGGCGGTCCAACGGGCGCTTGGTTCAGACATCGTCATGATTTTCGACGAATGCACGCCTTACCCCGCCACCGAAACCGAAGCCCGTCAATCGATGGAGCTGTCGCTGCGCTGGGCACGGCGTAGCAAGGTCGCCCATGGCGATCATACGGCTGCACTATTTGGCATCGTCCAGGGCGGGATGTACCCACACCTGCGTCACATCTCGGCGGGAGGCTTACGCGAGTTGGGATTCGACGGCTATGCCATCGGTGGGCTGGCGGTGGGGGAACCGCCAGCCGAACGGCTAGGCATCCTCGATCATACCGTGCCCCTGCTCCCCGCCCATGCGCCGCGCTACTTGATGGGGGTTGGCAAGCCCGAGGATATTATCGAAGCGGTTCGGCGAGGGGTCGACTTGTTCGATTGCGTGTTGCCCACCCGTAACGCCCGCAACGGCCATCTGTTTACCCGTCATGGTGATATTCGCATTCGCAATAGCCGTTACCGCGCCGACTCCCGCCCGTTGGATGAAACCTGTAGCTGTTACACCTGTCGTCACTATAGCCGCGCCTACCTGCGCCATCTGGACCAGTGCCACGAAACGCTCGGTGCCCGGCTCAACACCATCCACAATCTGCACTACTATCAGGATTTGATGCGCGATCTCCGAGATGCCATTGCCAACGGTCGGTTGGACGCGCTCGCAACCGAGCTTTACGAAAATCGCGGGCAAATTTCCTCGCCCGTGTATAATGACGCGCCTTAAAATTGGCCCCGAGACAATCCACCCCCGCACGAATTCCGCCACTCGCATCGGCGCTGCGATTCCGATTTGCTGCAAACGCGTGCCCGAAGCAAAGCCAACAAACAGCGAGGAACCCTCATGGAACACATTCTCAATATCCTGATTCGAGACGCCGTAGCCCAGCAAGCTAGCGCTCCGGCAGCCGGCGACATGGGTCTGCTGAATCTGCTGTTTCCCATCATCCTGATCGCGGCGTTCTATTTTTTGTTGATTCGTCCTCAGACCAAGCGCGCGAAGGAGCACAAGCAGATGGTGGACGGACTCAAGAAGGGTGACGAGGTCGTCGCAGGCGGTGGGGTGTTGGGTCGCATCACCGAAGTGGGCGAAAACTTCATCCAAATGGAAATCGCCGAGGGGGTACAAATCAAGGTTCAGAAGCAAGCCATCGGCTCGCTGATGCCTAAAGGCACTTATAAAGGCACTTTGTAGCCCTCTCTGGCGCCAAGCGGAAACCCCCGTTCAATGCCTACTCCGCACACCCTGAACCAATATCCCTGGTGGAAATACTCGCTGATCGGCTTGGTCATGCTCTGGGGCTTGATCTTTGCCCTGCCGAACCTATTCGGCGAGGATCCAGCGGTGCAAATTTCCGGCGCGCGCGCCAATATTCCCATCGACACCGCGTTCCAAAGCCGGGTCGCCGCGCTGCTCGACACCGATCGACTTTCCCACAAGCGATTGGAACTGGAAGGCGACCGCCTGCTGATCCGCTTCTCCGATCCAGAAGAACAACTCAAAGCCGCGGATATTCTCAAGGACCAGCTGGGGCGCGATTATATCGTCGCACTCAACTTGGCCTCGGCAGCACCGCGTTTCCTGCATGCGCTGGGCCTGAACCCGATGTATCTCGGTCTCGATCTGCGCGGTGGCGTGCATTTTCTGATGCAGGTGGACATGGAGGCCACCATCAAGCAGATCGAAGATAGCTATGTAGAGGAAGTCCGCGCTCAGTTACGGTCCGAGAAAGTGCTATACGCCTCCGTCGGGCGGGTCGCGACCGGCGGCGTGCAGGTGGAGTTCAAAGATGCGGCGGAACGCGACAAGGCCGCCTCGATCTTGCGCAAGAATCTGTCCAGCCTCCAACAAAGCGAGTCGGGTCCACTGGGTCTCAAGCTGACTCTGGGCGAGCGCGAAATCAAGGAAAAACGTGATTTCGCCTTGCAGCAAAATATCACGACTCTGCGCAACCGAGTCAACGAACTCGGTGTGGCCGAACCGATCATCCAACAGCAGGGCAGCGACCGCATCGTGGTGCAATTGCCCGGTGTGCAGGATACCGCCCGCGCCAAGGAAATCCTCGGCGCCACCGCCACCCTGGAATTTCGGCTGGCGGACGAGGAAAACGACTGGAACCAAGCGGCCACCACCAGCCGTATCCCGATTAACTCGCGGCTCTACAAGGATCGCCAGGGTCGGCCGGTTTTGTTACAAAAACGGGTCATGTTGACCGGCGACTCCATCGTTGACGCTGCTTCCGGCCTGGATCAGCAAAGCGGTGGCCCGGCGGTGTTCGTCACACTGGACGGCAAGGGCGCCAAGCGCATGGAAGATGCCACCAAGGACAATGTCGGCAAACGCATGGCGGTGGTATTCATCGAGAACAAGACCGAAACCAAGCGGGTGGATGGCGAGCTGAAGAAAAGCGCCTATACCGTCGAGGAGGTCATCAACATTGCCACCATTCGCGACCGACTGAGCCGGCGCTTCCAGATCACCGGCTTGGACAGCACTCGCGAAGCCCGTGACCTGGCCTTGCTGCTGCGGGCCGGCGCGCTGGTCAGCCCCATCGAAATCATCGAGGAGCGTACGGTCGGTCCCAGTGCCGGTAAGGAAAATATTGCCCAAGGCTTTCGGGCTGCTGCCATCGCGCTGCTGGTGATCGCCGCGTTCATGACGTGGCGCTATAAGAGTTTCGGTTTGATCGCCACTGCCGCCCTGGCCGCTAACGTGGTGCTGCTCATCGCGGTGCTGTCCATGTTGCAAGCCACCCTCACTCTGCCCGGCATTGCCGGCATCGTACTAACGATGGGCATGGCGGTGGACGCCAACGTGTTGATTTATGAACGTATCCGCGAAGAATTGCGCAACGGTAACAGCCCGCAGACCGCAATCCACGCTGGCTTCGACCGGGCATTCGACACCATCCTCGACTCCAACCTGACCACCTTGATCGCGGCGATCATGCTGTTCGGTTTTGGCACTGGTCCGATCAAAGGTTTCGCAGTGACGCTCAGCATCGGCATCGTGACCTCGATGTTCACGGCGGTCACCGGGTCGCGGGCGCTGGTCAATCTCATCTACGGTGGCCGCAAGCTGCAAAAGCTGGCCGTCTGAACGGAGCGGGATACGGTTATGTGGCGATTGAGTCTTTACAACACCAGCATCAATTTCCTGCGCTGGCGCAAGCTGGCGATGGCGTGGTCCATCATCGTGCTACTGATCGCGGTGGGCTCGCTGCTGGTGCGAGGCATGAACCTGGGGCTGGACTTCACCGGCGGCACCGTGATTGAGGTGCAGTATCCGCAACCTGTGGAAATTCCCAAAGTCCGCGAGACACTCGCCAAGGCCGGCTTCGGTGACGCGCAAACCCAGCACTTCGGTACTTCTCATGATGTGTTGATCCGCATTCCACCCCACGGTGAACAGCGCAACGCGGCTACTTTGAGCAACGATGTGCTCCACGCTTTGCAAGGTGCCGAGGGTGGCGCCGGAGCCGCGCTGGCACGGGCGGAATTCGTGGGGCCGCAAGTCGGACGCGAGCTGGTCGAACAGGGGGGGTTGGCAGCACTGGGCGCGCTGGCAGGCATCCTTATCTATGTCATGTTTCGCTTTGAGTGGCGGCTGGCGGTCGGCACGATTGCCGCCACCGTTCATGACGTCATCTTCACCGTTGGTTGGTTTTCGCTGTTTCAGCTCGAATTTGACCTGACGGTACTGGCAGCCGTGCTGGCAGTGATCGGCTATTCAGTCAACGATACCGTGGTCGTCCTGGACCGTATCCGCGAGAATTTCCGTAAGCGGCGCAAGGGCTCGCCCGAAGAAATTATGAATGTGTCGATCAACGAAACCCTGTCGCGCACCATCATGACCAGTTTCGTGACCTTGTTGTCGGTCATCGTGATGTATTTCTTTGGTGGCGTGGTGATGCACGGTTTTTCCATCGCCATGATCGTCGGCATCGTAGTGGGCACCTACTCATCCATCTACATTGCCAGTGCCAGCGCCCTGTATCTGGGCGTCAGCCGGGAAGATCTACTACCGAAAGCGAAGGAAACTGCCGACGACCGCCCCTAAAACCGGCGCGGGAGGCTAACGGCCTCCCTCCAGTTTTTCACCACCGCCGCGTGGCATCATCATCAGGAATTAGCACGAAGCTGGGCAAATGGATCGGTCTCGTCCAGGCGCGGTATCGCCAGCTGCGCTTGCGTGCTATCTTCACGCCGCAATGTATCGCTTTCCACGCCCCGGATTACCAAGCGCGCCCAGGCCGTCGCGATCAGCCACATCACAACACCCAACGCGACGGGACCGATCAGCGCGTTGGCGAGGCCATACGCGATACTAGTCAGACTGCTCAACCAGAAAACGCCGATGGGAGCAGCAGTGCAGGAAACGCAGCCATAACGGACAACGGCCGCGGGCGGAAGGATGAGCGCGAACACGGTTCTCTTCATAACGGGATTCCTCACAATGGGAGTTCGCAAAGGGGCGCCACCTAAAAGGGGTGACTAAAAGTTAGGGAGATGTACATCCATGCATCCAAAGTAGGTTCCAATTACTTATTAATATAATTTGGTACGCTCGCAATTGCGAGACATTTTTTGCGTCCCCACTAGGATTCAGGCTTCGCGGTCGTTGAAAAACCGCATCGCGTCCAATATAACTAAACAACTTTGATACCGTTAGGAGGTTTGCATGAATATCAAGAAGGCGCTGGTGGTGGACGATTCCAAAGTTGCCCACCTGACCTTACGCAAGCTGCTGCTTGAGCGCGGTATCGAGGTCGATTGGGTAGGATCCGGCGAGGATTGCATCAAATACTTGGATAACAAAAAGCCCGACATCATCTTCATGGATGTCATGATGCCGGGCATGGATGGTTTCGAGACCAGTCGAGCCATTACGGGGGAAAATCCCGAGAATTCGTCACCCATTATCATGTGTTCCGCCAATGCCACCGACGAGGATAAACGGGATGCCAAACAAAGTGGCGCGGTCGGCTTTCTCTCAAAGCCCTATACTCCCGACCAGCTCGACACGGTTCTGCATTCGGTCGGAGAAGGCACCGCCGCCATCTTGATCGAGGAATCGGCGACTCCACCGCTGCCGGCCATTCCCCTGCCGCCGGTGGTCGAAAAGGTATCCGCACCGCCAATCTCGATTCCACCCGCCGCCGCGCCGGCTGCTCCACCTGCCACGACCGGTACTAGCGAGGTCGAACAACTTGCCGAACGGGTTGCTTGGGCGGCAGCCGAAAAAGTCGCTCGCGATATCGTCCAGGAACTCGTACCCAATCTGACCCGCGAAATCGCCATGCAGACCGCTCGCAACGTTTCCGAGGATTTGGGTCGGCGCGCGGCACATGCGGCGGTGCGTGCCGCTCAGGAAGCTGCCAAGCAGGTCGCCACTGAAATTGCCCGTGGAACCGCCGAGCGCACGGCGCGTACCGCTGCCCAGGAAAGCGCCCGGGCTGTGGCGGAACAAGCGGCTCGCGAGGTTAGCGAAGGGGTTTCACAACGCAATGTCACTCGCGGGTTAGAGATCAATCGCGATGAACTGTTGAAGCAAATCGAAATCCAGATCGGCCAGCAGAGCAAGGAAACCCTGGGGATGATGACCGGCACGCCGGAATTCAAGCACCAGATCATGCAAATGGTCCGATCCAATATCCAACCTGTCATCGAAACCATCGCGCGGGAGGCCAGCGAACGGTCCGTCCAACAGGTCGTTTCCAACATCACCGCCGATGTCGGTGGCAATTCCCCGGCCAAGCGGGCTAATCTGGCACTGACGGTTGGCGTAATCGCCTTGCTGTGCTCAGCCGCCGCCCTATTGGGGTACATCTTCAAGTTGTTTTAAATCTGCTAAAAATCTGCGCTGCCCGCCAGCACCAGGATGCGTAGCGGCGCGATACCTTCTCGCGCGTGCAAACTACTTTCCGAGAGGTTCCGTGCGCTTATCGATCTTGCTCTCTCGTTCGCTCGGAACTTTTCTGCTAGGCCTGTTTTGCCTGTTGCCTGGGCCGGTTTGGTCCGACTCCACCCTCTATAACTCTTTCGACCGCATTCATCCCACCGTCGCCCGCAAGGGCATGGTCGTTTCCCAGGAAGCACTGGCCAGCCAAATCGGGGTGGACATCCTGAAACAAGGCGGTAACGCGGTGGATGCAGCAGTAGCGGTCGGTTTCGCGCTAGCGGTCACGCTGCCGCAAGCCGGCAATTTGGGTGGCGGCGGCTTTATGCTGGTTTACGACGCCTCTCAAAAACGTAGTGAGGCGCTCGATTTTCGAGAAACCGCGCCGGCCGCCATACGCCGGGATTTCTACCTGGATGCAAAGGGCGAGGTGGATCAGGCCCGCATCCGCTATAGCCATCAGGCGGCCGGCGTGCCCGGCACGGTGGCCGGGCTGGCACTCGCCCATGCCCGCCACGGCCGTTTGCCGTGGCGGCAATTGATCGAACCCGCCGTGCGCTTGGCCGAACACGGCATCCCCATCAGCATCGAACTGGCGCAGTCGCTGCAAGAAACCCGTGAGCGGATGACGCCCTGGCCGGCCAGCATGAAAGCGTTCTTCAAACCCGACGGCGCCGCCTATCAGCCCGGCGACACGTTAATACAGCCGGATCTAGCGGCTTCGCTCCAGCTGATCGCCGAGCAGGGTGCTCAAGCCTTCTACGAAGGCGAGATCGCCCGACGGCTAGTCGCTGACATGCAAGCCCACAACGGTCTGATCGGACTGGAAGATCTTAAGAATTATCGAGCGATCGTCCGTGAGCCGGTTCGGGGCACGTATCGAGGCTATCAGATCGCGTCGATGCCACCCCCCAGTTCTGGCGGGGTGCATCTCATTCAGTTGCTCAACATCTTGGAAACCTGGCCGCTGCACGAATGGGGCCCTAACAGCGCGACCACAGTTCATCACATAGCAGAAGCCATGAAGCTGGCCTATGCCGACCGCAGCGAATATCTAGGCGATCCCGATTTCACCAAAGTGCCGGTCGCCGGCTTGACTTCGAAAACCTACGCCCGAGAGCTGGCAGCGCGCATCGATCCGAGTCGGGCCAAGCCTGCTTCTGAAATCAAGCCCGGTCAACCGCAACGTTACGAAAGCGGCCAGACCACTCACTATTCGGTGATCGACCGGGACGGCAATGCCGTCGTCGTGACCTACACGCTGAACTTCAGTTTTGGTTCCGGCATCGTCGCCGCAGGCACCGGTATTCTGCTCAACAACGAGATGGACGATTTCGCGGCTAAACCGGAGACGCCGAACGCCTACGGCTTGATCGGTGGCGATGCCAATGCAATCGGACCAGGCAAGCGACCGCTCAGTTCGATGACACCGACACTCGTGTTCGAAAATGGACAGCCGATGCTCGTCACCGGTAGCCCCGGTGGCAGCCACATCATCACCACCGTACTGCAAATTGTGTTGAACGTCGTCGATTATCGCATGAATATTGCCGAAGCCACCCTGGCGCCACGCTTCCATCACCAGTGGCTGCCGGACGAATTGCGGCTCGAAAAAGGATTCAGCCCGGATACCGTGCGGTTGCTACGCGAACGGGGACAAAACGTCGTGATCAAGGAGATTATGGGCGATGCTCAGAGTATCGTTCGCCTGGCGGATGGGCTGTATGGATTTTCCGACACCCGCCGGCCCGGCGGATTGGCAATGGGTTACTGAGTGATTTGACCGCCATTTTTTTATCCCGGATCGTGGGTCAGCGGATCGTGCTGCTAACCCGCAGTGGTATTTGGTTGGATCTCGGTGACGTTCTGTAAGGCTCCGAACACCTTGACCACCCGGTTGTCCCGCACTACTGGCCGGCCGATAGCCCGCACCCAGCGGCGGTTACCCTTAGCGGTAGCGATCTCCAAGGTGTGATCGTAGGGCGTTCCATCGTGACAGGCACGGCGGAACGCGGCGGCCATGATCGGACGATGTTCCGGCGTGTAGAAGTTGAGGCTCTCCTCGGCGGAAGGTTGGTGCTCCGAGTCGAGTTCGTGGATGTGGAACATTTCCTCCGACCAGCGATATTCGCCGGTAGCGGGGATGAATTGCCAGCGACCCACTTCGGTCAGGCGCGCGGTTTCCTTGAGGAAAGCTTCCTGCTCGGCCAGCGCCAGTTGGGTTTCCTTGAGGTTGGTGATGTTCACGAAGGAGATCACCGTGCCGGAAAAAGTCTTGGGTCCCACTGCGTAAGGCACTATCCGCATTAGATACCAGCATCCTTCCTGAGTACGGACTTCTCGTTCCAGCGAGTGGCCGGTGGTCTGCACTTCCCGGACGAGCCGGATCGGGTCGCAGCTCATCAGATAGTGAGAAATGTGGGTGATGGGTCGGCCGACATCGCTGTCCAGCAGCTTGAAAAGCTCAGTGAGCTTGGGCGAAAAGCGGCGCACCTCCAGGTTTTCGTCGAGTAAGAGATGGCCGATCTGGGTAGCGCCCAGCAGGTTTTCCACATCGTTGTTCAATTCGGTTAATTCGATAATTTTGCTCTGATATTCGGTATTAACCGTGAACAGTTCCTCGTTGGTGGACTGCAATTCCTCGTTGGTGGACTGCAATTCCTCGTTACTGGCCAATAATTCTTCGTTGGTTGCCTGCAATTCCTCGTTCGAAGTCTCCAGCTCTTCGATGGTGGCTTGTAAATTTTCGCGGGTAAATTGCAAATCCTGCTCCAAATCCTGCAGCCTTTCCTCGGCGGCCTTTGACAGATCGTAGGCTGGCAATCCAGCGTTCAATTCAGTCGATTCGATTTTCTTGACTTGATCGACGAAGACCGCCACCAAGGGCTCCTGTCCCTTTTTCTCCGGCAGGGGTCGGATTCGCAAATCCACTAGCCGGATACCGCCGTCTTGGGGAAGGCGGATGTTGGAAAACCGGAGTTCCTGTCGTTGCCGGAATACCTTTTGAATGCCCGTTGTTAAAGGGATGGTCAACTCCTGGACCGCCATCTTGGAGATGTCGTTGACCACCTTGCCGGACGGCAGCTTGAAATAGCCCCCTGCGTCTCCCAAAACGTGCAGGACTTCCAGTTGGGCGTTGACGATCACTGCCAAGGGGAAGCAATCCTGAGCGACCACCTCCAAAAATCGCTCCAGTACCCGCTCCTCTTCGTTAAACCGCAAAATTCGGCGGGTGCCGGCGAATTGTCCACGGAGATCACGCATGCGAGTATCGGTCACAGACAACAGATGGTTGGCATCCGACGAGAGCTTGAGACGTCCTTTTGAGCGATAGACCTTCCACTTCGGGTCGAGGGGTTCGAAACAGTCGGCCATCTCGCCGATGGTCTCGCTGCTTCCCAGCAGGAGAATACCGCTCGGGTTCAGCGAAAAATTGAAAAACTCCAGAACCTTGCGCTGCAAGATCGGTTGCAGGTAAATCAACAGGTTGCGGCAACTGATCAAGGTAATGTTGGTGAAGGGCGGATCTTTGATCAAATTGTGCTGGGCGAAGACCACCATTTCCCGGATATTGCGCGCGATTTGGAAGTTATCCTCTCTTTTGTAGAAGTACTTGGATAGCAAGCGAGGCGAGACATCGGCGGCGATGCTCTCGGGGAAAGAGCCGTTGGCGGCGAAATGAATTGCATCCCGGTCGATGTCGGTGGCGAAGATTTTGACATCATGGGAAACGTGCATCTGCTCCATAGCCTCGCGAGCTAGGATAGCCAGGGTGTAGGCTTCTTCGCCCGTGGAGCAGCCCGCCACCCAGAAGCGAATTTCCCGGTCGGCGTTCTTGAAGATTTCTGGCAACTCAAATTGCGCCAAGTGATCGAAGGCGTCTTGATCGCGGAAAAAGCTGGTAACGCCGATCAGCAGTTCACGATACAGCGCCACGACCTCGCCGGAGTGATTCAAGAGAAAGGAGACGTAATCCTTGATGTCGTCAATTTGGTTGACAGTCATGCGGCGCTCGATGCGCCGAGTCACGGTACTGGGCTTGTACAAGGTGAAATCGACCTTGCACTTCTCCCGTAGGATCGCGAAGATGCGGGTCGAGCCCTGTTCATCGTTCAACAGGGTTTCGGATCGCTCGGCCTTGGTGATATACGGGTGCTTGGCGAAGGAAAGCAACTGGCCGGGCATCTGATCGGGCGTCAGCACGAAATCGGCCAAGCCCGTGGCGATGGCCGCTCGGGGCATGCCATCAAACTTGGCGCTTTCCTCATTTTGCACCATCACCATGCCACCATATCCCTTGATGACGCGCACCCCCCGCGTACCGTCGCTGCCCGTTCCCGAGAGAATGATGGCGATGGCTTTTTCGGTCTGATCCTCGGCCAGCGACCGCAAAAAGACATCGATCGGCAAATTCACGCCTTTGCTGTGATCCTGCTCGCTCAATAGGAGTTTGCCGTGGAAGATGGTCAGATTCTTCTTCGGTGGGATCAGGTAAACGTTATCGGGCAAAACCAGCATCCCATCTTCGGCCCGATGGACCGGCATAAAGGTCTTTTTGGAGAGCAACTCGACCATCAGGCTTTTGTAGTCCGGCGACAGGTGCTGGATTACGATAAAGCCTAGGCCGCTTTCGGGTGACATGTGACTGAAAAACGATTCGATGGCCTCCAGGCCACCAGCCGAGGCACCGATGGCGACGTAGTGAGTGGGTGAAACAGCCGTTGTGACCGGACTATCGACCTTGTTCTCCAATGCGTCCTCCAGGGTCTTATCGCTGATGTTTTTCATACCACACGAAACTCCAAAATAGCTGTACGCGCGGTCTCGACGAGGCAGAGCCGCAGTTTGGAACGATAGATAGCCGCGCCTCCGAAGTCGGAGACAGGCTCCTCAAATCGGATTTTGTCAGGTGAAGGTAAGCGCTTTCTCAGAGCCAACCCCAGTACCATCGCTACCCAAGACCAGCGCCCTTAGCCTGCGCGTCGGCATGGTAAGACGAGCGGACCATCGGCGCCGATGCGACGTGAGTAAAGCCCAGGGCTTCGCCGAATACCCGCAGATGCTGGAATTCCTCCGGTGTCGCGTAGCGCTCAACCGGCAGATGGTGAATGCTGGGTTGTAGATACTGACCGAGTGTCAACATTTCCACGTCGTGGGCACGCAAATCGCGCATGACCTCTTCAATCTCCGCTAGCGTTTCGCCCAGCCCCAGCATCAGCCCCGACTTGCTCGGGATACCCGGATGGCGCTCTTTAAATCGCTTCAGCAAATCGAGGGAATATCGATAATCGGCCCCCGGTCGAGCCTGCCGATACAGGCGCGGTACGGTTTCCAGATTATGGTTGAACACATCTGGCGGATCGCTCTCCAAAATATCCAGCGCCACATCCATCCGCCCCCGAAAATCCGGGGTCAGAATTTCGATGACGATGTTCGGGCATTGAGCCCGTACCGCTCGGATGCAGGCAGCAAAATGCGCCGCGCCGCCATCACGCAAGTCGTCGCGGTCTACCGAGGTGATCACCACGTATTTCAAACCCATCGCTGCGACGGTGCGCGCCAGATTTTCCGGTTCCTCAAGATCGAGCGGGTTAGGTCGGCCATGTCCCACGTCGCAGAATGGGCAGCGGCGGGTGCAAATGTCGCCCATGATCATGAAAGTAGCAGTGCCATGCCCGAAGCATTCGCCGAGATTGGGGCAACTGGCTTCCTCGCAAACCGTGTGCAATCGATTATCTCGCAGAATCTGCTTCAATCGTTGCACTTCCGGCGTGCCGGGAAATTGGGCGCGAATCCACGCCGGCTTGCGCAATCGTTGCTTGAGATCGGTCGGAGCGACCTTGACCGGGATGCGGGCGACCTTTTCGGCACCGCGCAGTTTCTCTCCCTGATGGGAGACAGATCGAGCCGACGGCTGGGTTGCGGTAGGTTCGGTTGGGTCGGGGGTGGCATCGCGAGATGCTGTCGATTCTGACATGATGGATTCCTACAAGGTGAACGCATGAATAACCTAAGATTCAACTCAGGATTTTGCCTTTATTTCCCGTCCGATCAAGAGACGATTACCCCCCAACCATATAGAGCCGAGTGGAGAAAGAAAATCTACTTTTGGCAAGGGCACACCACTTTGGCAGCCGGGGATTTACCCAGCCACCAACATTTTCACAACACAAGCAGGATTGCTTTAGCGACCTGAGCTGGCCTCGTTGCTTACCCGTTACCGATGCCTGACAGATCGCATCGTTCCGTGTGACCAGGCACCGAGCGCGAGTAAGGCAGCGAGGACCAACAACCCCCATTGGGAAAGTGTTGGAATACCATTGGCTTCCTGGTTAGTAAGAGTGTAAGTGAAGGTGCAAATCACCGTGGCGCCCGGATCGATGGACACAGCATCTGGTGTGTCGCCGTTATCGCAGGTTGCCGCTTGCAATCGCCAACCGGTCGGTAGCGCTTGAGCGATGTCATACCGGTTGAGGCTTGATAACCCATCGAACTGGATGGAGGCTATATGGTTGACAGTCATCAGATTGAAAGCGGTCTGCGGCAAGGTGCGACTGGTGAAGGCGAAGGTCGCATCGCCATTGTCGGTAGTTACGCGCACGACGAGAGCGCCTTTTCGAGCATCGGTGAAGGTACAGGTGATCGTTTGACCTGCCGAGAGAGTGACGGCATCCGGCTTGTTGCCGTTGCTGCATTGGGCGCTGACCGAATCCCAACCCGTCAAAGGCTGCTCCTGCAAGGTGTAGGTGCCCGGCTCGACGTTGGCGAAGGTAGAGGTTGCCGTTCCGCTCGCCGTCGCCAGGTTAAAGCTGGAATGTCCCGACACCGTGCTGGTGAAAGCCTCACCACCTATCAGTTCTACGTTAAACTTCCGCGCCCGGTAAACGATGCGGAATAAACGGACGATGGGAACGATCCAGAAGATGGCCGAGGAAATCGGCCGGGGGTTGCGGCAGGCGCTGC
>Ga0116151_10002258_pt1 | contig 17814 bp, 13 predicted proteins | sample AD_UKC117_MetaG_FD_89893 | JGI IMG/M metagenome (GOLD analysis project Ga0116151, IMG submission 89893) | Active sludge microbial communities of municipal wastewater-treating anaerobic digesters from Hong Kong - AD_UKC117_MetaG | ecosystem: Engineered > Bioreactor > Anaerobic > Digestate...
GGTGCCCAGCACCAGGAGGTTGCCGCCGCCGACCGCATCCGTCGTCACGCCGACGCTATCTTCCGCGATGAACTCGCCATCCATCACCGGCACGCGCCAAAACCGCCGCTTGCCCAGCTTCTTGGCCGTCTGCCAGCCATCACCGAAATAGCGAAACCCCGTCGAAAGCTTGATGGTCTGCGCCGCATCGAGTCCGTTGTAGCAGGCCGAGCCCGGACTGGTCAGCACGCACTGGCCAACGCGGGTCTTGAGCTGTCCGGCCACCATGTCGGGCGAGAAGGAGAAGATGAGGCAGCGCACGCCCGGGCGCCCGTCCGGTGTCTCGTCCGGCGACATCTCCCGGTCGATGCCGCATTCAGCCCCGCACCCAATCACCGAGGTGCCAAAGCCGGTCATGGTGATCGCCGACTGCATCGCCCACTTGGCGCTGTCCGCCGTGATGATGATCGCCGTGCCGGTCATGCCGAAGGCTTCCGCGAAGGTGTCGTCGATCGAGATGCCGTTGATGTTGGCTGCCTGCTTTGCCATCACGCGCGCGCTCCCGTCGGCTGCACGATAATCGAACCCTTGTCGTGGTCGATGATCTCCTCGTCGTGGACCTTGAAGTTGTGCAGGCTCACGGTGTTGTAGCGCGAGAAGTAGTCGGCGAGCGATTTCTCGATGCTCTTGTCATAATCGGGGCGCGCGACGTGCGTGGCGCCCTGCACGACCTTGATGATCTTGCCATCGCGCACGATCAACTCGCCGTTCTTGAACACATATTCAGGTGTGGTGAACATCGCCTCGCGGTCCGCGTCGTCCTTGTAGACGGTAATGTCGCCCCAGGCGCCGGGTGCCAGATGGCCGCGGTCGGCAAGCCCCAGGCTTCGTGCCGGGCCGGCGCGTGTCATGATGGCGATCTCGTAGAGGGAGTATTCACGATCGAGCGAGGCGAGGATCGACGCCTTCTGCGCCTCCGGGTGGATCTTCTGCATCATGTCGCGGCGGAAGCCCTTGTCCATGAGCAGCCGAATGAGATGCGGATAGGTGGTGAATGGCGCCCCGTTGGGATGATCGGTGGTCAGGAAGACGCGCCAGGGATCATCGACGAGCAGGAAGATCTCCAGTCCGATCGCCCATTGCAGCGCGTTGACGAAGCTCTTGTCCTTGTACTTCATCGGCACGACGCCGCAGCCCGCATCGCACTCGATGTCCATGATCACCCACTTCTTGGGGTGAGCCGACTTGGTGTTGCCGTACTGGCGCATGGAATCGCCCGATGCGGTGCAGGTTTGACCAAACAGGATCTGGCCGACGTCGATTGAAATATTCTTGTGCTGGTTGACGAGTTCGGCAACGTGCACCGCGCCCGAAGAAAACTTCTGGTCGCCCTCGGTGCCATACGAATGGAACTGGATGTGCGTCAAGTGAAGCGGCAAGCCGTCCATCGCGCGGATGGTGGCCAGGGTTGTCTCGACGTTGCCGGGAACCCCCAGATTGCAGCCGTGGACATGCAGGGGATGGGTGACGCCGAGCTCCTTGAGGCCGCGTGCCAGCGTCAGCAGAATGTCGCGCGGGCTGACACCGTAATGGGCATGGCTCTCGTCGAGATCGAGCTTGCGCTGATTGAACTTGAATGCCGAAATGCCACCGGGATTGACCACCTTCACCGCGATGGCCTGCGCGGCGTGCATCGTCCAGCCGATATAGTCCTTGATCGCCTTGAAGTCCTCGCGTGCCGCCATCTGGCGCAACAGGAAATCGTCCGAGCCGAGCATGGCGAAGGCGCCCTTGTCGATCATCGGCGTGTCGCCCAACTCCATGTGGGCCTGGCGTGCGTTGGCGGGAAGCATTGCCGGCTCGAAGCCCGCGGTATAGCCCATTTCGGCATAGCGATAGCCGGCCGCCAGCGTCGAGGGAACAGCAAAGCCGGTGCCTGAGCGCAGGAGCTGGGTGCGGTGATATTCGTTGCCGCGATGATCTTCCGGCAGCATCATGCGCGCGATCGTCATCTTGCCGCCGCCGATGTGCGTATGAGGATCGATGGCGCCGGCCATCACGACGCGGCCGCTAACGTCGTACTCCGCATCGACCTTGGCGGATGGGTCGGCTGCGATGATGCGCCCATCGCGCACATGAAGATCGCGAACCTCTCCGTCGACACCGTTTGCGGGGTCATAGACGCGGCCGCCTTTGAGCTTGATCAGCATCTTGTCTGTTCCGGTCCAGTAAGGCGAGAAGGCGTTCTAAAGGGCGGCTTCGATGCCGGCGGCGACATCCTGTGTGCGCGGATGCGGGCTGTGGCGCAATCCGCGCAACGGCAGCGATACGACGCCATCGCAGCGCACCAGGCGACCGGAATGGTCAAGGCCGGGTGTGCCGACGGGAATGAAGACGTCGGGTGTTGTGTGAAGCGCAATACCAGGCGTGCCGATGACGATCGTTGGCAGGTCGGTTGCCGGCGGCCCGGCAGGTTCAGGGCCAAAGCTCGACACCCACACCAAAAAATCACCTTCGCCATCGTCCAGCATGCGCGCAATATCGAAACGATAGGGATCGAACTCGGGCGCGCCGGACGCAAACGACACGCGCAGCGGATAGCCCGATTGCCATGAGCAGACCGACGAAGCACTCGCCACGCCATCGTTGCCGCCCAGCGAAAGGCCGGCAAAACGTGTCGTCTTGTTCATGTCGCGCACGATGTCGCAGATGATCTGCACGGCAAGATCGGCGCCATCGAATTGGAGCGCCTGCGGCGCCCAGACGATGACGCCATAGCTGGCGTCCTTGGCGCGCTGCGCAAGGTCGGCCAATTGTGCTTCCGTAACGCCCGCAGGCGCAGGTGTAGCGAGCGGTGCGCCCTTGATCGTTGCGCGCAGGGATCCAAGCACCATCGGGATCGCTTCTGGCGCGCAGGCAATCTCGATGATCTGGCCGATCCGCTTTCCCGTGATGTCAGCAGCCGCATGCGCGCCGCAGCCGATCAAGACAACGGTGCGCGTGTCCGCGCTTCCCTCGAACATCACATCGTCAGGTGAGAGGACGCGCTCGAAGAAGCGGGGATGCTCTTTGCCAAGGTCGGCGCCGACGACAATTACCAGATCGGCACGGTTGCGCGTTTCCGTCAGTGTCGACATGAACCAGCCCTTGGTCTGCAAGACGCTGGTGTTGCGGTAGAGCGCCCGGCTCAGGACATGATCGACGACGCCGCCAGCCTTGTCGGCCAGCGACAGCACAGCGCGCATGCCTTCCACATCGGTGCCAAGCCCGCCGAACAGTGGTAGCCGTGCCGCCTTGAGCCGTCGCGCCGCCTCGCGAAGCGCAACATCGAGCGCAACGTTCTGGCCCTCGATCTGCGGTGCAGCCTCTGGCAAGAGGCGCGTGAAACCAGCCTCGGCGCGCGCGCAGCCGTTTTTCGTGATCTGAAGCCGGCCAGCCGAAGATGCCACGCCAAGATCGTCGCAGACGAGCCCGCAGAACGGGCATGCGACGCAATCATGGTTAAGTCTGTCTGTTGCCGCTGGCCTCGAGATGCCTTGGTGAGAATTCGGCATTCTTCTTTTTTCTCCCGATCCTTGCCGTGGGACAAAAGCACGGTACGGGGCGAAGCACAACCGTCGATCCGGTGGCATTCCACGGGCCGGTCCAGCGGTGGAGCCATGGGTTGAGACTTTGCCGGGCGCATGGTCCATGCGTCCAGATTTGCGCCACGCCTGCCGGGACATTATGGTCCGCCCGGCGCTGGCGCGCGCAAAGGTAATCACGTCAGGAGGATATGGAAGATGATTCGAGCACTTGCCGTTTCGTTGGCACTTTCGGTGGCGGCCCTGGCGGCTCAGCCCGTGCCCGCCGATGCGCACGGGCCATCAAGGCAGAAGGTCACCAAATCGGTCGAGATCAACGCCCCTGCTGACAAGGTCTGGAAGATCGTCGGCAATTTCCAGGACATGAGCTGGCACCCGGCGGTCGAGAAGACCGAGGGCACGGGGGGCAACGAGATTGGTGCCAAGCGCACGCTGACGCTGAAGGGTGGCGGCCAGATCCATGAGGCCCTGACCAAGTACGATGCCGCGGCCCACTCCTATTCCTACGAAATCACCGATGTCGACGTGAAGGTTCTGCCGGTCAAGAACTACTCATCGACGCTGGCCGTCGAGGGTGATGCGAGCAAGTCGGTGCTCAAGTGGCGCGGTGCGTTTTATCGTGGCTACATGAATAATGATCCCCCGGCCGAACTCAATGACGAAGCGGCATTGAAGGCGGTCAGCGCCGTTTATGATGGCGGTCTGCCGGCCGTCAAGAAGGCTGCCGAGGCGGGTGGCTAGTGTGGCGTCGCGCCTGAGTTGACCGACGGTGCGGCAAGGCTTGGTGTCAACTAAGGCGCCTCAGTGTAGGAACACGAGGGTCGATGCAACCTATCGGGTCAGTGCAGAAGATGAGCAACCGGTGTCCGCTCCCCGGCAGAGGGCGCGGGCACCGTTTGCTGAGGGCCTTGTCAGCGATCGTGTTGTTTGCTCTCATTGCAGGGCCGGCGCATGCCGCTGATAAGAGCGCAGCAGGTACGAAGGACGGTCGGCAACCGGCTGCTGGTGCGTCCGCGTCAATCGCCTACACCACCAACCAGAACAGTGAGACGGTGTCGGTCGTTGCGGTTGGCGATGACGACTCGCCCATGCGCGTACTTGATCAAATCAAGGTGACCGGCAAGCCGGCGGGGATTGCCTTGTCGAGCGATCGCGGCAGCCTTTACGTGAGTGCGCCGGAGGCCAAGGAAATTGTCGTCATTGACACCGCCTCGCGCACAATTCGCAAGCGCGTCAAGGTTGGCGAAGGCCCGCTTGGCATTGCCGTCAATCCGGTCAGCGCGGATGTGCTGGTCGCCGACTGGTACCAGCACAAGCTGCGCATTCTGGATCCCGGCTCCCTAGCTACCAAGGCTGAGATCGCAACCGGACAATCCCCCTCTGGCATCGCTGTCACCCCCGATGGCCGGCTGATCTTGACGGCGGATCGTGACAGCAACCAGGTTTCCATCATCGATGCCGCCACGGCGAAGGTGATGGCCACCGTGCCGGTGGGCGAGCGCCCCTTTGGCATAACTATCGATTCCGCAGGCAAGCGTGCCTACACAGCCAACGTCAAATCCGATGACGTCTCCGTCATAGATATCGCCGCGGCCAAGGCGGTCGCCACCTACAAGGTCGGTCGGCGGCCCTATGCGGTGGCGATCTCGGGTGATCGGGCATTCGTCACCGACCAGTATGCCGGTACGGTCAGCGTGATCGACCTTGCCACGGGGCAACCGATCAAGACGATCGCGGTGGGCGATCATCCCGAGGGGATCGAGGCTTCGGCATCGGGACGCTACGTCTACGTCGCCTGCTGGATGGACAACACGCTGGAGCGGATCGATACGCGCACCTTGCAGGTGACGGGCAAGGTCGAGGTTGGCGATGGTCCGCGTGCGTTCGGGCAATTCCTGGCACAAGGGCGTTAGGCGGTGGACTCCAGCCTTGAGTGGGGCAGGGGATGGTTCGGCGCCAACGTGGTCGGGCAGATCGGCCGCACAATTTAACGATGACGGCTTAACGATGACGGCGTGCGCTCACGCAATTTTGCATAACAATACGTCGGAATGGCTTCAGTCAGCGTATAGATTGTCGAGCAAAAGCGCTGGCCTGATGGCGTGTTGCCCGGTTATCAAGCCGCCCCGAAAGGCAACCAGGCCCCGTGCTACGCAAAAACAAGACCGGTGCGCACTCGGCCCGGCGATGAGGAGGAAGATGACATGCTGAGAATGTTTGTGTGCGGCGCAGCGTTGGCTGTTCTGGCTCTGGCTGGACAGCCACTCGCCGCACAAGCGGCCAATACGCCCCCCAGTGCAACCGCAATGCTTTTCGAAGCGCCCCACCTTGCCAAACTCTCGAAGGGCACAGCGCTTGCGTATCACTTCGAGCGGCAGGTCTCCGAGCCTAAGATGTTGGGCGAGCCATTCAAGGACAAGATCGAGGTCGATGTCGTCGACGAGGGAGAAGGCGGGCGAAAAAACGTCGTTGTCAAAGTCTTCAGCGGTGAGCGTGGTCGCGATCCGCAGAGCATTGCAGGCATGACCGGAAATCCCTTGCTTGTGGTGTTTCTCGACCGCGCTGTGAACAATCTTGCGGTTCTCTCCGGCGGCAGCCGGCCTTATCTGAAGCAGAAGCTGAAGATGAGCTTCGTCAACGGTGCCAAGGTCGAGCCGGTTGAAATTGCCTACAAGGGCGGCACGGTGGCCGGCAACCGGATCAAGGTTGCTCCGTTCGTTGGTGACCCCAATGCCTTGAAAATGATGGGCTATGATGGAGCTGCCTTCGAGATCGTCGTGTCCGACCAGTTGCCGGGCGAATTTGCTGCGTTCTCGGCGCACTATGAAAGCCCGATGAAAGGCAGCCCGAAGCTTGACGAGACGATCAAGCTCGACGGCGTGGGAGTGATCAAATGAACCGGGTAGGTAGTGGGGCGCTGGTGGGTATTGGGGCAGCGAAGTCGTCCAGGCCACGTGTGGTGCGCGCGCTGGGAGGAATGGTGTTGGGTGCGCTGGCCGCCGCATGTGCCGGCGTTGGTGCCAACGCTGCGGAGCTACCTCCGAACGACTATCCGACGACGGCGCGGGCCGATTACGTTTTCGCCTGCCTGCAGGTCAACGGGCAGACGCGCGAGAACCTGTTCAAATGTTCTTGCTCGATCGATGTGATTGCCGAGCTTCTCCCCTACGAAAAGTACGAGGAAGCCGAGACGATTATGTCTGTGGTCCAAAAGGGGGGCGAGAACGTCTCGGTGCTCCATTCGCCGTTGTTTCAGGAGAAGGTGAAGGCATTGAAACGCGCCCAGGTCGAGGGTGAGTTGCGCTGTTTCTAAGGCCTTAACACCGCCGATGTTGCCGAAGACATCCGTATTGGTAACGCGCAAAACCTCGCACCTTGTCCGTCTCAGCGCAGCAAACGTCACATTTGCAGCCGCCCCTCACCCTAACCCTCTCCCCGTAAGGACGGGGAGAGGGAAATATGAGCCTTATCTCCTGTCTCGGGAGAGGAAAAACCTGCCAAAAGCATGTTGAGCCGAAGTGTGGCGTGGTTCGGCGTGAACAACATGCTTCAAGGAAAGACCATGTTGAGCCGAAGTGTGGCGCGGTTCGGCGTCAAGGGCATGCTCAAAACAAGACGGCGATGACAACGAAAAAGGCGCTGAATTGATCAGCGCCTTGCTTGTTTTTCGCCGTCATGAGAGCCGCGATCGTCACGAACCTTTTGCGGACTGGCGTGCGGTAAACACCGAACCGTCGGTGTCCTTCGCTGTCACCTCAATTTCGTTGTTGGTGCCCGGTGCGTAGGTGAAGCGGATGTTCGGGTTTTCCGATAAAGAAATGCCGCCCTCCATGGTGAAGACAACCTCGTTGTCGCGCTTCACTTCCATCGACTGGACGTACTTGGCTGGAATGTAGAGCCCGGTAAGCTGGTTCATCTGCATGCCCGAATAGTTCGGGTGCCGGATCATCACCTGAGCTTCCTGCATCGATGGCGACTGGTTGGCACCATTGACACGCACCTTCATCTTGCCCAGTTGAGCCAGCGCTTCCTCGGCATCCTTCAGGGCAGGTGCTGAGCAGCCGCCCGCAGCTTTCACGAACTTGGTTGCCATATGCAGTGTGCCATCGTTCATTTCGACGATCGCACGCACGTTCGAATACATGTCGACGCGTACACGCGTTGAAATCACACGCTCGCCAGTGCCAGCGGCAGGTCCAAAATTGAAACTTACCGCAATTGGTGCGGGGTTCTTTTCGATCACCAGCGTCAGCCCCTTGGCCTGGGCCGCCACGCGAGCGGGAATATGCATGGTGATCGGGACGATGGCCGCATCCTCGGCGCGCACTGGCGCTTCGAGCGTTACCTCACCGTCTTCCTCGGCAATCGGCCGTTGCGCATAAAGTTCCTTGCGGATGCCGGGCCACATATCTTCATCGACGGGGGCCTGCGCCATCGCCGTGTCGGCGATCAGCACCAGCGGGGCAATACCGCCAAGAGCAAGGACTGATGCGCAAAGTGCAACGCCCGCCAAACCGGAAATCGAATTGCAGATTCTCATTCGCCAGTCCTCCACTGGTGCCCAGTCCTTCGCCGGGACTGTCTTGCTGGTGACGTTTTTTTTACCATAAGCACCGCGATAATGTGCAATCTGCTCGACGGGTCAAACTCTGCCGAGCACCTGAAGTCTACTCTCATTTACGCCTTTCGGGTAGCGTATCGGGGCGCCCAACGCTCCACGAGGATTACTCCCACTCCAGTTCGGCATAGGCCGCCGACACGTTGCGCTTGTGGAATTCGTCGAACAGCGCCCAGTGGCTACGTTCCTCATTGCCGATCGTTTCAATCGCTTCGCGCAAGGTGCGTCCGGCACTGATGGCCTGGCGCACGCCGCTGGCAACTACACCAAGATAGCGCTTTATCGGACCGGCGGCGGCTGGCCAATCCATCGTGGCGGGTCCATGTCCTGGTACGATTCGCTTTGCTGTTTCACCCTCAAGTTCGGCCAGCAACGCGAGCCATCCCTTGATCGACCCGTCCAGTGTCGGCACATGCGTTGAGAAGATCAGATCGCCCATGAAGACCGACTCTGTCGCCACGTCGCGAACCGTGAGGTCGTTGTCCGTGTGGGCTGTTGGCCGCGCGGTCAAGATAAGCTTGCGCTCACCAAGGTCGAGTTCAAGGCGATCCTCGACCGGAAGCGTTGGCAGAACGATTTTTGTGCCGGCGAACGCGGCTTCTCCAACGGCGGCGCTGTTGAAGGCAAGGTAGCGTTCGGCCCGCGCGGCAAGTGCTGCAGCAAGCTTGTGATGGCCAACGAACTGGGTGCCCTCTGCTTGGAAGGCGGCGTTTCCGAGGACGTGATCGGGATGCATGTGCGTGTTGATCACGTAGCGGATTGGTCGATCGGTGAGTGCCTTGATCTTCGCTTTGAGGGCTTCGCCCAGAAGTGCCGTGCCGCCGGTGTCGATTACTGCCACGGCGTCACGTCCAATGATGAAGCCGGTATTGCAGATATCGCCGCCATTGGCGTGGGAGTAGACGCCGACGTGCCCATGATGCACGAACACGCCCGCAGCAATCTCGCTGCTGGGTGCGGTGTTACCGGCGCTAGTCTGCGCGCGCGCCGTTCCAACGGCGCCGCCAAGACCAAATCCTTTGCGTTCAAGAACACCAAGCAGGGGCGGGCATGCGATGGCCCCGAGTGCAATACGCAAAAACGTCTTGCGGGTCAGATCGAAGGAATGACCACGTCCGGTGCTTTGACGCGCTTTGCGCACCTGTTACCTCCCATTGGTCGACGCGCAACAATGCAAGCACACGTCGCAAGTGCACGTCGTTTTGAGACCTGCAGATTGAGAACGGCGCGGAGCAATTGCCAATCACACGTTCGCGAGATTATGCGAAAGATCATGATCAACTGGATGTGCAGCGCAGCAAACTAATCACGCACTGCAAAAGAAGCTCAAAAATAGGTGCGCAAAATAGGTCAACAGCATTGTCCTATAAATTTTTGGGGAGCATTTACCTGCGACGCATAGCGCTCTTGCCACCGAGCTAAGTCTTGCATTGCCCGAAAAAAGGTGCCTAGATGCTGCTCGGTAGCTGCGACTTCAGGACCCCTCACAAAGAAGTGACACGGGTTCGTTTCGTAGGTCCGTCGGAACTCAAAAAATAAAAAGGACATTTCCAAAAAGTCCTTTCCGCGGCCCGTGACACGCTGACGACAGCTACCATCCTTGCAAGCGTGGCAAGAACCTTAAGGAGGAAGCGCGATGCGAAAGAGTGCACTTGTCGGTGCATTGCTCGCCACGACGTTTGTGACTTCGCCCGTGTTGGCGAACGACGACGTCTTGAAGCAAACTGCCAATCCCAATCAGTGGGTCCTGCAGACTGGTGATTACTTCAACCAGCGTTATTCGAAGCTGGATCAAATCAACAAAGACAACGTGAAAAACCTGAAGGTCGCCTGGACCTTCTCGACGGGTGTGCTTCGTGGTCATGAGGGTTCGCCCCTCGTTATTGGTGACACGATGTACGTCCACACGCCGTTCCCTAACATCGTCTATGCTCTCGACCTGAACAATGACGGCCGGATCATTTGGAAATATGAGCCCAAGCAAGATCCGTCGGTCATTCCGGTCATGTGCTGTGACACGGTCAATCGCGGCTTGGCCTATGCCGATGGCAAGATCTTCCTGCATCAGGCTGACACCACGGTTGTTGCCCTCGATGCCAAGAACGGCAAAGAGATCTGGAAGGCCGTCAACGGCGACCCAAAGAAGGGTGAGACCAACACCGCGACCGTTCTGCCGGTCAAGGACAAGGTCATCGTCGGCATCTCCGGTGGTGAGTTTGGCGTGCAGTGCCACGTCACGGCTTACGACATGAACACCGGCAAGAAGGTGTGGCGTGGTTACTCGGTTGGTCCGGATGATCAAATCCTGGTCGATCCGGAAAAGACCATGTCACTTGGCAAGCCGGTCGGTAAGGACTCCTCGATCAAGACCTGGCAAGGTGACCAGTGGAAGATCGGTGGCGGCTGCACCTGGGGCTGGTATTCCTACGATCCAGAGCTGAACCTGATGTACTACGGGTCCGGCAACCCCTCGACCTGGAACCCGGCTCAGCGTCCGGGTGACAACAAGTGGTCGATGACGATCTGGGCGCGTGACGTCGACACCGGTGTGGCCAAGTGGGTCTACCAGATGACGCCGTTCGACGAGTGGGACTACGATGGCATCAACGAAGTCATCCTCGCCAACATCAAGGTGAAGGGTAAGGACCGCAAGGTTGCCGTCCACTTTGACCGCAACGGTCTTGGCTACACGCTCGACCGCGTCACTGGAGAGCTGCTCGTCGCCGAAAAGTTCGATCCGGTGGTAAACTGGACGACAGGCGTTGAGATGGATCCCTCCAAGCCGAACTACGGCCGTCCGTATGTTGTCGACAAGTACTCGACAGCGAAGAACGGTCCGGACGTCAACACGAAGGGCGTTTGCCCTGCGGCTCTCGGCACGAAGGACCAGCGGCCGGCGGCATTCTCGCCGAAGACTGGCGTCTTCTATGTCCCGACGAACCACGTGTGCATGGACTACGAACCCTTCAAGGTTTCGTATACGGCTGGTCAGCCCTATGTTGGCGCCACGCTGTCCATGTATCCGGCTCCCAACAGCCATGGCGGCATGGGCAACTTTATTGCCTGGGACGCTGGCGAGGGCAAGATCCTGTGGTCGAAGCCTGAGCCGTTCTCGGTCTGGTCGGGTGCTCTTGCGACCGCCGGCGACATCGTCTTCTACGGTACGCTTGAGGGCTACCTGAAGGCCGTTGATCCGAAGGATGGCAAGGAGCTGTTCAAGTTCAAGACACCGTCGGGCATCATCGGTAACGTCATGACTTACACACACAAGGGTAAGCAGTACGTTGCAATTCTGTCGGGCATCGGTGGCTGGGCCGGCATTGGTCTGGCAGCTGGTCTGACCAACCCGAACGACGGTCTTGGCGCAGTTGGTGGCTACGCAAGTCTGAAGAACTACACCGCATTGGGTGGCGTTCTGACGGTCTTCTCGCTGCCCTAAAGCTGAAACTTCCGTAACCAACGCCGGCGCGGGGAATAACTCCGCGCCGGTTTTCATGCAAGGTGGTCCCTTGTCTAGCGCGACCTGCTTTGGTGCATGAGTGGGCTCCGTAAAGGCGGCGGATCAGATCAAGTATCGGCGGGAGATGTTCAACTGAGTTTGAAAATCCGTGAATGGAATTATCAGACCTTGTTGCCAGGTATGCCGTATTACGGGCAACACCACCCGATAGATTTCAGCCAAGTAAAAGAAGAACGCACCAAAACGAAATGAGGAAGCGCGTGACGAGATTTAGACTTCTGGCAACTGCCACCGCCGCGTTTGTCCTGAGCGCTGCCGGATTGCACACCATGCCGGCAAACGCAACGGGTCCGGAAATGGTTACCCTTGAGGATGGATCGAAGACGCAGAAGGGCGCCAAGCCGGAGGACGGCAAATGGATGACGCCCGATGGCGAACCGACGTACCGCGTCAAGACTGACGGTACACTCGATTGGTATTCCTATTCGGGTTTCCGCCGTTATCACTCCGAGTGCCACGTCTGTCACGGACCTGAAGGCGAGGGTTCCACGTATGCACCGGCGTTGAAGGATTCTCTCAAGACAATGTCCTACGGCGACTTCATTGGCGTTGTTGCCAGCGGGCGCATGCGTCACCTGCCTGGTGGCCAGGAGAGTGTCATGCCAGCGCTTGGTGATAACAAGAACGTCATGTGCTACATCGACGACATCTACGTCTATCTGAAGGCACGGGCCGATGGTGCGCTGGGCCGCGGTCGCCCCGTTGGTCGCGACGAGAAGCCCCAAGGGGCCAAGGACTACGACAAGGCCTGTTTCGGTGAGTAAGCGTCTCTCCATCCTGATGGCCGTTCTTCTGGTCGCACTCGGCGGTATCCAACCCGCCGGGGCCGTTGAAGGGCAAAGGGCAGATTTGGTGAACAGGCGTGTTCTGCGCGTGTGTGCCGATCCGGCCAATCTGCCGTTCTCCAACCAGAAGGGCGAGGGCTTCGAAAATAAGATTGCCGATATTGTTGGCAATGCGCTCGGCCTTTCCGTCGAGTACACATGGTTTCCCCAGGCCACGGGCTTCATTCGTCGCACACTCTTTGCGAAGGCGTGCGACGTCGTCATCGGTTATGCCCAAGGCGATGAACTGGTCCTCAACACCAATCACTACTATCGCTCCACGTATGCGATTTTATACCGTAAGGGCAGCACGCTCGACGGTGTCGACAGCCTTGCCGACGCAAGGCTGAAGGGCAAGCACATCGGTATCATTGCCGGCACGCCGCCTGGTGACATCATGGCGAAGCTCGGTCTCATGGCGCTCGCCAAACCCTATCCGCTGACCGTTGATCGCCGTTACGAATCGCCAGCGGAGCGGATGATTGAGGATATCCGTTCCGGCGTTATCGAAGCTGGCATCTTGTGGGGACCGATTGCCGGGTACTTTTCGCAAAAAGGGGGCGAGAAGCTGGTCGTCAAGCCGCTCGTCCAGGAATCCTTTGGCCCACGCATGACCTATCGCATCACCATGGGTGTCCGGCAGGGTGACGACGTCTGGAAGCGCCAGCTCAATCAAGTCATCGCCCAAAATCAGGGCAAGATCGACAAAGTGCTGCTGGACTACGGCGTGCCACTGCTCGATGAACAGAACAAGCCGATCACGGCGCCGCGCAACTGAGCCCGGCGAACTTGAAGATCGACCAGGGGCCAAGGAGTTCGAAGGCAAACGCTGATCTCATCGCCTTGCGTTACGGGCCTGCCTATCGCCACGCTGCCGGAGAGTGCTGATCACATGTCGAACCGTGTCGCGCGCCCGTTTCTGCCGCCTGCTCGTGAAGGCTTGATGCGAAATAGTCTGGCCGGCTTGATGGCGGCGTTCCTCGCCGTTTGTGTGCCAAGTTCATTCCTTGCCGCGCAGGAACATTCGACCGCGCCGGTGGAAGTGAGCGAGCCGGACGGTTATCGAATGAACGACTACCGCGCGCCGGTCCCCAAGACATTGAAGGGAGCAAAGGTCGTTGATGCCGAAGCGGCTGGGGCACTGCACGATGACGCCGGCGCAATCTTGATCGACGTCTATCCGCAAGCCCCAAAGCCTCCCGGTCTGCCCGCCAACGCAGTTTGGCGCACACCCAAGCATCACTCCATCGAAGGTGCCGTCTGGTTGCCGAACGTTGGCTACGGCAAGCTCGCCGCAGGCCCTGAAGGCTACTTCAAGTCCTCTCTGGAGCGCCTGACGGGTGGCGCCAAGGACAAGATTATTGTCTTCTTCTGCCTCAAGGACTGCTGGATGTCGTGGAACGCTGCCAAGCGCGCCATGGCGTGGGGCTATAACAATGTGGTCTGGTTTCCCGACGGTACTGATGGTTGGCAGAACCTTGGCAATTTGCTCGTCGAGGTGAAGCCGGAGCCGTGAGGCATTGAAGCCTGTCCTACCCCAAGCCCCTCCTACATTGTCAGGCGAAGGCCGGTGAGCTCATTGGCAATTCTGCGGAATGCGCTGGACAGTTCGGCCTCGTTGCGGGCATCGAAAAAATAGCTCGATTTGGATGCACATTGCTTCAAGATCGAAAGGGCCGCGCCGGGAGCCTCGAAACCGACCGAGAACACGGTAACGCCTGATGATTTTATGTTCGAACACAGCTTGAGTGATTGTTGGGCAGAATTGCCATTGGAACTTTCATACGCAGTGTTGAACTCGCCATCCGTCATGATGATCACGGCCTTCATTACTTCAGCGTCATTATAACTTCTAGGTGTGCTGGACGATGGCCACACTGATGTCCAGTTGGGGGAGATGAGGTACCACGCCCACGCGATACCGAGATGACCTGCCGTGGATCCACCAGCAACAAGACTGTCGATCTGGGATTGCACAGCTGGCAGGTCGTTCGATAGTGGGAAGACCTTGCTGGCCGTGCACGACTTTGTCTTTCTTTTGAGAGGCGCGCTTTGCGGATCTGCATCGGTGAATGCTTGTGCGCCCGTGCGTTCTGTTACACAGCCGTAAGAAAGATCAATGCCGGTAGCGATCTGGGCGTATGAACCTGCGTTGACGGCGCTCGAATAAGGAGCGATGCCAATCTTGTTCAATGAGGCACCATGGCTGTCGTCAAGGACGATCTGTGCGAGGTCCTTTGCTGCGGAACGTAACGTTTCTATCTTGGAACCTGACATGGAACCGCTGACGTCGAGCATCATGCCCAGTTCAATGTCTCTGGCGCTATAGATGGAGCTGGCAGACAACGTCTTGTGGAACTGGCCGATATTGAACACCCGGCCAAGTGTTGTTGGCAGCACAACCTCCGCCGAAACGGTAATCGCGCTGGCGTTCCGATTTATGTCGATCGAGAAGCTCTCGACCCGCCCTTCCATCTGGGTGATCTGGCGGAGGTTGGCGTCAAAGTAGCTCTCTGCGAGGCTCCGCAGTTCGCCATCGGGCAGGGCGTTGAGCCTCAGCTCGCGCGCCGCGGCAAGAGCGGCAGCATCAAGTGAGGCGGTAACGCGCGATGTCAGTCGGTTGATGCGTGAAAAATCGACCGCAATGGCTGACGAGGCGATAAGGATGAATACTGTCAGCCCGAACATCGTGGCAACCGAGCCGCGGCAATCATTGCTAAAACAATACCAAAAACCATTCATTGGTTGGCTCCGTCGAGAAATATTCCGACTGAGGATCAAGTGTGCATGATGAACAAATTATGGATGTTTTTGCGAAAGATGGGCATAAAATTAAAAACACAATTTCTAAAAAATTAAAAAAACGTTCAATACCTTTCAATTCCAGATATTACGTGTGAAATTGAAATTTCAATTCATGAATCATCAACAAATCGAGCAGGGTCAACTTCGTTGCTGACAAGCTGCGGTTGCCTCGATGAGGCCCGAGGCTCTGGTCTCAAACCCTGGCTGGCTACAGATCCGCTCGCAAAATGAGAAATTGCGATAGTTTTTAGTCGTTGTCGATAAAACACGAAATGGCGAATCAATCTGATTGCTTTCAGTATTTGCAAAAAAATTATCTCCGTGAAGGGCGTAATTTTGAAAGAGCCAATTAATTAATTTATATGTACTGCATACATTAGAGACTCCTCGCTGTTTTTGCGTTGTACGGGGGGTAGATCTATGCGGCTATGAGGGACCGTTTTCCATGACTGAGAAGCAAGATAGGCTTTCACCCCTGGCTGATCAGCAAAACTCGGGCAGGAACTCATCGTCGAATTCTGCAACGGACCCCATCGTTGATGAGGCAAGCCCGCGCCAAGGCAGTCTAAATGGACCCGTCGAAAAAACTGCCGTTCAGGAGCGCGCTGTAGCGCAATTGGAACCAACCGCGAGTGTTCGCGATGTCGAAGACAAGACCGAATTCGCTCAGGATGGGCGCTTCGTTACATTTCATCCCTCTGAAATCATCTCCGACACCCTTGGGGTCGATACCGGCCACGAGAGCACGAACGGCCGCTACTATACCGACGAAACCAGCCGCCTGGTGCGCGGTGATGTGAACCATGGCGAGATGGGGGCTGCGGGCCAGGTCGCGCACACCCAGGTCGGCAGCGGCCTTGCACATCTGACCGGTTTGGGCGACGAGGCGAATCGTTACGGTTTTGAGCTGTCGGGCAAGGCAGGGCTGTTGCCTCCATTGCCCGAAGATTTGGCAACCGGTGCGGGACTGGACCACCTATGGGTGCTTGGTGATTTCGACAACTACCGCACCGACGCCAGCAGTCCCGATTTTGATGCGCGCTTTCCGGTGCGCGACGGTGGGGTCAAGAGCTATCCACCGCTGGTCACCGGACCGTTGGCGTTCGAAACCATCGAAGATACGGGGTTCACCGGAAATATTCTCGCAGGAATGGGACCCATTCCTCCGCTGATGAACATTCATACCCAGATCGATCCCGTTTATGGCACCGTGACGCTGCAGCCCGATGGCACATTCGTTTTCGTTCCAGCGCTGAATTTCTCGGGACTTGCAGAATTTTCCTATTCGATCATGGATCCCCGCAGCGGGCAGGTTTTCACCAACACCGTTACGATGACCGTGGCGGCCGTGGCGGATGATCCGATGATTTCCGGTGCGGGACAGTTTCCCGAGGATAATGTCGGCGCCATTCCAGTCGACGTACAGCTTTTCGACACCGATGGATCGGAAAAAATCGGCTATGTCGAAATCACAGGCGTTCCCGCACATGCAACGCTGGGGTTCAGCGGATCTGTTTTGGCCACTGTCACCTGGCTTGCCGGCGGTGGTGTGCGGTTGACCGGCGATACCGCGGATATTCAAAGCGCGTTGCAGCTCCTGACCTACACCACGACAACAAACTATTCGGGCCGCGATACGCTTAATATCGAAGTGCAATCGATCGAAGCGAATGTCGATCCAGACCTTCCCGGCTACAACGACACGGCCGTTATCACCTATCCTTATGTCATCGATGTCATTCCGGTTGCCGATCAGCCGCCGGTGACGGGCGGCAGCTACACGATGGATGAGGACGCGCGTGTGCTGCTCGCCGGTCTGGCCGGTGCCCTCGTCGATACCGATGGTTCGGAAGTTCTATCCTTCGAGATTTCCGGGGTGAACGCCAGCGCGCGGCTCGAGGATGCTGCTGGCGTTGAGTTGTCTTACGTGATTGCCCCCGATGGCACGAAAACCTACAGCCCCACCCCGGCTCAGATCACCGCTGGGGTCTACTACAAGCCGACGGCGAACTGGAGCGGTGTCGATGACATGTCGATCACCGCCATCGCCACGGAGCAAGCCAATGGCGACCAGGCAACCAACAGCGCGCCGATTACCGTCACGGTCAATCCCCAGAACGATTTGCTTGAAATTTCAGGTTCGAGTTCGGGGAACGAAGATCAAGTCATCGGCTTTGGCGCAAACATAATCCTCGGGCCGATACTGGATGCCGATGGATCAGAGCAGCTGAGCGAGGTTCGGATCACAGGTGTTCCGCCTGATGCCGTTATTTCTTACGGATCAATCCCGCCTGGTGCTGTCATCAACTACAATCCGCTTTCGGGCACAATCATCGTTACCGGCAGCTCCGAAGCTGATATCCGCGCAGCAGTCGCGGCCTTGACGTTGAAGCCGGAGCCCAATAGCGATGCTGAAATCGATCTCCAGGTTTCGGTCACGACGACCGACGCCGGTGTGACGGCAACATCGACCCCGGTGACCCA
>Ga0116151_10002264_pt1 | contig 17804 bp, 13 predicted proteins | sample AD_UKC117_MetaG_FD_89893 | JGI IMG/M metagenome (GOLD analysis project Ga0116151, IMG submission 89893) | Active sludge microbial communities of municipal wastewater-treating anaerobic digesters from Hong Kong - AD_UKC117_MetaG | ecosystem: Engineered > Bioreactor > Anaerobic > Digestate...
GGGCTTGACGATGCCGGCCTTCTCGGTGGCGATCGCCTCGACGGTCGACCCGAGCAGGCGCGTGTGGTCGAGGCCGACCGGGGCGATGACCGCCACCTGGCCGTCGGCGACGTTCGTGGCATCCCACGTGCCGCCGAGGCCGACCTCGACGACCGCGACGTCGACCGGGGCGTCGGCGAAGGCGACGTAGCCGATCGCGACGAGGGTCTGGAAGAAGTTCATCCGGGCGCTGTCCCGCGCCTCGACGAGCTCGATGACCGGGATGACCTGGGAGTAGGCCTCGATGAAGTCCTCGGCGGGGATCGGCTGCCCGTCGATGGTGATCCGCTCCCGCAGCGAGTGCAGGTGCGGAGACGTGAATCGCCCTGTGCGCAAACCGTGCTCGCGACAGAGCGCCTCGATGATGCGGGTCGTCGACGTCTTGCCGTTGGTGCCCGTAACGTGGATGACCGGGAAGCTGCGCTGCGGGTCGCCGAGCAGCTCCATCACCGCGGTGATCTGCGCCAGGGTCGGGTCGACGTCGCTCTCCGGCGCCCGGGCGAGGATCGCCGCCTCCACCTCGCGCAGTCGCTCGGCAACCGCCGGGTCGATGGAGTGGCTCACCGCTGCTCCTCGTCGTCCCAGAGGTCCTTGATGACCCACACCTGATCCGGTATGCCGGGTGCCCCCGGCTCGCGCTCGAGCTCGTGGTAGCCGTGCCGGGCGTAGAAGCGCGCGGCGCCGTCGTTGCCGTCGAGGTAGGGCAGTCGCAGGGTGCGATGGCCGGTGTAGCGCGCCTGCTCCTCCACCCGCCGCAGCAGCCGAGCGCCGATGCCGTCTCCTTGGTGCGTGGGCAGCACGTAGAGCCGGAAGAGCACGAGGTTGCCGTCGAGCGGGCCGACCGCCGCGACCGCGACGACCGTGCCGTCGAACTCGGCGACGGTGCAGCGGCCGGCCTCGACGAGCGGTCGGGTCGCCTCGGGCGTCCACCACTTGGCCAGCCCCATCTGCACATAGTCGTCGCCGGCGAGCCGCGCGTAGGCCACCGGCCAGGTCGTGTGGCCGACGTGGACGATGGCGTCGATGTCGGCCAGCGTCGCCGGGCGGACGACGAGCTCGGGATCGGTCACGGCGCCGCCTTGGTCACGAGCACGCGCACCGGCAGTCCGTCACCGACGGTCGTCGTGGCCGCCCCGGCGGCGAGGTCGAGGTCCTCGACGTGGGTGCTGATGCTGAGGTGGGTGCTCAGGGTCTGCTCCATGATCCGCTCGCGGTGCTCGTGAGCGGCGAGCTGCATGAGCTCGGCGCCGGCCACCGACAGCGAGATCCGGTCGCTGATCTGCAGGCCGGCGTCGCGGCGGGCCTGCTGCACGGCGCGGACCAGGTCGTTGGCGATGCCCTCGATCGCGAGCTGCTGGGTCACCTCCGTGTCGAGGACGACGAAGCCACCGCTGGGCAGCATCCCCACGGCGCGTGTCGCGCCGGTGTCGGCGCCGGTCGCGTCGTCGGCAACGACCGTCTCGACGGCATACTCGCCCTCCTGCAGGGCGATGCCCGCGCAGGTGACCGTGCCGTCGTCGGCGACCGACCAGTCGCCGGCCTTGCTGCCCTTGATGACGGTCTGCACGTCCTTGCCGAGGCGGGGCCCAGCGGCCCGCGCGTTGACGGTGAGCCGTTGCGAGACACCGAAGTCCGACTCGTGAGCAGCGGCGAGATCGACGAGCGTCACCTGCTTGACGTTGACCTCGTCCTCGACGATCCCGACGAAGTCGGCCAGCGCCTCGGGGTCGGCGGTGACGACGGTGAGGCCGCCCAGCGGCAGCCGGGCCCGCAGCCCGGCCGCCTTGCGCAGCGACGAGGCGACCGAGCAGATCTCCCGCGAGCGGTCCATCGCCGCGACCAGCGCGTGGTCGGCGGGCAGGGCCTGCGGGTCGGGGTAGTCGGCAAGGTGCACCGACCGGCCGCCGGTGAGCCCACGCCAGATCTCCTCGGTGACCAGCGGCAGCAGCGGGGCGACCGCCCGGGTCAGCACCTCGAGCGCGGTCCACAGCGTGTCGAAGGCGGCCTGCGTCGACGCGCTCGTCGTGTCGTCGCTGTCCCAGAAGCGGTCCCGGCTGCGCCGGATGTACCAGTTCGTGAGCACGTCGAGGAACCCACGCATCGAGTCGCAGGCGGCCGCGATCTCGTAGCCGTCCAGCTGCGCGGTCATCGCCTCGACGAACTCGCGCAGCTTGGCCAGCAGGTAGCGGTCCAGGACGTCCTGGCTCTCGGTGGAGGCCGAGGCGGCATACCCCTCACCACTGCGCGCGGCGTTGGCGTAGAGCGCGAAGAAGTGCCACGCGTTCCACAGCGGGATGATGACCTGCCGCACCCCGTCGCGGATGCCCTGCTCGGTGACGACGAGGTTGCCGCCGCGCAGGATCGGGCTGGACATGAGGAACCAGCGCATCGCGTCGGCGCCGTCTCGGTCGAAGACCTCGCGGACGTCGGGGTAGTTCTTCAGGCTCTTGCTCATCTTGAGCCCGTCGGAGCCGAGCACGATGCCGTGGCTCACGCAGGTCGAGAAGGCCGGCCGGTCGAAGAGCGCGGTGGCGAGCACGTGCAGGGTATAGAACCAGCCGCGAGTCTGCCCGATGTACTCGACGATGAAGTCGCCCGGGTAGTGGTGCTCGAACCAGTCGGCGTTCTCGAAGGGGTAGTGCACCTGGGCGAAGGGCATCGACCCCGACTCGAACCAGCAGTCGAAGACGTCGGTGACCCGGCGCATCGTGGACTTCCCCGTGGGGTCGTCGGGGTTGGGCCGGGTGAGCGAGTCGATGAACGGCCGGTGCAGGTCGGTCACCTCGACGCCGAAGTCGGCCTGCAGCTGCTCGAGCGAGCCGTAGACGTCGACCCGGGGGTGGCGCGGGTCGTCCGAGCGCCAGACCGGGATCGGGCTGCCCCAGAAGCGGTTTCGCGAGATCGACCAGTCTCGGGTGTTCTCCAGCCACTTGCCGAACTGGCCGTCGCGGATGTGCCCGGGCACCCAGGTGATCTGCTGGTTGAGCTCGAGCATCCGGTCGCGGATCGTCGTCGTCGAGACGAACCACGACGAGACGGCCATGTAGATGAGTGGCTGCCGGCAGCGCCAGCAGTGCGGGTAGGAGTGCTCGTAGGTCTCGCGCCGCAGCAGCACCGTGCCCTCGGTGATCGAGCCGAGGTCGCCCACCTGCTCCGGTGCAGCACCGTCGGCGTCCAGCCGGGTCCGCGCCTTGAGGTGGTCGATGACGTGCGGGTTGGCGTCGAGCACGAGCATGCCGGCGTAGTCGTCGACCGGCGCGGTGAAGGTGCCGTCGATGGCCACCGGCACGACGACCTGGATGCCCTCGCGGTCGGTGACGACCTTGTCGTCCTCACCGAAGGCGCCGGCGGTGTGCACGAGCCCCGTGCCGTCGCTCGTCGTGACGAAGTCGGCCGGCACGATCCGGAAGGCGCGCTCGTGGCCGAGGTAGTAGCTCATCGGCGGGGTGTAGGTGAGTCCGACGAGGTCGGCGCCCTTGATCCGCTTGACGACCCGCGCCATGACGTCGCCCTTGGCGTCGCCGGTGAGCTCCTTGGCGTAGGCGGCCGCCCGCTCCGTCGCGATGAGGTAGCGCTCGGTCCGGCCGGTCGGCACGTCGCTGGAGACGACGGCATACTCGATGTCCTCGCCGACCATGATCGCGAGGTTGGCGGTGAGGGTCCAGGGCGTCGTCGTCCAGATCAGCGCGAGAACTCCCTCGAGCTCGCCCGGCGTCGTGATCCGCATGCCGACGGTGACGGCCGGGTCCTGGCGCGGCTGGTAGACGTCCTCGTCCATCCGCAGCTCGTGGTTGGACAGCGGCGTCTGGTCGTTCCAGCAGTAGGGCAGCACCCGGAAGCCCTCGTAGACGAGGCCCTTGTCGTAGAGCTGCTTGAAGGCCCAGATGACGCTCTCCATGTAGGTGAGGTCGAGCGTCTTGTAGTCGTTGTCGAAGTCGACCCAGCGAGCCTGCCGGGTGACGTAGTCGCGCCACTCGTCGGTGTACTCGAAGACCGACTCGCGGCACTTGTCGTTGAAGGCCGCGATGCCGAGGTCGCGGATCTCGTCGGTCGTCTTGATGCCGAGCTGGCTCATCGCCTCGAGCTCGGCCGGCAGCCCGTGGGTGTCCCAGCCGAAGCGCCGCTCGACCCGGCGCCCGCGCATCGTCTCGTAGCGCGGCACGAGGTCCTTGACGTAGCCGGTGAGCAGGTGGCCGTAGTGCGGCAGCCCGTTGGCGAAGGGCGGCCCGTCGTAGAACACGAACTCGTTGCTGCCCGCCTCGCCGGCCTCGCGACCCTCGACCGAGGCCTGGAAGGTGCCGTCGGCGGCCCAGTAGGCCAGCACCTGCTCCTCGATGGCCGGGAAGCGTGGGCTGGACGGGACGCCAGGTGCGGCAGTGCCGGTCGGTTGGCTCGTGCTGGCCTTGGGGTAGACCACGGGTGGCTCTCCTGCTGTCGGGCGGCCCGCCGGCCGGCTCGGTCGTCTCGCATCCGTGCGAGGACGACGCCGTGTCGCCACGGCACCGCGGTGCCACCCCGCTTGCCGGTATGCCGCCCGCGTGCGTGCGCACGCGGCATACCAGCCGCTCTTGTCCCAGGCTGTGACGGGCCCACCCGTCCGGGTCTAGTGAGCGACGGCGTGCAGCACGCCGACACCGTTCTTCCGGAGGCTCGCCGGTGATGGCCGGGTCGACGCCTGTCCGCAGAGTCTACGGGAGTGTCACGAGCGGTCCGAAACTCGCTCAGGCCAGCCCGAGGTTGTGCGCCTCCTCCCAGAGCTCCTCGCGGACGCTGGGGTGGGCGGCCTTGTTGATGATCGACCAGCACTGCTTGGCCTGGTCGTTGCCGAAGATCTCGGCGACGCCCTGCTCGGTGACGATGGCACTGTGCTGGAAGGAGGTCAGCGGCTCGTCGATGAGCGGCACGATCGTCGACACCTGGGCCTTGGGGTGCCACGAGCGCAGCGCCATGATCGCCTGACCGCCCGGCGAGTGCAGTGCGCCGACGATGAAGTCGGTCTGTCCGCCGAAGCCGGAGTGGATCCGCGCGTTGATCCGCGAGGCGTTGGCCTGACCGAAGAGATCGACCTGCAGGGCCGTGTTGATCGAGGTCATCATCGGCTGGCGGGCGATCATCGCCGGGTCGTTGGTCGTCTCGGTGCGCAGCATGAGCACCTGCTCGTTGCGGTGCATCCAGGTCAGCAGCTCCTCGCTGCCGACCGAGAAGGACGCGGTGATCTTGCGGTCCGGGTCCATCGCACCGGCGTCGATGAGCGACAGCACGCCGTCGGAGAACATCTCGGTCCAGATGCCCAGCCCCTTCTTGTGGGTGAGGCCGGGCAGCGTCGCGTCGGGCACCATGCCGATGCCCAGCTGCAGGGTCGCGCCGTCGTGCACCCGGCTCGACACGAGCTCGCCGATGACCCCGGCGTCGCCCTCGGCCGGCCCGGCGACGACCCGGTCGTGGACGTGGGCGATCGGCAGGTCGACCTCGAAGATCGCGTCGAAGAGCTCGACGTCGACCTCGGCGTCGCCGAAGGTGTAGGGCATGTTCTTGTTGGCCTGGGCGATGAGGATGCCGCCGCGCTGCTTGCACGCCTCGATCGCGCCGACCATGACGTTCGTCTCGATGCCGAGCGAGACGCGGCCGTCGATCGGCAGCGACGTGTGCGCGATGACGCATTCGACCGGCAGCGAGCGCTTGAACAGCAGCGGCACCATCGACAGCCGGCACGGCACGTAGGACAGGTGCGGGCTCTTGCGCATCCCGGGACCCACGAAGGAGGTCTCGTGGGTGATCCCCTCGCGCGAGGGCAGCCCGGCGTGCGCGGCGAGCATGTTGAGGATGAACTCGGGCAGCGTCTGGTCGGCCAGTCGCAGCAGCTCGAAGGGGGGTGCGGCGTTGCCGCTCGCGACGATCCGGGGGTTCCGGGGCAGGGATTCGAACAGGGCGACCACATCGCCCGTGGTTGCGGACATACCTCAAGACTAGGGTCTTCGGTATGCCGCTCGTGCCACCTGGCGTGGTCAGCGCCGAGGCGCTGGTCACCGACCCGGACATCGCGGCCTCGTATGCCGTGGACTCCAGCTACGGGGCGACCGCGCCGAGCCATTTCGAGGTCGTCCGGGCGCGGGACGAGGCCGACGTCGTGGCCGTCCTCGAGCACGCCCACGCGCACGGCATCCCCGTGGTCCCCCAGGGTGCGCGCACCTCGGTGACGGGCGCGTCGACGGCGACCGAGGGCGCGATCGTCCTCAACGTCGAGGACCTGCGGGCGCTGGACCTCGACCCGGTCGAGGGGCACGCCCGGGTGGGTCCGGGCGTCGTCACCCGCGAGCTCAAGGCGGCGGCCGCCGAGGCCGGCCTCGCCTATCCCCCGGACCCCGCCTCGAGCGACTCGTGCACGCTCGGCGGCAACGTCGCGACGAATGCCGGCGGGCTGTGCTGCATCAAGTACGGCGTCACCGGCGACTACGTCAAGGGCCTCGAGGTCGTGCTGCCCGGCGGCGAGCGGATGCGCACCGGCAAGCGCACCGCCAAGGGCGTGGCCGGCTACGACCTGACCGGCCTCATGGTCGGGTCCGAGGGCACGCTGGGAGTGGTGACCGCGGCACACCTCCGGCTCATCCCGGCACCTGACCCGGCGCTCACCGCGCTCGCCACCTTCGACTCGCTCGACGCCGCGGTGCGGGGCGTCCTCGGGCTGCGAGCGCTGCGCCACCGGCCCTCGCTGCTGGAGTTCCTCGACGCCGCCAGCCTCGCGGCGATCCAGGCGGTCGGCGACTTCGGCTTCCCCAGCCGCTGCGCGGCGGCCTTGCTCGTGCAGTCCGACCGGCCGGGGCACGCCGGCGAGGACGCGCAGCGGTATGCCGCGGTGCTCGCCGACGCCGGGGCCGACGAGGTCGCGGTCGCCGACACCCAGCAGGAGGGCGAGCTGCTCATGCTCGGTCGGCGGATGCTCAACCACGCCTACGAGGTCAAGGGCGCCCGGCTCGCCGAGGACATGTGCGTGCCGATCGCGCGGCTCGGTGACTTCGTGCGGGCCGGCCAGGACCTCTCCGCGCGGACCGGCATCGAGATCACCCTCGCCGGGCACGGCGGCGACGGCAACCTGCACCCGTCGCTCTTCTTCGCCCACGGCGACCTCGACGCCTGGCACCGGGCCGAGGCCGCCCTCGACGAGCTGCTGCAGATCTGCCTCGGCCTCGGCGGCACGATCACCGGCGAGCACGGCATCGGCACCGCCAAGCGGCGGCTGTTGCCGCACGAGCTCGGGGCGGCCGAGATGGAGCGGCAGCGCGCGATCAAGGCGCTCTTCGACCCGCGCGGGATCATGAACCCGGGCAAGGTCTACTGAGGTGGGGGTCGGTCGGTCGGCGCGTGGCGTCGGCCTGCCCGGAGCGCCCGAGGTCGGCTGGTCGGTGCTGGTCCGCGACCTGGCGTCGGGGGCGGACCTCATCGACGTCGAGTCGGGCCTCGTGCTGCCCACCGCAAGCGTCGGCAAGGTGCTGCTGCTCATCGAGGTGGCCGAGCAGCTCACGTCGGGAGGCCTGGCTGCTGACGAGCTGCTCGAGCGCAGCTCCGTGGCTGCGGTCGCGGACTCCGGTGTCTGGCAACACCTCTCGGCACCCACGCTGTCCGTGGCGGACGCCTGCCTGCTTGTCGCGGCGGTGAGCGACAACCTTGCGACGAACGTCCTGCTCGACCGGGTCGGGCTCGCCGCGGTGCACGCGCGCACGACAGCGCTCGGGGTGCGCGACACCGCGCTGCTCGATCTCGTCCGCGACGAGCGCGGCCCCGACAACGCACCCTGCCTGTCGGTCGGCAGTGCTCGCGAGTGGGTCGACGTGCTGGCCGCGCTGCGCGCCGGGTCGCGGGTGTCCGCCCCGGCCGGTCGGCTCGTGCTCGGCTGGCTGGCCGCCTCGGTCGACCTCTCCCTCGTCGCGGACCCCCTCGGCCTGGACCCGCTCGCCCACGCCCCGAGCGAGGCGAGCGGAGGCGGCATACGGCTGTGGAACAAGACCGGCTGCGACCTCGGCACGAGCGCCGACATCGGGCTGGTCTCCGGCCCCGCCGGCACGGTCGGGTATGCCGCGATCGCGCACTGGGACGAGGCCGCCCACCCCGGGCTGCGCGCGGACGTCCGGGCCGGGATGCGCGAGGTCGGCGAGACGATCGCCCGCCGCGTGCGAGGCGACTGACACAATCGGCGCATGCAGGAGACCGAGACCCGCGGCGGCTGGCTGAGCCGAGAGCAGCTGAGGGACGCGCGGGAGCGGCTGCCCATCCTCTATGTCAACCTCGTGCCGGTGCGCGTCGACGAGCGCTCCCAGGTGACGAGCGTCGGGCTGCTGCTGCGCGCGACCGAGGACGGCCGGATCCACCGCGAGCTCGTCTCCGGCCGGGTGCTCTACCACGAGCGGCTGCGCGACGCGATCCTGCGGCACGTCGAGCGGGACCTCGGCGGGATGGCCCTGCCGCAGGTGCCGCTGGCCCCCCAGCCCTTCGCGATCGCCGAGTACTTCCCCACGCCCGGCGTGACGGCCTACCACGACCCGCGCCAGCACGCGGTCGCTCTCGGCTACGTCGTCGTGCTCATGGGCGACTGTGCACCGCAGGGCAATGCCCTCGACCTGGCCTGGCTCAGCCCGGCCGAGGCGGCCGAGCTGGCCCGCACCGAGGAGATGGCCGGCGGCCACGGCGTCCTGCTGCGCCAGGCTCTCGCCCACCTCGGCCACCCCGTCTGACAGCTCGCGAGAGACCGCCTACCCCTCGAAAGATCGACCGCTCCGGTCAGCGCAGGTCCATCCGGAGCAGGTCGGTCGCGGGTCGGAAGCCCTGCGCGACGTAGGCCCAGCTGCCGCCGGGGTAGCCAGGCCGCGGCATCCGGTCGAAGCGGACCGTGTTGACCATGCCGACCGGCGTCTCGCTCGGATCGTCGAGGACGGCGAGCCACGAGCGGAGCCGGCTGCCGAGCCCGTCGGCCCACTCGGCCAGTCGCGCGGCATAGGTCGGGTCGGGCGGGAGCGGCCCACGCTGCTCCTGCGTCCACCGCGCCCGGCACTCCCCCAGCGCCGTGAGGTCGTGCGGCCCGGCGAGCCGCACGGCATACCCCGCCGGTATGCCGCGTGGCCGGCTCACGCGCGTGACTCAAGCAGCCGCTCGCGCGGCGCCCCGGTGACCGTGAGCGGCAGGAGGGTGCGTCCCGTGGGGCCGATCTGGATCTCGGTGTCGAGCTGCGGGCACACGCCACAGTCGAAGCACGGGCTCCACCGGCAGTCCTCGACCTCGTCCTCGGCGAGCGCGGCCTGCCAGTCCTCCCACAGCCAGTCGCGGTCGAGCCCGGCGTCGATGTGATCCCACGGCAGCACCTCGAGCTGGTCGCGCTCGCGGGTGGTGAACCAGTCGACGGAGACTGGAGTGCCCTCGAGCTCCGTTGCTGCGCAACGCATCCAGCGTTCGAAGGAGAAGTGCTCGCTCCAGCCGTCGAAGCGGCCGCCCTCGCGCCAGACCCGCTCGATGACGCCGCCGACCCGCCGGTCGCCGCGCGACAGCAGGCCCTCGACGATGCCGGGCTCACCGTCGTGATAGCGCAGCCCGATCGCGCTGGCGTAGCGGCGGTCGGCCCGGATCGCCTCACGCAGCTTGCGCAGCCGCTCGTCGGTCTCGGGGGCGCCGAGCTGGGCGGCCCACTGGAAGGGCGTGTGCGGCTTGGGCACGAAGCCACCGATCGAGACGGTGCAACGGATGTCGCGCCGGCCGCTCACCTGCCGGCCGGTGTCGATGACCCGCTTGGCCAGCTCGGCGATCTGCAGCACGTCCTCGTCGGTCTCGGTCGGCAGGCCGCACATGAAGTAGAGCTTGACCTGCCGCCAGCCCGCGCCATAGGCCGCCGCGACGGTGTCGATGAGATCCTGCTCGGTCACCATCTTGTTGATGACCTTGCGGATCCGCTCGCTGCCGCCCTCGGGGGCGAAGGTGAGCCCGGATCGGCGGCCGTTGCGGGTCAGCTCGTTGGCCAGGTCGATGTTGAAGGCGTCGACCCGGGTGGACGGCAGCGACAGCCCGACCTGCTCGCCCTCGTAGCGGTCGGCCAAGCCGGACGCGATCGCCATGATCTCACTGTGGTCGGCCGAGCTCAGCGACAGGAGCCCGACCTCCTCGAATCCGGTTGCGGCCAGGCCCTGTTCGACCATCTGGCCGATGCCCTCGATGGAGCGCTCGCGCACCGGGCGGGTGATCATGCCGGCCTGGCAGAAGCGGCAGCCACGCGTGCAGCCCCGGAAGATCTCCACCGACATCCGCTCGTGCACCGACTCGGCCAGCGGCACGAGCGGGGTTTTGGGATAGGGCCACTCGTCGAGGTCCATGACGGTGTGCTTGGCCACCCGCCACGGGATGCCGCTGAGCCCGGCACGCGGCGCGACCCGCTGGATCCGTCCGTCGGGCAGGTAGGACACCTCGTAGCACGAGGGGACGTAGGCGACGCCCGAGCGGGCGATCCGCAGCAGCAGCTCGGGCCGGCCACCCGGCATACCCTCCTGCTTCCACGCCGCGACGAGATCGGTGAGCGCGAGCACCGCCTGCTCGCCGTCACCGACGACGACGGCGTCGACGAAGTCGGCGATCGGCTCGGGGTTGAAGGACGCGTGCCCGCCGACGACGACCAGCGGGTCACCGTCGCGGCGCTGCGCTTGGCGCAGCGGGATGCCGGCCAGGTCGAGCGCGGTGAGGAAGTTCGTGTAGCCGAGCTCGGTGGAGAAGCTGACCCCGAACAGGTCGAAGTCGGCGACCGCGCGGTGCCCGTCGACGGTGAGCTGGGGCACGCCGTGCTCGCGCAGCAGCGCCTCGAGGTCGGGCCACACGGCATAGGTGCGCTCGGCGAGCGCGTCGGCCCGCTCGTTGATGACCTCGTAGAGGATCATCACGCCCTGGTTGGGCAGACCCACCTCGTAGGCGTCGGGATACATCAGCGCCCAACGGACCGTGAGCTCCTGCCCGTCGGGGCCGTGGCCCCCGCAGTGCCAGTCCTTGACCTGGCTGTTGAGCTCGCCGCCGACGTACTGGATCGGCTTCTGGACCCGGGTCAGCAGCGGCTCGAGGTCGGCGAACCGCGTCGCTCCGGGCTCGTGACCAGCGCTGACAGGCATCCGCTCAGTCTACCGGCGGATACTGGCGGCATGGTCGACGACGAGACGCGCGCGCGGGTGGAGGCCGCCTTCGCCGCCTGCCCGCGCGCTCGGCACCTGCCGCCCGGCCAGCAGGGGTATGCCGCGCTGGACCGCGCGCTGCCGATCGGGCACGGCCAGACCAACAGCCAGCCGCGCACGGTGCGCGACATGCTGCTCGCCCTCGACGTCCGGCCGGGTCACCGGGTGCTCGACGTGGGCTCGGGATCGGGCTGGACCACGGTCTTGCTCGCTTACCTCGTCGGGCCCGAGGGGTCGGTGCTGGGGCTTGAGCGGGTGCGCGAGCTCGTCGAGCGCGGCGCTGCCGCGGTCGTCGCAGCCGGTATGCCGTGGGCCCGCGTCGAGCCGGCCCGGCCGGGTGTGCTCGGTGATCCCGGCGCCGCGGCATACGACCGGATCCTCGTGTCGGCGATGGCGCGTGAGGTGCCGGCCGCACTCGTCGCCCAGCTCGCCGACGACGGGGTGCTCGTCGTGCCGGCCGACGGCACGCTGTGGCGGGTCACCCAAGCCGAGCGCCGGCCGCTCGGCCGCTATGTCTTCGTGCCGCTCGTCGACGGCTGATTCCTCGCCGCACTGCCCCTCGACCCGACAAGGTGGCGCTTCACCCGAGGAAGTTCCTCGGGTGAAGCGCCACATTATCGGGTGACCCGATAAAGCTCAGACCCCGGGCAAACTCTCAGCGGGCGTCGGAGTAGAGCGACTCGAGGTCGTCCTTGTACTTCTCGGCGACCACCTTGCGCTTGAGCTTGAGGCTCGGGGTGAGCTCGCCCTCGTCGACGGTGAGGTCGCGGTCCAGGATGACGAAGCGCTTGACCGTCTCCCACCGGTTGAGGTGGCTGTTGAGCTGGTCGATGTAGCCCTGGACCAGCTCGCGCGCCCCCTCGCTCTGGGTGATCTCGGCGTAGGACTTGCCGGCCATCCGGTTCTGGGCGCCCCAGGCGGTGATCGCGTCGGGGTCCAGGGTGAGCAGAGCGGTGGCGTAGTTGCGTCCCTCGCCGTGCACGAGGATCTGCGAGACGTAGGGGCACAGGCCCTTGAAGGTCGACTCGATCTGCGAGGGCGCGATGTACTTGCCGCCGGAGGTCTTGAAGAGGTCCTTCTTGCGGTCGGTGATCTTGACGAAGCCGGACTCGTCGATCTCGCCGATGTCGCCGGTGCGGAAGTAGCCGTCGGAGTCGAAGGCCTCGGCGGTGGCGTCCGGGCGGTTGCGATAGCCACGCATGACGCCCGGCCCCTTGACGAGGATCTCGCCGTCCTCGGCGATCTTGACATCGGTCGTCGGCACCGGCCAGCCGACCGAGCCGTAGCTGTAGCCGCCGACGACCGGGCGGTTGACGCAGGTCGCCGCCATCGTCTCGGTGAGCCCGTAGCCCTCGAGGATGAGCAGTCCGACCGAGCCGAACCACTTGGCCACGTCGGTGTTGAGCGCCGCCGATCCGGAGATGAAGAAGCGCACCCGCCCGCCGAAGCGCTCGCGTACCTTGGCGAGCACGAGCTTGTCGGCCACGGCATACTGCGCGGCCAACAGCGGGTTGGGCTGCCGACCAGCGGCCCGCTCCTCCATGACCTGCTTGCCGACGCCGAGGGCCCAGTCGATGAGCTTCTTCTTGGTGCCGGTCTCCTCGGCGAACATCATCGCGATCCGCCCGTAGGCCTTCTCGAAGATGCGGGGAGCGGCGCCCATGAAGGTCGGCTTGATGACCGCGAGGTTGTCGACGATCTTGTCGATCCGCCCGTCGATCGCGGTCGGGAAGCCGATCTGCAGCGGCAGGGCGAGCAGCACCTTGCCGAAGACGTGCGACAGCGGAAGCCAGAGGAACTGCAGGTCGTCGTGGCTGAGGATGGAGATCGAGTCGACGGCGGCCGCCTCGTAGACGATCGCGTCCTGGGTCAGCTCGGCGCCCTTGGGTCGACCGGTGGTCCCGGAGGTGTAGATGAGCAGAGCGAGGTGGTCCGGGCCGATGAGGTCGATCCGCTCGTCGACCAGGGTCGGTCGCCGGTCGAGTGCCTCCCGGCCGATCCGCTCGAGCTCCGCGAGCGAGATGACCCAGTCGTCGCCCTCCTCGTCACCGACGGTATGCCGCTCGCCGGCGAACACGACGACCTTGCCGAGGTCGGGCAGCTGGTCGCGATGGGTGCGCAGCTTCTCGACCTGGCCGTCGTCCTCGGCGAAGACGACCTTGCAGCCGGAGTCCGAGACGATGTAGGCGACGTCCTCGGCGATCGTCGTCGGGTAGACCGTCGTCGTCGCGCCGCCCGAGCACATGATCGCCAGGTCGGCCAGGGCCCACTCGTACCGCGTGCCGGAGGCGATGCCGACCCGGTCCTCGAGGCCGATCCCGAGGCTCATCAGCCCGGCAGCCATCGCGTACACCCGGTCGCGGGCCTCGGACCAGGTCACTCGCTCGAGGTGGCTGTTCCGGAAGTACTGGAACGCCTCCCGCCCGCCGGACTTGGCCACCCGGTCCCGGAACATCGCCGCGACGCTCGGTGCCCGGCCCTCGAGTCGGTCGTGCAGGACCCTCTCGTCGACAGCAGACCTCATGGCCACAGGCGTCTCCTTCGTCGCTCTTGCCGGGTGCCCGCCTTCCGTAGGTGCGGGCTGCCGGACGTCTGCCCCCCACCGTATGTGCTGCGCACCCCGCAGCGCGACCTTCTCAGGTCACACTTCACTCCGCGACGATGCTCCCGAGCACCGCACGGCATTGCGCGACGTCCTCGTGCATCTGCGCCACGAGCGGCTCGACGCCGTCGAAGCGCAGGGTCGGGCGCAGCCGGCGGACGAACTCGTAGGCGATCCGCTCGCCGTAGAGGTCCAGGTCGGCCCGGTCCAGGACGTAGCCCTCCACCCGGCGCTGGGTGCCGTCGAAGGTCGGATTGGTGCCGACCGAGATGGCCGTCGGCAGGCTGCGATCGGCGGCGCCCTCGGGCAGGTCGAGCCGGGTCAGCCACCCGGCATACACGCCGTCGGCCGGGATCATCCCCTCGATCGCACCGCCGAGGTTGGCCGTGGGGAAGCCGAGCAGCCGACCCCGGTGGTCGCCGTGGACGACCGTGCCGTCGACCCGCGGCGGCCGGCCGAGGATGTCGGTGGCCGTGTCGAGGTCGCCGGCAGCCAGCGCCTCGCGGACCCGGGTGGAGGACCAACGGCCGCCCTCGCCGACGTCCTCGACGCCGACGACGTGGAAGCCCCGGCTCGCGCCGAGGTCGACAAGGGTCTGCACGGTGCCGACGTTGCGCACGCCGAAGCGGGTGTCCGCCCCGACGACGACCGCCGCCGCGTGCAGGGCATCGACGAAGACCCGGTCGACGAACTCCTCGGGTGTCTGGGCGGCGAAGTCGCGGGTGAACTCGAGCACGAGGACCCCGTCCAGGCCGGTGCCCTCGAGCAGCCGGAGTCGCTGGTCGAGCGAGGTGAGCGCCGCCGGCGCCGACTCGGGGCGCAGGACGGCCAGGGGATGCGGCTCGAAGGTCACCGCCACCGACGGCCGGCCGGTCTCGGCGGCCAGCTCGGTGAGCACCCCGAGCACGGCCCGGTGGCCGCGGTGCACGCCGTCGAAGTTGCCGAGGGTGACGACGGTCGGACCCAGGGATTCCGGGATCTCGTCGAGGGAGCGCCAGACGTGCACGGGGGACACTCTAGTTAGCCCGTGGAGCCGGCCGGTGCCAGGACGACGTGCACCCGCGCCCGCGCGGCGCGCTCGTCGAGGATCGCGACGAGGCGCCCGTCCGGGGCGAAGGCCGCGACCGGCTCGGCCCGCCCGGGCTGCTCCGACGGCACAGGCTGGCCGTAGGACAGCGCACGCGCCTGCTCGTCGGTGAGCACGCGCACGGCGAGCTCGGAGCGCGCGGCGTCGGACAGCGACAGCAGCGGTATGCCGCCCGCCCCCTCGCGCGCGACGGTCGCCTCGAGCTCGGCGAGTGGGTGGCAGTCGGCGACGGCGAATCGGCCCACCCGGGTGCGGCGCAACTCGGTGAGGTGACCGCCGACCCCCAGCGCGGCCCCGAGGTCGCGGGCCAGCGCCCGCACGTAGGTGCCCGAGCTCACCTCGACCTCGACGTCGAGGTCGACCACCGGCGTGCCCCCGTCGGCGGTCGCCGACCTGTGCTCGAGCACGTCGAAGCGGTGGACGGCCACCGGCCGCGCGGCGAGCTCGACCTGCTCCCCCGCCCGGACCCGGGCATAGGAGCGCTGGCCGCCCACCTTGATCGCGCTGACCGCGGACGGCACCTGCTCGATCGCGCCGGTGAGCGCCTGCACCGCCGCGCCGACCTGGTCCGGCGTGAGCACCGAGGCATCGGCCGACTCAAGGATCTCGCCCTCGGCATCGTCGGTGACGGTCGTCTGCCCGAGCCGGATCGTCGCGGCATAGGTCTTGTCACAGCCGACGAGGAAGGTGAGCAGCTTGGTGCCCTTGTCGATCCCGAGGACAAGCACGCCGGTCGCCATCGGGTCGAGGGTGCCGGCATGGCCGACCCGTCGCGTCCCGGCCAGCCGGCGCACCCGGGCGACGACGTCGTGGCTGGTCAGCCCGGCCGGCTTGTCGACGAGCAGCAGCCCGTCGCTCACGCCCGGCGGTCGCTCTCGGCGTCGTCGTCCGCGTCCTCAGCGGCGTCGGCGGCGGCGTCAGTCGGCGGCTTGCGATAGGGGTCGGCGTCGCCGGCGTAGCTCGCGGACTCCCGCGCCCGAGCCAGCTCGGCGTCCCGGGCCTTGGTCTCGGCGAGCACCTCCTCGAAGTGCGCGGCGCCCTCGGGCAGCCCGTCGGCGACGAACTCGACCGTCGGGGTGAGCCGGATGCCGAGCTGCCCGAGGGAGCTGCGGATCTTGCCCTTGGCCGACTCGAGCGCCTTGGCGGTCGCCTCGCGGGCGGCGTCGTCGCCGAAGACGGTGTAGAACACCGTCGCGTGCTGCAGGTCACCGGTGACCCGCACGTCGGTGACGGTGACGAAGCCGAGCCGCTCGTCCTTGACGCGGTATTCGAGCTGCTCGGCGACGATCGCCTTGATCCGCTCGGCGATCTTGCGCGCCCGTGCTGCATCAGCCATGGGTGTGCCTGTCTGTCAACGGACTTCGCGTGATCGGGTATGCCGCGCCGTTCGCGTCGTCGCGACGGCCACGGCATACCCGATCCTGCGGGTCTGCGAAGTCTCCACCGGTGCCTGAAACCCCACCAGGCTGGAAGGTGAGCACACCTACGCGCGTGGCTTCTCCCGCATCTCGTAGGTCTCGATGACGTCCTCGAGCTGCAGGTCGTTGAACGACCCGAGGTTGATGCCGCACTCGTAGCCCTCGCGGACCTCGGTGACGTCGTCCTTGAAGCGGCGCAGACCGGCGATCTCGATGTTCTCGCCGACGACGACGCCGTTGCGGGTGACCCGGGCCTTGGCGCCACGCTTGATCTCCCCGGAGCGGACCAGCGAGCCGGCGATGTTGCCGAACTTGCTGGAGCGGAAGATCTCGCGGATCTCGGCGGTGCCGAGCGAGACCTCCTCGAACTCCGGCTTGAGCATGCCCTTGAGGGACGCCTCGATCTCCTCGATCGCCTGGTAGATGACCGTGTAGTAGCGGATCTCGACGCCCTCGCGGTCGGCGACCTCGGCGTTCTGGCCCTCGGCGCGGACGTTGAAGCCGATGATCACCGCGTTGGAGGCCAGGGCCAGGTTGATGTTGTTGAGGGTGATCGCGCCGACGCCGCGGTCGATGATCCGCAGGTCGACCTCCTCGCCGACATCGATCTGCAGCAGGGCGTCCTCGAGCGCCTCGACCGAGCCGGAGACGTCGCCCTTGAGGATGAGGTTGAGCGTCTCGACCTTGCCGGCGGCCAGAGCCTCGGTGAGGTTCTCGAGCGAGATCCGCTTGCGGGCCTTGGCCAGGCTGGCCTGACGGTCGGCCGCCTCGCGCTTCTCGGCGATCTGCCGGGCGGTGCGGTCGTCCGGGGCGACGACGAAGGTGTCGCCGGCCCGCGGGACCGAGGAGAGCCCGAGCACCTGGACCGGGCGGCTCGGGGTGGCCTCGGCGAGCTGGTTGCCGTGCTCGTCGAGCATGGCCCGGACCCGCCCGTGCGCCGAGCCGGCCACGATCGCGTCACCGACCCGCAGGGTGCCCTGCTGGACCAGCACGGTCGCGGTGGCACCGCGGCCCTTGTCGAGGTTGGCCTCGATCGCGACGCCGCGGGCGTCGGTGTCGGGGTTGGCCCGCAGGTCCAGCGCCGCGTCAGCGGTGAGCAGGACCGCCTCGAGCAGCCCGTCGATGTTGACCCGCTCGCGGGCCGACACGTCGACGAACATCGTCTCGCCGCCGTACTCCTCGGCGACGAGGTTGTACTCGGTGAGCTGCTGGCGGATCTTGTCGGGGTTGGCCCCGTCCTTGTCGATCTTGTTGACCGCCACGACGATCGGGACGTCGGCCGCCTGGGCGTGGTTGAGCGCCTCGATGGTCTGCGGCATGACGCCGTCGTCGGCGGCGACGACGAGGATCGCGATGTCGGTGACCTTGGCCCCGCGCGCCCTCATGGCGGTGAACGCCTCGTGACCCGGGGTGTCGATGAAGGTAACGGCCCGCTCGGAGTCCTCGCCCTGGTGCGCGCGGACTTGGTA
>Ga0116151_10002265_pt1 | contig 17804 bp, 13 predicted proteins | sample AD_UKC117_MetaG_FD_89893 | JGI IMG/M metagenome (GOLD analysis project Ga0116151, IMG submission 89893) | Active sludge microbial communities of municipal wastewater-treating anaerobic digesters from Hong Kong - AD_UKC117_MetaG | ecosystem: Engineered > Bioreactor > Anaerobic > Digestate...
AGTGAATGGGGCAACAGCTGGCGGAAGAAGATGGAGGCCGCCACTGAACAGGGCGTTGCCGTGGTGATGATGATCGCCAACGATTTCAAGCAGTTGACCGGTCAGACCCGACGGTTCAATGTGGGTCCGAGCATTACCCTCGGACCTGCCGGGGAAGGGAGTGAGGGTCCGGCCCTGGTGATCCTTTCCTCCACCATGGCCCGTGAGCTGATGGGTGGGCAGGTCAAGGAGGTCATTGCGGCCCGGGATCGCATCAATAAAGGCAAGCGTCCAAAGTCGGTGGTCCTGACCACTCCGTTCACGCTGACAGCCCGCATGGACCGGCAGAGGATCACCGGATCGAATGTGCTGGGCTATATCGAGGGGATCGATCCGGCCTTGAAGGATGAGCTTGTGGTGATCACGGCTCATTTCGATCACCTGGGCAAGCGCGGAGATGATATCTTCAACGGCGCAAATGACAATGGGTCCGGGACCAGTACCGTGCTGGACATTGCCCAGGCATTTGCCCTGGCCAAGCAGAAAGGTGTGGGCCCGCGGCGAAGCGTCCTGTGTATGCTGGTCACGGGGGAAGAGAAAGGGTTGCTCGGCTCGGAATACTACGCCGAGAACCCGGTATTCCCTCTGGAAAACACCGTCGTCAATGTCAATGTCGACATGGTGGGACGGGTGGACAAGAAACACGAAGGCAATCCGGATTACATCTATGTGATCGGATCAGACCGGCTCAGCACGGACCTGCATCGCATCAATGAGGAGGCCAATGCCCGGACGATGAAGCTGGAACTGGATTATACCTACAATGCCAAGGATGATCCCAACCGCTACTATCAGCGTTCGGACCACTACAATTTTGCCGAGCGCGGCGTACCGGCCATTTTCTACTTCAATGGCAGTCATGAGGACTATCACCGACCTTCGGATACCATCGAGAAGATCGACTTCGAGGCCATGGCCAAGATCGGCAAGCTGGTGTTCTATACCAGCTGGGAACTGGCCAACCGGGATGAGCGCATCCGGGTGGATGTCCAGGGCGAGTAACCCCTGAGAAGATTATTCCTGGATCAAAGCCGCCTGTGATCGGTCGATCACCAGGGGCATCAGGTCATCCAGCCATGCAAGCGGAGCGGGATCCTTGTCGCCGGTCAGGGTATCTGCACGGAAGAAGGACAGGAAGCCAGACCACCACGGCGACAGACGCTGAAAGAGTGTCTGGATCCGATGAAGGCCTTCGTGGGGCATGCCCATCTGCACCATCCGCCAGCTGTAGTAGGCCTCGTCATGCCAGCGAACGATCTGCCGGACCTGGTCACTAACCGGCCAGTCGGCGAGAAAGCTGGCGGACAATTGGCCATGATGGATCCGCTGGTGCATCCGGCTGAGGCGGTCCTCCTCCACCTTGAAGGTGTCATGGGTCAGGGCGACCAGTCGCAGCTCCTCCCGCTGCGCCGGAGGAAGCTCCTGGGCATCCAGATTGGCCAGAACCTCCTGGATATGATAGAGCACTGCCCCTTCGGGATGTCCTGGCCGCGGTTGTCCCCAGGCCAGTCCACGCAGGAAAACCGGCGTGTTGACCAGGGCGGCTTCCAGGTCGTTTTCCGGAGATAGAGCATGGAGAGCCTCTGCAGCAGTCAACGCTGTTAATTTCCTGTTAAAGTGAAATGGCGCTGAAAGTGCATGTTTCATCAGGCGTTTTATTCTCGTTATTTGTAGGACAGATTGCCCTGTTTATGAAGCTTCGTCTACTGCCTTTTCTATCCTACATCCTTGCGGGTGCTACCGGTGCATTGATCACATTGGCCCTTGTTCGACAGGCCAACATTTCACCTGAACCTCCGGTTCAGTATGTGAACGACGTGGGATGGCGAAACGCTGCATCCCAGGATTTTGTCCAGGCAGCCGCTTTGTCCATGCCCGTGGTTGTTCATATCCGGGCCTTCGAATCCGACGAGAAGGCCCAGGCGCGTCGCCGCCAGCAACAACTGAACAATCCGTGGGGATTCCTGGAAGATGATTTCTTTTTCGGTTTTCCCCAACAGCGCCAGCGGATCCAACGACTGGAAGGCTCAGGATCCGGAGTGATCTTTTCCCATGACGGGTATATCGTCACCAATAACCATGTCGTCGAGTTCGCGGATCAGTTCGAGGTGACCCTGTACGACAATCGCACCTTTTCGGCACAGTTGATCGGTACCGATCCGAAAACCGACCTGGCCGTTCTCCGGATCGAGGCCAGCGGCCTACCGACCTTGCAGATGGCGGATTCCGACAAGGCCCAGGTCGGTGAGTGGGTGATGGCTGTGGGCAATCCTTTCGACCTGAACTCGACGGTGACGGCAGGGATCATCAGTGCCCGGGGGCGCGATATCAATATCATCAAGACAGCGGATGCCATGGAGGCGTTCATCCAGACAGATGCGGCTGTCAACCCCGGGAACAGTGGCGGTGCCCTGGTCAATATCGATGGCGAGTTGCTGGGGATCAATACGGCCATTGCTACCCGTACCGGCTACTACACGGGTTACTCCTTTGCCATTCCCAGCAATATGGTGCGTCGGATCGCGGAGGATATCATCAGTTACGGGTATTACCAGCGTGGCAAGATGGGATTGAGCGTGGTAGAGCTGGACGGTGGTCTGGCCCAGGAGTTGGGGTTGCCCGTTTCACAGGGACTGGTGGTTGAACAGCTGGAAGAAGGTGGCGCGGCGGAGATGGCCGGCCTGAAGCCCTTCGATGTGATCGTGGAGGTGAATGGCTATCCGGTGAAAAGTGCTCCGGAACTGTTGGAGCATACCGGTCAGGTCAAGCCCGGAGAGGTTGTCCAGATGAATGTCCTTCGGGAAGGCAACTATCGCCGCATGAGCGTTCGTATGCGCTGACAACGATACAACACGGTTTGGTTGTTTTATAGTTGGTTTTTCGTTTTGTGGTCCCCGTCTGCAGCAGACGGGGATTTTTTTGTTCCGTGGGCCACCGGGAGATTAAAATTGATGGTTGGAGACAATAATCCGGCATTTCAGATGGTTATTAATCCGGATTCACCATTACGTCACTTCAATCTTTTCAGATGCCTATGACGAACACATCGACACCATGTTCTTTGATTGCCTTTTTGTATCGGGAAACCAATCCCGAAGAGACCCGGGCAATCCAACAGGATCTTGCGATCGACACATTACTCCGGGAAGAGCTGGAGGCCCTCAGATTCGCCAAGCGGGCATTGCCCGGGGTGACCTTCAGCCCTGCTGACCGCACCCTGGAGAATATTCTGGCCTACAGTGCGGCCCTTGCTGTTGAAGCCTGATCAAGATTCTATCGTTCCCAACCGATCCCCGGCCTGTTCTGGACAGACCGGGGAATTTTTTTCCGGAGAAGAGAATATGCGCCCAATCGTGGGAAGTTATTACTTTTGACCTCCATTTCGGCTCCGTAGTTCAATTGGATAGAACGTCAGATTCCGGTTCTGAAGGTTGCAGGTTCGAGTCCTGCCGGGGTCACCACTTTTTCTTTCTGGGGGCCAAGCCCTTTTTTCCCTTTTCAGGATACCTGAAATTTCCGATCTCCAATCAAATGCTGCACTTTTGTAAAGTCATTCGGACAGACGAGTGATGCCCTTTGACACACCTCCCCGGCCGTTGTGATGATGCCGGTCGATAAACCCCCGGAAGATGATGGACATATGGCGTAGTTTCCCAGCATTGCTGCTGCTCGTGATCAGTGGTCTGATGGCGTGTGGGCAGGACCAGGCCGGTTCTGAGACCACTCAATCAGGTACGGAATCTGCTTCCATCCAGGCCACCTTTCCACCTCCTGTGCAGGATAGCCTGGATCGGACCGGTTGGACCGTCAGGGAGTTTGGCAATTACCCGATCTATGTAGCCGTTCCCAAGCCGCTGGTGAATGTCAGCAACGAGGTGCCTGAGAATGCGAAAAAGTTTGTGGTCCTGAACCAGACCTATTCCGGCGTCCACGGCGATGACCTGGAAATGATCGTGAATATCATCGAGTACACCCCGGGTGTGAAGGTCGACCTGGATGCCATAGCGACCAGTGCTGAAGAGCAGATGCGAACGGATGTCGCCGTGTCTAACTTTGAATCAACACGTTCCTCCAAGACGATTTCCGGGGCTTCCGCCCTCCGGCAGGATGGTCAGCTGTTTCGCGACGGGTTGATCCATTACTGGTGCAATACCCTCGTCAACCGAGGACAGGTGGTCTACCAGGTCATGACCATCTATCCGGAGACATATCGGCTGGGTCAGGGGGATGTGGAAGCCATGATGAGTTCCCTGCAGTTGGGCGGGTGATCTGGTGGATTGCATGATCAAAATGATGTTGAACAACTTACCTATGAAGACATTTTTCCTGTCGGTGCTGTCATTCCTTCTATTACTGTCCATGGGATGTCAGCAGGATACCCCTCCTGCTCCTCAGGATCAGGAAGGGACGCCTGCACAGGATTCCATGGTCATGCATGACTACCCTCCACCGATCCTCGATACCATCGATCGCAGTGGATGGGAATCCAAGGGGTACGGGACCAACCCGGTCTATGTGGCCACACCGCTACCCTTCATTACCACCAAAGAATCCATACCCGAATCGGCAGCCGCGTTCATTCAACGCCGGGAAACCTATTCGGGTGTCTTTGAGAATGGCTTGCAGGTGATCGTGAACATCATGGAGTATAAGCCCAAAGTACCGGTCAGTCTGGCCCAGACAGCTGCCAGTGTGGTGGAGCAGATGACGAATGATCCGGCCATTACCGAGTTCGAGTCATACAACACGGCCATTCCACTGGATATCCAGGGTCTGGCCATGCGCCAGGATGGGAAGATGTTCAAGGATGGTACACCTACCTACTGGTGCAATATGCTGATCCAGCGAGGCCAGGAGATCTTCCAGCTGATGGCCATCTATCCTGCGGGCAGTCCGACGGGCACTGGCGATGTCGAAGCGATGATGAGCTCCATCCGGTTTTCTGCCGAATGATTCACCTTAATTTTTTTCACCACATAAAAACCCCTGATTATGAAAGCAATCTTCACCATCTCCCTGATGGTCATGATCTCCATGCAAGTATCCGCCCAGCGTTTTCTGGTGGCCTTTGACCGGTTTTCGGACAACAAGCCGAGTTACATTACCCTGACCGATGGTACGGAACTGGTGGGTGAGATCCAGGACATTGACCGCAAGAAAGGCCTGATCGAGGAGATCACGATCCGCGATGAATCCAAAAAGAAGCACAAGCTGAAGCCCGAACAGATCAGTCACATGTACCTGCCACCGAGTGGTTTCAGCTCATTTGTCAGCAACTATGCCTTTCTCATGGATGTCAGCAACTGGGACAATGACTCCTATGACCAGGCCCATATTGCCGATGGATACGCCTATTTCGAGCAATCGGAGGTCATCCTGAAGAAGAAGAAGATGGTCATGCTCATGCAATTGCTGAATCCGTCCTTCTCCAGCAACATGAAGGTCTACCATGATCCCTTTGCCAGCGAGACCATGTCGATCGGTGTTGGACCAATGACCGTGGCTGGCGGTGATGACAAGTCCTATTTCATCAAGACGGGCGATGAACCGGCTTACAAGCTGGAGAAAAAGAACTATCGGGAAAGCGTGAAGATGGTCTACAAGATGTGCCCGAGCACCTTGAAGGAGATCGGTGAGAAGCCAGCCTGGGCCGACTTCGAACAGCATGTCTACCTGACCAGCAAGAACTGCAAATAAGATCAGTTCGTTCATCGAGCCAAAAGAGGCCTGGTCGTCAACGACCAGGCCTCTTTCATGGATAGCGGAAAGGTTGGATATCAGGGCAGCTTTTCGATGGCATTCTCCACCTCCTGTTTGAAGGGGATGAGCCAGTCGGGAAGGTTTCCTTCGGCTTTGTCAATCAACCACCACCGGGTGACACCTTGTTGACGAACCTGAACATAGATCCCACCCCAATCGCCGGCATCCGGTATGCCGATCGTTGAGTCGGTCTGGTACAATTGTCCGGGCAGGAGGGAAGCCAGGTCAGGGATCTGCATCAACAGATTGCCAGGCAGTGGTTGGAAGGCAAAGTTCTGGTGATCACCACCAGCATATCGATCCAGCACATCTTCATAGAGTTTGTCGTCTTCCACCTTGTAGGTTTCGATACAACGTTCGCCGGTACATTCACCGTAGAAGTGTCCGAAGATGAGGGAATCGATGGGGGTAGCAAGGTCCTCTTTGGCACAGGAAGACAGGGCCATGAGGACCGTGAGGAAGCAAAGAGGGGTCAAGGCTTTCATCAGGGTCTTGTTGGGTGTCTAAAGTTCAGGGATATTTCACCGGGATGCAAGGTCAACCGCAGTGAATCCGGTTGTTGTGAACGGAAAATGGATACAGATGTCATCCTCTGTTTTTCCCTTAGCTCAAGTTCCTGTTGCCCCAACTCGTTGCAGGTCAATTCAGATCATCCGGATTTCTCATGCGTAATCGGAGCTGAGATCTCCTTAATTTTTTTCTCCAGGGGAACGGTTTGACTGGCGATTCCTCAAGGAAGACTCGGGCTAACGGGCATATTTGTCCCGATACATCCGATAGAGTTGTTTCTGCTTGTTGTCCAGGTTGATCTCCCTCCCCTGGATGAAGGCTTGCTCTACTTCACTGCTGCGCATGTCCAGGACATCCCCCTTGCAGATGAACAATGTGGCATCCTTCCCTTTTTCCAATGAACCGATCCGGTCATCCAGCCCGAGGATCTGTGCCGGTGAAAGGGTGATCGCTTTCAGGGCCTCTCCTTTGGTCAACCATCCGGCGGCCTGCCCGGCCTGATAGGCCAGGTTGCGTTGTTGCCAGAAGCCGTCGACCGCCAATGCAAAGTGAACCCCTGCTGCGGCCAACAAGGATGGCGTCTTGAACGGCAGGAGGATGTCTTCTTCCGGGTTGGATGGCAGGCGATGGGTCTCCATCAACACGACAGATACCCGGTGGTCGTTGAGAAAATCAGTGATCATCCAGCTGTCCCTGGCACCAACGATCACCGGTTTGATCCCGTATGATTCGGCCCACAGCACGGCATCCTGGATGGCTTGTGCATCCTGGGCGGCTATGTAGAGGTTGCGCTGGCCTGAGAAGACAGGCTTCAATCCTTCAAAGCGGAGGTTCTTCTCCTTCAGAGTGGTCATCCGGGCATAGGCGGCTGCTTCCCGGACAAAGACGTCGATCTCATCGATCTGATCCTGGTACTCCTTGTTACGTGTCGTTGTACCTGGTTCTGCCCACCAGCCGCTGCGTGCATAGGGCCCGGGCCAACGCAGGAAAACGCCTTCATCCGTTGCATAGGCTGCGTCTTCCCAGTTCCACGCATCGAGTTGGACCACACTGCTCAAGCCGGGCCAGCGTCCGCTGCCCGGAACGATCTGGGCCATCAGGACCCCGTTGGTCCGGACCGTCGGGATCACTTGTGAGTCAGCATCGTAGGCGATGATCGTGCGGGCGTTGGAATTGTCAGGGCCAACCTCATTGGCATCCCGGGTGGCCGGCACGGCTTCGATCTCATTCAATCCCAGGGTGGTATTCAGGGCGATCAGGCCAGGGTAGACATGCTGACCCTCTGCCATGATCTGGCGGTATCGGTCCTTCTGCCACTCGGTCGTCCGGTTCTTGCTGTCCACCAGGGTGATCTTGCCCCCTTCGAAGAGGATGACGCCATTGGCGATCTCCTGCCCGTTTCCCAGGTGGATCGTGGCTCCGATGATGGCGATCGGTTCACTCTGCGGAGGCGCCGGTGCCGGTTGGGCTGCCAGAACAAGGGGAAGGAAGATTACGGCCAGGGAGAGGTATCTGAAGGTCATGATGCGATGCATAGGATAGGTCCGGTGGTTCATTGGGAGATCTCATCAAAATCGGAATCACAATGGTACAGGCGGGGTGTCTTTCGGCCCGGTGGTCGTTTGTTCCTGCCCCCCTCAGCCTTCATTTTCCGGATGAGCCTTTGCCTGACCTGCCGGATCTCCTCCCTCGCCTGACGGTCCAGATCCTCATTCACCATGATGATGCCATCCAGGAAGGTGACCTGGGCATGGGCATAGACGGATAAGGGGTGATCGGACCAGATGACCAGGTCTGCATCCATCCCCGGTTGGATACTCCCCACCCGATCGTCGATATGCAGCAGCCTGGCCGGATTGAGGGTGACGAACTTGAGGGCTTCTTCCTCCGACACACCACCATACCGGACCGCCTTGGCAGCTTCCTGGTTCAGGCGACGCGCCATCTCGGCATCATCGCTGTTGAAGGCAGTGACCACCCCTTCCTGATGCATCAGGGCCCCATTGTAGGGAATGGCGTCATAGACCTCGAACTTGTAGGCCCACCAATCCGAGAAGGAAGAGCCACCGGCCCCGTGTCGGGCCATCTTGTCCGCCACCTTGTACCCTTCCAGGATATGGGTGAAGGTGTTGACCCTGAATCCGAAGTCCTCGGCCACATGCATGAGCATATTGATCTCTGACTGCACATAGGAATGGCAGGTAATGAATCGCTTCTTGTTCAGGATCTCCAGCATGGTCTCGAGCTCCAGGTCGCGACGGTTCATGGCCCGTGTAGCCGGGTCCTTCAACTGTTGTTCGTATTCCCGGGCCCGTTGGAAGGCATTGACATAGACCTGTTCCACGCCCATCCGGGTGTTGGGATAGCGGGTATTGTTCTCCCCTCCATTCGATCGTTTCACGTTTTCCCCCAGGGCAAACTTGATGAAGCCCGGTGCGCCGTTCAATTTCATATCCTCGGGAATGGATCCCCAGCGCAATTTGATGATGGCACTTTGTCCGCCGACCGGATTGCAGGAGCCATGCAGCAGCTGGGAGGTGGTCACCCCGCTGGCCAGTTGCCGATAGATGTTGATATCCTCGCTGTTGACCACATCCCCGATGCGCACTTCGGCGGTGTTCTCCTGCGTACATTCATTGACGCCCCTGGAGATGGCAATATGGGAATGTTCGTCGATCATCCCCGGCGTGACATGTTGCCCGTTTGCCTCCAGGATCAGGGCATCCGGATGACGGAGATCCTTGCCCACTTTCTTCACCTTGCCATTTTCGATCAAGATGTCCGTGTGCTCCAGGATCCCCTTGTCGGTATTGGTCCATACCGTGGCATCCTTGATCAGATAGGTCCGGGCCTGGGGTTTTTCCGTCCAGCCATAGGCCATGAATGGATAGCGGATGGGGGTCAGGGAAGCTGGATCGAATGCTTTCGGCTTCGGCTCGTCCGGTGTCTTTCCCTGGATGGTGTCCTGGAAGACGGCCCGCCAGGAGAACCATTCTCCCCGGGCATCGGTACCCCGGCCATTCCACACCTTGTCCTGCTGGTAACCACTGAGCAGATACAGGCCCTCCTGGTCCGTCGTCTGGAATTGCAGGTCGATCCGACCCCGGTCCCATTTGCCCTTCACGTCCACCTGAGTCGTATCGTCCAGATGCAAGGCATATTCATTCTTGCTGGCTCCGCCGGTGACATGCAGAGCGTAGGAAGCAGAGCCGACAGTCAGGCTGTACTTGCCATCCATATCCGGTTCGTCGGCTGCCTGGATGACAAAGGGTTTGCCATCGATCCAGGTTTCGAAGAGGGTGGTTTCAGCATCGAACACGGGTCCGGAGGTGATCAGGAAGGAGGCCCGTTTGCCAACGGCCAGGGTGCCCAGGTCCTGACCCAAGCCGATGAGTCCGGCCGGTATTGCGGTCAGCGCCTGGAGGGCCAGTCCGGCATCCAGGCCATTGGCGATGGCCTTGCGCATGGCCGGAAAGAAGTCTTCCGGTTTTTTCAGGCCTTCCATGGTCAGGGCGAAGGGGATCCCGGCCCGGGCCAGCGTGCCGGCATTGGCAGGTGCCCATTCCCAGTGCATCATGTCTTCCAGCGAGACCTGGAGGGCATCAAAGGGTCCCTGGATGTCGTAGGCTTCTGGAAAGGTGAGGGGAAGAATGAAGGAGGCACCCGTTTGCTTTAATTCGTTGATCCGGCGGTACTCGTCGCCGCCACTGCGGTAGATGTAAGTCTTGCCAAATTCATTGGCGATCTGCTGGGCACGCAGGACTTCCTGCCAGTCACGGGTTTCAAAGAACTGGGGCAGGTCCTGGACGCTATTCCATGCTTCCAGGGACAGGTTGTGTTCTTTCTGCGTTCCAGTGCGCTTGAGCCAGTCACCATCCAGATAGGTCTGTCGAAGCAGGGCGATGCACCCCATCAGCGAACCTGGATAAGGCATGGTGGACGAACCTTTCTTGAAGGATAGATGATGGCCTGCCTGTTCACGGATCAGGGCCTGGCCGGGGGGGAGGTCAGCCAGACTGACCACTGCGGAGGTGCCCCTGGAGATCCCGTCATGACGATGGGTGAGCACTGCGGCAAAGCCTGCCTTCCGGTAGGATTCCGCTGCCTTGGGATCCGGCTGGAAGGCCAATGCGGCATGGAAATCAGTCTTCAGCGCGTCATTCCAGGCATAGGCGCCCGGACGGCTGGAAATCCATTGATCGCCGTTTCGACGAGCACCCCGACCGGGCTGGTCGGGTTGGTCGGCATTCAGACCATAGTCGGAAGACAGGTCGATGAACGCCGGATAGATGGACCGTCCCTGCAGGTCGATCACCACGGCACCGGCAGGGGGAGTCACCTCTTGACCCAGGGCTGTGATCCGGCCTTCCCGGATGACCAGTGTGGCCTGTTCCAATACCTGTTGGTGGTCAATATGGATGGTGGCATGGGTAAAGGCATACCAACCGGTGCGGGGATCAGGAATGCCCTGTACGGGAAAGGTTGTATTTTGAGCGTGGATGATGGGTCCGAATAGGATGGTCATCAAGAAAACCAGGACGGAGATGCGCATGCCGGGACAGATTGAGGTGTCAAATCTACGGTTTTGCCCAATGATGGCCAGTGCACTGAATCCACCGGGTCCAGAACCATTTTTTATATCTCGCTGTTTTACTTCTTGCACCAACTAGTTCCCGTGGCGGTCTACTCGATCAAGGATTTGGAAATGTTATCCGGCATAAAGGCCCATACCATTCGGATATGGGAGCAACGCTATAACATCATCCAGCCCAAGCGGACCCCGACCAATATCCGTTTCTATGAGGACAGCGACCTGCGGTTGTTGCTGAACATCTCCATCCTCAACAAGAACGGGTTCAAGATCTCCAAGATCGCCCTGATGGATGAGGAAGAGATCCGGGAAGAGGTCAATCGGTTATCCTCCGGCAATTTCGAGGATACGGTGCAGGTGGATGCCATGACCATCTCGATGATGGAACTGGATGAAGGCAAGTTTGAGACCATCCTTTCCTCCAATATCCGGGCGATCGGCTTCGAGCGCACCATGCTGGAGGTCATCTATCCCTTTCTGGACAAGCTGTCCCTGCTCTGGTTGACCGGTTCCATCCACGCCGTCCAGGAGAGTTTTATCAGCAATCTGGTGCGCCAGAAGCTGATCGCTGCCCTCGATGAGATTCCTTATGCCCAGCATGCCGAGAAGTCCTTCATCCTTTACCTTCCGGAAGGGGAGTCCCAGGAATTGAGCCTGCTCTTTCTCCAGTACCTGATCCGCAATCGCGGGCATCGTGTCCTGTACCTGGGTCAGAATACCAGCCTGGTCGATCTGGCCGAGGCATGCAAGATCTTCAAGGCGCAGTATGTGGTCTCGATCATTTCCGAGGCATTCACCCGCCAGTCGGTCCACCAATACCTCGAGGACCTGAAAAAGGTTTGCCAGGACAAAACGATCCTGATCACCGGGTACCAGGTGCTGGTACAGGGGATTGCCTCGGGTACTGGCGTTCGGGTCATGAAGAATCTGGAGGATATCCTCCATGTCCTGGCCGAGATGGAAGAGGTTTCGGTTGTTTCCTGATGCCGACTTCGTAAGTTTGTACCCCGATCCGACCCGATGAAACGACCCCTCCATATTGGTTTGCTCTTGATGGCCCTGGTGGTGATTGGCGTGCCCTTTGGGTGCAACAAGGATGAGACACCCGCCTTGTTCGACATGGTGTATGTCATGAATTTCGAATTACCGGCCGCCTTGAATACCATCCAGACCCATTTTGTGGAGTTCGACAAGGTGCCCACCAATATTGAAGCCTATCTCGCCGATCACGGTCTTACCGCGGCGGATATCGGTCGGATCGAGCCATATGATGCCCAGCTGGAGGTGGTTCTGGCACCCGAGAGCCTGGCGTATTTCCAGGAGATCTTCGTCGAGCTCCTGGATGGCAACACCCGGCTGGAGTGTTTCTATACGCCCAATGTCCCGTTCAATACCGGTACACAGGTCATCATGGTCGGGACGCTGGCCGACTTCAAGCCCTGGCTGACCCTGAGCGCCATGAATCTGCGGATGGGGTTTCGGCTGCGCGAACCTTCACCGACCTCACTCAATTTCATTCTCCGTCTGACCTTCAAAGCCAAAGCATGAATCTATCCTGGCGGCGTATCGTCATCCTCCTCTCAGCCTTGTTGTTTGTCGGAGGGGTCATCGGATTTCAGGTCCTGAGCAACCAAAAGACCGACCCTCCCCGGAAGGCCCCCGGTGCGGCGACTCGGCTGACTGTGCGTGCCATGGAGGTGAACAATGGACCGGCCAGCATGCCCATCCCATTGCAGGGTCGACTGGCCGCCTATGACCGGGTCGATCTCTTTGCCGAGGTCAATGGTCTGGCCCAGGAGGGAGCCCATGCGCTCAAGGAGGGCATCCGCTATCAGAAAGGAGAGATCCTGCTGCAACTGGATGACCGGGAGGCTCAACTGGCCCTGCAGAGCCAGCGGGCAGCCTTGCTGACGGCCCTGGCCCAGATCCTGCCGGATATCAAGATCGAATTTCCTGACCGGTTCAGTATTTGGCAGACCTATCTCGAACAGCTGGATCCGGAAAAACGGATCAGCGAATTGCCCGGGCCGAACACCAGTCGCGAAAAGCTGTTCCTGGCCAGCCGGGGAATCCAGACCCAGTATTATTCCATCCGCAGTGCCGAAGAACGGCTCGGCAAGTATCGATTGGTCGCCCCATTTGACGGCGTCCTGACCGCCGTGGATGTGCAACGCGGCACCCTGGTCCGACCAGGTCAACGGATTGGCCAGTTCCTGCGACTGGGCAGTTACGAACTGGAATCCTCAGTATCCATCAGTGACCTTCCTTTCCTGAGGATCGGCAGCCAGGTCACCCTGCATAGTGAGGACAATCGGCAGTCCTACAGCGGGACGGTCCGGCGGATCGGGGATCAAGTGGATGCGGCGACGCAAATGCTGCCGATCTACATTGACGTCAATGGGCAGGGCCTGAAGGAAGGCATGTTCCTTTCCGGGGAGATCGCCGGCGGTGTTTCCGAGCAGGTGGTCAGCTTGCCCAAGGACCTGGTGATCAACGGGAGGGAGATCTGGCAGGTCAGCGACAGCAGTCTGGTGAAGCGGCCCGTGGAGGTGTTGCGCTCCGGCCGGACCGTTGCGCTGGTCAGAGGAATCGAAGATGGCACACTGGTGGTTCGGGATCGCAAACCGGGAATGATCGAAGGCCAGAAGGTCAATTGGGTCATCGAATAACCGCACCTGACATGCATGCACTGGTCCGCTTCTTTATCCGTTATCCCATTGCCGGTGACCTGCTCATGGTCCTGTTCCTGCTGGCCGGGGCATTTGGGCTGACCAACCTGAAATCGACATTCTTTCCGGAGGTCGAATCGCGGATCATCACCATCCAGACCATCTATCCCGGCGCATCGCCGGAAGAGATCGAGGAAGGGATCATCCTGAAGATCGAAGAGAACCTCAAGGGGGTGTCCGGGGTGGAACGCGTCTCCTCGGTCAGTACCGAGAACAGTGGGGTCATCACGGTAGAAGCGCTGCAGGGTTATGACCCGGAGAAGGTCCTCGATGATGTGCGCAACGCGGTGGATCGCATTCCTTCCTTTCCGGTGGGCATGGAGCCACCAGTGGTCTTCCGCCAGGAGAACCTGGGTTTTGCTATCAGCTTCGCCATCAGCGGGGACGTCGACCTGCGTACCCTCAAGCAATTCGGCCGGCAGGCGGAATCCGAGTTGCTGGCCATTGATGGCATTTCCAAGGTCACCCTGAATGGATTTCCGGATGAGGAGATCGAGATCGCCTTTCGCGAGAAGGACCTGTTGGCATACGAGCTGACCTTCAGCGAAGCGGAGCAGGCCGTGCGGGGCAATAATCTCGAACTGACCGGAGGTACGCTCAAAGGCCAGCGGGAAGAACTGCTCATTCGGGCCAGGGACAAGGGCTACTATGCAGACGAATTGCGTGACATTCCGGTGAAGGTCACTGCCGACGGGAATATCATCCGGCTTTACCAGGTGGCGGATATTCAGGACAAATGGTCGGACAGTCCGGATCGGAGCTGGATCAATGACAAGCCCAGCGTCGTGGTGACGGTGTCCAATACCCTGGAAGAGGACATCCTGGATATCACGGAAAAAGTGCGGGACTATATCCAGTCGTTCAATGATCAGCAAAGCCTGGTCCGGGCGGATATCATCCGGGATGGATCGGTGGTCTTGCAACAACGGATCGAGCTGCTGGCCAATAATGGCATGATCGGGTTTGTGCTGGTCCTGGTCTTCCTGTCCATGTTCCTCAACTGGCGACTGGCCTTCTGGGTGGCCCTGTCCATTCCGATCTCCTTTGCGGGTATGTTCCTGGTGGCCTACCTGATGGATATCACGATCAATGTGATCTCCCTGTTCGGGATGATCGTGGTGGTGGGTATCCTGGTGGATGACGGGATCGTGATCGCGGAGAACATCTACCAGCTCTACGAGCGGGGTGTCCCTCGCTACAAGGCGGCGATAGAAGGATCCCTTCGCGTCATCCCGGCGGTATTCACCTCTGTCCTGACCACCATCATCGCCTTTTCCTCCTTTGCCTTCCTGGACGGCCGGATCGGGGATATTTTCACCGTGCTGGGTGTCGTCGTCGTCCTCTCCCTCTTCTTCAGTCTGGTCGAGGGGATCTTCATCCTGCCCGGTCACGTGGCCCACTCGGCTGCCCTGCGCCCGCACCAGACGAAAAACGGGATCCAGCGTCTCTTTGAGCGCCTGATGCTGTTCATGCGCAACAAGCTGTATGCACCGGTGCTCCGATTCTCGCTTCGCTATCCGGGCAGTACCCTGATCTTCTTTACCGTCCTGGTGCTGCTGACGGTGGGCATGATCCGTGGCGGGTTTGTCAAGACAACCTTTTTTCCGGTGATCCCCCGGGACAACATCAGTGTCACGCTCAAGATGCCGGCTGGTACGCGGGAGCAGATCACCCGCGATGTCCTCCTCCGGATCCAGCAGGCAGCCGAGAAGGTGAACGATCAATTCACGGAAAGCTATTTTCAGGGCGCTTACAGCCCGATCAATCATATTGAGCTTAAAGTAGGTCCGACCACCTATGAAGGAAGTGTGGACATTTCTCTGCTGGACGGCGAAACACGCGATTCCCTCACGGCAACGGTGATCACCAACGCCATCCGGGAGATGGTAGGAGACATCCCCGAAGCAGAGGTCCTGACCTATGGCCAGCCGACGCCCTTCGGCAAGCCGATCTCCGTTTCCCTGTTGGGGAATGATTATGCATCCCTGGGTGCAGCCGTCAGCGATCTTCAGCGTGAACTGGAATCCCTGGCGGAATTGCGTGATGTCACCAACAACAACCAGGAGGGACTGAAGGAGATCCACGTGACCCTGAAGGAGAAAGCCAAGGGAATGGGGTTGAACCTGCGTGATGTGATCGCCCAGGTTCGGCAGGGCTATTTTGGCGCCGAGGTCCAGCGGCTGCAACGTGGGGAGGATGAGGTCCGTGTGTGGGTGCGATACGGAGAGAGTGACCGGGATGATCTCACCCAGCTGGAGGATATGCGGATCCGCTTTCCGGATGGAAGAGCCTTTCCCTTGAAGGAGATCGTCGACCTGGACATCAAGAGAGGGACGATCGCCATATATCACCTGGACGGGCAGCGGGAGATCAAGCTGGAAGCCGATGTCGCGCAGGACAATGTCTCTGTGACCGACCTGAATGAAACCCTGCGATCGACCATCGTTCCGCAGGTGCTGGCCAATTACCCCACGGTCACGGCATCCTTCGAGGGGCAGAATCGTGAACAGATGAAGACAGCCCGGTCGGCGAAAGTTGTCCTGCCGGTCATGTTGTTGCTCATGTTCTTCACGGTAGCGGTCACGTTCCGATCCATTGGACAGACCCTGGCGGTATTCTCCCTGATCCCCTTCGGTCTGGCCGGGGTAGGCCTGGGTCACTGGGTCATGGACCTGCCGATCAGCCTGTTCTCTTTCCTGGGCATCCTGGCCCTGGTGGGGATCCAGGTCAACGATGGTCTGGTCCTGATCACCACCTATAACGATCTGATCCGAAAGGGAAACCGGGTGATGCGTGCCTTGTATGAAGCCGCCCTGTCGCGCTTTCGGCCCATCCTCCTCACCTCCCTGACAACAGTGGCTGGATTGGGTCCCCTCCTCCTGGAAAAGAGCTTTCAGGCAAAGTTCCTGATTCCCATGGCGGTATCGGTCGCCTTCGGGCTGGTCCTGGTGACCTTCCTCACCCTGACCCTGCTGCCGGCACTGTTGATGATGATCAACCGCGTGAAGTTGTGGGCGGTGACCCAATGGGAGGGAGAACGACCGGATCCCCGTTCCATCGAGCCTGCCATCGAAGGTCGGTCGACCTACATCTGGCTCTGGCTGTTCTTTGCCATCATTACCGTGGCCCTGTTCATGGCCATGATCGTCCTCACCATGCGCCTGGTCGGCGTGCTGATCTCCTGATCATGATGTATCGCAAGCTTCTTTTCGTTCTGATCGCATATCTGGCCAGCCTCCCGATTGTCCGGACGGATGCCCAGACGTTAATGACCATCGACCAATGTGTCCGGGTGGCCCTGGAGCAGGACCTCCAGCGGCAGATCGCCGATCTGCAATGGCAGATCACCGGCCTGAATCATCACGGCTCCGTGGCAGGGCGATATCCTAATGTCAGCCTGAACACGGTCAGCCAGGGCAACCTCAATGACCAGAACAACCCGGCCAGCTTTCTGAACGGTCTGATCCGGTCCGGGAATGCCAACATCTCCCTGGATGCGACCTGGCTGGTCTTCAACGGATTCCGGGTCCGATACAATCTGAAACAGCTCGGCGCACTGGAAGGGCAGGCAAGAGCCCGATTGGATCAGGCTGGCTTGCAAACGGTCAGGCGGGTGATGCTGGCCTACCTGAATCTCGAATGGCAACAGGCCCAGTCCGAGCTGGCCAGGGAGGTCCTTCGGCTGAGCCAGGACCTTCTGTCCTACCAGGAGTTGCGTCGTGAGCTGGGCCAGGCGCTGACCCAGCAGGTCCTGCAAAGTCGGGATGCGGTGTGGAATGACAGCTCCAACGTGGTCACCTTGAGCCTGAACACGACCCTGGCCATGAATGCGCTGAAACTGGCCATGGGCGTCCCATCCATGGAGGACGTTTCCGTCGGGGGCACCCTGACCCTGCCGTCCCAGGTGTGGGATCGTGGAGCGCTGCGACAGCAGATGCTGACCCAGAATCCGCAGATCCAGGAGGCCGTGCTGGGTGAGCAGGCCGCTGCCTTTCAGACCCGCATGACCCAGGCGGCCTATTTGCCCAGTTTCGGGATGAATGCAGGCGCAGTCCTCTCCGGGAACATCACCGGACTGGATGGGCAGAACCCCTTCACTGGCGAGCCCTTCGGTACCCAGACCGGTTCGAACCGGAATCTCTATTTCGGGATCACCGGCTCATGGCCCATCTACG
>Ga0116151_10002266_pt1 | contig 17804 bp, 10 predicted proteins | sample AD_UKC117_MetaG_FD_89893 | JGI IMG/M metagenome (GOLD analysis project Ga0116151, IMG submission 89893) | Active sludge microbial communities of municipal wastewater-treating anaerobic digesters from Hong Kong - AD_UKC117_MetaG | ecosystem: Engineered > Bioreactor > Anaerobic > Digestate...
AGCGTGCTGATCGACGAGGCCTATACCGAGCTCGCCTTGCGTGCGCTGCACACCGCCTACGGGCTCGACGGGAGCTGACGGTTGACACATCTGCCGCCCCACCCGCGGCTGCAGGCGCTCTGGCGTCGTGGCGCCGGGCTGCTCGGCACCGAGACGGCGATCCTGGCAGGGGCCATGACCTGGGTCTCGGAGCGCCACCTCGTGGCGGCGATCGGCGAGGCCGGCGGCTTCGGCGTGCTCGCCTGCGGCTCGATGACGCCCGATCTCCTGGCCCGGGAGATCACGGCGACCAAGGCGCTCACCGACCGGCCCTTCGGCGTCAACCTGATCGTCATGCACCCGGCGCTCGACCGGCTGGTCGAGGTCTGCATGGACCTGCGGGTCGGCCATGTCGTGCTGGCCGGCGGCCTGCCGCCCGGTGCCGCCATCGCCAAGATCAAGGGCGGCGGCAGCCGGCTCCTGTGCTTCGCGCCGTCGCTGGCGCTCGGCCGGCGGCTGGCGCGCTCCGGCGCCGACGGGCTGATCATCGAGGGCATGGAGGCGGGCGGGCATATCGGCGCCATCTCGACCGCGGTCCTGGCCCAGGAGATCCTGCCGTTCTTGACCGAGGTGCCGGTCTTCATCGCCGGCGGCATCGGCCATGGCGAGGCGATCGCGGCCTTCCTGCGCATGGGCGCCTCGGGCGTGCAGATGGGCACGCGCTTCGCCTGCGCGGTCGAATCGATCGCCCACCCCAAATTCAAGAAGGCCTTCATCCGGGCCGCCGCCCGTGACGCCCAGCCCTCGGTGCAGGTCGACCCCGAGTTCAAGGTCATTCCGGTCAGGGCGCTCGCCAACAACGGCACGCGCCGCTTCGCCCAGACCCAGGTCGAGGTGATCGGCCGCTACCGGCGGGGCGAGCTGAGCCTCGAGGAGGCGTCGCTCGCCATCGAGCATTTCTGGGCCGGGGCCCTGCGCCGGGCGGTGGTCGAGGGCGATGTCGAGGAGGGCTCGCTGATGGCCGGCCAGTCGGTCGGCTTCGTCAAGGCGGAGCAGCCCGTGGCGGAGATCATGGCCGAGCTGGTCGACCAGGCCGAGGCCGCTCTGGGGCGGGCCGACGCGGGGCCGCTCGCGGCCGTCGGCGCCTGACCGTGGCGGCCCCCCGGCGCGGCGGGGAGGCCTCGGCCGAGCGGCGCAGCGCCGAGCTGACCGGGGCGCGGCAGCTCCTGCGGCGGCTGGTCGAGGTCGTCGCCTTGCCGATCGACCCGCAGGCCCGCCTCGATCGCATCGTGTCGCTGATCGCCGCCAACCTGGTGGCCGAGGTCTGCTCGATCTATGCGCTGCGCGCCGGCGAGATGCTCGAGCTCTTCGCCACCGAGGGCCTCGCCCGCGAGGCGGTGCATCGCACCCGCATGGCGGTCGGCCAGGGGCTGGTCGGCACGATCGCCGCCGCCGGCACGCTGATCAACACGGACGACGCCCAGCATCACCCGAATTTCCGGTTCTTTCCGGAGACCGGCGAGGACGTCTACAACTCCTTCCTCGGCGTGCCGGTGGTGCGCACCGGCCGGGTGGTGGGCGTGCTCGTCGTGCAGAACACGGCGCGCAAGAAATACGCCGAGGACGAGGTCGAGGCGCTGCAGATCATCGCCAGCGTGCTGGCGGAGATGCTGGCCTCGGGCGACCTGGTCGATGTGGACCGCTACACCGACCTGCCGGGCCTCGGCAGCGAGCAGCGCCGGCTGGAAGGGCGCCGGCTGGTCGAGGGGCTGGCCATCGGCCCGGCCTGGCTGCATGCGCCGAAGATCGAGATCACGCGGCTGCTCGCCGACGACCCGGTGGCCGAGGCGGCGCGGCTCGAGGCCGCGGTGGAGAGCCTCAGGGAATCGCTCGACGCGATGCTGGAGCGCACCGATCTCGGGGCCGGCGAGCATCGGGAGGTGCTCGAGACCTATCGCATGTTCGCGCATGACGGCGGCTGGCGGCGGCGGATGCGCGAGGCGATCGAGACCGGCCTGACCGCCGAGGCCGCGGTCAAGCGGGTCCAGGAGGACACCAAGCTGCGCATCGGCCATGCCAGCGACGCCTATCTGCGCGAGCGGCTGCTCGATCTCGAGGATCTGGCCGAGCGGCTCTTGCGCCTGCTCGCCGGCCGCGACAGCCGGCACGAGGCCGGGATGATGCCGCCCGGCTCGATCATCGTCGCCCGCAACCTCTCGGCCGCCGATCTCGTCGACTACGACCAGAGCAAGATCGGCGGCATCGTGCTCGAGGAGGGCTCGGCGACCGCGCACGTGACGATCGTCGCCCGGGCTTTCGACGTGCCGATGCTCGGCCGTGTCAGCCGGGCCATGGCGCAGATCGAGGCTGGCGACCTCCTGGCGCTCGACGCGGAGCATGGGCAGGTCTTCCTGCGACCGTCCGACGAGGTGGTCGAGGCGTTCAAGGATGCGACGCGGGCGCGCGAGGAGCGCCGGCGCCTGTTCGGCAGCCTCAAGGGCGAGCCGTCGGTCACCGCCGATGGCATGCCGGTGAAGCTTTCGATCAATGCCGGCTTCCTCATCGACCTCGGCGAGCTCGATACCACCGGGGCCGAAGGTGTCGGGCTCTTCCGCACCGAGCTCAGCTTCATGTCGCGCCCCGATTTCCACGATCCGCGCGTGCAGGCCGAGTACTACGCGACGGTGCTCGACCGGGCCGGCGGGCGGCCGGTCTGCTTTCGCACCCTCGATATCGGCAGCGACAAGCAGCTGCCGTATTTCCGCATGCCGGCGGAGGAGAACCCGGCGATGGGCTGGCGGGCGCTGCGCCTGACGCTCGACCGCCCGGTCATTCTCCGCCACCAGCTCCGCGCCCTGCTCGAGGCGGCTGCCGGCCGGCCACTGCTGCGGGTGATGTTCCCGATGGTCGCCGAGGTCGCGGAGCTGCGCGCCGCCAGGCATCTGCTCGAGCTCGAGCGGCGTCGGGCCGAGGCGCGCGGCCAGGCGCTGCCGGAGCGGATCGAGGTGGGGGCGATGATGGAGGTGCCCTCGCTCTACTGGCAGCTCCCGGTGCTCCTGCGCGAGATCGATTTCCTCTCGGTCGGCAGCAACGACCTCCTGCAGTTCCTGTTCGCCTGCGACCGCGGCTCCCAGGTGCTCGGCGACCGCTACGACGTGCTGTCGCCGCCGGCGCTCGGCTTCCTGCGCGGCCTGGTCGAGCACTGCCGGGCAGCCGGCGTGCCGCTCGCGGTCTGCGGCGAGATGGCCAGCCGGCCGATCGAGGCCATGGCGCTGGTCGGCCTCGGCGTGCGCCGCCTGTCGCTGTCCCCGGCCCAGATCGGCCCGGTCAAGGTGATGTTGCGCTCCCTTGATGCGGGCCGGCTGAGCGACTACCTCCATGGCTTGCTGGACCTGCCGGACCACAGCCTCAGGCGCCGCCTGCTCGCCTATGCGCACGATCATGGGGTGGCACTGCCCGACCACACGTTTCGCGCGATTTGAGCACCGGCCGGCTGGGACCCGATCGGGGTTTGGCTGTGGCGGTGTGGTTTGCTATGGAGGACTCGCCTCGGGTGGTAACCCAGCGCTGAGCTCGCTCCGCAGTGTGCAACTCTGGGTTCGAGGCTTCGTCTCGGCCCGCCTGTTCAGGACGTTTGCCAAACCGTGTCCCGTCGCGCGCCCTCTCCCGAGCCGGCCATCGATACTTCCGCCCAGCGGCTCGTCGCCGTCGGCCGCCATTTGCGTGAGGCGCGCCAGCAGCGCGGCGAGGATCTCTACGACGTCGCCGACTATCTCAGGATCAAGCCCTCCTATCTCTTCGCGCTCGAGGAGGGCGATCTTTCGGCCATGCCCGGCCGGGCCTATGCGATGGGCTTCCTGCGCAGCTATGCCGATCACCTGGGCTTCGACGGCACCGAGGTGGTGCATGGCCTCCGGGTCGGGCTGGCGGCGGATGCCGAGCAGGAGCTGAACGTCCGCCAGCCGGCGGCCGAGAACCGCCTGCCGAGCCTGTCGCTGGTCGTCCTCGGCCTCGTGCTCGGCGGCCTCGCCTATGGCGGCTGGTACGCCGTCCAGGCCGGCGGTGGCGACGTGCTGCAGCGGGTCAGAGCCCTGCCGGGCGAGATCGGCCAGTATGCCGCGACCCTGTTCGACGACGCCGAGGCGCCGCCCCGAGTGGTCGAGCCGACCGCCGGCGATCGGCCGGCGCCGGCCCAGCCGACCGTGACGGCGGCGGTCCCGGCACCGCCGGAGTCGCCGAAGCCGGTGCAGGGGCTACCGGAGACCGCGCCGGTGAGCGGCGTCATTGCCCGCACGGCGCCGCCTGCCGGCGCTGTGGTCGCGGGCGCCGACGGTCAGCCGCCCGCGCCCGGCCTGCGGCCGAGCGAGGCCTATGTGCCCGAGGCGGCCGCGGCCGAGCCGCCGGCCGCCGGGCCGCTGGCCGATCTCGTGCTCGATGCCGAGGCAGAGCGGGCGGCCGCCGTCCGCCGGCAGGACGATGCGCCGGCCGAGCCCGACACAGCGGGCGATCTGCTCGCCGCCCTCGAGGTTCCCGCCGCCGAGCCGGATGCCGACGCGTCGGCACCGGCCAGCGGGACGCTCTTCGGCGCCGGGGCGGCCGACGGCGCCGGGAGCGACGGGCGGGTCGTCCTTCTGGCCCGCGAGGCGAGCTGGATCCAGGTGCAGAGCCCGGCCCGCGACTACGTCACCAGCCGGACCCTCGAGCCGGGCGACCGCTTCGTCATTCCCGACCGCAACGATCTGGCGCTCTGGACCGGCAATGCCGGGGGGCTGGAGGTCTGGGTCGACGGCGAGAAGGTCGGCACGCTCGGGCGAAGCGGGGCCGTGGTGCGCGACGTCTCGCTGGCGCCCGATTCCCTCCTGACCCGGCTGCGCTGACCGAGATGGTGGCCCTGGCCCAGGTGCATCGGCGGTCGACCACGCCTGTCCGCGTCGGAACCGTCACCATTGGCGGGGGCGCGCCGGTTGTCGTCCAGTCGATGACCAACACCGACACCTCGGACCTCGACGCCACCTGCCGACAGGTGATCGAGCTGGCCCAGGCGGGCTCGGAGATCGTCCGGGTCACGGTCAATGACGAGCCGGCGGCGCGCGCGGTGCCGCGCTTGCGCGAGCGGCTCGATCTCCTGGGTCACAGCGTCCCGCTGGTCGGCGATTTTCATTACAACGGCCACCGCCTGCTGGCGGCGGTGCCGGAGCTGGGCGCGAGCCTTGCCAAGCTCCGGATCAACCCGGGGAATGTCGGCTTCGGCGACAAGCGCGACCGGCAGTTCGAGGCGATGATCGAGGCGGCGCTGGTGGCCGGCCGGCCGGTCCGGATCGGCGTCAACTGGGGCTCGCTCGACCAGGCCCTGGCCGCCCGGCTGATGGACGAGAACGCCAGCTCGCCGGTGCCCGAGAGCGCCGATTTCGTGCTGCGCGAGGCGCTCGTCCGCTCCGCCCTCGAGAGCGCGGCACATGCCGAGCGGATGGGCCTCGGCGCCGACCGGATCGTCATCTCGGCCAAGGTGAGCCGCGTTCCGGACCTGATCGCCGTCTATCGCGAGCTCGCCCGGCGCAGCACCTACGCGCTGCATCTCGGCCTCACCGAGGCGGGCATGGGCTCGAAGGGGATCGCGGCGAGCGCTGCCGCCCTTTCGGTCCTCCTCACCGACGGCATCGGCGACACCATCCGCTGCTCCCTGACGCCGCGACCCGGCGAGAGCCGGACCACCGAGGTCCGGGTCTGCCAGGAGATCCTGCAGTCCCTGGGCCTGCGCAGCTTTGCGCCCGAGGTGGCCGCCTGCCCGGGCTGCGGGCGCACGACCAGCACGTTCTTCCAGGAGCTGGCGCTCAGGATCGAGACCTATCTGGCCCGGCAGATGCCGGTCTGGCGGGCGAGCTATCCCGGGATCGAGGGGCTCAAGGTCGCGGTGATGGGCTGCATCGTCAACGGGCCCGGCGAGAGCAAGCACGCCGATATCGGCATCAGCCTTCCCGGCACCGGCGAGAGCCCGGTGGCGCCGGTCTTCATCGACGGGGCGAAGGCCACGACGCTGCGCGGCGAGCATATCGCCGAGGAGTTCCAGGCCCTGGTCGAGCGCTATGTCGAGGAGCGCTTCGGCGAGCGGCCGGCTGCCTGACCCCCGTTTTCCGTTCCAGAAGGTTGAGGATTCATGGCCACCGCCCGGCCGGTACGCGGCACGCACGATCTCTTCGGCGAGACCATTCGCCGCCACCGGCACGTCATCGAGACCGGGCGCGCCGTCTCGGCGCTCTACGGCTACGAGGAGATCGCGACACCGGTCTTCGAGTTCACCGAGGTCTTCCTGCGGACGCTCGGCGACACCTCGGACGTGGTGACGAAGGAGATGTACACCTTCGAGGATCGGGGCGGCGAGAGCCTGACGCTCCGCCCCGAGAACACCGCGGGCGTGGCGCGGGCGGCCATCTCCAACGGCCTGCTGCAGGGCCTGCCGCTCAAGTTCTTCTATGCCGGACCGATGTTCCGCTACGAGCGGCCGCAGAAAGGCCGCATGCGGCAGTTCCACCAGATCGGCATCGAGCTCATCGGCGCACCGGAGCCGCAGGGCGACGTCGAGGTCATCGCCGTGGGTGCGATGATCCTCGAGCGGCTGGGGGTGGCGGGGCACGTCACGCTCGAGCTCAACACGCTGGGCGACCCGGCGAGCCGGCAGGCCTATCGCGAGGAGCTGGTGCGCTATCTCGAGGGCTATCGCGACCGGCTCTCGGAGGACAGCCTGGCGCGCCTCGGCCGCAACCCGATGCGCATCCTCGACAGCAAGGACGAGGGCGACCGGCAGGTTGTCGAGGGCGCTCCCCGGCTCGAGGATTCGCTCAACGACGCGAGCCGCGATTTCTTCGAGGCGGTGCGGGACGGGCTCGACGAGCTGGGGCTCGCCTACCGCCTGAACCCGCGGCTGGTGCGCGGGCTCGACTACTACACCCACACGGCCTTCGAGTTCACGACCGATCAGCTCGGCGCGCAGGGGGCGGTGATCGCCGGCGGCCGCTATGACGGGCTGGTCGAGGAGATCGGCGGGCCGCCGACGCCCGGGGTCGGGTGGGCGGCCGGGGTCGAGCGGCTGGCGCTGCTCGCCGGCCGCGAAGAGGTGCGGGCCCGGCCCGTCGCGATCGTGCCGATCGGCCCGGCCGCCGAGAAGGCGGCACGGCTGCTGGCGGCCGAGCTGCGGTCGGCCGGGATCGCCGTCGAGCTCGCGTTCAAGGGCAAGCCGGGCCAGCGCATGAAGCGTGCCGACCGGGCGGCTGCCCGGGTCGCGCTCTCGCTCGGCGACGACGAGCTGGCTTCCGGCGTCGTCAAGCTGCGCGATCTCGACAGCGGCGAGGAGCAGGTGCTGCCGCGGAGCGAGCTGGTCCGCCACCTCGCGGTCTGAATTCGCGACAGGTTCGTGACAGAACTTTGACGGTGGCCATCGAACCGCGCTAAGTCCGGAGGCTGACGCGGATATTCGGGGTGTTGGCCAGTTGACCGCCACGGGTTTTCTCATCGAGCTCTTGGGCGGCATCGCGCTTCTGCTCTGGGGCGTGCGCATGGTCCGCACAGGGGTGTCGCGGGCCTTGGGCTCGTCCCTGCACAGGCTCCTGCGGGCGGCGGCCGGCAATCGCCTGAGCGCCCTCGGTGCCGGGTTTCTCGTCACCGTGCCGTTGCAGAGCAGCACGGCGACGGCGCTGATCGTCGGTGCCTTCGCCGAGCGCGGGCTGATCGCGCTCGCCGCGGCGCTGGCGGTGATGCTCGGCGCCGATATCGGCACGGCGGTCGTGGCGCAGCTCCTCGCCATCGACCTCCACTGGCTCTCGCCCATCTCGATCATCGTCGGCTTCGGCTGCTTCGTCGTCGGCCCAACGACGCGCGTGCGGCAGCTCGGCCGGGCGCTGATCGGCGTCGGGCTGATCATGCTGGCGCTCCGCCTGGTGGTGGCGTCGTCCGAGCCCTTGCGCACCTCGCCGGCGCTGGCCGCCGTGCTGACGGCGCTCGAGGACGACATCGTTTTCACGGCGGCCCTGGCGGCGCTCCTGACCTGGCTGGCGCATTCCTCGATTGCGGTGATCCTGACCGTGGCGGGGTTGGTCGGGGTCGGCGTGGTGCCGCCTGCCATGGCGCTGGCGGTGGTCCTCGGCGCCAATGCCGGGGGCGCCATCGCCCCCTTTGTCGCCACCTCGGCCAGTCCGCCGCCCGGCCGCCGGCCGGCCCTCGGCAATCTCGTCATGCGCGGCGGCGGGGCGGTGCTCGGGCTCGCGGCATTGCCGTGGCTGGCGCCGCTGATCCTCGCCCATCTGGGCAGCGGCACCGGCCTCGTGCTCAACCTGCATCTCGCCTTCAACCTGCTGATGGCGATCCTGATGCTGCCGCTGGTCGGCCTCGTCGCAAGGCTGGTGACCCGGCTCCTGCCCGACCGGCCCACCGCTGCCGACGAGCTGCTCCGGCCGCGCCATCTCGACAAGGAGGCGTTGCAGGAGCCGAGCGTGGCGCTCGCCAACGCGGCGCGCGAGGCGCTCCGGCTGGGCGACGCCGTCGAGGCGATGCTGCGACAGACGATCGACGCCTTCGCGCCCGGCTCGACGCCGGAGCTGGTGAAGAAGATCGAGGCCGAGGACGACGTGGTCGACGCCCTGCACGAGGCGATCAAGCTCTATCTGACGAAGCTGAGCCAGAGCGAGCTCGAGCCGGAGGAGAGTCATCGCTGCTTCGAGATCCTGACCTTCACCACCAATTTCGAGCATATCGGCGACATCATCGACCGCAATCTGATGGAGCTCGCCACCAAGAAGCTGAAGGCGGGCGTGCGTTTCTCCGACGAGGGTTTCGCCGAGATCGAGCGCTTTCACGCGCGGATCGTCGCCAGCATGCAGATGGCGCTCAGCCTCTTCATGCGGGGTGACCTCGTCGAGGCGCGCCGGCTGATCGCCGAGAAGACCGAGCTGCGCGAGATGGAGGCGGCGGCGGCGGAAAGCCATCTCTCGCGGGTCGGCCGCCGGCTGCCCCAATCGCTCCAGACCTCGAGCCTGCATATCGACGTGATCCGCGACCTCAAGCGCATCCATTCGCATCTGACGGCGGTCGCCTACCCGATCCTCGAACGGGCCGGCGAGCTGAGCCCGACGCGGCTGCGGCGCCCGGCGGACGCGTCGACGTCGGCGGCCGAGAGCCCGGCGGCCGTGCCCGGGCATTGACGCCGGGCCAAATCTGCCGAAAACCGGGCCTTCACACAGCATCTCTTGGCGATGTCCCATGACGACAAGGCAGGGCGGCGGGCTCGACGTGAAGCTCGACGCCATACTCGCCCGGCGTGACGAGCTCGCGTCACTGATGGCGGCGGGCGGCGGCGACTATGCCGGGCTCGGGCGCGAGTTCGCCGAGCTCGAGCCGATCGTCTCGGGCATCGAGCGGTATCGCGCCGTGCAGGCCGAGATCGGGGATCTGACAGAGATGCTCGACGATGCCCGAACCGAGCCCGAGATGCGCGGCATGGCGAAGGACGAGCTCGCCGGCCTCGAGGGTCGCCTGTCCGAGCTCGAGCGCGAGCTGCAGCTCCTCCTCCTGCCCCGGGACGCCGCCGACGATGCCAGCGCCATCCTCGAGATCCGTGCCGGCACCGGTGGCGACGAGGCCGCACTCTTCGCCGGCGACCTCTGGCGGATGTACGAGCGCTACGCGCAGGCGCAGGGCTGGCGCACCGAGATTCTCAGCCTGAGCGAGACCGAGATCGGCGGGGTGAAGGAGCTGGTGGCGGAAGTCCAGGGCCGGGGTGTCTTCGCCCGGCTCAAGTTCGAGGCGGGGGTGCATCGGGTGCAGCGCGTGCCGGTGACCGAGACGGGCGGGCGCATCCATACCTCGGCGGCCACCGTGGCGGTGCTGCCCGAGGCCGAGGACGTCGATCTCGAGCTCGACGAGGGCGAGCTTCGGGTCGACGTCTACCGAGCCTCCGGCGCCGGCGGCCAGCACGTCAACAAGACCGAGAGTGCGGTGCGCATCACCCATCTGCCGACCGGCATCGCCGTCGCCATGCAGGACGAGAAATCGCAGCACAAGAACCGGGCGAAGGCGCTGAAGGTCCTCAAGGCCCGGCTCTTCGAGCTGGAGCGCTCCAGGCTGGCGGCGGAACGGTCGGCCGAGCGCAAGGGCCAGGTCGGCTCGGGCGACCGCTCGGAGCGCATCCGCACCTACAATTTCCCGCAAGGCCGGGTGACCGACCACCGCATCAACCTCACCCTCTACAAGCTCGACCAGGTGATGGCCGGCGAGGCGCTGGACGAGGTGGTCTCGGCGCTGATCGCCGAGGACCAGGCGGCCCGGCTCGCCGAGCTGGCGTGACCACGGTCGAGGGCCTGGTCGCCGAGCTGGCAGCCCTGCTGCGGGCGGCCGGCATCGAGAACGCGCGGGGCGAGGCGCGGCTCCTGGTGGAGGCGGCGACCGGGCTGGATCGGACGGCCCAGCTCCGGACGCCGGACCGGCCTGTGGAAACGCCCGCAGCCCACGCCCTGGCGGTGCGCCGGGCGGCGCGCGAGCCCATGGCCTACATCCTGGGCAGGCGCGAGTTCTGGGGGCGGGATTTCGCGGTCGGGCCGGGCGTGCTGGTGCCGAGGCCGGAGACCGAGACGCTCGTCGAGGCGGTGCTGGAAGCGCTGCCGGACCGGCGGGCGGCGCTCCGGCTGGTCGATCTCGGCACCGGCTCCGGCTGCCTTCTCTTGACGCTGCTCGACCTCTACCCCGCCGCCTTCGGCATCGGCGTCGATCGCTCGCCCGCAGCGCTGCGTTATGCGGCGATCAATCGGGTGGCGCTCGGGCTGGAGCGGCGGGCGGCGCTCGTCCAGGGCGACTGGCTCCAGGCTCTCGCCGGCCCGTTCGATCTGGTCGTCGCCAACCCGCCCTATATCGGCAGTGGCGAGGCGCGCGACGCGGAGACCCGCCACGAGCCCGAGGCGGCGTTGATCGCCGGCCGGGATGGGCTGGATGCCTACCGGGCGATCGTCGGCGCGGCCGCCTCGGCCCTGCGCCCGGGCGGCCTCGTCGCTCTCGAGATCGGCTGGGCGCAGGCGCCGGCGGTCACGGATCTCGCCCGATCGGCCGGGCTGGGCGAGGTGGGCGTGCGTGCCGATCTCGCCGGCCGGGCGCGGGTCGTGATCGGCCGGCGGGCGATGGAGCTTTCCCCGGCCCCATGATCCGGGTAGGGCTTGGCTGGCTTCATCCTGCTTGTCATCGGACGCGAAAGGGCCCCGAGCCTTGCTTCGGCGCATCATCGGTATTCCGGTCATCCTGGCGGTCATGGCACTCGCCGGCTGCGACGAGTCGCCGGGCGATGCCGCCACAGCACCGCCGCCGGGCGTCGGCGTGGCGCCGGCGGTGCGCCGCGACGTGACGCCGACGCTGGAGCTGGTGGCCCGCGTCGAGGCGATCAACGCGGTCGATCTCGAGGCGCGGGTCAAGGGCTTCCTGGTGCAGCGGGATTTCGTCGAGGGTGCCGCGGTCGAGGCGGACCAGCTGCTCTTCCAGATCGAGCGCGAGCCCTACGAGATCGCCGTGGCGGCGCGCACCGCCGATGTCGAGCGCATGGCGGCGACGCTTCTGAACGCCCAGCAGCAGCGCGAGCGGATGGCGGAGCTGGTGCGGCGCAACGCGCAGCCGCAGGCGCGGCTCGACGAGGCCACCGCCGCCGAGGACGAGGCCCGGGCGGCGCGCGACGCCGCCGTCGCTGCGCTTCGCCAGGCCGAGCTGGAGCTCGGCTACACCGAGATCCACGCGCCGTTCGCCGGGCGGATCGGCCGGGCGGCCTTCGCCAGGGGGGCGGTGGTCGGGCCGAACAGCGGTCCCCTGGCCCGGCTGGTGCAGCTCGACCCGATCTTTGTCGCGATGCCGGTGACCGACCGCGCGCTGCTCGCGGTGCGCCGGGCGCAGGACGAGCCGGAGAGCCACTACCAGCCGTTTCTCCGGCTGGCCGACGGCTCGGTGCTCGACGAGCCGGGCACGTTCGCCTTCTACGACCCGCAGGTCAGCCCGACGACCAGCACGATCACGGTTAGGGCGAGCTTCGCCAATGGCGACGGGCTCCTCCTGCCGGGGCAGTTCGTCACGGTGCTGATCCGCACGGCCGAGCCGACGCAGGCCCTGGTCATCCCCCAGGTCGCGGTGCAGCAGGACCAGGCCGGCACGTTCGTTCTCGTCGTCGACAGCGAGAACCGGGTGCGGGAGGCGCGGGTGGCGCTCGGCGATCGGGTCGACACCGGCTGGATCGTCGAGGGCGGCCTCGAGGAAGGCCAGACGGTGATCGTCGAGGGGCTGCAGAAGGTGCGGCCGGGCATGATCGTCGCCCCCCACGCCGCCGACACCGACGAGGGCTGAGATCCGATGCTCTCCGCCTTCTTCATCAGGAACACCCGCTTCGCCATGGTCATCTCGGTGGTCATCGTGATCGCCGGCCTGATCGCCATGCAGGCGCTGCCGGTGGCCGAGTTTCCGGAGATCGTGCCGCCGCAGGTCCAGGTGACGGCGAGCTATCCGGGCGCCAGCGCCGAGGTGGTGACGGCGACCGTGGCGGCACCGATCGAGGCCGAGGTCAACGGCGTCGACGACATGCTCTACATGACCTCGACCAGCAGCAATGACGGCGGCTACTCGCTCGCCGTGACCTTCGCCGTCGGCACCGATCCGGACATCGCCGCCGTCAACGTGCAGAACCGCGTGGCGCTGGCGGCGCCGCAATTGCCGCCCGAGGTGACGGGGCAAGGCGTGTCGGTGAAGAAGCAGTCGACCAGCATGCTGATGGTCGTCAACCTGCTCTCGCCCGAGGGCAGCTTCGATCGCCTGTTCCTCTCCAACTACATGGAGATCAACCTGCGCGACGCGATGGTCCGCCTGCCCGGCGTCGGCGACGCGAGCCAGTTCGGCGGCCAGGACTACTCGATGCGGATCTGGCTCGACCCGCAGGTGATGACCGCGCTCGCGGTCAGCGAGGGCGAGGTGGCGGCGGCGATCCGCCAGCAGAACGTGCAGGCTGCCGCCGGGCGGATCGGCGCGCCGCCGGGCAACGAGGGGCGGGCCTTCACCTACACGCTGCAGGCGCGGGGCCGGCTGGCCGATCCGGCCGAGTTCGCGCAGATCCTGGTGCGCGCCAACCCGGACGGCTCGGTGGTGCGGCTCGGCGATGTCGCCCGGATCGAGCTGGGTGCGCAGAGCTACGATGCCGCCGCGTTCATCGACGGCTCGCCGACCGCCATGCTGGGCATCTACCTCTCGCCCGGCGCCAATGCGCTGGCCACCGCCGACGCCGTCTACGCGGCGCTCGACCGTCTCGCCGAGCGCTTTCCGGACGATGTCGAATACTCCATTCTCTACGACACCACCGATTTCGTGCGGATCAGCATGCGCGAGGTGGTGGTCACGCTGTTCCAGGCGCTGGGCCTGGTCATCCTGGTCACCTTCCTTTTTCTCGGCGACTGGCGCGCCACGCTGGTGCCGACCCTGGCCATCCCGGTCTCGCTGATCGGCACGTTCGCGGTCCTGCTGGCGGCCGGCATGTCGATCAACACCATCTCGATGTTCGGGCTGATCCTGGCGATCGGCATCGTCGTCGACGACGCCATCGTCGTGGTCGAGAACACCCAGCGGCTGATCGACGACGAGAAGCTCTCAGCGGCCGACGCGGCGCGCAAGGCGATGGTGCAGGTGACGGGGCCGGTGGTCGCCACGACCCTGGTGCTGCTCGCCGTCTTCGTGCCCACCGCCTTCCTGCCGGGCATCACCGGCCAGCTCTATCTGCAGTTCGCGGTGACCATCTCGGTGGCCGTCGTGCTCTCCTCGCTCGTGGCGCTGACGCTCAGCCCGGCGATGTGCGCCCTCCTGCTGCGCCCGTCGGGCACGCCGCGCGGCCCGTTGCGCTGGTTCTTCGCCTTCCTCGACACGACCCGCAACGGCTACGGGCGCGTGGTCACGGTGCTCGGCCGTCGGGCCTTCGTTGCCGTCCTGGTCGTCGTTGCCGCCGGCCTCGGCACCTTCTGGCTCCTGAGGGTGGTGCCGACCGGCTTCATTCCGTACGAGGACAACGGCGCCTTCTTCATCGACGTCTCCCTGCCCGATGCCGCCTCGCTCGGGCGGACCGAGGCCACGCTGACGGAGGTCGAGAAGATCCTGCTCGCCGACGAGGACGTGGCGCACGTGCTGTCGGTCGCCGGCTTCAGCCTGCTCGCCGGCCCGCGCTCGAGCGGCGGGCTGGCGATCGCCATTCTCGAGGACTGGGACGATCGTCCCGGCCGGGAGCGCAGCGTCGGGGGCGTGCTCCGCCGCCTGCAGCCGCAGCTTCTGGCTCTGCCGCAGGCGAGCGTCTTCGCCTTTCCGGCACCGCCGATCCAGGGCCTCGGCACGGCGGGCGGGATCGAGATGGAGCTTCAGGATCTCGGCGGCCGCGCGCCCGACGAGCTCGCCCGGGCGTTGCAGGCCTTCATCCTGCGGGCCAACGAGCACCCGGACATCGCCAGCGCCTTCTCGACCTTCTCGGCGCAGACGCCCCAGCTCTTCCTCGACATCGACCGCGACAAGGCCGAGACCCTGGGTGTGCGGATCAACGACCTGTTCACCACGCTGCAGGCCAATCTCGGCACGCTCTACATCAACGATTTCAACCTCTTCGGCCGGACCTACCGGGTCTTCCTGCAGGCCGAGGCGCCCTTCCGCATGACCCCGGGCGACATCTCCGCCCTGCATGTCCGCAATGCCACGGGCGAGATGGTGCCGCTCGGCGCCGTCTTGACGGTGCAGCCGGTCCTCGGCCCGGAAGCGACCCGGCGCTTCAACCTCTTCCGCTCGGCCAGCGTCAATGTCACGCCGGTCGGCAGCACCGGCGACGGCATCGCCGCGTTGCGCGAGGTCGAGGCCACGGCGCTGCCCCAGGGCTTCGCCATCGACTGGACCGGCACCACCTTCCAGGAGGTCCAGGCCGGCGGCGAGGCGGCGATCATCCTGCTTCTGGCGCTGCTCTTCGTCTATCTCTTCCTGGTGGCGCAGTACGAGAGCTGGACCGTGCCGCTCTCGGTCATCCTCTCGGTCGCCATCGCCGGGGTCGGCGGGCTGGCGCTGACCTGGGCGGTCGGGCTCGACAACAATGTCTACACGCAGATCGGCCTCGTCATGCTGATCGGCCTCGCCAGCAAGAACGCCATCCTGATCGTCGAGTTCGCCAAGCAATTGCGCGAGGAGGGGCGGCCGATCCAGGAGGCCGCGGCGGATGCGGCGCGGATCCGCTTTCGGGCCGTCCTGATGACCGCGTTCAGCTTCATCCTCGGCATCCTGCCCCTGGTGCTGGCCACGGGTGCGGGGGCGGCCAGCCGGGTGGCGCTCGGCATGGTGGTCATGGGCGGCATGCTGGCGGCGACCTTCATCGGCATCATCATCATCCCGCCGCTCTACGTCTTCGTGCAGGGCCTGCGCGAGCGGGTGCGGGGCGCGCCCGCGCCCTCCACGGCCGACGGCCGGGCCGACTGACTCGCGCCGTCTTGCGCGGCCGGGGCCTCTCCCCACATAGATTCCACGAGACGGCGATGCCCATCGGGGTCGCTAGTGGCTGATCCGCTCGCACGAGGGATCGAGAAGGGAAAGATCGACTCATGGATTTCCAGAACTATACCGAGCGCGCCCGCGGCTTCATCCAGTCGGCCCAGGGGCTGGCGCTGCGCGAGGGGCACCAGCGCTTTCTGCCCGAGCACATCCTCAAGGTGCTGCTCGACGACCCGGAAGGGCTCGCCAGCAATCTGATCCAGGCGGCCGGCGGCAATCCCAAGGCGGCGGCGCAGGCGACGGCACTTCTGCTGGCCAAGCAGCCCAAGGTCGAGGGCAGCGGCGCCGGCCAGGTCTACCTGGCGCCGGAGACGGCCCGGCTTTTCGAGAGCGCCGAGCAGGTGGCGAAGAAGGCGGGCGACAGCTTCGTCACGGTCGAGCGGCTGCTGCAGGCCCTCGCCATGTCGGCGACCGATGCCGGCAAGGTGCTGAAGGATGCCGGCGCCACGGCGCAGGGGCTCAATGCCGCCATCGACGCCGTCCGCCAGGGCCGGAAGGCGGAGAGCGCTTCGGCCGAGGACAGCTACGAGGCCTTGAAGAAGTACACGCGCGATCTCACCGCCATCGCCCGGGAGGGCAAGCTCGACCCGGTGATCGGCCGCGACGAGGAGATCCGGCGGGTCATCCAGGTGCTGTCCAGGCGGACCAAGAACAACCCCGTGTTGATCGGCGAGCCCGGCGTCGGCAAGACCGCCATCGCCGAGGGGCTGGCGCTGCGCATCGTCAACGGCGACGTGCCCGAGAGCCTGAAGGACCGGCGGCTGCTGTCGCTGGACCTCGGTGCCCTGATCGCCGGGGCCAAGTACCGGGGCGAGTTCGAGGAGCGGCTGAAGGCGGTGCTGCAGGAGATCACCCACAGCCAGGGCGAGATCGTCCTCTTCATCGACGAGCTGCACACGCTGGTCGGCGCCGGCAAGGCGGAAGGGGCGATGGACGCCTCGAACATGCTGAAGCCGGCCCTGGCGCGGGGCGAGCTGCATTGCGTCGGTGCGACCACGCTCGACGAGTACAGAAAGCACATCGAGAAGGACGCGGCGCTGGCCCGGCGGTTCCAGCCGGTCTTCGTCGCCCAGCCCTCGGTCGAGGACACGGTCTCGATCCTGCGCGGGCTGAAGGAGAAGTACGAGATGCATCACGGCGTGCGCATCACCGATGCGGCGATCGTCGGTGCCGCCGTGCTCTCCAACCGCTACATCGCCGACCGTTTCCTGCCCGACAAGGCGATCGACCTCGTCGACGAGGCGGCGGCCAGGAAGCGCATGGCGATCGACAGCAAGCCCGAGGAGATCGACGAGCTCGATCGCCGCATCCTGCAGCTCAAGATCGAGCGCGAGGCCCTGAAGAAGGAGCAGGACGAGCCGTCGCGGCAGCGGCTCGGGAAGCTGGAGAAGGAGCTGGGCGAGCTCGAGCAGGAGAGCAGCACGCTGACCGCCCGCTGGCAGGGCGAGAAGGAGAAGCTGGCTGGTGCCACCAAGCTGAAGGAGCAGCTCGACCAGGCGCGGCACGACCTCGTCGAGGCGCAACGGCGCGGCGACTACACGAAGGCGGGCGAACTCACCTACTCGGTGATCCCGGGGCTCGAGAAGGCGATCGCCGAGGCCGAGGGCACCCAGTCGGAGCGGATGCTGCACGAGGAGGTGACCGAGGGCGACATCGCCCAGGTGGTCTCGCGCTGGACCGGCGTGCCGGTCGACAAGATGCTCGAGGGCGAGCGCGAGAAGCTGCTGGAGATGGAGAAGCAGCTCGAGAAGCGGGTCGTCGGCCAGGATGCCGCCGTCCAGGCGGTGAGCAACGCCGTGCGCCGGGCGCGGGCGGGGCTGCAGGACCCGAACCGGCCGATCGGCTCGTTCCTCTTCCTCGGGCCCACCGGCGTCGGCAAGACCGAGCTCTGCAAGACCTTGGCCGCCTTCCTCTTCGACGACGAGCAGGCGATGGTGCGCATCGACATGTCCGAGTACATGGAGAAGCACAGCGTCAGCCGGCTGATCGGCGCACCTCCGGGCTATGTCGGCTATGACGAGGGCGGGGCGCTGACCGAGGCGATCCGGCGGCGGCCGTACCAGGTGATCCTCTTCGACGAGATCGAGAAGGCGCACCCGGACGTGTTCAACGTGCTGCTGCAGGTGCTCGACGACGGCCGGCTGACCGACGGCCAGGGCCGCACGGTCGACTTCAAGAACACCATCATCGTGCTCACCTCGAACCTGGGCTCCGAGTACCTCGCGGCGCTGCCGGAAGGTGCCTCGGCCGAGGACGCGCGG
>Ga0116151_10002272_pt1 | contig 17778 bp, 14 predicted proteins | sample AD_UKC117_MetaG_FD_89893 | JGI IMG/M metagenome (GOLD analysis project Ga0116151, IMG submission 89893) | Active sludge microbial communities of municipal wastewater-treating anaerobic digesters from Hong Kong - AD_UKC117_MetaG | ecosystem: Engineered > Bioreactor > Anaerobic > Digestate...
ATCCGATGACACTGATGGTATAGAGGATTTGCAATGTAGCAATTGCGGCGAATCGCATAAACGTTGTCCAAGTCGATAATCAAGTAAAATCGTGCAGGGCGCAACTCGGTACAGCGACAATCTGTCGTGCCGAAAGAGTGGCTCCTCCGTACAAAAAATCCGTACAAAAAAATAGCCGACGTCCGTAGCGCCGGCATGATCTCTCATTCTTACAGCAGAACGGTTACGCAAGGCGCAAGCCTATGCTGTTGCTCTCGTCAACCCGTACCTCACCTCCGGTTTGTCCCGTTTGCTGCTGATAACTCGCTTCCATTATAGCGAATTTGCCGGGAAGGCCAAAAATGTGGGGGGTGCGTCCCATTCTTTTGGAATTACAGACTGAAGGCGCACCATTCTCATGCTCTCTGATGGAGGACGAACGATGAGCACGACAATACATCGCTGATCAACTAGCGCAAACAAAAGGCAAACACTTTGTTAGTGTGGTACGCGCGATCTTGTGGAATAATGAATACTGCAACTTAAAGGAATCATTACTAAACTAAATATTATGACAAACCAAACCAATTCCATACTTGAAGTGACAACTCTAGAAGCCATTTCCGGCGAAGAGGCTGCCATTGCACGCGCCGCGCTTGAACTGCCCGCCGTCATTCTTTATGACGCCATTCTTGGTCCGCACATGGCCGCGCCACTGGAGATCGAGGACCCGGCCACGCAGGCGGCCGTCCGGGCGGCTGCCCCCGAAGGGCGCTTGCTGCTGCTCTTTGCCCTACCCGATGAGATCGACATGCCCAATACCATTCGCTTTCCAGCCGTTACCGAAGTGGTGACCGGTGAGGTTGTAGAAGGCGAGAGTGTCGACCGAGACACTGTTGAGGCTGACGCTGTTGATACTGATGAGGCCGATGCTGAAGACGAGGCCCAAGATCGCTTGCATCATGTCGGTGTCATTGCCCAGTTGCAATCGGTGCAGCGGGGCAATGGAACGGTCATTGTGATGCAGGGGGTGATGCGTGCTGAAGTCGCCGAAATTTTACAGGCGGAACCGTACATTCGCGCCCGTTGCCATCCTTACCCGGATCCCGAGGAGTGGGATGCCGAGACGGAAGAATTGATGTTGGAAGTGCGTGGGCTGATTGAGGCATTTGTCGAGTTAACCCCAGGCATGCCCGAAGGCATCATGAATTTCTTGCGCTCGATTCGCACGCCGGGTCATCTGGCCGATAACAGCGCCTACGCCCCAGAATATACCTATGAACAGCGCCTTGCTCTGTTAAACACCTTCGATGTTATGGCGCGCTTGCGCATGGTGCGTGACTTTTTCCGCAAGCGGGTCGCCCATGCTCAGGTCCAAGCCAAAGTTCGTGAACAGGCTAAGGCGGGGCTGGAAGAGTCGCAGCGGGAATATATCCTGCGTGAGCAACTCAAAGTGATTCGTGAAGAGCTGGGCGAAAGCGATGAGACCGAAGCCGAGCTTGACGAATATCGCAACAAAATTGCCGCCGCCGGCATGAGCGAGGAAGCTCAAAAAGAGGCATTGCGCGAGTTGAGCCGCCTGGAAAAGATGCCGCCACAAGCCGCAGAGTATGCGGTGATCAAGAGTTATCTGGATTGGCTCTGTGAACTGCCGTGGAACAAGCAGAGTGAGGATAATCTCGACATCCCCCATGCTCGAGGCATCCTCGAAGAAGATCACTATGATCTCGAAGAGGTGAAGGATCGCATTATTGAATTCCTGGCGGTGCGTAAGTTGGCGCTGGAGCGTGAGGATCTCGCTGAGAGCGATGAAGATGCCCGCCGCGGCGCCATCCTCTGTTTTGTCGGGCCGCCCGGTGTTGGGAAGACATCGCTGGCCCGTTCGGTTGCCCGCGCCCTCGGTCGCGAGTTTACCCGCATGGCGTTGGGTGGTATGCGGGACGAAGCTGAGATCCGCGGTCATCGCCGCACCTATATCGGTGCCATGCCGGGGCGGATCATGCAGGCGTTGCGGCGCGCGGGAACTCGCAATCCGGTCTTCGTTCTCGATGAAGTGGATAAGGTTGGCAGCGACTGGCGGGGCGATCCCTCATCGGCGTTGCTGGAAGTGCTCGATCCCGAGCAGAACGCCAATTTCCGCGACCATTATCTCGATGTAGATTTTGATCTCTCACAGGTGATGTTTATTGCCACGGCCAATCTGTTGGAGCCGATTCCCCCGGCCCTACGCGACCGCATGGAGATCATCCGCCTCGATGGGTACATTGAGCCGGAAAAGATGCACATTGCCAAGCGCTACCTGATCCCACGCCAACTGCGGGCCAATAGCCTCCGTAAAGGTGAGGTGCGCTTCAGCGATGCTGCTCTACGCAACATCGTCCGCGATTACACACGGGAAGCCGGCGTGCGCCAGTTCGAGCGCGAGATTGGCCGGGCAGCCCGCAAAGTGGCCACCCAGATTGCAGCCGGCACGGTGGAAGGCAAAGTAACTGTTAAGGGAAGCGATGTCGCCAAATTGTTAGGCAAAGCCCGCTACTTCTCAGAAGCCGCCGAACGGACACAAACTCCCGGCGTGGTTACGGGGTTAGCCGTTACATCGGTGGGCGGCGATATTCTCTTTATCGAAGCGAGCCGCATGGCCGGCAGTGGGCGCCTGACCTTAACCGGTCAACTGGGCGAAGTGATGAAAGAATCGGCCAACATAGCCCTTTCCTATGTGCGTTCCCGTGCCGAAAGTCTGGGAATTGACCCGGCGCTCTTTGAAAAACATGATATTCATCTCCATGTGCCGGCTGGGGCAACGCCTAAAGATGGTCCATCCGCTGGTGTGGCGATGGTGATGGCGCTGACCTCCCTGCTCACGGGCGCCACCGCTTCCGGCGAAGTGGCGATGACAGGAGAGATCACCCTCCGGGGTCGTGTTATGCCCGTCGGCGGTGTGAAACAAAAGATCCTGGCGGCTCACCGTGCCGGCCTGAAACAGGTTGTCATTCCGAGGCGCAATGAGGCCGATCTTGATGACCTGCCCGAGGACGTGCGCGAGCAGCTCAATTTTGTTCTGGCCGAGAAGATCGACGACGTCTTCCCCCATGTGCTGCCGGCACTAGCGGGAACCGGCAAAGCCAATCGGCGCAAGAAGCGCGCCGTGCCCAAAAAGATGACTGCCTCGCGCAACGGTCATGGCGAAGAGCCGGAACCGGCACCTGTGAGCTGACATGAAAACATGCCCCGGTTTCACCACGAAACCGGGGCATGTTTTTCATCCCCTTGGGGGCAGTACAGCACGAATTGGGTAAATCGCGATGGGTCCAGAGGATAGATGGGCGATATACCCAAGGTTCGGCGTGCCGCCTTGCATACTTACACCGGATCTTCATCCGTGAGCTTGTGCCCCGGCTTGACCCCGATGTGTTGCCACCACAGTTGTTCCGCCAGTTCCGTGCCATCGCAAGCGAGCCCTTGGTTCTGGAAGTATTCACAGACACGCACCACATCGCGCTGGAAGATCTGGTAGGCGTTGCGGTTGGAGAGTGCCGCCGTGATCTGTGGGAAATCAATCAAGGTAACTTTGCCTTCCCAGTACAGAATGTTGAAGGCAGAGAGATCGCCGTGGATCAATTCGGCCTTGAGCATGAGTTCAATGTTGCGCAACACCTCAGTGAAGAGCTCATGGGCCTCGGCTCGTTCCAGCACCACCGAATGCAACACGGGCGCGGCCATTCGTTCATCGCCAATGTACTCCATGAGAATCGCGTTGCCGCCATTGGCAATGGGTCGCGGGATCGCCGCGCCCAGCCCATGTAGGCGTTGCAGCGTACCATACTCGTAGAGCAGCCAAGAACTGTGGGTGAGTTCCTGGCCAAAGCTCGTCTTTTTGCGCATGGCCCGGGCTTCGCGATTTTCGCGGCGCTTGATGACACCCCCTTCGCTGCTCAACATTTCGCGCCCTTCGCGATACATGGCGTCGTTGCGCAGGTTGCGAAACTGGCGTGGGCGATAGACCTTTGCCGCCACCAGATCGAGTCCTGTTGCCGGGTTGGCTTTGCAGAGATAGACACTTGCCTCTTTGCCCCCCTTGACCTGCGAGAGCACATCGACAATTAACCCCTGGTCGTAGAAGATGCGCAGCGAATCAAGCAACCAGCCCTCTTCAAAACGGGCCGGGTGATAGGTGATCTGGAAACCACCTTCGAGACCGGCAACATCTTCGGTGAGTTGTGCGACCACATCGGCTTGCGTCGGTTTCGCCTTGGGGGTAGCCTTCGTTTTGCGTTGCACCTGGCGCCGCGCTTTGCGATCGAGCAGGCCAAAGCGATCTAGATATTCAGTTGTTTCGTCGTACTCAGTGTAATCGTTCAGTGTATTTGACACGGTTGGGTATTCCTCAATAAAAAACGCCACGGGCGAAAATCCCGTGGCGTTTGTGATCTTTGTGCTGTTGCTCCGAATCGACTGCGAATGCAGCGCGCTGCATCACCGCCTGCATAGGTTCGGAGACGTAGCTGCGTGTGCTACGTGCAACAAAAAAGCCACGGGTCAATACACCCGCGGCTTTGTTTAACCAGTTGGTACCCTTTGTGTTTGCCAACCCTTCGTTCGCCGATCGCTTGAAAATGAACGGTTTGGTTGTGAAGCGCTCTTTCCCGAGCACACCACAACCAATGGAGCAGACACGCTGCCCATTGATCAGCGGAAACATCTATCATCTACTTCGAATCTGCTAGTACATTGCGGCGTAAATCGGGAACCCTCTGGGTGCGGCAGTAAATAAGCCCAAGCTTCTCGAGTGGCATAGCAAAAACAGCTATGGCCTTATTTATGCCGGGATTTACTAGAGAGCGAAGTATTAAGAAGGGAGGCTACTGACAAAGAATAGCAAAATCGATAGAATTGCTATCGATGGCTACTTACCTTGCAGGCGCATTGATTCCATATTCACTTGGACTTGGACGGTCATTTTCACTTGCGCTGTCATCCATGCGCCTCCTTTCGGCCTCTGCAACTGGTGCAGAATCAAATTCATCGGTAAGTTTGTTCTGGCATATCGTTACTGTTGCACAGCGACTGTACAACGAAAACGGTGCTGTTGTCGACAACCATTCTAAGAATATAGCATAATCGGCTAAGAAATGTAAAATTGATTACAATCTCATCGTGGAATTCGGGAGCAAGCAGTGGAAAACCAAGGTCGTCCTGATCGTTCCTTGTGTCGGTTGTGGTCTTTGGGCAACAAAATCGGGTTCTACTGGACCTCATGGAAGTACCCTTCCTGGAAGAGGCAGCAATTTGTCGGTCTGAGCAGAACCATTGCGCCTCTTCCAGGAAGGATCCATGGCAACCCCCTGCATTCCTGAAGAGCCTAAAATCGAAGGTAAATAAGCGCCTATGCAAGATGAACAAGTAGTGACAATGGAAGCGCATAACCAGGACGGGCACCGGCCCTCCTCCGTACGGCAAACGGTCCCCTGGCATTGGGGCGATTTGGGTAAAGCTGTTGGCTTGATTGTGATCGGCTCGGTGCTACTGATGGCCGCCGTGATGGCCCTGTTGGTTCTGACCAATCGGGTGCCGGCGGAAACGGCCAATCTTGCTGCCGGCCCGATTTTTCTGCTCGGCATTGGCGTCTACGCGATTGTGGTAATTGCGGTCTATCTCTTTGCCGTGCGCCGGCATCCTGCGCCAGGAAGCACGGCGCACGCGGTCAGTGGGTGGTCGGCACTCGGTTGGCGCGGCTTTGAGACAAAGTGGATCTGGGCGCTGCCCCCGTTGCTCTTTCTACAATTTGCCGGGATGGCACTTGTCAATCTCCTCATCGTTGCGCCCTTAGTGGGCGGGGACTATCAAAATCCACAGATTGAGGCGATTACCGGCGGTAGTGCGCTATCGCTGAGAGATTTGCTCTTTCTCATGGTGCTCATTGCCGTGGTTGCACCGGTGGCAGAAGAGCTCTTCTTCCGCGGCATGCTTTATCCATTGCTCCGCCAACGATGGGCAATGTGGCCGGCGATTCTGCTGAACGGCTTGCTCTTTTCGCTCATTCACTTCTTGCCGCCGCTGCTACCGGGACTCTTTATTGTGGGCGTGGTGTTGGCATGGGTCCGTGACCGGAGTGGATCGTTGATCCCAGGTATTCTCCTGCATGCGTTGCAAAATGGCATTGTGTTGTGGGGCATGTATCAATTGGCCAGTGGTGCTGTGATGTAGCTGCGCTTATCGCGCGCAATCGCTTTGCTCATCTGTTGTGCCTGTCGCCTGCCGGTGCGACCGAGCCATCGTGGCGTGCACACCTGTTGCTGACTGTGAGGTTGACATGATCCAAATCAATGAAGCACTCTTTGAAGAAACGAGCCATTCGCCGGCACTCGCTGATCTCGTCGGTTTTGAAGCAGCCAAAGCGGTGATCGATTTCTGTTTCATTGCCAATCCCTACTATCCCACACCGCCGATGGTTGCCGAGTTGGCCGCTCAGCTACCCCATCTGATCAAAGCTTATCCCTCGAGCAATCCACGGGTGAGCGCCCAACATCTGGCTACCGTGCTCCATGTGGACGCCGATCATCTGATCATCGGTAACGGTGCTACCGAGTTGATCACTGAAATCTGTCACGATTTGGTGCCGAGCATCGGCGTGCCAATCCCGACCTTTGGTGAATATCTGGAAAAGATTGCAACGGTACGGCTACGGCACTATCCTCTTGATCCCGCTGAGAATTATCAGTTGCGGCTCGATGAGTATCTGGACTGGTTGCAACAAGAGCGTTTGCGCGCTGCCGTCGTGATCAACCCCCACAATCCCACAGGACAGCTCTTTTCTGTGGCTGCAATGGAGGCATTTTTACGACGGGCGGCCTCCTTGGATCTCATTATTGTTGACGAATCATTTATTGACTTTGCCGCCGATGAGGTGCCCTCTCTGCTACCGGTGGCCGCTGCCTACAACAACCTCGTGATTGTCCGCAGCATGAGCAAGCACTGCGGCGTGCCAGGCTTGCGCCTTGGCTACAGCTACAGCGGCAACACCACATTGGTCCAGCGGATGCGCGCCGCATTGCCTACCTGGAACATCAACACCGTGGCCGAGTACTACCTGAGCATGTTGCCGAGAACTGATGCGGCCTATCATGAGTCGCGTAAACGGGTGATTCGCGATGTGCAACATCTCTTCCAGGGTCTGTCTCAGCTCAACGGGATAACGCCATATCCGACCGGTGCCAACTTTGTCTGTTTTCGCGTCGACAACGGCTTGACGGCTCGCCAATTGCAGCGCAGGCTGCTCGTCGAACACAAGATGTATGTCCGTGATTGTTCCAATAAAGAAGGTATGGATCGCTATCACATCCGCGTTGCCTCACAGGGGCAAAAGAATGATAGTGCCCTGATCGATGCGCTGCGCGCCATGTTGGGGGCAGTGTGACCGGGCAGTGCCTGCGCAAGAAAAGGGAAAAGTCGCTCTTTGTGTGGCTGGCAATTCAACAAATGATTAGGGCTGTGGTACACTCAGCTCTATGAATACCTACACCAAAGCGCAAGCAACTGAGTCGGCAAACGCGGAATTTGCGACCGATGAGTACCAGTTGCTCGATTCCGGCAACGAACTAAAATTGGAGCGGGTGGGTGAGTACACGCTTGTGCGACCCTCACCCCAGGCCATCTGGCGTCCACATCTGCCACAAAGCGAGTGGAACAAAGCCGATGCCATTTATAACCGTACCTCTGATGGCGGCGGTTACTGGGATTGGCAGAACAAAGTCAAGCGCGATTTTGATGTTCTGTACAACAGCATCTCATTTAATATCCGCTTGACCAATTTTGGCCACCTGGGGCTCTTCCCCGAACAGGCGACCAACTGGGATTGGATGCGCCAGGTTATCCGCCAACGGTTGGCGCGCACGGGGCAGCGCAATCTCCATGTTCTCAATCTCTTTGCCTATACCGGCGGTAGTACGCTTGCGTGTAGTCAGGCGGGGGCGCACCTCGTCCATGTTGACGCGGCCAAGGGAGTCGTCGATTGGGCGCGGAAAAATGCCAAGACCTGTCGACTGGATGAGCGCCCAATCCGCTGGCTGGTCGATGATGTGATCAAGTTTGTCGAGCGCGAGGTGCGGCGCAATCACCACTATCAGGCCATTATTTTTGATCCGCCCTCCTTTGGCCGTGGGCCTAAGGGAGAGGTCTTTAAGATTGAGAACGATCTGCTGCCTCTATTGGAGGCCTGCAAAGCCTTGCTGGCCAAAGACGCACTCTTTGTGCTCTATAGCTGTCACACGCCAGGCTTTACGCCGTTGACATTGGAAAATCAACTGGCGGATGTCGTTGCCGGGCGGGGCGGTAAATTGGAGAGCGGGGAAATGTCGGTAGCCGAGCCCACGGGTCGTCAACTGCCGAGTGGCACCTACGTGCGTTGGTTGGCAGACGACTAACGTGGGTTCTGTTTGCAACAGCGGTTTCAGTCATCCACCAACCTATCATCCCGAAGAATCGAGTGAAGTGGATGGAATTGGTGATTTTCCATTTTCGGGCTTGACAACCGGCAGCAACCGTGATATCGTTTTGCACACTGTCATTCCATGACGGTGATTACCTGATAATTTCAATTCAACACGTTCTCATGAACAACAGCTCATGAACAACAGCTCATGAACAGCAACAGGCAGCAACAACAGCAACACCATATGCTCTCATCGGCAGGCTGTGTCAACAGCGGTCTGTCCCTGCCTGTGCAAACTCTTCCAGTACAAAACCCACGCGATCCCATGCGTGGGTTTTATTTTGGCTACTTTTATTTTTATTTTACCAACACGGCGCCATTCCGAGCGGCGGGGTCGGTGATGCCTGGGTAGCCTCAGAGCGTAGACTGAAACCACGAGAGCGGGGATGGCGCAAGCCCCCCGCTCTTTTTTTGTGCCAAATTTGACGAATGTCACAGGGTCAGGTGTCAGTTGTCAAACAAAAACGAGGAGAAACCAATGATTGTGTGTCGAGGAGTGCGTGGCGCAACGACGGTGGAGCGCGATGATCGGGAACTGGTTTTGCGGGCCACTCGGGAATTGCTGGGATTGATGATTCGTCTGAACGATATCAAGACCGTGGATGTGGCCAGCGCCATCTTTACCACAACACCCGACGTCGTTTCGGTCTTTCCGGCCACGGCCGCACGTCAGTTGGGTTGGCTGGATGTTCCGTTGATGTGCGCCCATGAGATGCAGGTGCCCGGTAGTTTGGGGCACTGTGTACGCATCCTATTACACTGGAACACGGATAAACCGCAACAGGAAATTCAGCATGTCTATCTGCATGAGGCGCGCACGCTACGGCCCGACAAAAACATTGTCCTCTCCGAGCAAGATATGCGCGAGTTGGCCGTGTGGATTGAAGAGCAACTGGCACTTCATCAGCAGTAGTTACTTTCAGGTGCAATAGCGTAGGAGGAACCAATGACGATCGTCGCGTTTCAGGGAGAACATGGCGCATATTCCGAGGAAGCGGTGCGCCAACACTTTGGTGCTACCGTAGACACGATGCCCTGTCATGCCTTTGAACATATCTTTGAGGCCGTTGAGAATGGGCAGGCAGATTTTGGTGCCGTGCCGGTAGAAAATTCAACCGCCGGCAGTATCAACAAAGCCTTTGACCTGCTGCTGGAACATGACCTGCGGGTGCACGGTGAAATTCTCCTGCGCGTGCGCCACTGTCTGCTGACGACGTCGGGGAATGCCCACAAAATCAAGGAAGTGCGCAGTCATCCCCAAGCGTTGGCGCAGTGCGAAAGCTACATGAATCGGCAAGGGTATACGGCTGTTCCTTGGTATGATACCGCGGGGAGTGCAAAGGAATTGGCGGCTAAACCGGAAGAAGGGGTGGCCTGTATTGCCAGCCGTCTCGCCGCGGAAACCTATGGATTGGAGATTGTCGAAACAGGGATTGAGGATATTCAACACAACTATACCCGCTTTTTTGTAGTGGGCAAGGGGGAGGCGGAGCGAACCTCCTGGCCCCCATCCGCTTTGAGCAAGACATCGCTGGTCTTTGCCGTGCCCAACACCCCCGGTTCGCTCTACGGCGCGTTGGAGGAATTCGCCCGCCGCGGGATTAATCTCACGAAGCTTGAGAGCCGTCCCCGCCGCAACCGTCCCTGGCAATATGTCTTCTACGTCGATTTTGATGGGCATTGGCAGGACAAAGAATCGGGAGAAGCCCTCGTCTATTTGTTAAATCGCGCTGCGTTTGTGAAGTTGCTGGGAAGTTACCCGGCAGCGCCACCCATGGAAAATGGCAGCACACAAGCACAGGCGCAGTTGTTGCAAATTTGAGTTATCATTCGTACAGCAGGAAACGTATACTAATTTTACCAGAAACAGTTCTGAATCAAGGAGAATCCCATGATCGTCGTAATGAAACCAGGATCCACAAAATCTGAAGTCGAGGCTGTCATCAAACGAGCAGAACAGATGGGGGTCTCGACCCATCCCATTTATGGCGAAAGCCGCACGGTTGTCGCGTTGGTGGGGGATCTCACCCGTGTCTCACGCGAAGTTTTTGATGAGATGAACGGTGTGGCGCACACCATGCGTATTCAAGAGCCGAATAAGTTGACCAATCGCACAACCCAACCTGAGGATACCATGATCGATATCGCTGAAGGGGTGCGTATCGGCGGCAAAGAAGTGATCGTCATGGCCGGTCCCTGTAGCGTTGAGGATCGCGACAGCATTGTCGAGGTGGCGATTGCGGTCAAAGAGGCCGGCGCCAAGGTACTGCGTGGGGGCGCCTTCAAGCCGCGCACCAGCCCCTACGACTTCCAGGGCCTGGGCGAAGAAGGTTTGAAATACCTGGCCGAGGCCCGTGAGATCACTGGGTTGCCGATTATCACCGAAGTGATGACCGTGGAGACGGTGCCGTTGGTGGCCGAATACGCCGATATCCTGCAGATCGGCGCCCGCAACATGCAGAACTATGGTCTGCTCAACGCGGTTGGCAAGGTGGACAAGCCGGTTATGCTCAAACGGGGCATCAGTGGGTTGATCAAGGAATTGGTCATGTGTGCCGAGTACATCGCCAGCAACGGCAACCACAAGATCATGCTCTGCGAGCGTGGGATCCGCACCTACGAAACCGCGACCCGCAACACCTTCGATCTCAATGCCATTCCGGTGCTCAAGCAGTCCAGTCACCTGCCGGTCGTCGCCGATCCGTCCCATGGCACCGGTTTCCGGGAATTTGTCCCGGCAATGGCCAAGGCCGCCGTGGCTGCCGGCGCCGACGCTTTGATTCTCGAAGTTCACCCCGATCCCGAAAATGCGTTGAGCGATGGCCGCCAGACTATTTCGACCGAGACCTTCTCCAAATTGATGATGGATCTGCGGCGCATTGCCGATGCCGTTGACCGCTATATCGCGGAACCGGATGTTCAGGATATCGCTGATTTCGCAGAGTTGGAAGCAGTGGCGTGAAAATTATATGGAAGTAGATAGGTAGATCGATACCCGCCTACCTATCGACCAATTCCCCTATCTACGTCTTTACGAAAAAGGAGCAAAAATCCATGATTGTCGTTATGAAACAGGGGGCGTCGCAGTCCCAAATCGAGGGTGTCGTCAACCGCATTGAGGAGTTGGGCAAAAAGGTCCATCTGAGTCGCGGTGAGGCTCGCACGATTATCGGCGTAATTGGCGCCGATGAACATATGGTTAACGAGGCCAATTTTGAGGTGATGGATGGCGTTGAGCGGACCATGCGGGTGATGCAACCCTACAAATTGGCCAGCCGCGACTTCAGTCATGAGGATACCGTTATCGATGTTAACGGCGTCAAAATCGGCGGTAAGAAAGTCGCCGTCATCGCCGGCCCTTGCAGTGTCGAGAGCCGCGAGATGATCATCGAAACGGCTCACATGGTCAAAGAAGGTGGCGCGGACATCCTCCGCGGGGGGGCCTTCAAACCGCGCAGCAGTCCCTACAGCTTCCAGGGATTGGGGGAAGAGGGGCTGAAATACTTGGCCGAAGCGCGCGAAGCGACGGGCCTACCGATCATCACCGAAGTGATGAGTGTCGATGAGATTGATCTGGTCGGTGAATACACCGATATCTTCCAGGTCGGCGCCCGCAATAACCAGAATTACTCGTTGCTCAAGGCGCTGGGCAAGACCACCAAACCGGTCTTTCTCAAGCGTGGTACCAGCGGCACGATTCAGGAGTTGCTCATGGGGGCCGAGTACATCATGAGCAACGGCAATATGCAGGTCATCGTCTGTGAGCGGGGCATTCGCACCTATGAAACGGCCACGCGCAACACCTTTGATGTCAATGCATTGCCGTTACTCAAGGAGTTGACGCACCTGCCCGTCTGCGCCGATCCGGCTCATGGCACGGGGATGGCCAATCTGGTGCCGGCTATTACCAAAGCAGCTGTGGCCGCCGGTGCCGATTTGCTCATGCTCGAAGTGCATCCCGATCCCAAGCGGGCGTGGAGCGACGGCGCGCAAAGTCTCAATCCCGACAGCTTTGCCAAGTTGGTCAATGAACTGGGCCCACTGGCACAAGCCGTTGGCCGCTCACTATAATGCCGAGACTGGAGATCAGAGAGTAGAGATTGGAACGATAGCAATTCCAATCTCCCATCTTTAATCTCCAATCTCCCATCTCCAATCAATTATGGCGAAACAACTACACGATTGCAGCATCACGGTGATTGGTCTTGGCCTAATGGGGGCGAGTCTTTGTCTCGATTTGAAACAAGGCGGCCTTTGTCGTGAAGTGCGCGGTGTGGCGCGGCGCACAGTCACCGTGCTCGAAGCCTTCTTTGCCGAGGCCGTCGATTTGGCGACCAATGATCCGCACACCGGTGTGCTCGGTGCCGATATTGTGATTCTGGCCACACCGGTGCGCACGATTGTCAACATGTTGGAAGAGATCGCGCCGTATCTCCAGCCAGGTACGATGATTATGGATATGGGCAGCACCAAGGCGGAGATCTGTGCAGCGATGGATCAGCTGCCGGCGGGTGTGCAGCCGATCGGCGGCCATCCCATGTGCGGCAAGGAGACCGCCGGTTTTGAATCGGCCGAGCCGGGGCTCTATCACAATGCGCCGTGGGTCTTAACGCCGCTGCCACGCACCAGTGAGAGTGCCATTACACTGGCACGTGAATTGGCTCAAGCTGTCGGCGCACGGCCAATTGTGATAGAACCGGCGCGCCACGATCGGCTCGTTGCCAGCATCAGCCACCTGCCCTTTCTGCTCGCCAGCGCGCTGGTTCACGCCGTGGATGAAGTGGGCCAGACCGATGAGATGGTCTGGAAGCTGGCCGCCGGTGGCTTTCGCGATACCAGCCGCGTCGCCGCGAGTGATACACGAATGTTCATGGATATTTTGATGACCAACCGCAGCGCTGTGTTGGAGCAGTTAGAACATTTTGTGGGGCAGGTGGATGAACTGCGTGCATTGTTGGCTGCCGAAAATGAAACGGCATTGCGTGAGAAGTTGGCGGTTTCGCAAGCGAAACGTGCTGGGTGGAAAAAATCAAATACTCAATAATCAAAGGTCACCATCCATGTCAGCGATTACCACAACCAGCGGCTCCCCTCTCACCGGCCAATGTTCCGTGCCCGGGGACAAATCGATCAGCCATCGTGCCGTGATCTTTGGCAGTATCGCCGAGGGCAAGACGACCGTACGCAATTTTTTGGATGGTCATGACTGTCGTGCCACGGTTGGGGTGATGCGCGCGCTCGGGGTGGAGATCGAGGTGCTGAACCCCACGGAGTTGATCGTCCAGGGGCGTGGCATCGACGGCTTGCAGGAGCCTGCCGATGTGCTGAACTGTGCCAATTCGGGAACCACAATGCGCTTGCTGACGGGGTTGCTGGCGGGCCAACAATTTGCCAGCTTCCTCACCGGCACGGCCCAGTTGCGGCGGCGCCCCATGGCGCGTATTGTCAACCCGCTGAAAGGCATGGGGGCCGATATCATGGGGCGGCAAAATGGCAACTATGCCCCGCTGGGCATTCGACCGGCGCGGCTGCGAAGTGTCGAATATGAGATGCCAATGGCCAGCGCTCAGGTGAAAAGTTCGGTGCTCCTGGCGGGGCTGTATGCCAAAGGGCTGACCATTGTCCGAGAACCGGGACCGACCCGTGATCACACGGAACGGCTTTTGCGGGCCATGGCCGCGCCGGTCGATGTCATCGGCAACACGGTATTGATCGAACGCCCGACATCGCCACTGCAGGGCATTGACCTCACCGTGCCGGGCGATCTCTCGTCGGCGGCCTTTCTGCTGGTGGCCGCTGCGGTGATTCCGGATAGCCGGATCACGATTGCCGGTGTTGGTGTGAACCCAACACGCACGGGGATTGTTGATGCATTGCTGGAGATGGGTGCACAGATCCGCTTTCTTCATGAACGTGAAGAGGCCGGCGAACCGGTGGCCGATATTGAAGTGCGCTACAGCAACCTGCGCGCGGCGACCTTTGGTGGCCCCGGGATTGTCACGATGATCGACGAGTTGATGGTTCTTGCTGTGGCGGCCACCCAAGCGCGCGGTCGCACGGTAATTAAAGATGCCGCGGAGTTACGGGTGAAGGAGACCGATCGCATTGCCTCCACCGTGGGCGAATTGCGCAAGATGGGTGCCAAGATTGAGCCGACCAGTGACGGTTTTATTGTCGATGGTCCAACCGAATTGAAGGGCGCACCGGTTGAAAGCCAGGAGGACCATCGGCTGGCAATGGCAATGACCGTTGCTGGGCTGGTTGCCAAGGGCGACACGACCGTCTATGGCAGTGAAGTAATGGCCGACAGCTTTCCGGGTTTTGAGATGACTTTACAGGCATTGGGGGCTACTCTAAGAGTAGAAAGTTGACGATGACAGCGACCTGGCAAACATTTATTGCCACTCAATCAGCAACCATTGGCAACGCTCAAGTTTCGATAGTGGAGAAGGATGATGGCAACAGAAAGCACAATTTCAGGCAAGACAAAGATTGTTGGCGTGATCGGTTGGCCGGTGAGCCACAGTATCAGCCCGCAGATGCACAATGCGGCGTTTCGGGAGATGGGCTTGGATTGGTGTTACATTCCCTTGCCGGTAGATATTGCTAAGCCTGATGCCATCAGCAACGCTGTGCGCGGACTGGCCGCACTTGGTCTGGCCGGTGCGAATGTCACGGTGCCGCACAAGCAAGTCGTCATGCCTCATCTGGATTGGTTAACCCCGGCCGCCCAGGCGATTGGCGCGGTCAATACGATCCGCGTCGAAGCGGATGGCCGCCTCTCCGGCGACAACACTGACGCTCGCGGCTTCATCGCCGATCTGCGCGAGCACGGTGTTGTGTTGGAAGGGACGCGCGCCGTCGTCTTAGGCGCAGGGGGATCGGCGCGGGCGGTTGTCTTTGGATTGGCCGAAGCAGGCTGTCTCTCGATTGCAATCCTCAACCGCACGGAACAAAAAGCGCATGACCTGGCCATGGACATCCGTTCCTTTTTTCCCTTTTGTCGGCTCTCCGGCCATGCTCCTGAACATCTGGCACTCATGGCGAGCGAAGCTGGGCTCATTGTAAACTGCACCTCTTTGGGTATGACCCCCCAGGTGGACACGACGCCGTGGGATGACGCTGTGGCGTTTCATCCCGATCAAGTGGTCTATGACCTGGTCTACAACCCGCCGCAGACGCGGCTTTTGCAAAAGGCCGCGTCCGATGGCGCACAGGGGATCAACGGGTTGGGCATGTTGATCTGGCAGGGCGCGATCGCCTTTGAGCGGTGGACTGGGCAACTACCGCCGGTGGATGTCATGCGGTCTGCGGTTGAGGCCATCTTTGCCGGCAGGAAGTAACATCTGGTGTAGCTAGTTTCTGAATGTCTATAGCCGTAGCCCACCTTGGGTAGTCTACCGGGACTGAGTTGTTCAGGTCTAAAGAGCAGCCGCAATGCCAGTGTAACCACAGTGTAACAATTCCCTGCGGGGAGACTACTGTGATTGGATTGTCTACATAATAAGCCAGGAATGCACGAACCTCTCTCTAGGCGCTGCGCGCCCTGAATTCTCGACCTTGTTCTTTTGGTTTGCATAATGACCAGAGATGGAAGGAGCCACCATGAACGTAACGATCCGCACCGCAACGGTAAACGATGTCGCCAGTCTCGCTCGCTTGAATGCCGACGTCCAGCGACGCCACGCCGAGGCCATGCCCTCTATTTTTAAGCAACCTTCGGCTGAACTCTTGCCAACCGTGATGTTCAGCGAACCGCTCAGCGATCCCAACAGTATCTTCTTCGTCGCCGAAAATGGCGAGGATGCAGTTGGCTACCTGTGGGCGGAGATCTCTCAGCGCCCGGAAACGCAACTCACCTATGCACGTGACTCGATCATGATCCATCATATTTCAGTCCAACCGGCATACCAACGGCAGGGGGTGGGTGCACAGCTGATCGCCGCGGTCAAAGATCTCGCCCGGCAAGAACAGATCGCGACGGTGAAACTAGATACCTGGTCGTTCAATACCGACGCCCAAGCCTTTTTCGCCCGCCAAGGTTTTACCATCTATAACTACCGCCTATGGACGGAGGTTGCACTGTGAGTGAGTCCCAACCAAGCCAACAACCCCTGAGTCCCCATGAATCGGCGTTACTACTTGCGTTTGATGGGCAAGATGAAGCCGTTGTGCTGCTGGACGTGGCAACACGTAGCGACTTGACGATCGCACAAGCGCGGTCGGCCATCGAACGGCTGAAGTTGCGGGGTGCGGTCGAGCAAACCGCAGAATGGGTCGAGACGGACGTGACGTTGAGCGAATTTGGCCAGGCGTGTTGTGTGCACCAGATTCCTGAGTTGCGGCTGGTGGCGGCACTGCAAGCCGGTGCTCCACTAGCGATACCCGTTTTACAGAACCGGGACGATATGGCGCGAGCGGAGAGCGGGGCGGCTTTTGGCATGTTGCGCCGGAGCGGCCTGATCACAATTGCCGACGGGCAAGCTCGTCTTGCGGCGGGCGCGGATCTCTCCGAATTACAGGCGCGCCAACAATTGGTCGAACAGATCGGCGCGGCGGGTGGCTGTAATTTGACCGCTCTGGCCGCCGCCGACCAAGCGCGCCTCGATGAGCCGCGCCTCCGTCAACTCTTCCAGCGTACAGAGACAAAGGTGCGCAGCTATCGCTTGACGGTGGTGGGGCAATCGTTGCGCGAACAGGCTGCCACTGCCAAGGAGGAGATCAGTCGGTTGACGCCGACCATGTTGCAAGATGGTAGTTGGCGTGGGAAACGCTTTCGCCCCTACAACATTGGCCTGCCGCCGCGCTTGGTTGCCGGTTATCGCAATCCCTATCGCCGCTTTCTCGACAAGACCAAACAGACCCTGTTGGCACTGGGGTTCACAGAGATGCGCGGCTCACTGGTCGAGAATGAATTTTGGAATATGGACGCGCTCTTCATGCCCCAATTCCACCCGGCGCGTGAAATTCACGATGTCTATTTTGTTGAAGAGCCGACCCATGCGCAGTCAATTGCTGAACCCTACCTCTCCAATGTTGCTGCCGAACATGAAGGGCGCTCCGACAGTGGCAGCCGTGGTTGGGGCTATCTCTTTGACAAAGAACGATCTCGTCGCCTGGTGCTGCGTAGCCAAGGGACGGCGCTTTCGGCCCGCCAATTGGGGCAGCAACCAACGATCCCCGGCAAGTACTTTTCCATGGCGCGTTGTTTTCGCTACGACACTGTCGATGCGACCCACGCGCCCGACTTCATCCATATCGAAGGGATCGTGCTCTCGGAAGAGATGACGCTGCGCCATCTCTTGGGGATG
>Ga0116151_10002273_pt1 | contig 17776 bp, 12 predicted proteins | sample AD_UKC117_MetaG_FD_89893 | JGI IMG/M metagenome (GOLD analysis project Ga0116151, IMG submission 89893) | Active sludge microbial communities of municipal wastewater-treating anaerobic digesters from Hong Kong - AD_UKC117_MetaG | ecosystem: Engineered > Bioreactor > Anaerobic > Digestate...
CTTCCCCGGCGCCGCCGCCGCCGGCAGATCATCGAAAAGACCCTCCTCCATACCCCCCCTCTCAGATCGCTGCGGCTATTCTATCGAAAAGGCGCAGGACATTCATTCACAGGCTCTGAGCGCCGAGGACCGGCGGGACGTCGGGCGGTCCCGGGTCTCCGGGGCCGTTCTGGCGTTCGCGGCTAGGCTGTCTGGCCGATCGCCGGCGGCCGTCCGTCTTCGGTCACCGCGTCGCGACACGCCGCCGCGGAGCGGGCCAGGATGGCCACGCCATAGCCTAGCGCATAGATCGTCAGCAACGTCTCGAAGGTCTCGGTCGACGAGAAGATGAAGATCTCGGCGCCCAGCGGGAACCAGATCGCCACCCAGAGGAGCGCGCGGGGCGGGCAGAGCGCTCTGAGCCAGGGCAAACGCTCGCCGAAGAGATCGTCGAGGACGAAGGCGGCGATCGTGCCGAGCAGGATGGTGGCGCCCATCGCGTAGTAGATCGGCGTCAGGTAGCCGTTCAGGAAGTTGTGCGCGTTGGTTTCCTGCTGGTCGTTGTAGGTCATGAAGAACTCGGGCGACTGCCAGGCGAGGTAGGTCTGGCCCCAGCTGATCTCCTCCATGCCGACGACGAAGGCGGCAGCCCCGGCCAAAGCGGCGCCGAGCGCGATGTAGCCGTTGCCGGGCAAATGCCGCTTGCCGCGCGCGAAGCGCCAGGCGGCGAGCCAGAGGAGGCCGGCGGCCAGGAGGAAGCCGAGGGCATGGCCGAGGTCGATCGCGCCTTCCTTGGCGTAGAGCGCGCAGACGCCGGCGCTGCCGGGCACGCTGATGAAGCAGGCGAGCGCGTAGGCGAGGATGGCCGATCCGGCGAGGGCGCAGAGGCCGAGCGCAAGGCCAGTGCCGCCCCGTGCCGGGGTGGCGTCCGGCCGTCGGCCACGGGCCGGCCACCAGCAGCAGACCAGCCAGGCGACGAGCGCACCGAAGAACGCGTGCTGCGCCATCATGATCATCATGTGCGCTCTGAAGCTCCCGACCTTCAGGCTGGTGCGGAACTCGTCGACCCTGACCAGCTCGACGTAGTTGGTCTGCGGCAGGGCCAGATACCAGGCATTGACCCGGCGGAAGACGGCCGCATCCGCCGCGATCAGCGCCAGGCAGCCGAGGGCGACGAGGACGAACAGCCCGAAGGCCGCAGCCGCTGCTCGATTTGCGCCACCACCTTCCATCGCCCTGATTCCCGCGCTAGTGCCGGACGGTCAATGCCCCGGCGGCTGGCGAAGCATCGCCCGCCCGGCGGAAAACGCAGGTTAACGCACGGCGATCGTTTGATGCCATGCGTCCTCTGATACGCTTGGATGTCGAGGATCGCCGGTTCGGGGGTCAGCCTGCGGCGGCGGCGACGATCACCCGGGCACTCTGCGCCAGGGCTGCGCTCTCGGCCGGGGTCAGGCTCGGCCACAGCGTGCCGACGATTCCGCTGCCGCCGACCACCCTCGGCAGTGACAGGGCCACCGGGCCCACCCCTTCCACCTCGTCGCCGAGCATCGAGACCGTGAGCACGGCCCGCTCGTCGCCGCGAATCGCCCGGCAGATGCGGACCAGGCCGCCGGCAATGCCGAACCAGGTGGCACCCTTGCCCTCGATGATCCGATACGCGGCACGGCGCACGGCCTCGTCGATGCGCTGCCTGGCGGCGTCGTCGAGGGGCCTGCCGACCTGTCGCCCGTACTCGCTGACGGCGATGGAGCCGACATCGGCGCTCGACCAGCAGAGCACCTCGCTGTCGCCGTGCTCGCCCAGCACATGGGCATGGACCGACTGCGGCGAGACGCCGAGATGCTGGCCGAGAAGTGCGCGAAAGCGGGCCGTGTCGAGGATCGTGCCGGAGCCGACGACCCGAGCCGCGGGCAGGCGCGAGAGCCGGGCAGCGACCATCGTCATCACGTCCACCGGGTTGGTGGCGATCAGCAGGACCGCGTCGGGTGCTGCCGCCAGGACCGGCGGGATGATGGCGGCGAAGACGTCGGTGTTGCGCGCCAGGAGCTCGAGCCGCGTCTCCCCCGGCCGCTGCGACACGCCGGCGGCGACGATGACGACGGTGGCACCCGCCAGGTCGGCATAGTCGCCCGCCTGGACCCTGGCGCTGTGGGCGAAGGGCGTCGCGTGCAGGATGTCCTCGGCCTCGGCGATCGCGCGCTTGCGGTCACGGTCCACGAGCACGATCTCGCTGGCGACGCCGGCCAGCACCAGGGCGTTCGCCGCGGCACCGCCGACCATCCCGGCTCCGATGACCCCGACCTTCATGGTGCTCGCTCCGGTTGTCCGCCGTCGGTGCGGCATGCTCGTCGGTCGATCCGGCGCGGTCAACCCGGACTCGGCCGCCGGCCGGGCCGCCTTGGCCCGGGGACTCGCGGTGCGCCTGGCTCCGATACTTCCAGAACCGGGGAGGAGGCAGGCAGCAATCCACCGGCCGGTGGACTCGCTTCCTGCCTATCCCACCTCGCCGCGTTCCTCGCCCAGGCGGACATGATTGTCACCGGCCCGCTGGAGAGCACCGGCTTCAACCTCGGCAATGGCATGGCGTCCCAACTGGCCGGCGTCGGAAAGCTGCTGCCGGTGACGCAGCGGCGCGGGCTGTTCGCAGCGATGGCCCGTGCAACGTTTCGCCGGCCCGGGCGTTGCACAGCCCTGACCGCAAGGCTTGCCGATCGCGCCCGGACGCGCCATCTGGCCGGGGCACCGGTCCAGGGTCTTGTTCTGTCTGGAGAGCACATGAGCGTCGGCCTGCTCGGATTGATCGACGACGTGGTGGGCATCGCCAAGATCGCCGCGGCCTCGATCGACGACGCGGCGGGGCAGGCGGCCAGGGCCGGCGCGAAGGCCGCCGGGCTCGTGGTCGACGACACCGCCGTGACGCCGCGCTTCCTCGTCGGCTTCGCCGCCGAGCGCGAGCTGCCGATCATCGCCAAGATCACCGTGGGCTCGCTCAGGAACAAGCTCGTCTTCCTGCTGCCCGCCGCCCTCCTGCTCAGCCTCGTCGCCCCCTGGGCGATCACGCCGCTCTTGATGGTCGGCGGGCTCTACCTCTCGTTCGAGGGGGCGGAGAAGGTGATGGAGGCGCTCGGCTGGCACCCGGGCGGTCATGGCAGCGAGGCAGCCGAGGGCGACGACGCCGTGCCGGCGCCGCTGCTGAGCGCCGGGGAGGAGGCAAGGCGGGTCAAGGGTGCGATCCGCACCGATTTCATCCTCTCCGCGGAGATCATGGCGATCACGCTCGCCACCGTCGCCGCGAGCCCGTTCGTCACCCGGGCGATCGTGCTCGCCATCGTCGGCGTCGTCATCACGCTCGCCGTCTACGGGGTGGTCGCGCTGATCGTGAAGGCGGACGATGCCGGCCTGTTGCTGGCCGCCCGCGACGGGCCGGTCAGCGGCCCCCTCGGCCGCGGCCTGGTCCGCGTCATGCCCCATTTCCTCCAGCTCCTGAGCTTCGTCGGCACCGCCGCCATGCTCTGGGTCGGCGGCGGCATCATCCTGCACGGCCTCGAGGAGCTGGGCTGGCGCACCCCGGCAGGCATCGTGCATCACGCCGGCGAGGTCGCGGCGCAGGCGCTGGGGGCGCTCGGCCCGATCGCCGGCTGGCTGGTCGCCGCCATCGCCTCGGGTGCCCTGGCGCTCGGCCTCGGTGCGGTGACCGCGGTGGTGATGCAACGCTTGGTGCCAGCGGCCGTGCATTGAGCGCTCGCCGGGCCGATCAGACCGGCCGCGCTGCCGGCCCATCGCATCGCGGATCGAGATCGGCCGCGACCGGCGTGACGGACGAGACGGCGACGAAGGGTTCCTGCTGGTCCGCCGGAATGGGTGGCCGGCGCCAGACGCCATACCCGACGAAGACGGCGAAGCCGACCGCCACGACGCTCTCGAAGGCGAAGAAGCTGTACGGCCCCCGCACGGCCATGACCGCCGAGGCGAGCAGGGGGCCGGCCATGGCACCTAAGGCATAGATCATCAGAAGCCGGCCCGAGGCGGAGACATAGTGCGCGCGGTCCAGGCGGTCGAACGCCTGGGCGACGCAGATCGGGTAGACGCTGCTGATGGCGCCGCCGAACAAGACGGCGAGGCCGAGCAACGTCGGCAGCGACAGCGCCGAAACACTGGCGAACGCGACGAACGCCCAGGCGACACCGACCATCGTCAGGACGGCGGCGAGGACGATGCGCCGATCGAACCGGTCGGCCAGCATGCCGATCGGCCACTGGAAGCCGAAGCCGCCGACCACCACCATGGTCATGAACAAGGCCGACTGGGCCACGTCGAGCCCGATCCCGCGGGCGAAGACGACGCCGAGGCCGTAGAACGATCCCACCAGCATGCCGGCCACGCCGGCGCCGACGACCCCGACCGGGGAATTGGCATAGAGCGTGCGCACGCTCAGCCGGCGGTGCCCGGCGAGCGCCGGTGCGCCGAGGCTGGTCAGCGCCACCGGCACCAGCGCGAGCGCGATGAGCGCCGCTGCCAGCATGAAGAGCTCGGGCCCGTCGACATCGGCCACGTTGACCAGCACCTGCCCCGACGCCACCGCCAGATAGAATGTCATCATGTAGAGGCCGAGCACCCGCCCGCGCGTCGCGTTGCTGCTGCGATCGTTGAGCCAGCTCTCGATCGTCGCCTGCAGCCCGGCGATGCAGAAGCCGTTTATGAACCGGAGCGCGATCCAGGCCACGGCCGTGAACAGCATCGGATAGGCCAGCGCGGTCGTGGCCAGCACCGCCGCGAAGGCGGCGAAAGCGCGGATATGCCCGACTCGCAGAATGATCCTCTTGCCGTAGTTGCCGCCGAGCGCCAGGCCCGCGTAGTAGGCGGCCATGATCAGGCCGATCAGCATCACCGGGTATTCGGCCGCGGCCATGCGCAGCGGCAGCACGATGCCGAGCAGGCTGTTGCCGACGATGAAGGCGCCGCCGCCGGCCAGCAAGGACCGCACGGCCGCCAGAACCTTCCCCACGCTCGTTGTCATCGCCGCTTTCTCGACTACTCGGGCAGTGTGTAGCGTGCGTCCACGAGCTTGCAGATGATCTCGCGGGTCTGCCAGGGCTCGATGTCGCCACGGCGCTCGATCCGCTCCGTCTCGGCGGCGAGAACCTCGTCCTTGACCGCATGGCGAAACCAGCGGGCGTAGTCACCGCGGCGCAGGTGAAACATCCACGTCGCTTCGTCGATGCCTTGCGCGATCTGGCAGAAGACGACGAGGTTCTGTGCCCGGAGGTTGTGGCGGCCGTCGGGGCCGCGGAAATAGAAGCTGTGCCAGCGCTGATTGCCTTCGGCGTACTTGCGGTGGTGGCGCAGCCGCTCGGCCCGGCTCGGCTGTGCCGCCATCGAGAAGGGCGGCTGCCCGCCGTCGAGAAACCAGGCGACCACACGGCCGGGCTCGTGGTCGAGACCCGAAGGCCAAATGAAGGCCCGGTCCGTCGCCCGGGCAAGCTCGGTCAGGGTCTGATCCGGCGACCGGCCGATGGCCACGGCGACATCGATCGGCCTCAGGATCTCCGGGGCGACGTGATCGGGATGAACCGTCACCAGGAGCATCTCTTGCAGGCGTTGCGGCAGCACGGCTGCCGCATGGCCCCATGTCCGCGGCAACAGATGGTGCGCCTCGTCCACGACGATCCAATGCGGCCGGCCGGTGCGGGCACGCATCGCCTGCAGGCTGGGGACGAGCTCGGCGAAAAAGCTCGGCCGGTCCGCCAGGGTGGTGCCCAGCAGGTTGATGCTGATGCTGATCTCGGGATTCTCGAGGATCGCCAGTATCTCGTCCGTGCCCGGCGTGCGGGAATGGTTGCCGAGGGCGACGACCTCGCGCATCGTGCCGTAATCGCCTTCCGGATCGACGATGCAGGCCTGATAGTCCTTCTCGATCAGCCGTTCGATGACGCCGGCGGTGAAGGTGGACTTGCCGCAGCCGGAAGGGCCCGCCACCAGCATGTTGCGGCCGTAGGGCAGGAGCGGCACGGGCGTGCCGTCCGCCCGTTGCCCGAGCGCCACCCAATGCTGCGGCAGCCCGCCCCCCATGCGCCCCAGATCGTCGTCGATCAGCTCGTCGATCAGCTCGATGACCCCGTCGCCGGCGCCACCCCTGGTCACCAGGGCGGCGATCTTCCTGGTCGACGGTGCGGCATCGGCCACGGCGACGGCGCACTCGCATTGGGCGAGAAACGAATGATCGTTCTCGGCGTCGCCGATGCCCACCACCTCGTGCCGCGACAGGCCGAGCTCGCGCAGCGCGTGCCGCAGGCCCGTCGCCTTGTTGACGCCGGCCGGCAGCACCATGACCGCGTTGCGATTGCCGATGACCTGCGCCTCGAGCCCGAGCTCCCAGATGACATCCTGCACGAGCCGACGGTGTGGTGCCTGCGTCGCGATCACGATCTCGCCGATTTCGAGCGGCTCGACCCCGCGCGCCCGCAGCTCCCGCGGCAGGGCCTCGGGTGGTGGCTCGGCGAGCCGGGTCACCTCGCGATTGGCGGGGTCGTAGAGGATGGCGCCGTTCTCGGCGACGATCATGTCGAAGAGCTGCGGCCGCGGGCAGATGGCGAGGAGGTCGGCGAGGCGACGGCCGGTCGCGAGGACGATCCGTCTGCCGGAGACCCGCAGGCGCCCGAGCGCCGCCTCGGCCTCGGCCGAGAGCCCGTCATGCGCCGTCAGCGTGCCGTCGAAGTCCGTCACGAGTGCCAGGTAGCGCATCGGGAATACCTTCTGTGGCGATCGGGCCCGACTTACTGCCGACCGACCACGGCAACCCTACCATGCCCTGCCGAGCGAACCCAGCCGGCGAGGCCAGCCGGACCCGTGCCGAGCCGCCCTCGTCCCCGGGTCGACGGATCACGGAGCGGCGTCGCATGTGCGGTATCCGCGGCGAGATGCGCTGCGATGGGGGCGAGGCCGCAGCCTCGGCGGCTCGATCTCATCCAAGCTCGTAAATACGCGAGACAGCTTATTCTGGATCACTGTAATATTCAAATAAATTTGTTACAATAACCCGTTGAAGAACGCCTGCGTGCCGTTAGATCATCCTCTGCAAACGGGGGATCGATTGCCAGATGCTTGATGCATGGTGCGTACAGGAGTCTCGACGAATGAAGAGCTTGAAGACGTTGGCGATGGCGAGTGTCATCGGTCTGTCGCTCGGCGGGGCGGCGTTGCCGGCCGCGGCCGACGACATCGTGGAAACGGCGGTGGCCGCCGGGTCGTTCGAGACCCTGGTCGCGGCGGTGCAGGCCGCTGGCCTCGTCGAGGTGCTGCAGGGCGAGGGGCCGTTCACCGTGTTCGCGCCGACCGACGAGGCGTTCGCCGCCTTGCCGGATGGCACGGTGGAGGGCCTGCTGAAGCCCGAGAACAAGGACCAGCTCACAGCGATCCTGACCTATCATGTCGTCCCCGGCATGGTCATGGCCAAGGACGCGCAGGGCGCCAAGGTGGAGCTGGAGACGGTCGAGGGGGCCAGCCTCACGGTCGACGGCACGGGCGAGGGCGTCAAGGTCAACGACGCCAATGTCGTGACCGCCGACATCGTGGCGGACAACGGTGTGATCCACGTCATCGACGCGGTCATCCTGCCGCCCGGCTGACGACCCGCCACGCTGTTCGGTAGCGTCGAGGGTCCCCGGGCCGTGTCCGGGGACCCTCCTCGATTCCGGATCGCTCCTCACGCTTCGCTCCGGCCGCCGCAACCTTGCGGCTTTTGCCAAGTTGTCCGGAAGCCCCTATGGTCCGCTCTTTATGCCGGGCCGTCGGGCCGGGGCCTTGCCGACCAATCACGGAGCGTCGTTTCATGTGTGGCATCTGCGGAGAGATCCGCTTCGATGGGGGCGATGCTTCGGCCGCTGCCCTGCAGCGGATGATGGAGGTCATGGTGCCGCGCGGCCCCGACGGCGGCGGCATGGTCCTGCGCAACGGCACCGGCTTCGGCCACCGGCGGCTGAAGATCATCGATCTCTCCGAGAAGGCCGCCCAGCCGATGACCGACGGCGAGCTCGGCCTGTCGATCGCCTTCAACGGCTGCATCTACAACTACCCGGAGCTCAGGGCCGAGCTCGAGGGCCAAGGCTACCGCTTCTTCTCGACCGGCGACACCGAGGTGATCCTCAAGGCGTACCATGCCTGGGGTGCAGCCTGCGTCGAGCGCTTCAAGGGCATGTTCGCCTTCGCCATCCAGGAACGTGATTCGGGCCGGGTGGTCCTGGCCCGCGACCGCTTCGGCATCAAGCCGCTCTATCTGGCCGAGGCGAGGGGCCGGCTGCGCTTCGCCTCGTCCTTGCCGGCCCTGCTCGCCGCCGGCGAGGTGGATACCTCGATCGACCGGGTCGGCCTCGCCCACTACATGAGCTTCCATGCGGTCGTCCCGCCGCCGCACACCATCCTGCAGGGTGTCAGGAAGCTGCCGCCCGCGACGCTGCGGACCATCGAGCCGGACGGCACGTCGAAGGATCACCTCTACTGGCGGCTCGACTTCGCCCGGACGCGCGAGGACATCGAGCGGCCGTTCGACGAATGGCGCGACCTCGTGCTCGAATCGCTGCGGACCGCCGTCAGGCGGCGCATGGTGGCCGACGTGCCGGTCGGCGTCCTGCTCTCGGGCGGCGTCGATTCCAGCGTCATCGTCGGGCTCCTCGCCGAGATGGGGCAGGCCGGGCTCGCCACCTTCTCGATCGGCTTCGAGGAGGCGCATGGCGAGAAGGGCGACGAGTTCCGCTACTCCGACCTGATCGCGAAGGAGTACGGCACCGCGCATCACAAGATCTTCGTTCCTTCCGCCGAGCTGATCGACGCCCTGCCGGCCACCATCGCCGCCATGTCGGAGCCCATGGTCTCCTACGACAACGTTGGCTTCTTCCTCCTCTCCCGCGAGGTGGCGAAGCACATCAAGGTGGTGCAGAGCGGGCAGGGGGCGGACGAGGTCTTCGCCGGCTATCACTGGTACCCGCCGCTGGCCGCGTCCAACGACGTGGTCGGCGACTACGCGAAGGTCTTTTTCGACCGCGACCGGGCGAAGCTCGCGGCGCATCTGAACCCCGACTACCTGACGCCCGGGGACGCGGCCCTGGACTTCGTCCGCGACGCCATGGCGCTCTCCGGCGCCGACGACCCGGTCGACAAGGCCCTTCGGCTGGACAGCACGGTCATGCTGGTCGACGACCCGGTCAAGCGGGTCGACAACATGACCATGGGCCACGGGCTGGAAGCACGGGTGCCGTTCCTCGATCACGAGCTGGTCGAGCTGGCCGCCCGCATCCCGGCCGAGCACAAGCTGGCGCACGGTGGCAAGGGTGTCCTGAAGGAGGCCGCAAGGCAGGTGATCCCCGCCGCGGTGATCGACCGGCCCAAGGGCTATTTCCCGGTGCCGGCGCTGAAATACCTGGAGGGCCCCTATCTGGCGATGGTCGAGGACGCGCTCGGCTCGCCGGCGGCGCGCGAGCGTGGCCTCTTCCAGCAGACCTATCTGGACCAGCTCTTCGCCGACCCCAAGGCGCATATCACGCCGCTTCGCGGCTCCGAGCTCTGGCAGGTGGCCCTGCTCGAGATGTGGCTGCAGCAGCACGGGATTTGAGCATGGCGAGCGAGGCGATCACCGGCGTCGGCAATGCCGTCGTCGACATGGGCTGGGGCCGGCTGCTGTTCGGCCAGACCTTCGCCGATGCCGAGCGGCTGGTCGAGGCGATCCGCGCCGAGGGGCCGGGCCGGCGCGACATCGCGGCCTATGTCAGCGACCCGCACGTCATCCTGGCCATTGCACCTCAAGAGCTCTTCCTCGACCCGTCGCACACCTTCCGCCTCGCGCTCGCGGGCTTCCGCCCGGAGCGCCGGAAGCCCCGGGGCTTCACCATCCGCCGGCTCAACTCGCTGCGCGATGCCGACGAGGTCAACCGCATCTACCTGGCGCAGAAGATGGTGCCGGTGGCGCCCGAGTATTTCTGGCAGCGGCGCGACAGCCGGGTGGTGACCTGCCTCGTCGCCGAGGACAGCACGACCGGGCGCGTCATCGGGACGGTCATGGGTTGCGACCATGTCCGTGCCTTCGGCGACCCGGAGCACGGCAGCTCGCTCTGGTGCCTCGCCGTCGACCCGCAGGCGACCCGGCCCGGGGTCGGCGAGGCCCTGGTGTGTCATCTCGCCCGGAACTTCAGGGAGGCCGGGTTGGCGCAGCTCGACCTCTCGGTGCTGCACGACAACGAGCAGGCGATCGCCCTCTACGAGAAGCTGGGGTTCGAGCGCGTCCCGGTCTTCACCCTCAAGCGCAAGAACCCGATCAACGAGAAGCTGTTCCTCGGGCCCTCGCCGGACGAGGGCCTGAACCCCTATGCCAAGCTGATCGTCGACGAGGCCAGGCGGCGCGGCATCGGCGTCGAGATCGTCGATGCCGAGGGCGGCTTCTTTCGCCTCGTCTCCGGCGGCCGCAGCATCGCCTGCCGCGAGAGCCTCTCCGAGCTGACCTCGGCCGTGGCGATGAGCCTGTGCGACGACAAGGCCGTGACACGGCGGGTGCTGGCGCGTGAAGGCATCCGGGTGCCGGCGCAGATCGAGGCGGGCGATCCGGCGCTGCTCGCCGCCTTCCTCGAGGAGCATGGCCGGCTCGTGGTCAAGCCGGCGCGGGGCGAGCAGGGCCGGGGCGTGGCGGTCGGGCTCGACACCATGGATTCGGTCGAGGCGGCGGTCGCCGAGGCGCGACGGCTCTGCGATCGGGTGCTGGTCGAGGCCTGCGCCGAGGGCGAGGACCTGCGGCTCGTGGTGATCGACTATCGGGTCGTGGCCGCCGCCATCCGCCGCCCCGCGCACATCATCGGCGACGGCCAGTCGACGGTGCGCGACCTGATCCAGCGCCAGAGCCGCCGCCGATCGGCCGCGACCGGCGGCGAGAGCCGGATCCCGCTCGATGCCGAGACCGACAGGGCGCTCGCCGCCGCCGGCATCGGGCTCGACGAGGTGCCGGCCGAGGGGCGCGAGATCCAGGTGCGGCGCACCGCCAACCTGCACACCGGCGGCACGATCCACGACGTCACCGACAGCGTCCATCCCGCCCTCATCGAGGCGGCGGTGACGGCGGCCCGGACCATCGGCATCCCGGTCGTCGGGATCGATCTCATGGTGCCGTCGCCGCGCCGCGCCGACTACGTCTTCATCGAGGCGAACGAGCGGCCGGGCCTCGCCAACCACGAGCCGCAGCCGACGGCGGAGCGCTTCGTCGACCTCCTCTTCCCCCTGTCGATGCCGCTCGCCGCACGGCGCCAGCGCGGGGCCGTGGCATGAGCCGGCTGGCCATCGACATCGGCTACTGCCGGGACGTGCTCGAGCGCCTGCTCCAGATCCCGAGCCCGACAGGCTACACCGACACCGTCGTCCGCGCCGTCTCGGCGGAGCTCACCAGCCTCGGCCTGCCGCTCGAGCTCACCCGTCGCGGCGCCATCCGCAGCAAGCTGCCGGGCCAGAGCCGCCGCCCGGCCCGGGCGATCATCTCGCACCTCGACACGCTGGGCGCCCAGGTCCGCGGCCTCAAGGAGAACGGCCGGCTGGCGATCTGCTCGATCGGCAATTGGTCGGCACGCTTCGCCGAGGGTGCCCGCTGCACCATCTTCAGCGAGAAGGGCGCCTATCGCGGCACCATCCTGCCGCTCAAGGCCTCGGGCCACACCTTCAACGAGGAGATCGACACCCAGCCGGTCGGCTGGGACCACATCGAGATCCGCGTCGACGCCTTCGCGCGCCATCGGCGGGACCTCGTGAAGCTCGGCATCGACGTCGGCGACATCGTCGCGATCGATCCCGGCACCGAGTTCCTCGACAACGGCTTCATCGTCTCCCGCCATCTCGACAACAAGGCCGGCGTCGCCGTCATGCTGGCAGCGCTCAAGGCGCTGCGGGAGGACCGGGCCGAGCCACCGGTCGACATCTGGTGGCTCTTCTCGATCGCCGAGGAGGTCGGCGTCGGCGCCTCGTCGCTGCTCGCCCCGGACATCGCCTCGATGGTCACCGTCGACAACGGCACCACCGCACCCGGCCAGAACAGCGACGAGTTCGGCGTCACCATCTCGATGGCGGACCAGACCGGGCCCTTCGACTACCACCTGACCAAGAAGCTGGTGCGCCTCTGCCGCGAGCACGACATTCGCCACCAGAAGGACGTGTTCCGCTACTATCGCTCCGACAGCGCCTCGGCGATCGAGGCGGGTGCCGACGTCCGCACGGCGCTCATCACCTTCGGCGTCGATGCGAGCCACGGCTACGAGCGCATCCACATGCACGCGCTGCGCTCGCTGGCCGAGCTGATCACCGCCTACGTCACGAGCCCGATCGAGATCCAGCGCGACGCGATCGAGCTCGGCCGCCTCGAGGGCTTCACCACCCAGTCCATGGCCGAGGCCGAGCAGAGCCTGTCGGCGGAGGTGCGGCTCGCCGGCCAGGGCTGAGCCCGCCACCGCGCTTTGGCAGGCGACCCGCCCTGGGCTATGCTCGAGGGCTATTCGACAACGGGGAGGAACCGATGACCGAGAAAGACGCTTACGAGAGGAAGGCCGAGGCCAAGATGCGCGAATGGCAGGCCGATATCGACAAGCTCCGCGCCCAGGCCGACCAGGTCTCGGCCGACGCGCGGATCGAGTACGACCGGCAGATCGCGAAGCTGGTGGAGCAGCAGAAGGCGGCCCGCCAGCAATACGAGAAGCTGGAGAAGGCATCCGGCGAGGCCTGGGCCGACATGAAGTCGGGGATGGAGAAGGCCTGGGCCGACATGTCGTAGGCGATGCGGGACGCGATGCGGCGGTTCGGCTGAGCCCGGGCAACAACGACGGGAGTACCGCTTGAAGCTCTTCACCTGCGCCGATTGCGGCCAGCTCCTGTTCTTCGAGAACGCCCTCTGCCAGCGCTGCGGGCGGTCGCTCGGCTTCGTCGCGGAGCGCACCTCGCTCGCCACGCTCGAGACGGACGGCGAGCTCCTCCGGCCGCTGGATTTGCCGGAGGAGGCCTATCGCTGGTGCGCCAATGCCGTGCACGGGGCCTGCAACTGGCTGGTCCCGGCGGAGTCGGAGATCGATTATTGCCGGGCCTGCGACCACAACCGGACGGTGCCCGACCTCACCAATCAGCGTCACCTGCAGCTCTGGCAGGACGTCGAGGCGGCCAAGCACCGGCTGATCTACAGTCTTCTCCGCTTCGGCCTCCCGCTCGCCAGCAAGCGGGAGGAGCCGGACACCGGGCTCGCCTTCGAGTTCCTCTCGGACGAGGCCTGCAGCTTTCGCGATGACGAGCGGGTGATGACCGGCCATGCCGAGGGCCTCATCACGCTCAACCTCAGCGAAGCGGACCCCGCCGCCCGCGAGCAGGCGCGCACCAGCATGGCCGAGCCCTACCGCACCCTGCTCGGGCATTTCCGCCACGAGGTCGGGCACTACTACTGGGAACGGCTGATCCGGGACGGCGGCCGGCTCGACGCCTTTCGCGCCCTCTTCGGTGACGAGCGGGACGACTACGGCCAGGCGCTCGAGCGGCATCATGCCAACGGGCCGCCGGCCGACTGGCCGAGCCGGTTCGTCAGCGCCTACGCCTCGGCCCATCCCTGGGAGGACTGGGCCGAGACCTGGGCGCACTACTTCCACATGGTCGACACGCTGGAGACGGCGCATGCCCACGGCGTGACCACGCGGCCACGCGCGATCGACGATCCGAAGCTGGCCGTCGAGATCGATTTCCTCCCGTACCGGACCGCCGACTTCGACCGGCTGATGAACGAGTGGCCGCCCCTGACCGTGGCCCTGAACAGCCTCAACCGCAGCATGGGCCAGCCCGACCTCTACCCGTTCGTGCTGGCGGAGCCATCGGAAACGAAGATGCGTTTCGTCCACGACCTGATCCGCGAGGTCACGCGACCTTCCTGAGGGATGCAATACCGCTTCCGCGTGGCCCGGTTCACAAGCGCCCGTCAGTTGCTATGCTGTGCTTCAGCCGAACCCCAAAGGAGAGGCAGCCCTGACCATCATGTCACCAGTCAGCACCTCGCCACGGCTCTATGCCGCGGCTCCCGGCCACCTCGCCGGCGAATCCCGTGACGAAGCGCTCGCCCGGATCGTCGGCCTCGGCTTCGACGGGCTCTGGCTGCTCGGCTCGCGGCCGGTCGAAGCGGGGCTGCTGCGCGCCATCGCCACCGCCGGCCTCGGCCCGATCCTCGATCTCCCCATCGCCCGCCTGCCGGCCCAGGCCGCCCTCGTGCGCCGGGCACCGGAGCTCTTCCAGCCGGTGACCCCGGAGGACCACGCGGCCCTCGACCCGCGGCGGCCGGACACGAGCCTCATGCGGCTCGCCGACCATGTCGATCATCGGGCTCTGGCCGGGACCGTCCTGGCGCTGCTGCGGCCCTTGGTCGAGGCGGGTGCGGCCGGCTGCGTGGTGCGCGGCGCGACCCTGCTGCCGCCGGCCTTCCTCACCGGCCTGATCGGCGAGCTGCGCGCCATCCGCGCCGATCTGCGGATCATTGCCGATACGCTCGGCGCGGCGCCCGCCGCCGTCCTCGGGCTCGCCGGTGCCGGGTTCGACCACCGGCTGAACAGCGTCGCCTGGTGGGACATGCGGCAGCCCTGGTTCCTGGACCAGGAACGGGAGCTCGCAGCGGTCGCACCGTCGCTCGGCTTCCCCGAGGCGCCGGGCGGCGCCCGGCTGGCGCCGACCGTGCCGGCCAGGCACCGCCTCGAGCTGGCCCGCCTGCGGCTCCGTCTCGCCGCCGTGGCCTCGTCCGGGCTGATCGTGCCGGCGGGCTTCGAGCATGGTGCCGAGGCGCCGCTCGAGCCGGAAGGTGCGCGGCCGGGCGACCTCGAGCACTGGCGCCGCCACGCCGCGTTCGACCTCTCGGACGAGATCCGGAGCCTCAATGCGAGCCTCGCCGAGGCCGGCCTGCGGGGACCGCTCGTGCCCGTCTCCGGCCCGTCCGCCGAGGCGGTGGGCCTGCTCCGGCTCGCCGGCGGCACGGCCGAGGCGAGCGCTTCTGCCGCCCTTCTGGTCGTCAATCCCGACAGCCATGGTGCCGCCGGCCTCGATGGTGGTCTCGCGATCCGCGCCGGGGACGGTCGTTTCGGCGCGTTCACCGAGCATGGCGGCGATGGCCGCCTGGTGCCGGGCACGAAGGTGGTGGTCGAGCCGGCGGAAGCGCGGCTCTTCTTCGCCAGGGCGGCGCGCGAGACGGCCCTGCCGCCCGATCCGAACGCCTCGGCACGGCGGCTGAAGGAGCTCGCCGCCGACCGGGTCGCCATCGAGGGCGTCGAGCCCGAGCTGGATGGGGGTCGATTCCCCGTCAAGCGGATCGTCGGCGACCGCCTGGAGGTCGAGGCCGACATCTTCTGCGACGGCCACGACAAGATCGCGGCAGCGCTCGTGATCCGCCACCAGGACGACGCCCATTTCAGCGAAGTGCCGATGACCTTCCTGGTCAACGACCGCTGGGCCGCCTCCTTCCCGCTCACCCGGATCGGCCGCTGGGTCTACACCATCCGCGGCTGGCGCGATCTCTTCGCCGCCTGGCGGAGCGAGGTGGCGAAGAAGCACGATGCCGGGCTCGACCTCTCGCTCGAGCTGGAGGAGGGGAGGCGCCTGATCGAGGCCGCCTCGCGCGAGGCCAGGGGCGAGGCCAGGGCCGCCATGCAGGCCTGCCTCGCCGCCATCGCCGCCGCCGGCGAGCGGCCGGGCGAGCTCTTGCACATCATGCTCGACGAGGACCTCGCGGCCGTGATGGCGCGGCACGGCCCGCGCACCAACCTCTCGTCCTACGGCCGCGAGCTCGAGGTCGTGGTCAGCCGGCGAGCGGCCGAGTTCGGCGCCTGGTACGAGCTGATGCCGCGCTCCATGGCCGACGACGAGAATCGCCACGGCACCTTCAAGGACGTCATCCAGAAGCTCCCCTATGTCCGGGACATGGGCTTCGACGTGCTCTACTTCACGCCGATCCATCCGATCGGCCGGACCAACCGGAAGGGCCGCAACAACAGCCTGACCCCGGCCCCGGACGACCCGGGCTCGCCCTACGCCATCGGGTCCGAGGACGGCGGCCACAAGGCGCTGCACAAGGAGCTCGGCTCGTTCGAGGACTTCGCTGCCCTGGTCGAGGCGGCCCACGCCCACGGCCTCGAGCTGGCGCTCGACTTCGCCATCCAGTGCTCGCCGGACCATCCCTGGATCAGGGAGCACCCGGAATGGTTCGACTGGCGCCCCGACGGCACGATCAGGTTCGCCGAGAACCCGCCGAAGAAGTACGAGGACATCGTCAACGTCCATTTCTATCGCGACGCGCTGCCGTCGATCTGGCTCGAGCTGCGCGACACCGTGCTCTTCTGGGTCGAGCGGGGGGTCAAGATCTTCCGCGTCGACAACCCGCACACCAAGCCCTTCCCCTTCTGGGAATGGCTGATCCGCGACGTCAACGACGCGCACCCCGACGTGATCTTCCTCGCCGAGGCCTTCACCCGGCCCAAGGTCATGCACCGGCTCGCCAAGGTCGGCTACCAGCAGTCCTACAGCTACTTCACCTGGCGCAACACCAAGGCCGAGCTCACCGAATACCTGACCGAGCTGACCCAGGGCCCGGCCAGGGACTACATGCGGCCCAACTTCTTCGCCAACACGCCGGACATCAACCCGGTCTACCTGCAGACCGGCGGCCGCGCCGGCTTTCGCGTGCGGCACGTGCTGGCGGCGACGCTGGGCTCGGTCTACGGCCTCTATTGCGGCTTCGAGCTCTGCGAGGCCCGGCCGGTGCCGGGCAAGGAGGACTATCTCGACAGCGAGAAGTACCAGCTCCGCCACTGGGACTGGGACCGCCCGGGCCATATCCGCGACGACATCAGGCGGCTGAACACGATCCGCCGCCAGAACCCGGCCCTGCAGCAGTTCACGGGCCTCGGCTTCTACAACGCCGGCAACGACCAGATCCTCTACTACGGCAAGCACACGGCGGGCTTCGAGGACTTCGTCCTGGTCATCGTCAACCTCGACCCGCACGAGAGCCAGTCCGCCGCCTTCGAGGTGCCGCTCTGGGAATACGGGCTCGCCGACTGGGCGAGCATCGGCGTCGAGGACCTCGTCAGCGGCGAGCGCTTCACCTGGACCGGCAAGATGCAGCATGTCGAGCTCGACCCCACCGTCCGTCCCTATGCCATCTGGCGGCTGATCCCGCCCGGTCGCGACCACTGAGAACAGGCAACATGGCACCAAAAAACAAGAAGCCCGTCGTCGATCGCTCGGATCCGCTCTGGTACAAGGACGCGATCATCTACCAGACGCACGTCAAGTCGTTCCACGATGCCAACAATGACGGCGTCGGCGACTTCGCCGGGCTCACCGAGAAGCTCGACTACATCAAGGACCTCGGCGTCTCGGCGATCTGGCTGATGCCGTTCTACCCGTCGCCGCTGCGGGACGACGGCTACGACATCCAGGACTATCGCAGCATCAACCCGGCCTACGGCACGATGCGCGACGTCCGGAAATTCATCGACGAGGCGCACCGGCGCGATCTGCGGGTCATCACCGAGCTGGTCATCAACCACACCTCCGACCAGCACCCGTGGTTCCAGCGCGCCCGGCGGGCGAAGCCCGGCTCGCGCTACCGCGACTACTATGTCTGGTCCGACACCGACGACAAATACTCGGACACCCGGATCATCTTTCTCGACACGGAGAAGTCGAACTGGACCTGGGATCCGGTGGCCAAGGCCTATTTCTGGCACCGCTTCTACAGCCACCAGCCCGACCTCAACTTCGACCA
>Ga0116151_10002276_pt1 | contig 17768 bp, 17 predicted proteins | sample AD_UKC117_MetaG_FD_89893 | JGI IMG/M metagenome (GOLD analysis project Ga0116151, IMG submission 89893) | Active sludge microbial communities of municipal wastewater-treating anaerobic digesters from Hong Kong - AD_UKC117_MetaG | ecosystem: Engineered > Bioreactor > Anaerobic > Digestate...
AAGAGGCCAAACAGTACATTCTTGAGATCGACGAAGCCGATTATTACACACCGGAGTGGGCACAAGAGGGAGGCGGCCAATGAACGACGTACCAACCGGCAACACCAGCAAAACGGTGCAGCAGTACTACGACTATCTCTATCACCATTATCTCGATACGCTGACCCAGAATTACTACATTCACTGGAATACCCTCGCCTGGGTACTGCTGTGGATCGTGATCCTGGCCGGCAGCTTCTATGCCTTCACCCGCTGGCAGCGCCACACCCGCCAGAACCGTGAACCGTACCCCGTTGAATCCTACAACGGCTATATTCAGGAGAGCAACGGCCCCGTCGGCCCCTTTCTCACGATCTTTTTCATCGGTATGGTGATCTGGCTGTTGATCACGACCGTATTGGATCTGGTGCGCGGGCAGATCTATTAGCCTGTTATCAGTTATCAGTCCCACCAGGGTGCCGTGCGCCCTGGTGGGACTGATAACTGATAACTGCCGACTGAAAACTACTCAAAAAAGGAGCCACACCATGAGTTCCGTCATTGCCTATTCACAGGTCGTGCAGGCGGTTGTGCCGGCGGCGGCCTGGGATGAGACATACTTTTCGCTGCTTTCGCTCAAGAGCCATATCCAATCATTGCCCGGCTGGCAACGCTTTGACCTCTGGGCCCATGATCAGGAGAACGGCAGCATCCGGGTGTTAATTGTGACCAACTGGGACTATCCCGACCAGTTGCGCTATTGGCTGGAGCGGGGCATGACGCCCGATGCCCTCTTGCGCGCCATGCAACCGCCCCCCCAACAGTTGGCCGTTGACCTCTTTGAAGAAATCGCTTGATTCTACAGACGAATCTTAGGCACTTGCAAATAATAAAAACACCCCATCCTGTAGGCGCCTAGAAGGCAACCGCCCCTTGCGGGCGCCCGCAAGGGGTGGTTGCCTTCTAGGCACCTACGGAGGATTTATTTTATTGCAATGGCCTTAGTGCCATATAAACGGAGTTCTTTGGCAATCCTTCCTGGAAGGTCCCTGCAAAATTTCTTTGTTAATTCTGCACTAGGAAATCCTGGCGTAAAACTAGGTGACAGTCACCTTTCTAAACTGGAGTGCATTCATGAACCAAAACCAGATTGATCCCACCACCCCCAACGAAGACGCGATCCCAGCCCCCGGTACACCATCCCATGCCGAGCATCCAAGTACCCACTATCAGCGGGAAGACGACCGCTGGTATATCCGTTTTCGCTTGCGCGACTGGCTGATCTTGCTGGCGATGATCGGCGTCTACCTGATCTGGACCGGCGTTGTCTACCTTTTTGAACCTGGTATTCGCTAATATGGCATTCATTGACACTGATGCCAATAAGGTTCGCGTGATGATACGAAGTGTCTATCCGTAAATTCTCTGTTCCCGCTCGACCACAACCGAATTTACGGATAGGTTCTAAACGCAAGACCATTCAAATAAGGAAATACTGGTTCCCATTGCTCCGCGTGGGAACAGGTCCCGGACGCTCTGCGTCCCGAGACGCAGAGCGTCTCATCCAACATTCCACGCAGAGCGTGGAACGAGCAATATGCTTATTTGAATGGTCTTGGTTCTAAACGCAACTCGCAACTCGCAAAAGGAGCCTACCCATGTTTCTGCTCGAATGGACTGCCAGCGATCTGCTGATGATGGCCCTGGCCGCGTCCGTGATGATTGGCACGGTGCTCTGGTTGGTGCCGAGCGCACGCGTGCCACGCAAGCACGCCTATACCCAGGCCGAAATCACCGCCTATGATGCGCAGATCCCACGCTATTTTCTGGCCGCCGCGCTGGCACTGCTCATCGGTGGTGCCCACACCGTGATCAAGAATCTGCCCGGCTTTTGGCAGTGGCTCTGGACCGCCGGCTACGGGGGCCACCTCTTCCGCGACCTCTCCAACTCACACATCATCATCGTCGGCGGCGGCACCGTTCTGCTGACGGGCATTACGTGGTATGTACTGCCGCGCTTTGTCAACCGGCCGCTCTACAGTGAAGCGCTGGCCGGCGCGTCGCTCTGGTTTACGGTGATCGGCGTCTTTGGCTTCTACCTCTCCTGGATGATTTTGGGGCTGGTCGAAGGGCACATGGTCGCCAATGGCTGGGAATACATGGCGGCCAAGGAAGCAGTGGGCGCGTGGCACCGCGTCCCCACGCGGCTCACCTCCAGCATTATGGGCGTGGGCTACTGGACCTACGTGCTCAACGTGATCCTCACTGTCTGGGTCGGCCGTCATGTAACGAAGAAGCCGCTGGGCTACCTGACCAAGTTTGCGCTCATTTCGGCGTTGGCGCTCTTTGTCGGCACGGTACAAGGGGTGATCCAGGTCTTGCCGGCCAGTGCCGACTGGATCCACTACGCCGGCAAATTCGGCCAATATGTCGATCCCATCAGCCACGCCCACATCAACCTGGTCACCGGTATGATGGTTTCGTTGGCCGGCTTCTTTGTCTATTTTAGTCAAAAACTCGGTGGCAAGCCCGTCGAGAAGCGCTGGGCCAATCGGCTCTTTTGGGTATTGGTGCCCGGCTCGTTCCTCTTCTATCTCACCTTTTTGCTGCTGGGATTGGTGTTGGGCAATGCCGTCAACGGCTATGGTGGGCTCCATCTGCCCTGGCTAGTGCCCTTGTTTGGTCAACGGCGGGAGCTACTGCTGGCGGTCAGCGGCACCGCCATGCTGACCGGTTTCTGGCTCTACTTCGTGACCCTCTGGCGCACACTCAATCTGCGCACGCTGGTCAACCGTGCACGGCTGGGTGAACCGGCAGCTTTCTGGCTCGCCTCAACAGTGGCGCTCGTCATCGGCACTACCCATGGCCTGCTTCAAGTGGTTCCCGCGACCTCCCTGTACTTGACGACACCGGAGGAATTGCCCAACATCCACGCGCAACTCAATATGGTCGGCGGCGTCCTGCTGGCGCTCATTGGGTTGGTCTATCTGTTGCTGCCCCAGTTGGTGGGGCAGACTGTGGATCGGGGGCTGGCTCGCATCTCGCTCGTCGGCATCAGCAGCGGCATTGCCGGTTATTACATCGTCAGCGTGGCGGCGGGATTGGCACGCTACGGCTACATGCGTCAAGGGTTGGATACGGTGCAGTCGGCGGCACAGTTGGGCTGGGAGGCACCCGTGCTCTTGACTGTCACGAGCATGCCCATGTTGATCGGGTATGGCGCTTTTGCACTGGCAGTCTTCCGTGCCACAGAGAGCGATCGGCGCGCAATGGTGGCCGAATGGCGGCTGGCGCCGGCGCGCTTCAGCGGCCCCATGCCGGCACGGCTCCAACGGATTCCTGCGTTCCAGGTACTCGGCATGGAGTTCATTGGCGGCTGTGTTGGTTGGCCGGGATTGGGTTGGCTCTATGCCGGGCAGGCGTTGCCGGGGGTATCGCTGCTGTTGGTCGGTCCGGCCATCGCCTGGGCACTCCTGCCGATGCTCTTCTCACCCTTTACTGAGACCATACTCTCACAGTGGGGCTGGGTGGTGCTGCTTGTCTGGTTACCCGGCTCTAGCCTGTTGAGTGTGGCGCTGCTGGGACTGTTTCTTAAACAGAGTCGTCACGCCGCGTCCGTGTCAACTAATGGTAGTCTCCAACACACAGTTGGCGTCCTCAGCCACCCAACCTGTTCGCATCAGCTTGCAAGGGTAGATTTTTCACCCCCACCTAGCCTGGGTACCCTTGGGGTGCAGTCTGGGGAAGGAACCGTTGTCCCGCCGACAAGGCATCTGCCCCCTCCCCAAACTGGGGCGGGATGGGGTGGGGTTCGTAGAACAGCACAACCGTTATCGGCCGCGGCCCATACCAAACGCCGCACTCGCATCCCCCGTGCGACGCTGCTTGGCGTGCTGCTCCTCCTAGCTGCGCTCGTGAGTATTCCCCTCACCCCGCTCTTCATGGGCATCCCCGATACAGTGACGGCACAGAGCCTGATGCAAACCTTGCCGGATCGGGCCGACGGTGCCTATTTGGCTCTGGCCAATGGCACGGATGAAGGGTTGATGAAGCTGTTGCCTTGGAGCTTTGCCCTCGATGAATTTCCCGACAGCGCACCGCTGCTCAACCCTGAACATCTGCGCGGCATTCGCATTCGGCAGAAAGGGCTGGACGAGGCCGAACGGTACCAACTATTTCAGATGGAGACTGCAAAACCGGTCCCGCTGACGGCACAGGTCCTTTCCTTCCAGCGTGAACTGTTGCTCAAACCAACCATCCCGCTGCAGCCGGGTAATTATCTGATCTCCATGCCCACCGGTGGCATGTTTGCCGGACGTCAATACTATTACTTTGGCCTCTCTCCAGCGGTCACTACATTTCCGGCTATCGTGCCCGAAACTAGTGGTGCGGAGGAAGTATCATCGACCGTGGCAACGACCGCCGCAAAGACAAGCAGTCCCTGGCTCGTGCTCCTACCTCTCAGTTCGGCGCTGATTAGTGGGTTGGCCGCGCTGGTGATGGCATGGCGGCTGCGCCAAAAGGTGCGCCCCCATGAGGCGGTCTGGAGCATTGCCTTTGCACTCTTTGCCGTGGCCGCGGCCACCCAGGTCATCGGCGATGTGGCCGGTTGGACACCGAATCTGGCCCGCCTCTACTACGTCTGTGGCGCGACGTTGGTCGTCGGCTGGCTGGGGTTGGGGACCTGGCTGCTGTTGGTCCAACGTTCGTGGATGCGCAACCTGGGGCTCTGGCTCATGATTCTCGTCAGCGGCTACGCGATTGGGTTGGTATCTCTGGCACCGGTCGACGGGGCAACGTTGGGGGATAGCGGGTGGCACGCGCTGCAAAAACCACTCGCCCTCACCATCCTGACCATTGCGCTCAACAGTGTCGGCACGTTGTTGCTGGTGAGCGGTGCCCTCTGGTCGGCATGGCTCTTCTGGCGCAAGGGGATCATGCGCCAGCGCATGGTTGGCTGTCTGCTGCTTGCCGGCGGCGCGTTGACCGTCGCCGCGGGCGGCAGCCTGACTCGCTTTGGCCACGCCCAGTATCTCTACCTTGCCATGAGTGCCGGCGTGGCGATCATGTTCTGGGGCTATCTCAAGACGATTGGCCCCGTGGGCGTCCGTGTGGATGGTATAGCAGGGGTGAAACCGGCCAATGAGCCTCGCTTGCAGGGGCGCCCTGCGTTGTCGTAGCTGGAAGTTTGTTGACAAAGGATGGGAACAAGTTGCAGCTTCGGCCCTGGTCGATCGACCAGGGCCGAAGCTGCACCATCGAAGCCAACGATTGTGTACTATCGGTGGATGTGAGGGCGCCAAAGACGATGTAGACTGGTGTCATCAGATGCTTTTTGTAAATAACGCACCATGAAGGAGCAGTATCATGGAACTCACCTTAAATGTCGATGTGGAATGCCCCGAAGGCAAACTCGGCCGCGCAACCTATCTGATTATCAACCCAATTTCCGACGAAGCAACGCACCTCGTCGTGCGCGACGAACGATTCCCGCACGAAGAACGGCTCTTACCGGTCGAATGGATCAAAGAGAGCAACCACGATGGAATCACGGTGGATTGTACCCTGGCCGCATGGGCAAAGCTGGAGCCCTTCTATAAAACCGAGTTTGTCAAAATGCCGGTGCCGGTCTACGCCAACGAAGGCTTTGGCTGGCCCTACACGATGACAACGACCTATACAGAGGAATATCAACCGGTGAAGCACAAGCGTATCCCCGTTCACACGCGTGAGTTGCGTCGTGGTTCAACCGTTGAAGCGAGTGACGGCCCCATTGGGAAAGTCGAGGAGTTGATTGTTGATCCGGAGAACAAACACATTACCCATCTTGTCCTGAGTAAGGGCCATCTGTGGGGGACGCGTGATATCGTCGTGCCGGTGACCGCCGTGAAAACAATTGAAGATGACCGCATCGTGCTCAATATCAACAAAGATGCGGTAGCGGCACTGCCGATCGTGCCAATCCATCGCCATTTCACCAAAGTCGTGGCGTAATGTTGGGCAGTGTATGGCGTTGACAAGATCATCTGGCGAGACGGGGACAGTTGATAGAGTATCTCCGAAAAGGATTCGTGGCAGATCACGAGTCAAACAGCGTTGTAGCACCACGAATTTTTTTCTGAGTGTGGATAGTACAGTTGGGCGTAAATACCTGGACAGAAATTAGTAGCGTTTCTCGCTGGGAAGCAAGCGATTTAACTGTCTACTTATTTCTGCCTGGATTTAATAGGAGCAATGCAATGAATATGACACGCGAAACGATCGGCAATCGCATCTTGATTGCCATGAGTAATCGACCCGATGCGCTCGACTTGGTGCGTACGGTCGCCGACCATCTACGCAGCCCCGCCGCAACCCATGTCACCCTGATGCACTATCTGTTGCCGATGGGCTGGGAACATGGCGGCGACGACAGCCCGGCAGCGGTGGCGGAACATAAACGAATTGAGGCGCTTGCCGCCCAAAATGAAGAGGAGGCGGAGGCGCAAGAAGAATCTAACTTTGCCAAGGCGCAAGCGATTCTCGAAGCAGCCGGTGTACCGGCCACTCAGATCAAAACCAGTGAGCGTTGGGATTCTACGGATGCGGCCCATGCGGTGCTCGATGAGTTGCGCCAAGGAGTCTACACGACAGTGGTTGTTGGCGAGCATCACCATAACTTTCTCGATGCCCTCTTTGGCACGTCGATGACCGAATTTCTACAACGCCATGTCGGCAACAAACTAACGGTCTGGTCGATTCCCCAGGCAGAACGTGTATAGCACGAAACCTTCGGGAGATCATCATGTGTGACAAAAAAAGTTTTCAGTCAGCGGGGCAGCGTTGGCTTCTGCCGCTGCTGCTCTTGGTGGGAATGCTTCTGCCCCTGGCTGCCTGTGACGCCAACGAGACCGCTTCTACCGCTACGCAAACCGATGATGTGACACGCCCCATCGCTGATCAGTTGCAGAACGCGTTTAACGTCCTGCCGGATGGCATGGCGAATCAAGACTTTGGGGAATTCGAGCAATATTTCGCCACCGCGGAGCAAGGGGCGGATGAGGATGGCATTAACGAAATCTACACCTGGATCCAGGAGTTGCGTGCCGCCGGCACCGCGCCTGCCGAGACATCGGAATACAAACTCAATGAATTCCATGTGACGAATATAAAGGCTTCCGGCAGTGACGCAACCGCCCATATTTCATTGACGATGAGCAAAATTGCCGACGGCAATAATGCAGATGCCGCGCTTGCTGTTGAACAGGACATTGCTCTTGTGCAGGTCAATGGTCAATGGCTAATCAGTGGTGCTGATAAGGCACAGATTACCGATCAAACGAAGGCCCCCCAATAATCCTTTGCGTTGAGGAAATTCGATGATCATCAAACGCTTCATCCAACAAAATGGCCGTGACATCGCACAGGTTACCTTTTGCCTGCCCGCCAATAAATGGTCCAGCACGGTTCATCTTGTCGGCGATTTCAACCAGTGGAATCAGCATACCCACCCTTTCCACCAAACGACAGACGGCGCTTGGACGATCACAGTCGAACTGCCTTCCGATCAAATCTACCAATTCCGGTATCTTTGCGACGGCCATGAATGGTTGACCGATCGCGGTGCCGACGGCTATATACCCAATGTACACGGCAGTGAAAATTGCCTGTTAATTACTAAACGGGATTTTCAACCCCATACAGATTGAACAGAACATGAACCCAAGCTCCACACACCACCCTCCCTTGCTTAAGACCCTATTCCTGGATATCGGCGGTGTCTTGCTGACCAATGGCTGGGATCACCAGGCACGACAACGAGCGGCAACCACTTTTGACCTCGACTATGCTGAGCTCGATGAACGGCACCATCTCACCTTTGACACCTACGAAGAGGGCAAGTTGACGCTGGACGACTATTTGGCGCGTGTGATCTTCTATCAACCACGCCCTTTTACCGTTGAGGATTTCAAAGGGTACCTGTTTGCCCAGTCGCAGCCCTACCCAGAGATGCTCCACCTCTTCCGCGATCTCAAAGCACGGTACGGGCTGAAAGTCGCAGCAATCAGCAATGAAGGGCGTGAACTCACGGTCTACCGCATTCAGCAATTTAACCTGGATACCCTCTTCGACGCGTTTATCTCATCGTGTTTTGTGCACTACCGGAAGCCGGATCCGGATATCTATCGCATGGCGCTTGATGTGACCCAAGCTACACCGCAGGAGTCACTTTACATCGATGACCGCGCGATGTTTGTCGATATTGCCAAAGGGTTGGGGTTTCAGGGTCTTCAACATACGAATTACGATGCAACACGCGACGCGTTGGCCACCTGGGGTCTTGTATGCGATTGGGATAGTGCTCGCCACGTGGCGTAGCAGAGGTGACTGTCACCTGATAGCCCTGGAGGAAAAGTACAGTGAAAGAACAGAGATATCAAATCGGGCTGGTCGGATTAGGGGTCATGGGGCGCAACTTTGCGCTCAATATGGCCGAACATGGGGTGGCTGTCGTCGGCTTTGATCGCGATGCCCATCAGGTGTCGGAACTGGACGCGGTCGCCGGTGATCATCCCCTTACCGGCGTTCGCTCGATTGAACAGTTCGTCGCCGCGTTGACCTTGCCCCGTGCCATCATGTTCCTGGTGCCGGCCGGTAAGCCGGTTGATGCGGTGATCCGAGAACTCTTGCCCCATCTCTCGCCCGGTGATCTGCTGATCGATGGTGGCAATTCGCACTATCAGGATACTGCCTTGCGCGCCAAGACGCTGGCGGCCAAAGGGATTGCCTACCTCGGTGTGGGTATCTCCGGTGGTGAAGAGGGAGCACGCCATGGCCCCAGCCTCATGCCGGGCGGTGACAAACATGCTTATCAGCGCGTGCAGCCGATCTTGGAGGCCACCGCCGCGCAGGTCGACGGTGATCCCTGTGTCACCTATTTAGGGCCAGGCGCTGCCGGCCACTATGTGAAGATGGTGCACAACGGAATCGAATATGGTCTCATGCAGTTGATCGCCGAAAGCTATGATCTGCTCAAGCGGGGCTTGGGCCTGACCGATCCCGAGTTGCATCAAATCTACCACGCGTGGAATGCAACCGAGCTGAACAGCTATCTGCTCGAAATCACCGCGGCCATCTTTGCCCAACGCGATCAGGAACACAACCATTGGCTAATCGATGAGATTCTGGACGCGGCCAAACAGAAGGGCACCGGCAAATGGACGGTCCAGGATGCGCTGGATCTGGGAACGCCGGTCCCGACCATCGCAACGGCGGTCGCCATGCGCAACCTCTCCGCTTTGAAGGAGGAGCGCATGTTGGCCGGCGAACTGCTCACGGGGCCAACGCCCCAATTTCATGGGGATCACACGACCTTTATCGAACTGCTACGCAACGCACTCTACGCTGCCATGATTACCACCTATGCCCAGGGCATGAGTCAGTTGCAACAGGCCTCTACCACCTATGGCTATGGCCTACACCTGGCCGATGTGGCCCGGATCTGGCGTGGCGGGTGCATCATCCGCGCGGCTTTGCTCGAAGATATCCGCAGGGCCTATGCCAATGATCCCGACATACCAAGCCTGCTGATAGACCCACGCTTCGGCTACCGCGTTGTTGAGCGCCAGAGCGATCTGCGTGAGGTTGTTCGCACCGCTGCGGCCCATGGCATTCCCGTGCCCGCGTTGATGAGTGCGCTGGCGTACTTTGATAGCTATCGCAGTGGCTGGTTGCCGGCCAATTTGATTCAAGCCCAGCGCGACTATTTTGGCGCCCACACCTACGAGCGCATCGATGAAAAGGGTGTTTTTCACACCCAATGGCAAGCAGATGAGCGGCAGATACAGGGCCAACAGAGTTGAAAGCAACAGGGAAAGCGTACGATCGTGTTTCCATTCAATCCAGCCTCACCACAGTCCGCCGCCATTGCCAACCTCTTTACGACGATTGCTGTTGTAGCGGCATTGATCTTTCTGATTGTCAGCGGTAGCGTGCTCTGGGCGGCAGTGCGGTTTCGCCGCCGGCCCGGTGCTGCTGAACCGCCCCAAAGCGCCGGCAACCTAAAACTGGAGTTGACCTGGACCATCATTCCGATTCTGCTGCTGGCGGTGGTTGCGTTGTTGACTGTGCGCACGATGAGCGCGGCGGATCCTCCCCATGATAATGCCGGCGCCGCCGCAGTCATTGTCACTGGTCACCAATGGTGGTGGGCCGTTGACTATCCACAGGCCAATGTCCACACGGCCAATGAAATCCATCTCCCTGCCGGCGAACGGGTTCTCTTTGCCTTGCGATCGGCCGATGTTATCCACAGCTTTTGGCTACCGACTGTGGCGCGCAAGATGGACATGATTCCCGGCACGGATCACTACCTCTGGATCGAAGTGGATGAACCTGGTGTGTATGAAGGTGCTTGTGCCGAATTTTGCGGTGCGCAGCACGCGTGGATGCGCCTGCGTCTGGTTGTGCAGTCGCGTCCTGCCTATGACCAATGGTTGAAGGACCAAGCGCAGATACCGGCTGTCCCGACCACGGGTGACAGTGGCGGCGGCGCCCAGCTCTTTCAAACGCGCACCTGTGTCAACTGCCATGCCATTGCCGGCACCACAGCTGATGCTCACGTTGGCCCCGATCTCACCCATTTTGCAAGCAGAACAACCCTGGCCGGCGGTGTCCTCACCAATACGCCGGAGCATGTGGCACGCTGGTTGGCCGATCCGGCCGCCGTCAAGCCTGGGAACCACATGCCCAATCTGCAGTTGCAGCAGGATGAAATCCGTCAACTGGTGGCTTATTTGGAGACATTGCAATGACTGAAAGTTCACTCGTCCCGGAACTCACCACGCCGCTCCCGTCAATCTGGAGCACCAATGGCTTGCTCACTTGGATCGCCTCAGTCGATCACAAACAGATCGGCATCATGTATCTATTGGCGACCCTGATCTTTTTCGGGTTGGGGGGCGTGGAAGCGCTCCTGTTGCGTACCCAACTCGCGCGCCCGGAAAATGCCTTGCTATCCCCCGAAGAATATAATCAACTCTTTACCTTGCACGGCACCACCATGATCTTCTTTGTGGTGATGCCCATGCTCATTGGCTTTGCCACCTACTTCATTCCTTTGATGATCGGGGCACGGGATATGCTCTTTCCGCGCCTCAACGCGCTGAGCCTGTGGCTCTTCATCTGTGGTGGTCTGCTGCTCTATTTCAGTCTATTGACCGGCAGTGCACCCAATAGCGGTTGGTTCAGCTATGTCCCCTTGAGCGGCAAAGCCTACAACACCAGTCAAGGGATCGATTACTGGATTCTGGGGCTCTTTACGAGCGGCATTGGGACCATTCTTTCGGGTGTGAATTTTATCGGCACCACACTCAGCTTGCGGGCGCCCGGCATGACCTTGCGCCGGCTGCCGCTTTTCGTCGTGATGAGCACGTTGAACGGCATCTTGATGATCGGTGCGCTGGCGATCTTCAACTCGGCACTGATCATGCTCTTTCTGGAACGCACCCTGCACATGGGCTTTTTCAACCCGGACAAAGGGGGCGATCCACTGTTGTGGCAACATCTCTTTTGGGCCTTTGGCCACCCGGAAGTGTATATCATGGTGCTGCCGGCCTTTGGCATGATTTCAGAAGTCATTCCGGTCTTTGCCCGCAAACCGATCTTTGGCTATGCGTTTGTGGCGGCCTCCAGCGTGGCAATTGTGCTGTTGAGTTTCCTGGTATGGGGTCACCACATGTTTGCCGTCGGGCTGCCCGATACCCTGAACATCTTTTTTGCACTGGCCAGCATGATGATCGCCGTGCCGACCGGTATCAAGATCTTCAATTGGGTGGCAACGCTCTGGGGTGGCTCGATTCACTTCTCGACAAGCATGCTCTTTGCCACCGCGTTTCTCATTCTCTTTACCATCGGCGGTCTGTCCGGCGTGAGCTTTGCCGCACTGCCGGTCGACTGGCAGACCACCGACACCTACTATGTTGTGGCGCACATGCACTATGTGCTCTTTGGGGGCACGCTCTTTGCAATCTTTGGCGCCACCTACTATTGGTTTCCCAAGATGACCGGGCGCCTGCTCTCCGAGCGTCTGGGCCAGTGGCATTTCTGGCTCACCTTTGTCGGCTTCAACACAACCTTTATGGTGCAACATTTCCTCGGCCTGATGGGGATGCCACGGCGGGTCTACACCTATCCCGCGGACATGCCCGGCTGGGGGCTCCTCAACCTTGTCTCTACGGCGGGCGCGTATCTGTTGGCCGTGTCGGTGTTGGTCTTTCTCTGGAATTTGTTGACCAGCCTGCGTCACGGCGTCTTGGCCGGTGATAACCCGTGGCACGGTTGGACTCTGGAATGGCTGACGACGTCGCCGCCGCCGGTCCACAATTTTGAGCGTGTTCCCCCCATCCACAGCACGCGACCCCTGTGGGATCTGGAACATGATCGTGCGCTGACCCAAATCCCGTGGACGCAACCGCAACAAGCGGTTACTCAGCCGAACTATGCCCCCGTCGTATTGGCGGTGGGTATCACCTTTGTTCTCTGGGGCCTGGCCGCAACCTGGTTGCTTTCGCTTACCGGCGGTGCAATCATTGCCGGCGCCCTATATTTATGGTTCATGGGGGACGCGTCCCATTTGGGGGATACAGAAGAGGACCAGATCAAGCTTCCGGTGTAACCCCCCAATGTGGTACGCACCCGTTCAGGAGATAGTGCAATGACCAACCAACAGTGCCTCAACCACCCGAGTTCGCCCAGCGAACAGCCACTGCTCTCCCGCCGGCGCTTTCTGCAGAAGATCAGCTACACCGCCGGCGGCGTAGCGGCGGCTTTGGTCGGATTGCCGCTGGTGGGCTTTCTATTCGCCCCGCTCTTTCAGCAGAAGCCCCTCTTCTGGCGCGCGGTCGGTGATGTCAGCAAGTTCCAGGTCGGTGAGACCGTTGTCGTTACCTTTGAAGACGCCTCACCCTTGCCCTGGGCCGGTGTGACAGCGCACACCGCGGCCTGGTTGCGCCGCGTGGGTGACAAAGAGTTTGTCGCGTTCGCCATCAACTGTTCTCACCTGGGCTGCCCCGTCACTTGGCTGCCCAATGCCAAACTCTTTATGTGCCCCTGCCACGGCGGCGTCTACAATGCCGACGGTTCGGTTGCGGCTGGACCGCCCCCGCAGCCGTTGAGCCAATATCCTGTACGGATTAACCAGAATCAGGTGGAGATCCGTACTACCGCTTTGCCCTTGGAGAGTGCTTGATGAAAGGCAATCTTCTGCCCCGTGTCTGGTTTCAGCGTCTCTGGTCTATCGCTGATGATCGCATGGGCATTTCCGCGCTGGTCGGTCCCATCTTGCGCCACCCCGTGCCGCCGGATGCCAAATGGGCTTATGTCTTCGGCAGCGCCACGTTGACGGCATTTCTAGTCCAGGTGATCACTGGGATCGGTTTGGCAACAACCTATGTCTCCTCCGCCGGTGAGGCCTATCAGAGTTTGCAGTTTATTACCAATGAAGCTTGGTTTGGCAACTTGTTGCGTGGAATGCACTTTTATGGGGCATCGGCCATGGTGTTGCTGGTCGGTATTCACGCGGCAAGGACCTTTCTGCATGGTGCCTATAAATTCCCACGCGAGATCAATTGGTTGAGTGGTGTCGGGTTACTGGGGTTAACGCTCGTCATGGGCTTTACCGGTCAGCTGTTGCGCTGGGATCAAAACGCGATCTGGTCCGTCGTGGTCGGCGCGGAACAGGCAGCACGTGCCCCTTGGGTGGGCAATGCGCTGGCGCGTTTTCTGCTGGCCGGGGAGACAATCGGTGGCGCAACATTGAGCCGCTTCTTTGCCTTCCACGTCTTTTTCGTGCCGGCATTGATCTTTGCATTGGTGGGGCTGCATCTCCAGTTGGTGTTGCACAACGGCATTTCCGAAATGCCACGGGCCGGTCAACCGGTCGATCCGCAGACCTATCGCGCCTGGTATCAACGTTTGTTGGCACAAGAAGGTGTGCCCTTTTGGCCGGACGCGGCCTGGCGCGACATCCTCTTTGGTGCTGCCGTGGTAGTGGCCATTGTGCTCTGTGCCGCGATCTTCGGGCCGCCGCCGTTGGACAAGGCGCCCGATCCCAGCGTTGTTTCAGCCTATCCGCGACCGGATTGGTACCTCCTCTGGTACTTTGCCGTGTTGGCATTGACACCACCAGCATTGGAAAATTGGGTGATCTTGTTGGCGCCGGTTTTGGGATTTGCGCTGCTGCTCGCAATCCCGCTGCTCTCGAATCGGGGTGAACGGGCACCGAGTCGCCGACCGTGGGCGGTGGGTACCGTTGGGTTCGTCGCCGTGATGATCGGCACATTGTGGGTCGCCGGGGTGCAGGCCCATTGGTCGCCGGATTTTCACCCCAATCCGTTGCCGCCGGCCATTGTGGGAAAGGAGCAAGGCCCCATTGCCGCCGGCGCGCAACTTTTTCATGAACGGGGATGTCAGAACTGTCATCAGATTAGCGGTTATGGCGGGCAGCGGGGACCCAACCTCACCACAGTCGGTGATCGCCTCAATCGCGATCAACTGACGATTCGCATTCTCAACGGCGGCACCAACATGCCGCCCTTCGCCGATGTCCTCACACCGGACGAAGTCACTGAACTGGTGGCCTTTCTACAATCACGTCAGTAGCTCTACCCTGGTCAACAGTACAGGGCACGACTAACCGGTCGACTTTGCCAACTCCATGCCAAAGCCTGATGTCGTTGCCGGGAAATCGCTATACAGTAATGCCATGTGGTAAAACACATGGCATTTTTTTGTGGCTGATGTATCAATGGATTCACGCCAAGCAGCTCCACGCAATTCTTGGTGAGCTTTGCGTCTTGGCGTGAAATTTCATTGTTATTTACTTCGTCGAGACATGGTACCTGTTCTGAGGATAGCGGGAGGAGACAATGATGAAACAACGACGAGGAACACGGTGGATGGTCGCCCTATTGCTCCTATTGACTAGCCTGCTTGGTGTGGCAATTCCGGCAAAAGCTGCCTTGACCGGCACGCCGCAGACGGCCGCTGCACAGGCGTCGTCCACGCAGCGCCAAATTGGGCAGGCCGAAAGGGGCCAGACGACGGCCAATCTCAATCTGCGTACGGGACCGGGAACCAACTTTGAACGGCTGGTCGTTATCCCACGTACAACAACGGTCGCCTTGCTTGGACGCAACGGGGCTGGGGATTGGCTGTATGTTGGATTGGCATCAACAGCAGGGCCCAACCCTACATCCGTCCGCGGCTGGGTCTACGCATATTACATCCAGACTCCGACCGATATTTTGCAACTGCCCATTGTCGATGGGGCAGTCATTGTACCGCAGCCGACTGCCCCCATACCGACACCGATCATTGTTACAACGCCTGACTTGGCGACAACGCCGACAGCAACAGCGCCGACCCCTGCCCCCACACCATCGCCGACACCCCTTGGGATGACAATCACGGTCAATCCGACTCGGGTCCAGGCCAATACCGCGGTTCATGTTCTCATTACGGATGCCCCAGTAGAAGTAACTGTGGCGGCATCGATCCGGCAACCCAATGGTAGCAAACAGCTACCGATCACGCCAACAGTGACCGATGGCAAAGGGCTTGCCGCACTTGATTTTACCGTCCCTGGCGAATGGCCAGATCACACACCGATCACCGACTCGCAACTGCGCTTGACGATCAGCATCCCCAGCAGTGGCATCACGCGGGTTATACCATTGCACTACCAAGTGCAGTGACGGGTGAAGAAGGAGATCACATCATGCACCAAGTTCATCGCCGCCACATCCAAGTCGCCCCCAAACATCGTCACCGTTTCATTCGTTGTGGCAAAGTCTTGCTCCCCATCATCGCTTTTGTAATTGCGCTGGTCGGCAATGGTCGCCCGCTCTATGCTGGGGAAGCAAAACCGGTTCCTCTGCACGCAACCGGGGCAGAAAGTGTGGACCTCCAGCAGTCGCAACAACACGCGGCAACGATTCTCCGTCAAGAGCAGGTGGGGACCATGCGCAACACCGTAATCGAAATTCCGGTCGTTGAAGATACCTATGTCACCTCCAACAAGCCGGATACCAACTGGTCGGCAGATCCGACGCTCTATCTGGGCTATGACCTCCTGCAGAATAATGACGGTGCCGAACGAATTTTGCTCAACTTTGACATCAGCAGCCAGGTGCCCGCACGCGCCATCATCAACAACGCCTATATCGAACTCTACGAAATCGATGCCACGCCCAACGGCGATAATCCCATGCCAAATACGACACGTCATCTCAATTCGAGTTGGTCAGCGCCGAATGTGACATGGAACAGCCATGAGCCCAACTGGGGTGGGGTCGATGAACAGGGCGCCGTTCCAGCAACCAATGGCTGGCAACAGATCCCGGTGACTGCGCTTGTGCAGGAATGGTTCAACGGCACACAGCCCAACAATGGCGTGATCCTGATAGGCGATGAAACCGTACAGGAACGCCAACGCGTCTTCTATGCGTTGAATGCGGCGAATGACTTCTACCCACGCATTGTCGTCGATTACAGTGTCTCGATCGACGCCACACCGCCGGACGCCACCGTCAATCCATTGCCGACCTTTGTCAATGATCAGTTCGACGTCACCTGGAGCGGTCAAGACAACAGCGGTGGCAGCGGTATTGCCTACTACGATGTACAGTATCTGATTCCCGGTGACGACTGGCAGGATTGGTTGATGCACGTCACCGCAACCTCTGGTACCTTTTATGGCGCACAAAATGGCGTCACCTATCAATTCCGGGTGCGGGCTGTCGACAATGCCGGCAACGTCCAGCCTTTTGGCGGCGCACAAGCACAGACGATTGTCGACGCCGTTGCCCCAACGGCCAGTGTTAACGCCTTGCCCACCTATACCTTCTCCTCGGCCTTTGTGGTTTCGTGGGGTGGGACAGACAATGGCGGAAGTGGCATTGCCTATTACGACGTGCAATATCGCACGAATGATGGCACGTGGCAAAACTGGCAAATGCAGACAACGGCTACCAGTGCCCAGTTCACCGGTGGCCATGATGGTGTCACCTATCGCTTCCGCGCCCGTGGCGTTGATCAGGTGGGGAACGTGCAGCCACTGGGCGTGCACCAGGCGGAGACCACGATTGAACTAAATGGGCCATCCTCGCGCATCTTTCCCTTCGCCAACGATCTCATTCATAGCGATACCTTTACGGTCAGTTGGCTCGGGCAGGCAGAGCCGGGCAAGCGTGTTCTTTACTACGATATCTACTATCGCTTTGATAACGGTTCCTGGCAGCTTTGGTTGGCACAAACGCCCAACACAAGTGCGCCCTTCACCGCACAACAGGGAGACGGCGTCTATCAATTTGAAGTGCAGGCCGTTGACAACGAGGGTGCTACCGAACCACTCACTGGGCAACCCGAAGCGACGGTCGTGGTTGATGCCGTCGCACCGTTTATAGTACCAGTGGCTTGGTTACCCATGATTGCTCAGTAGGGCATGCGGTGCGGCGCAACCAAGTTCCAGCGGGGCTGCAAACGTCCTTCGCCGCACTGCGTGTCCGCCTGACATAACACGAGGGTGACCGTCACTGCCGGCCGCGACGAGATACTCACCAAAATATTCGTCGAACGCCGATTCTTAATAACCCATTGATTGCAATCTGCCCGTTTCCCACGGGCCTTATCCATAAGGAGTCATCCCTTTATGAACGCTATGCCACCGCAGAAACCGCAACCGTCGCCCGACTCGCCACCGGAGTCTCCGTCGCCGAACAAAAACCTCGTGCAGTTTATTCAATGGGCAA
>Ga0116151_10002288_pt1 | contig 17709 bp, 15 predicted proteins | sample AD_UKC117_MetaG_FD_89893 | JGI IMG/M metagenome (GOLD analysis project Ga0116151, IMG submission 89893) | Active sludge microbial communities of municipal wastewater-treating anaerobic digesters from Hong Kong - AD_UKC117_MetaG | ecosystem: Engineered > Bioreactor > Anaerobic > Digestate...
CGCGTCCTGCGTGTCGGTGGCCGCGCCGAAGGCGATCTCGGCAATATAGGCTTTCCGGTCGCTTTGCAAATCGTCAAACAGGCGCGCCGCCTTGCCGATCATCAGCGGCAGCACGCCCGCGGCCTCAGGATCAAGCGTGCCCGCGTGGCCGATTTTTGTGCCCTGAAACCGCCTGCGCGCGATGGCAACCACACGCGCCGAGCTCATGCCCGGCGGCTTCAATACATTTAAAAACCCGCAGTACGATTGCTGCTCATTTTCCAAGAGCGTCCGCCTCCGCACAGGCCTTTACGAGCTCCGCCTGCAAAAGATCGGCCGCCTCCAATAGCGGCAAACTCAGCGTGCATCCGGCCGCGAGCATATGTCCCCCGCCGCCGAATTTGAGGGCGACTTCATCGACCCGGTAGGGGGTCAGCGCCCGAAGCGAGCACTTGACGACACCCTTTTGCACCTCGCGTACCATATAGGCCAGCCTGACGCCCCTGGCGTTGAGGGCATAATTCACAATGCCCTCGCAGTACTCGCCCGCAGGGTCAATCTCCACCATCGTTGTGTGATCGATATACATGCCGGCCACCTTGCCGTCCGCGGAGTACCGCAGGGTAGGCAGCGCACGGCCCAGCAGCGCCAGCTGTTCCCGGTCCATGCGCAGAAACAGGAGCCTAGCATATTTCTCGATATCCAGGCCCGCTTCCATCAGCTCCGCCATAATGCGGAACGCGTCCGCATCGGTGTACTTGAACTTGAAATTCCCCGTATCGGTGGAAAGGCCGACGTACAGGTTGGTGGCTTCGTCCTGCGTAAGCTTCATCCCGGCCGCCTTGAACAGTGAAAACACGATGGAAGCGGTGGACGGCGCTTTTCCGTCGACAATGTTGACCTGCGCAAAGCGCGGGTTGGTTTCGTGGTGATCAATCTGGGCGGTGAGCGACGCGCTTAAGAAGATCGGCTCCGCCTCCCCCATGCGGTCGCTGACGCTGACGTCTACGGAGATGGCCAGCATGTCCTTGCACTGGGGCGTGCATTCCAGTGTGCCGATGGATTCAAACCCAGGCATGAAGTTCATGCGTTCGGGGGGCGGCGCCTGCAGCACCACCTGCGTGGGTTTGCCAAGCCTGCGGATCAGGCTTTGCAGCGCCAGGGCGCTGCCCAGCGTGTCCCCATCGGGGTCGACATGCGGAAAGATGCAGACTTTCTGCGCCTTGCCGATGGCTTCGAACAGCTTATTGATCTGCTCTCGGTTATCCGTTTTCATTGGGCGTCTCCTCAGTTTGTACCTTCTTGAGTACGTCCGCGATATGGATTCCGTAGGCGATATTGTTGTCCTCTTCAAACAGAATCTCCGGCGCGTAGCGGATAATCATCCGCTTGCCCAGGCTCTTGCGCACGAAGCCCGCCGCCTTTTTCAGCCCGTCCATCATGGCCGCGCGGTCGTCGTCGGATAATACGCTTACGTAGATTTTTGCGTAGCGAAGATCGCGGGTCACTTCCGCGCGGGTAACGGAAAACGTGCCCTTGATGCGGGGATCGTGGAGCTCCTCGCGGATGATGGCGTCCACGTGCCGCTTGACTTCCTCGTTCACGCGGTCAATGCGTTGATTGTTCACGGTGCCTCCTGATGCTATGTCCGTGCGCGTTGTATGCAAAGGGCTGCGGAGCCTTGCGCCGCAGCCCCTTTGAATACGCGCGGGGGTTCATTTCGATGAATGAGTCCTGAAGTCCGGTGTGATGGTCAGCGTTCGATTTCTTCCATGATGAAGCACTCGATAACGTCGCCTTCCTTGATGTCGTTGTAGCCTTCCAGGCTCGCGCCGCACTCAAAGCCCTGCGCCACTTCCTTGGCGTCGTCCTTGAAGCGTTTGAGGGAAGACAGCTTGCCTTCAAAGACCACGACGTTGTCGCGCGTCAGGCGTACCTGCGCGTTGCGCTGGAGCTTGCCCTCGGTCACGTAGCAGCCGGCAACCGTGCCCGCGCCAGTGATGTGGAACACATTGCGGATTTCCGCCGTACCCAGGAAGGTCTCCTTGAACTCAGGCGCCAGCAGGCCCTTCATGGCCTTTTCGATGTCTTCGATGGCCTTGTAGATGATGCGGTAGAGGCGGATGTCCACGCCTTCCTTTTCGGCGGCGACACGCGCGGTGGCATCCGGCCGGATATTGAAGCCGATGATAATCGCATTAAAGGTTGAGGCGAGGTTCACATCGTGCATGGAGATTGCGCCCACGCCAGAGTGCAGCACGCGGACGTTGACCTGGTCGTTGGAAAGCTTTTCAAGCGCCTGCTTGACGGCTTCCACCGAGCCCTGCACATCGGCCTTGATGATAATATTGAGGTTGACGATCTTGCCCTGATCGATCTGGGTAAAGAGGTTGTCCAGCGTAACCTTTGTAGCGCTCTGCGAGCGCGCAGCCTTGAGCTTGTCCATGCGCTCCTGCACAACCTGACGGCCCAGGTGATCATCGGTGATGGCGATCATATCGTCGCCCGCGGTGGGAACCTCGGAGAAGCCCATGACTTCCACAGGCATGGAGGGACCGGCTTCATCCACGCGCTCGCCCTTATCGTTGATCATGGCGCGCACGCGGCCGGTGGATGTACCCACGACGACGTTATCGCCCACATGCAGGGTGCCGTTACGCAGCAGGACTGTTGCCACAGGCCCGCGTGATTTATCGAGCTTTGCCTCGATGATAACGCCCTTGGCCAGTCGGTCGGGGTTGGCGCGCAGCTGCAGGATTTCAGCCTGGAGGAGTATCATTTCAAGCAGCGTATCCACACCCTCGCCGGTGATGGCGCTGACGGGAACCATGATGGTATCGCCGCCCCACTCTTCCGCCACCATCTGGTGGTTTGTCAAATCCTGCTTGATGCGCTCGGGATTGGCGTTTTCCTTGTCCATCTTGTTGATGGCGACAATGATCGGCACGCCCGACGCTTTGGCATGGTTGATGGATTCAACGGTCTGGGGCATGACGCCGTCATCCGCCGCGACGACCAGCACCGCAATATCGGTGGACTGGGTGCCGCGGGCACGCATGGCAGTGAAGGCCTCGTGACCCGGCGTATCCAGGAAGGTGATCTGCTGTCCGTCTACATCCACGGTATACGCGCCGATGTGCTGGGTGATGCCGCCCGCTTCGCCCTGGGTAACCTTGGTGTTGCGGATATAATCCAGAAGCGAGGTTTTGCCGTGGTCGACGTGGCCCATGATGGTGATGACCGGCGGACGCGGCATCAAATCCTCCTCCGCATCCTCGATATCAGTGTCGGTGAGCTCGTCCTCGGCGGTACGGTCGAGCTTCTTTTCAAGCTCTACACCGAATTCCGAGCAGACCAGGCTTGCGGTATCGAAGTCGAGTTCGGAGTTGATGTTGGCCATCATGCCAAGCAGCAGGAGCTTCTTCAAAATATCGCCTGCGGGCTTGCCGATGCGCTCGGTCAGCTCTTTCACGGTGATTGTTTCTGTAGTCATAATCGCCTTTTCAATCTTGATAGGCGCCATCATCATCTGCGCGCTGGGTTTGCGGGAACGCGCGCGGCGGCCGCCGCGTACCACATCATCAAACAGCATGCCCTGGGTGCTTTGGCGATCCATGTGCTTGCGGTTTCGATTCGTGCGCTCGGCTTCCCTGCGCTTGTTGACATAGCTTTTCTTGTTGGGATCATAGTTGCTGACGCGCTCTTTCCCGGCAACGGGCGCGATCTCCGGCGCTGCGGCACCTGCACGCGGTGCAGGGCGGCCTGCTCCCTGGGGAGCGGCGGGCCTGCCAAAGGGACGCTGACCCTGCGGGTTTGCGGGTCTGCCAAAGGGACCTTGCCCCTGCGGGTTTGCGGGTCTGCCATACGGACCCTGCAGGTTCGCCGGACGGCCATAGGGGCCTTGTCCCTGCGGATTCGCGGGTCTGCCGTACGGGCCCTGCGGGTTCGCCGGGCGGCCATAGGGGCCCTGGCCCTGCGGATTCGCGGGTCTGCCGTAGGGGCCCTGCGGGTTCGCCGGGCGGCCATAGGGGCCCTGGCCCTGCGGATTCGCGGGTCTGCCGTAGGGGCCCTGCGGGTTTGCCGGGCGGCCATAGGGGCGTTGCGGCGCGGGGGGTGCCGCAGGCCTTGCAGCGGGCTGTGCAGGCGCAGCTTCCCGGGCGGCAGGCTTGGCCGTCGCAGCCGGTTTTTCGGCGGCTTGTTCCGGTTCCTTCTGCACAGCCTCTGCCTTTGCAGGTTCAGGCGCTGCCTCGGCCGCAGGTACCGGTTCCGGCGCCTTCTCAGGCTTGCTTTCCACAACGGGAGCAGGCTCGGCTTTCGCTTTTGCTGCCGGAGCGGGCACGGGAGCGGCAACAGGCGCTTCCACTACCTCTTCTTCGGCATCCGGCATGGTATACGCCTTGGTATGGGTCTGCGCCAGGCGTTCCTGCTCGGCCAGCATTTCTTCTTCCCGGCGGATCTCCTCTTCGCGGAGATACTGGTTTTCCAGCTTCCGCAGCATATGCATCAGTACGTCCGCACCCTTGCGCACGTCCGCAACGGATTCCATCACGGATTCCGAGCTCTGGAGAAGGTCCTTGGTTGCGTCTTTCAGATTGGTTTTGGACATGTTTACGCTTGCACCCCCGCAATATCTGCACGATCGTTAGGATAGTTGAGCTGTTGGTTTTGGATGACGGCATCGTTTGGGAGGAGCTCTTTGAGCTTCCCGGCCATGGTTCCCCGCCGGACTGCGGCTGCCATCGCGCCGCTTCTGCCCAGTGCTCCGGCGATCAGGCCTTCCGGCACGCCGTAGAGGGGTACCCCGTGGCTGTGGCAGGCGTTACGGAAACGCTTTGTGGATGTCTGCGTGCTGCTTTCATCCAGCAGTACCAGCGCGGCGCTTTCCTTGCGAATGGCGTCCACGCAGGCGTCCTGCCCGAGGATCACCTGGCCCGCGCGGTGGCAAAGTCCCAGAAATCCTCTGATCTTTCCCCAGTCCCGCTCCGTCAAGGTGTGTCCTCCCTATGTAAAAGCCGCTCCATCGTTTCCGTCAGCGCCTGTACGGCGTCCTCACCCAGGCGTGTTTCCAGCGCGCGGTCGAGCTGCTTTTGCTTGAGCGCGCGCTTGAGGCACGCGGCATCAAAGCAGACGTAAGCGCCGCGTCCGGCTTTTTTGCCGGTCGTGTCCAGCGTGACCTCGCCCTCAGGCGAGCGCACCGCACGAAGAAGCTCCTTTTTGGGCTTCATCTCGCGGCAGCCAACGCACATGCGCATGGGGATTTTCCGGGGTTTTGGCGGCATAAGTTTCCTCTCTGGTTCCAGTATTTCTTACAGGGTATCGTCCTCGTCTTCCGATTCCAGGTCGATATCCTTAAGCTCCGGCAAGCCCGCTTCGGGATCATAGGGCGCGGCGGTCTCGTCGATAAATTCCTGATAGCCCATGGGTTCGCCGTAATCGTCCGCGGGCATCTCAAACATTTCCACGGCCTGGGACTGGCTTTTGATATCGATGCGCCAGCCGGTGAGCTTGGCGGCCAGGCGGGCGTTCTGCCCTTCCTTGCCGATGGCCAGGCTCAGCTGGTTGTCCGGCACCACGACGCGGCAGGCCTTTTCCTCCTCGGCCACGAATACGCTCAGGACGTGCGCGGGGTTCAATGCGTTGGCGATGAACTCGGCCGGGTCGGGCGACCACTTGATGATGTCAATCTTCTCGTTTTTCAGCTCCGCGACCACCTTGTCCACGCGGTTGCCGCGCGGGCCGACGCACGCGCCGACGGGATCAATCACGGCATCGGTGGAGTATACGGCCATCTTGGTGCGGCTTCCGGCCTCACGCGCGATGGACTTCACCTGCACCACGCCCGCGGCGATCTCCGGCACTTCCATTTCAAACAGGCGCTTGACAAGGCCCGGATGTACGCGGCTGACGCGCACCTGCGGCCCACGGATCATTTCGCGGCCGGAGCGGTTGACCTCCAGCACATACACCTTGATGTGATCGTCGGAGTGGTACTCCTCGCCGGGAATCCACTCGCTGCGCTCCAAAATGCCCTCGGTACGCCCCAGCTCCACATACACGGCGTTGGTTTCCACGCGCTGCACGATCGCGGTCAGGATTTCGTTTTCCTTTTCAGAATACTCGTCGTAAATCTTGCCCTGTTCGGCCTCGCGGATACGCTGAATAATCACCTGCTTGGCGGTCTGGGCGGCGGTGCGCAGGAAGCCCGTGGGGGTTACGTCAATCTCGGCGATGTCGCCGACCTGATAATCCGGACGGATCTTGAGCGCTTCCTCCAGCGTAATCTGCACGGTGGCATCCTCCACCTCGTCGGTGATCAGCTTGCGCGCAAAAACCTGCGCCACACCCGTACGGCGGTCAAGCGTTACCGAAAGGTTGGCGGGCGGGGCTTCAAACCGGGCCACGTTGCGCTTGTAAGCGGCCTTCAGGGCCTCTTCGATCGCGTTGAACAAAAGGTCTTCGCTGATATCCTTTTCAGAAGCGAGCATATGAACCGCGTTAATAATTTCCCTGTCCCGGTTTTCGATTTGCGTCTTCTTAGCCGCCATACTTCAAAACTCCTATTCCTCTTCGTCTATCATCATGATTACCGGTTTAATCAGAGCCACTGCCTTGCGCTGGAAGGACTTTGCTTGTCCGTCCGGCAAGGTGATGGACACGGTATCGTCGTCCATGTCCAATAGCGCGCCTGTGAACTGTTTTACGCCGTCCAGCTTGGCAAACAGCCGGATTTCCACCGTGTCGCCCTTGTGCTTTTCAAAATCGCGCTGGGTTTTCACAGGGCGGTCGGCGCCGGGGCTTGAGACCTCCAGATAATCGTACTCGATCTGCGAAAGCAATGGCTGCACAGCTTTGTGATACCGCTCGCAGTCATCCAGCGTGATTCCCTGTGCACTGTCGATATATACACACAGCGCCAGACCATCCGCTTCCTTTTGCAGGGTGACATCCACAAGCTCAAACCCCTGCGCATCCGCAACCTTCTGGGCAATCTCCCGCGCCGTGTTCACCGGCTGCACGCCCGGACTATTCTTCACCGTTTACCCCTCGACAGGCAATCAAAAAGAGCGGCTAATATCGCCTCTCTTCATCCGCTGTTTCGGAAAAACAGAAAAGCGTTTTTGTTCGCGTTTCAACATATTTTTCCGCCATACGGCAAAGGAGACAATACCCACTCTTTCGATAAACCCTTCTTTCTAAAGATGCTTGATCTCAATCATCATCATAAAGCTTGCATCAAAGCAGGTAGAGTATAGCACACCATCCGGCGAAACACAAGCAATTTCGGCATTTTGCGGTTTTCGGCAATCGCGCCGCGCATCTCCGTGCTTCGGTTTTCAGGCGGACGGGGGTTTGATTTTGATCATCGCCATGCAGCCGATCTGCTTGCTATGCTGAAATCCGCTGTGCTCATAGAACGCGCGGCTCACAGGCGTATCGTCGGTCAGCAGTACTTTTTGGTAAACATCCGGGTACAGGGCATCCAGCTTAAGCAGCAGACGGGTACCGATCCCGCGCCGCTTCTGATCCTGCCGGACAATGAGATCCTGAATATACAGTATGGATGCGCCGTCGCCCACAGCGCGAATCACGCCAAGCACATCGGTTTGTTGAACCGCGACCAGAACGGTACGCGAGTTACGCAGCGCCGCATCCAGCATGGCGGGATAGTTTGTATAGTTGAGCCATCCCGCGTCGTGATACAGCTGGCTGATCTTGGGATAATCCAAGGGGGTTGCTTCCCGGATCGCAACGCTTTCACGTTCGCTCATTGGTCAATAAACGTCCTTGCGAAGGATCATCCGCACCACGTCGTTTTCGCGCATGTGCACAATGAGCTTCGCCTTGCCATCGTGGCCGACATGCAGGGTGCTTGTGCTTTCGGGCTTGCCGTCGGTCTGCTCGCGCAGGGCTTCGATCTGCTCGCGGGTTGGCGTCTCCCGGCCCATCAGCTCGCGCAAACCCTGGCGCAGGTAGAGGGTATATACATCGTTTGCCATGTGGCCCACACGGCAGGTTTCCACGGTATAATCTCCGCTTTGCAGCCCTTCCAGCTCGACCTCCGCGTCGTCCAGCGCCTTGGCGGGCAGGTCGCGGATGAAGTATTCCTGATTATCGGCATCCTGATCGGGATGGGCATAATGCCACAGCAGGACATGCACCGCGTCCTCATCCATGGCCGCGTAGCTGTCCGCGTCTCCGGTTTCCAGTTCGTTGTCCGGAAGCTCACACAAAAAGCGGTAGGCGTGGAAGGACGGCTTCTTCAGCCCCTGGATGTTCATCATCCCAAATCCGCCGTGGAAGGGATCGGTACCGGGGCCGGGCTCCTCAAAGATATCGGTAAAGGTCCAGTAGCTCATGCTCTGGGCAATGCCCTGGCAGCGCTTGAGCGTGTACAGGATAAACGGCGCGGTCACGTAGCTGTCATGCACGTTGTCGCGGGGGGAATAGCTGTTGGACCACTCGGTGAAGATCACCGGCAGTCCGGGCATGGCGGAGTTCTCCACATCGTTTCGCGCGCGGAGAGCTTCCTCCACAATGCAGTCCTGGTTTTTTTCCAGGCGGTGGCGGCTGTTGCCGAACTCATCCAGATGACCGTCCACCCCGTAGGCGTGTGTAGAGATGAAATCCAGCGGAATGCTGCCCTTGGCGCAGTGATCGATCAGCTCGGCAACCCAGGTGCCCGTATCCAGCCCCGCCGTGCCGGGACCGCCCACGCGATACGCTGGATCGACCGCCTTGACGGCGTCCACGCTCGCGTCATACAGGTCGAAGTACTCCTGCATCGTTCCGGTGAAAAATCCCTTCAGGTTCGGCTCATTCCAGACCTCGAAGTACCACTGCCGCACTTCCTGTGCGCCGTAGCGGTTTGTGACATGGCGGGTGAAGGCCGATACCAGATCATGCCACTGTCGCATGTCCTTGGGCGGTGTCACGTTGCCGCGCCACCAGAAAATCGTCTGCTCGCCGCTTTTGAGGCAATCGGGCATGAAGCCCAGCTCCACCAGGGGGCGAATTTTACGCTCCAGCATGTCGTCGATGACCAGGTCCACATACTGCCAGTTGTAGAGCGCCTTTCCCTCCCGGTCGAGCCGGCACACAGCCATATCGTCGGAGAACAGGCCGTGAAAGCGCAGGTACTGAAATCCGCAGGCATCTTGTACACTGGTGAGCTGGTTGATGGCCTCGGCGCGGAGCATTTCCCCCGCCCGTCCCGCGCCTACGCAATGGGCAAAAAAACGATCCAGTGGTTTGGGTTGGGTACGCAAATCAATGTGCAGGGTTCTCATTTCAGACGCCTCCTCGTTTTCGGTTGCCCGGTGTTTGCCGGATGCTGTATAATGTAGACTATAACGCAAGTTCAACAGGCGGTGAGTTTTTGTATCGCGCAGTCATAGTAGACGACGAACCTTTCATGCTGGAAGGCATGCGCATGATGATCGATTGGCAGCGCTGCGGGTTTACGCTCAGCGGCGAGGCCGGCAATGCGCAGGATGCGCTGCACCTTGTGGATACCCTCCAGCCGCATCTGCTGATCACCGACGTTCGCATGCCCGGAATGCTTGGTACCGATCTGGTCTCCATCGTCAGCCGCTACCACCCCAATATCCTGATTCTGTTCTTCAGCGGATACCGGGACTTCACCTACGCACAGGCCGCCATCCGCTCGCACGCGTTTGGGTATCTGCTCAAGCCTATCGATGTGGAAGAGGTCGAAACCACGCTGCTGCAGGTCAAGGAGGAACTTGACGCGCGCCAGGCTTCCACCCGGCAGGACAGCGGGCAGGCTTCCATCCTCGCCGATCCGATCATCAACCGCCTTGCCTGCGGCGACGACAGCCATGAAAGCCTGCTGCGCGCCGGGGTGCTATTGCATTTGCAGTCCGACGACCCCTGCTGGTGCGCGGTCATCAGCCGCCGCCAGGGCATACGGTCCGAGAGCACGAAGCTCGTGCTGTCGTCGGTCAACGGTGCGGCGTTTGAGCTTTCTCCGGGAGAATACGGGCTGTGCTTTAAGCAGATCGAGCGCGACCTTCCACAGCTGGAACGGCTCGACGCGCTGCTGTGGGAACGGGGCAGGCATACGATCAGCGCCGGGAACGTGTACAGCGGCCCGCACGGCTTTCAAAAAAGCCTGCTGGAAGCGCTGGATGCACAGGGCGCGCTGTACGAATCCTACGGCTCCCTTCGCCTGTACAAGCCCTTTAACGCCCAAACCACCGCCTGGCTGGATCACGCCTGCCTTTCGCGGATCCGCAACGCGCTTTCAGGCGGAAAGGCCGATGCCCTGGACGCCGCCATCGCAGCCCTGGAAGAGGCAGCCTCCGCCCAAAACCCAAGCCTGTTTGCCCTGCGCTGCATGGCCGCGACGCTCGACGCCATGCTTCCCGCCAATGTCAGCAAGCTGTGCGCCTCCCCCGGCCACCCGCTGTGGCAGCAGGATGCCGTAGAGCCCGGCGTGTGGCTGAACGCATTTATCGCGCAGCTGCACGAGCTGCAACAGGGCTTGCTGCCGGAAGACGGTACAACGTACCCCGACGGGGTACAGGCCACGGTTGACACCATCCACACGCGCTTCGCCGAACCCCTGAGCCTGCAAAAGATTGCCCTGGACCTGCATATGAATCCGGCGTATCTCGGGCAGCTGTTTAAAAAGCACACGGGGTCGACCTTCCACCGTCAGCTCCTCATGGCGCGGATTGAGCATGCCTGTCTATTGCTCAGGCAAACTATGAGCCCTGTCTCCGAAATCGCCATGAGCGTGGGATTTCGAGATGTGGACTACTTCTCCCAGCGGTTTCGCAACCGCATGGGCATGAACCCCGTCGCCTACCGCTACGCAGTAGCCCCCAAGGAGGAACCGCATGCGACGCATCAATAATCTGCCAATCCGCAGCAAGTTCATCTTCCTGTACATCCTGGGTGTGCTGCTTCCCATTTGCCTCCTGCTGACCTACGTACTGACAAACGTAACGTCCGAAATCCGGCTGCGTGAATCGCGCAACGCAGAGCAGTCTCTAAACCGGGTATACTCGGCCCTGGAATCGCAGTTCGCGGGCGTGGTGTCGCTGTCCAATGCGATTTCAAGCGACAGTCAGGTAGAGAGTCTGCTGGAACGCAAGTATGAAAGTCCGGTGAATTATTATAGCACATATTATCAGGATTTACGCCCCATTCTCAACCGCTACGCCCTGGCATATGACCAGCAGGTGACCACACTTTCCATCTACTCGGACAACTTTACGATGTTCAACGGCGGATACTGCCTTTACATCACACCGCAGGTGCAAAAGGAGGAATGGTACCCAAAGACCATTCCCTCCGACGTGCAGCTCAAGGTATACCTTCGCAAGCAGGTTGGACAGACCAACATCCTGCAGCTGTGCGTAATCCGTTCGCTGCACGCCGGTTCGCCCTTTACCCAGATCCTGCGCATTGACTTGAACATGGAGCCGATCACTACACTAATCAAGGAGGAAAGCTCCTATCTGTCCATCTATCTGGTTGCGCCCGACGGGACCTCGGTGATTTATCCCGGCAGTTTACAGGACAGCTTCATTACAGACCGCAGCATCCGTCCGCCGGATACAACCGACCTGCGTATTTCCTTCAGTGAGTTCGCCGGCATGCAGGGCTGGACATTGCTTGCAAACATCAACGATGAAAACATGCAGCGCAGGATACGCGACGCCATCGTAATCGGGCTGCTGCTGGGCATTATCAGCTCCGTGTTTGCGGCGGTCATCGCCATCGTATTCTCACGCTCCATCGCACTGCGCAGCCAGCGGCTGTTGCGGCATATGGACGCCATGACCGCCGAGCACTTCTCCCCCATTACGCGTGACCCCGGCCGGGACGAAATCGGCGAGCTGACCACCCACTTCAACGACATGGGCGAGCGCCTGCACCAGCTGATCGACGAGCTGTACGTGCTGCAGCTGCAAAAGAAGAACATGGAGCTGGAAAACGTACGCGCGGAGCTGAAATACCTGCAGGCGCAGATCGATCCCCACTTCCTGTTCAACACCCTCAACGGCCTTCTGGTGCTCAGTGTCCGAAACGGGCACACGGAGGAGGCTTCCGTTCTCAGGGCGCTTTCCAAAATACTGCGCCGCATGGTGGATACCGCACACGACGTGGTTCCGCTCTCCGAAGAGCTGGAGTTCGTGCGTATGGTGCTGACCATCGAACAGTTCCGCTTCCACGGCAAGCTCAAATACCAGTTTGATATTTCCTCCGAGGCGCAAAAGCGCACCGTACCGGTCATGAGTGTGCAGGGGCTTGTGGAAAACGCCTGCAAGCACGGTGTACAGAACCTGAGCGACCAGGGCTTCATCGGCGTTTCAGCCTTTGTGGAAGCCGACGACGCGCTGGTTGTGGAAGTGACCGATAACGGCGTCGGCCTCAAGCCCGCAAGGCTTAAGGAGCTGCTCCGCCAGATTCAAAGCCCGGAGGACATGAAGGACAGCGTCGGCCTGCAAAACATTTACCGGCGGCTGAAGCTGTATTACGGGGAAGCCGTAACGCTGGAGCTGGTCGGCGCGCCGCAGCGGGGAACCATCGCCCGGATGCGCATCCCCAGACAGGAAGGAGCCTGAAACAATGCTACGTGTAATGCTGGTTGACGACGAGCCCCTGGCCCTGGAGGGCTTAAAACTGCTGATCGACTGGTCGGCCGAAGGCTTCACAGTTTGCGCGGAATGTAAAAGCGCCGCCCACGCGCTTGCCCTGCTGCCCTCCGCCAACCCGGATCTGATCGTCACCGATATCCGGATGCCGGAAATGGGCGGATTGGAGCTCGTCACCGCCGCCCAGCAGGCTGGGTTTACCGGGCAATTTGTGATCGTCAGCGGCTACTCCGATTTTTGCTATGCCAGAAAAGCGCTGCAGCTGGGTGTGGCGGGGTATTTGCTCAAACCGATTGAAACAGCGGACGCGTCCAGCGTGCTCGCGCATGTGCGCAAGAAGCTGATCGACCGGGAAACCGCAGCGAACCAACGTTCCAAAGCGCTGCACAGGGCCATCGGAACGCTGCTGTCGGAAGGCACCGTGCAGCAAGGCGAGCTTCCGGATGCCGCCGGATGGATGCTTGTCACCTGGGGCACGCCGCTGGCCTACCAGGATTTGCAGGCGGTAAACGCTCTGTTTACGGATGACGAGGCCACCGTGCATATCATAGCGGATAAGGAGTTTATGGTGCTGCGCCTGCAAGCGGGCATCGATACGCCGGTGCTGAGCAATGTACGCGCGCTGCTCAAGCAGCTCGGCCGCGACACCCATGTTGGCGGGCCGGTACAAAGCCCGGGCGAGCTCTTCACACTGCGAAAGCAGCTGTCCGAAAAGCTCGACGGAGCATGCCGCCAGGCTCTGCCCGGCCTCATCGATACCCTGGTCCATACCATCGCCCTGCGGCAGACCGACGAATGCGTGCTGCGCTGCCGGGAGCTGGAATCGTTTTGCACTGTCTGCGGCTCCCACGCGGCGACCCACGCGCGGCGGCAGCTGCTGTCTGCCTGCTGCGGGCTGCTGGGTGACAGGGAGGATGCCCAGAGCACCTTTCTGCGCTCCCAGGACGCGGGTTTTGAGGAGCTTTGTCTGCTGGCGATTGAGCTGCTCGCCCCCGAGCAGGAGTATGTCAGCGACCGGATGATGCAGTATGCCACGGAGCACCTGGACGAGAATATCAACCTGACAGACGTCGCCCAGGCGCTGACCTACAACGCCACCTATCTGGGCCGGAAATTCATTCAGGAGCGCGGCATGGGCTTTCGCGAGTGGTTGACCAAGGCGCGAATGGAAGCAAGTGCCAGGCTTTTAAAAAGCACCGACCGGTCCGTGAGCGATATCTCCCGTGCCGTAGGGTATGATTACTACAAGCGGTTCCTCAAGCATTTCAAACGTCAATACGGCGTATCGCCAGAGCAGTACCGCAGGCAGAAATAAACCGCGCAATACAGCCCGGACGGATGACCGTCCGGGCTGTTGTTTACCCTGTCGTCAGGCAGATCAGCCTTTGACGCTGCCTACGTTTAAGCCTACCACAAAGTAGCGCTGCAGGAAGGGGTAAATCACCACGATTGGCGCGGCGGATATAACCGTAATGGCCGCGCGGATGGTGATAGGCGTGGTGTTGGTCGTACTTGACGCCGCATCCACGCTGGTCAGGATGGCGTTGGCCTGGTTGGTCGTTGTCGCTAGCTTTAATTTCAGCAGATATTGCAGCGTATGCAAATGCACCTTACTGGCGTTGTACAGGTGGGTGTCGAACCAGCTGTTCCAGGCACCGACCGCGACAAACAGGGCGACCGTCGCCAGCACCGGCATACACAGCGGGAAGATCACCTTCCAGAACAGGTAGATATCTCCCGCGCCGTCGATACGCGCGCTTTCGACCAGCGCATCGGGCAGGCTCAGGATATAGGTGCGGGTGATAATCATGTTGAAGCACGATAGCATCGTGGGGACGATGTACACCCAGAAGCTTTTGCCAAGCCCCAGCGTACGCTGGATCAGCAGATAGTTGGGGATGAGGCCCGCGTTGACATACATGGTCAGCACGAACATGGTCGTGATGAGCTTGCGCAGCACGTACTCCCGCCGGCTCAGGGCATAGGCGAGCATGGAAGTGAGCACAACGTTAAGCACGGTCTGGATCGTGGTTCTCGCAATGGTGATAAAGAAGGCGTTATAGATAATTTCATCAGCAAAAATCGTCTCGTAGCTTTTCATGCTGAACTGCCGCGGCCATAGCCCGATCCCGCCGCGCACGGCGTCGGTACCGTCGTTAAAGGAGATGGCAATGGTATTGAGCACCGGGTACATGGTGATGAACACCAGCAGAATCATGGCAATGCCGTTGATGATCGGGAAGACAGAGCGCCGGCGAAGGTGGGATGCGTGTTTATGCAGAATCGAACCGTTCATCTCTCCGCCCCCTTTACAGCAGCGTGTCTTCGTTGAGACGCTTGGCGGTGTAGTTCGCACTCAGCATCAAAACAATAGACACGACGCTCTTAAAGATGCCCGCGGCGATCGCGCGGCTGTACTGGCCCTTGGTAATGCCGTATTTCAGGGCGAAAATATCCACGGTCTGCGACCAGTCCATCACGATGTTCTGGCCCATCAGATACTGGATTTCAAATCCGGCCTCCATCAGATAGCCGATGTTCATCACCAGCAGCACCACAAACGTGGATTTGATCCCCGGCAGCGTGATATGGAACATTTTTTTGAACCGCCCGGCGCCGTCCATATCGGCGGCCTCGTACAGGGCGGGATCAATGGCGGCCATCGCCGCCAGATAGATAATGGAGTTCCAGCCGCATTCCTTCCACAGGTTGATGCCGCCCACCAGCCACCAGAAGTACTTGCCCTCTCCCAGAAAGAAGATGGGATCATGAATAATGCCCAATGATAATAAAAGGCGGTTCACGGCGCCGTCGCTGGCTAAAATCGTCTGGGCGATGCCAACGACGATGACCCAGCTTAGGAAGTGCGGCAGATAGGTGACCGTTTGCACCGAGCGTTTGAACTTGCGGCTGCGAATCTCGTTTAAGAACAGCGCAAGCGCAATGGGGAACACGAAGCCGAACACCAGGTTGATTGCCGCCATGGCAAAGGTGTTGCGGATGGCGCGGATAAACTCCGGCTTGCTGAACAGCCAGACAAAGTTTTCAATCCCCACCCATTCGTTGGAAAAAAGCGGTTTGGCAGGGTTATAATTCATGAATGCCGTAATCCATCCCCAGACCGGGAAATAGTTGAACAGCAGGATATACAAAAGCATGGGTACGCTCATCAGCATGAGCTGGCGCTGCATCCACAGCCGCTTCCGGAATGGAACGACGCGGTATTGGATCTCCTTGTTATTGGAAAGTACCACGGACTGGATATTCTTTTTTCGCACGGTGTGCACCTCACTTAGGCAGATTCCATCACGGGAGCCTCAGCTCGCCGGATAATCGGTAAAGCAATGGCGGGAGGGGTTTCCTCCTCCCGCCATTGGGACGAAGTCTACTTATTGATTCTTTTCAACCAACAAGAGAATCTGTTCCTGCATGAAGTCCACGAAGTCGGATACCGGAACATCGATGACAGCCTGGACGAATTCATCCCACTTGGCGTCGAACTCGTCGGGATCGCTCATGATGACCTGCGGCAGCAGCTTGCGCTGCACATCCTGGAAGGCCGCTTTGGCGTCGTTGGCATCCTGGTCCACGGTGACGTCGATCTGCCAGGCTTCGCCGTAGGGGGCGATGGTGATCGGCGGGTTGAAGAAGTCCAGAGGCTGCTTCATGCCGTAGGCGGTCAGGAATTCTTTGTCATAATCGTTCATCTGGAGGAAGTAGTTTTCGGGCTGGGCAGCCGGATCCCACTTGTTGCCGTCGTCCATTTCGCCCTGTTTCTTGGGCATGGAGTTGGTCAGCACATAAGCGGAGTTGGCGTTCTTCCACACCGCGTTGGCGGCATTCTGAATCTGGTCGTAGGTGCGCAGGAGGCGGCCGTTTTCGACGTAATAGTCTTCGCCTTCAATGCCCCACCAGATGATCTTCTGCCACTCGTCGCTGAGCATGGCTTCCATGAACTGCACGAGGCGCTCGGGATCTTTGCAGTTGACGCTGATGCCGAAGCCGCGGTTGACGTTGATGACGGAGCCGTTGAGGTAGTGCTCGGTAATTTCCTTGCCGGCCTGCTCCTCGTTGTAGATGATCGGCAGACCCTGGTAGGTCGACTCGAACATTTCGGCGGCTTTCAGCGCGTCGGTCGCGGTCTGGAAGTCCCAGTTCTGGTCAAACATACCAACGACCGTGCCGCTGGACAGCTTGGCGATGTACTGGTCATAGTTCATCACGAAGGTATCCTGCGAGATGAGGCCCTTGTGGTACATTTCGTTGAGCTTTTTGTAGTAGTGCTTCGCGTAGTCCTGAATGACGTACACGTCGGTTTTGTAGTTGTTTTCGATGTCCACGATGACGTCGCCGTCATTGGGGCGGCCCATCAGGTGCTGGACGGGGTTGAACAGGCAGAACGCGCGCCAGCTGTCCGTCAGGATGGCAAAGCCTTCGTTGGGGGCGCCGTTGGCAGCGGTCGGGTTGGCGGCCACATAGCGCTCGATCAGGTCGAAGTACTCGTCCATGGTCTTGATCATGGGATAGTTGTCCCACGCCAGAACCTGCTTCTGGATGAAGAACGCGGGGCCGTTGACGTAGTTGAGGCCGTAATCGTTGGAATTATAGTTGCGGCCGTAGTTGGGGACGATGAACAGCTCGCCGTCCTCGTTGAGGAGCCGCTTGAGATAAGGCTCGATATGGGTGTAGAGGTTGGGGGTATCTTCCGCATTGATGTAATCCATCAGGTTGATCAGCGCGCCGGCAGCGATGAGTTTCTCAGCGCTGTTGCCGCCGTCCATCAGGTCGGCGTAATCCTGGCCCGCGATTTTCACGCCCAGGGTCTCGTCCAGATCGCCGGCGAGGAATTCAAACTCGAACTTCAGGCCGAATTCTTCTTCGATCATCTTGAAGATCTTGTTGTCGGACGTAGGCTGATCACGCGGATCCCCACAGAAGACGGTGACAGTCAACGGTTCGTCGGCAGCCGAGGCAAATACCGGAACTGCTGCGAGGCTTGCGAGAAGTACGAGGGACAGTAACAGGGCAACGATTTTACGCATGTATGCTCCTCCTCTTTGTTTCCGCACATAGCGGTTGTATGGTAGTATCATCATACCATGGA
>Ga0116151_10002290_pt1 | contig 17702 bp, 12 predicted proteins | sample AD_UKC117_MetaG_FD_89893 | JGI IMG/M metagenome (GOLD analysis project Ga0116151, IMG submission 89893) | Active sludge microbial communities of municipal wastewater-treating anaerobic digesters from Hong Kong - AD_UKC117_MetaG | ecosystem: Engineered > Bioreactor > Anaerobic > Digestate...
CTTCCAATCGCACCATCATGGAATTGAAATACACGTGGGCTTCAGGTGTAGGTAATGTAACGGCAACTTCCAATCGCACCATCATGGAATTGAAATAAATTACTTATAAAATTACTTTACTTACATTACCACTTCCAATCGCACCATCATGGAATTGAAATTTACTTAATATGAACCTCATCGGTTGCTGAAAATTAGCTTCCAATCGCACCATCATGGAATTGAAATCCTTTCGCATTGAAAGCACAGGTGATGGATCAGGAGCTTCCAATCGCACCATCATGGAATTGAAATAATCAAATATTGATAACAGAGTGGGGGAATATTGGTACTTCCAATCGCACCATCATGGAATTGAAATGTCGATATTAGTTTCATGACCTGTTTCATCGTAACTTCCAATCGCACCATCATGGAATTGAAATTTTCATGCAACATCAGCTGCTACTTTTACTGCTATCTTCCAATCGCACCATCATGGAATTGAAATAAATTGACATAATGGAAGCATACAGCAATAGTTGTGGCTTCCAATCGCACCATCATGGAATTGAAACGTACTACGTAAAGTTTTCCACCAGTCTCTTTAATGCTTCCAATCGCACCATCATGGAATTGAAATGATTCATTCCTTAATGATTCCCGATACGATTCAAGCCTTCCAATCGCACCATCATGGAATTGAAATGAAGACAAAGCATACATTAAAATATTCGGGTCTTTTCTTCCAATCGCACCATCATGGAATTGAAATAAAAATGTAGTAAAAATTGTTCCTCCGTAAGCGCCTCTTCCAATCGCACCATCATGGAATTGATGTGGCGGAAATTTATCGGATACGTCAGCGTCAGCGAGCAGTTATACGAGGGTTAACGGCAGTCGGTGCATCCGGGCAGTAATATGATGATAAAGCCGGCATAGAACATTATGGTCTAACCTCAATAAGACCATGGTGGATGGCGTATTTTATCAGACCGACGATGGATTTGGTTTCGGTTTTTATAAAGATATTGCGCCGGTGTGCTTCTACCGTACGCTCGCTGATAAAGAGCTTTTCGGCAATCTGTTCGTTGTTGTATTCTTTGGCAATCAGATTGAGCACCTCAATCTCACGGGAAGACAGGACAGGCTTGCTGACTTTTTCGGGATAAGGAAGTGTGCCCGGTGTTCCGAGATTATCCATGATGATCTTCTGGGTGTCGTTGCTGAGGTATCTGCCATTGCTGTGAACTGTTCTGATGGCTTCGATCACCTCGTTCATATTGGTACGTTTGAGGATATAACCGGAAGCACCGGCCTTGATCATTCTTGTAATCACCGAAATGTCGTCGTGCATGGTCAGTCCGATGATCTTTACCGAAGGGTAAAGGGCTTTCACCTTTTCAGTTGCTTCGATGCCAGAACCATCGGGCATATTTATATCCATGAGAATTACATCTGTTTCATTGTTTTTCAGAAAATCGAGTGTTTCCTTCATCGAATTGGCGCCTGCAACAAAAGCTATATCCTCTTCATCTTCCAGCAGCGACTTAAGTCCCTCGACCATAAGCTGATGGTCATCCACAATGAGTACTTTAACCGGTTCTTTTGCCATTAGTTTTGTCATTTAAAGGTATCAGAATACTTATGATTGTACCTCTGTTTTTGTTGGAGTCGATAAACAGGGTACCGTTATGTTTTTCGATTCTGGATTTCATATGTGAAAGTCCGTAACTTGGATGACTGGTGATATTCTGTGCATCGAATCCTTTTCCGTTGTCTTCGGCGATCAGGGTTATTTCATGTTCACCCTTCGCAATCTGAATAAACAGTTTGGTTGCGTCAGCGTGTTTAATCGTATTATTTACAATCTCCTGAAGAGTTCTGAAGAGTGTATTTTCGATCAGGGCATCCATTTTTCCGCTAAGGCCGAAAGTATCAAAGCTCATCGAAAGTTTGGTACTTTGGTTCACTTTGTCGGAAATGCTTTTCAGGGCTCCTTCAAGGCCGCGTTCCGAAAGGAGTGACGGGGCCAGGTTATGAGAGATATTGCGCACTTCATCAAAGGCATCGTCAATACTTTTCATGAGTGATTCGAGTAGTTCTTTCCGCTTTTCTTCCTCCAGGTCTTTGCGTTTATGCAGCACACTGGCATGAAGACCGGCCAGTGAAAGAAGGTGACCAAGGCTGTCGTGCAGTTCCTGTCCGATTCGTTTTCGTTCCTGAATTTCAGCCTCAAGCACAGCATCCGATTTTTTTTCGGTAAGCTCGATGATGGCTTTCTGAAAACTGGCCTTTTGTTTGTGCCGGTGATTGCGGTAAGCCAGATAGAAACCGATAAACAGAAAGACAGACAGGAGAATGATAAAAAACAACAGATTGTTTTTCTTGCTCAGGGCAAGCTCTTTCTTGTCAAGTTCGAGCTGTTGCAGTTTGTTGAGCTGGTTCAGATAGTTAAGTTCCACATCATACACCTGATGGATAACGGTTTGATTGACGACTTCCTGCTGAGCCTGCACATGTTCGCGATAATGCAGCAGTGCTTTCCCGAAGTTGCTGATCTCACTGTAAATATCAGAGAGGATTTTATGGGTATCGCTTTTCAGCACAAGGCTATTTTGGTCTTCAGCCATTTTCATCACCTCAAATGCGGTATTCAGGGCATCATCAGGTCTCTCAAGACTGAGCAGCACGCGTGCAATACCCAGTTGTGCCACCGCAAGCTGATAGGATAACCTGGTTTCTCTGGCGATATTTTCGCTTAGCCGGTATGCTTCAAAAGCTTTGTCAGTAAGGCCAAGCGACAGGTATGCATTGCCTTCCAACTGATGTGAAATACACAATCCGTATTTATTGTTGATCCGCCCTGAGATGCCAATGGAGCGCCCGAGGTATCTGAGAGCAGAGTCAGGTTTATTTTCCGAGATATAACACAGGGCGATGTTGTTCAAAACTGATGCGATCAGGATGGTATCCCTGGATTGAATTTGTGGATTTAAAGCTTCGTTGAAAAATGAAAGCGCCTTTTCATAGTTTTTCAGATACAGATAGGTCAATCCAATGTTGTTGAGTGCGGCAACTTTTTGATCCTGGTTTTTCGAAAGATCATAGTTTTTAAGTGCTTCCACCAAATGGATATAGGCATTTTTGTAGCTTCCGATCTCATTGTAAATCACCCCTAAATTGTTGTTGATATTGGCTATTTCGGAGTAAAGCCCAATCTCTTCTGCAATTGCCAATGCCTCGTTGTAATGCTTGATGCCTTCGGAATAATTGGTTTCGAGGACATAGGATGAACCGATATATTTTAACGACAGAATTTTCAATACCTGGTCATCTGAACCCAGCGAATCGAGGATTTGAAAAGCTCCGTCTCTGGCTGTTGAAGGATTGTCGTACAGTTGTTTGTGTATTTCCCTGAAAAGGCTGTCGTTAGTTGCCTGCATCAACTGACCGTCGTCAGCCCCGTCAACATTGCGATTGGTGCACGACTGGTCAGCAATCAGGCAGAGCAGGCAGAAGGAAAGTCTGATTATCAATATGGAAATTACGCGCGATTTGTTGACTGCAGCATCGGTCATAGTCATCCTGTTTAAATTTCAGTCAGTGGCAAATATACTTCTTAATCGTTAACATAAGCTATCTTTTGGCTGAATATGAACAAAATAGGTGCTGGCCTCAAACGGGTTATTAGTGCTGACACTAATTTTTATTAAGGTAAAAATAGCAAACAGCACGAATTGATGGAATGGCATAATATACCGTAATTTGCATTTTCATTTTCTAAATAAAATTATCATGAAGAAACTCATTAAACTTTTTGTTGCTCTGATGGTGTTAAACACTTCTGTCTTCGGTCAGGCTGAAAATGATGAAAATTCACTCACCGGAGAAATCATCTACCATGAACCTTTCGATTATCCTGCAGGTGAGCTGCCTCCCGGTTGGGTGCTCGACACACAATATGTGCCCTGGGCGGTGGGAAATTCCAACATGGCCGGTGGCGAATCACCGGAACTGTTTCTGGGCTACAGTTTTACTTTCGGGACTATCCGGCTCATTTCCTCACCTGTAAATATAGAAGGTTATCAGGAACTGTGCTTCAGGTTCAAGCAATACCTTATTAATTATGAAGCCGATTATGGAGAAATCATCGGTGTGGACCTGACCTACGATGGCGGGCAAACCTGGGAAGTCCTGTGGGAAAAGCTCATTGGACTGACTAATATTCCTCAGGATGAATTTTCGTATTTTTTCATTCCTCCTGATGGTGCAACGGAAATGCAGTTTTGTTTCCGTTTCGATGGCAATAATTATGCAATCAATTTATGGGCAGTAGATGATGTCATCATCGAACATCCTGTCGAAAACGATCTGCTTATTGCCACCGACGCTTTCTTCGATGGGAATACCACTCCAACGGCAGGTGAAGAAAGCATCATACTGGTAGAAGTTACCAATGGCGGAACACTGCTCCAGAGCGATTATACCGTTAAACTGATGCAGGAGGGGGGTATTGAACTGGCTTCAGTACCCGGCGAAACAATTGCTTTTGGCGAAAAATGGTTTTTTAACCTCTTCTGGACTCCGGGAACTGAACTGATTGGCAATCCGGTCGGGATTCATGCTTACGTTGATTTACCCGGGGATGAAAATCCTGGCAACAATGAATCGCGCGATCTGATTATCAACGTACAGCCGGAAAACATCGCCACAACACAAATCAATCCGGGGTCATGGCCTTCGATTTATCTTCCATATAACTTCATCAATCTGCACAGCCTGACACAGACACTTTATTTCCCTGAAGAAATCGGGATGACCAACATGCCTGTTACTGCCATCCAGTACACCTGCCTCTTTGATCAGGAACTTGCTGATGTGCCCGTTCAGATCTATATGGGGGAAACCGAAAAGAATGATTTGTCAGAAGGCTGGATTGATCCTTCCACCCTAACGCTGGTATTCGATGGTTCAATTGATTTTGCAAAAGGTTTCAACAATCTGTATATACCGCTCGACAATGCCTATCCTTATGAAGACGGAAACCTGGTGGTATATTCCGGCAAAAGCTATACCCAGATGGTCATCGGTACACCTTTCATCAGTGCTATCGATACTGGTTCGATGCGTTCGCGCTCGGCAGAAAGGGATGACGCACCTTTCGATCCGATGAATCCGCCTTCTTTTAGTTACACATTGGATTATTATCCCAACATTGCTCTTTTCTATTCCACCAGTGCTACCGTGTTAGATGAGCAACCAAAAGTAACGGTTGCAGCTTCCGTATTCCCTAACCCTGCCAGCCAACTGCTGAATGTCAGAACGAATGACCCCATGCTCGAAATCCGGATGGTAAACCTGTTGGGACAAAAGGTTTACAGCCGGAATGAAAGAACCTGTAACCATCAGATTGATGTCGGTAATCTTCAGCCGGGTATTTATCTTATTGAGATTCTGACTGCAAAGGGACTTCATACACAAAAAGTGAGGGTAGCAAGAGACTAAGACTGACGGAGAAATGGCAGTGTTTTGACCCTTGATCCGCTAAATGGCAGGAAACGTTGGAAATCAGGAATACCCCGATCGTCCCGATTAATCGGGATAAATTCCGGAAACCTGATTTTCAACGTTTTGCTTTTAACCCGGACTTTTGATACAGCCTCTTAGTATCAAGATAAAAGCGAATTTCCAAAGGAAATAACAGCAGTGGAAAAATAATTTATGACATCATTCTCCGATATTGCAAAACCGGAAAATTTTACCCGATTTTTAAAACAGGTTTTCTCTCCCCGGTTATTTTTTTTATTTTTGTACACCTATTAAATTTAATCATCAAAAACATTTCAAATGAAAAAGATTTTTTCTTTGCTTGTATTATTGGGAATCCTTTACTCAGGATATGCGCAACAACGTGCACCTGTCAACAGGGAACTGTACAACAAATCCGTCGTAAGAAAACATCTTTCGCCTTATGATGAAGTTGCTCCGGGTCAAAACCAGAATTTTCTCAGTCCGGGAGTAAACAAAGATGCTCAACTTCTGGGAGACGAAACTGAAATCATCGAAACGGTATATGACCTTCAGACCAACACCAATCTTGCCAATCGCTTCTGGGTTTGGGAAGACGGCACGATGGCTGCTGTCTGCACACGTGGTGTCGAAAGTCCGGCAGGATTTGCCTTTCCTGATCGCGGAACCGGCTATAACTTCTTCGATGGCAGTGCATGGGGACCAAAACCATCAGCAAGAATTGAAGCTGTGAAAACAGGCTGGCCGAGCATTGCGCCATGGGGTGAAAACGGTGAGATCATCGTTTCGCACAATTTTCCCAACTATCTTTTGTTCAGCTATCGCGAGACAAAAGGAACCGGAACTTGGGAAACTATGAATTATAACGGACCGGGAAGCAGCGTTCAGCCTTCATGGCCACGCATGGTTACCAGCGGTGAAAACAACAACTACCTCAGCATGGTGTATAATACCTACAACGCCTATCAGGGACAAACTGCCGCCATGTTGTATTCAAGGTATAATAAGGACACCCAGACCTGGGATATTCAGGATGTCATTCTCGATGGGACAGGTAGTGATTATTATCTCGAAATCAATGCCGACGATTATGTGATGGCATCAAAAGGTGATATAGTGGTAATTTTATGTTCCAGTGCCTGGTTTGATCTGTTTATGCTGAAATCGCCCGATAATGGAGAAACCTGGGAGAAAACCATTATCTGGAATCATCCTTATCCTTTCTTCGACTTTAACAGCACACTGATGTCAGACACTCTTTATACTGTTGACAACTCGGCTACCTGTGCCATTGACGACAACGGTATGGTTCATGTTGTCTGGGGCATTGGCCGTGCAGCGCGTCTTGCTGCAGCACCACCTGAACCGGGTTATTACAATTACTGGCCTTATACCGATGGTGTTGGTTATTGGAACGAAAGCATGGGTCAGATTCCTGAAAATGACAATGTTCACCATACCATGATGCCGGAGTATCTCGAATCGATCGGAATGCTCGCCGGCTGGACACAGGATGTTAACAACAGCGGTTTTATCTTTGATTATGAAGGAACAGGTGACCCGCAATTTCCTACTTATCGCTCGCTGGGAATCTCGACCATGCCCTCCATCGCCATCAACGGAGGAATGATCGCACTGGCTTATGCCTCTACAACAGAAACCTACGTTACTACCGACGGAACTATGAATTACAAACATATCTGGACAAGGTTCTCCTATGATCTTGGGGAAACCTGGGGAGATTTTTATGACCTGAACGCCGATAACCTGTTCCATATGTACGACGAATGTATCTACCCTGTTGTTGCTCCTGATCCTTCACCAGACGGAGCTTTCCAGCTCATTTACCAGGCCGACAACGCTCCTGACCTTTACCTTGACGAAGAATTGCAGCTCGAACCAACACTCAACCGGATTATTCACAACTCCATGAATTTTACTGTTGGATTGAACGATCAATCAGCATCGATTTCAGATAACCCGCTTTTGCATCTTTTTCCCAATCCTGCCAGCAAAACAGTTCACCTTACCGTTGATCTGACACAACCTGCAAACGTGGCTTGCGAAATTTTTAGCATGACCGGTCAGAAGATCATCGGGCATCATGCCGGACAAATGAACAAAGGTATCAACACATTTGACCTTGATATCTCTTCACTGTCTTCAGGAATTTATTTTTGTACGATAACTGCCGGAATTGAAAAAGTTACAAAAAAACTAATTGTCAAATAAATCCAACCGGCTCATACACTTCGGGTAATCTCTTTTCTAAAAAAGCAGAGAACCTTTTCGCAATGTAGGCTGTCTCAAAAGTCTTTCAGTCGGGTTTTCAATGTTTTGCATTGAACCCGAACTTTTGGGACAGCTTCGTTGTTTTTTAGGAACGACAGGGGTATTTAACCAGAATCACCGGTATAATTACAAACCCAGCAACGTCATGGCAGGATCGTTTCCTGCAAAAAGCATCCGTGCGGGGTCTTCAAGCATTTCCTTTACTTTTACCAGAAAACTGACCGATTCTTTGCCGTCGATGATCCGGTGATCGTATGACAGGGCAACATACATGACCGGATGAATTTCTACTTTTCCGTTAACGGCAACAGGTCGTTCCACGATATTGTGCATGCCAAGAATGGCACTTTGGGGTGGGTTGATGATTGGTGTGGAGAGCATGGAACCGAATACACCACCGTTGGTAATGGTAAAAGTGCCGCCGGTCATTTCTTCAATGGTGAGCTTTCCGTTACGGGCTTTTGTGGCAAGTTCCTTTATTGCTGCTTCTATTTCGTGGAGCATCATAGTTTCAGCGTTCCGAATCACCGGGACCATAAGCCCTTTGGGGGCACTTACGGCAATGCCGATGTCAGCGTAATGATGAAAAATCAGGTCGTTTCCGTCAATCTGAGCATTTACCTGGGGAAACTGCAGTAAAGCCTCTGTTACGGCTTTTGTAAAAAATGACATGAAGCCAAGTGAAACACCGTATTTTTCTTTGAAAGCATCTTTGTATTTGTTGCGTAATTGCATGACCGGGGTCATGTTCACTTCGTTGAAGGTGGTGAGCATGGCGGTTTCATTTTTCACAACAACAAGGCGTTCGGCAAGTTTTAGCCGAAGAGTGGACATTTTCTTTCTTTCGGTTTCACGGCTTCCTTCACGCTGCGCTGTTACAGGCATCCTGACCGTTTCAGCCGAAAGCGTGTTTTTATCTTCCAGAAACCGGACAACATCATCTTTGGAAATCCTCAGTTTTTTATAAAAATCCAGAAGATCATCACCGGTCAGGTTATTGGCTTCGAGCATACGTCTGGCCAGTGGAGACAAATGAATATCCGTTGATTTTTCCTGATTTTCCTGAACTTTGGGTTTCGGTTGTTCCGGAATGTCCGTTTCTTTTTTTTCGGTTTTTATTTCCGGTAACTTTTCCGGTGCTTTCTTCGGAGGCTCTTCCTTTTTCCCAAGTGTTGCGGGGGCATCAGCTTCAGTGTCAATGGTACCGATCACTGTGCCGATTTCTACCGTTTCACCGGCTTCGACCAGGATATTGATTTTTCCGGATTCGGCAGCGTTAATGGTGAGGGTAGCTTTATCCGAATCGATTTCGGCAATTTCGGCATCTTTTTCAACAAAATCGCCGCTTTTGAAAAACCAGCCGGCCAGTTGTACTTCGGAGATCGATTCTCCCGGGCTGGGGACTTTTATTTCGATTATCATAGATAAAAAGTTTTGTTACAATTGGTTGAGGAAGTTGGCTTTGATAACTTTTTCAGGATTTTCGGCAAATGATCTCCAGCGGTTGCCGATGCAGATCATCCGGCATTCTTCGTTGACCATCGGGCAATCGCAGACCCTGAAGGATTTTTCAATCACTTTACGTTGTCTTGACACATGAAACATGGGTGAACCGGTAGCCGTACTTCCGCTGGCCGGCCGTGCAACCACATTCAGTCGGACATCCGGAAAATACTGTGACATGTAGAACCATGCACCCATGTTCACAGGTTCCTCCTGCGACCAGACATAATCGCTGACATTTTTGTACCTGGCCAGCACTTTCCGGATTTGTGTAACGGGCAGGGGATAAAGCTGTTCGATGCGAACAATGGCAGTTTCAGTGTAATTCTTTTGGTTTTTTTCTTCGAGTAAATCGTAATAAAGTTTTCCTGAACAAAAGATGATTCTTGTGGTGTTATCGGGATTTGCCAGAGGATCATCAATTACTTCCCTGAATCCTCCATGGCTAAACTCTCCGAGTGAAGATACACATCCGGAATGCCGGAGCAGGCTTTTTGGGGTAAAGATGATCAGTGGTTTCCGGAAATCACGGTAGAACTGCCGTCGCAGTACATGGAAAAAATTGGCCGGTGTTGTTGCATTTACAAGCTGCATGTTATTTTCGGCGCAAAGAGTCAGAAAGCGCTCAATCCGTGCACTGGAGTGCTCTGGACCTTGTCCCTCGTAACCATGTGGCAGGTAAAGCACAAGATCGTTCATCACATTCCATTTTTCTTCGGCACTCGAAAGGTACTGGTCAATAATGATTTGTGCTCCATTGCTGAAATCACCAAATTGTGCTTCCCAAATGGTAAGGTTTTCAGGAGTTTCGAGCGAATATCCGTATTCGAATCCCAGCACTCCGTATTCCGAGAGGGGGGAGTTGTACACTTCAAAATCTGCCTGTTTATCGCTGATGTGCTGAAGAGGAATATACATTTCCTCAGATTCATCCACCCGCACAACTGCATGACGGTGTGAAAAAGTACCGCGTTCCGAATCCTGTCCGCTCAGTCTCACCCCGTATCCTTCTTTCAGCAAAGTGGCGTAGGCCAGCAATTCACCCATAGCCCAATCAAGACGATCATCCTCAAACACCATTTTCCGACGGTCTTCCTGCAATTTTACCACCTTCCTGTAAAACTTTTTATCCTTGGGTAAGGAAGTCAGTTTTTCCGCCAGTTCTTCCAGGGTTTTTCGGTCAACAGCAGTTTCGGGAGATTGCTCAAAATCGGCAGAGGTAGCTTTTTTGATTTTACCCCAGTTATCGTCAAGGAAGAACCTGATGTTTGTTTTATGTTTGCTTTTCGATTCTTCGAAGTTTTTTTCTAATTTGTCGTTGAATTCCTGAACAATCTGCTGCACCTGCTCTTTGGTAACAATCCCTTCGCCAATAAGTTTTTCAGCATATATTTCCAGCGGATCGGGGTGTTTTTCTATTATTTTATAAAGCAGAGGTTGTGTAAACCGGGGTTCATCACCTTCGTTGTGTCCGTATTTTCGGTAACAAAGCAGATCAATAAACACATCCCGCCGGAATTTATCCCTGAACTCCATAGCAAACTGGATGGTGTAGGTAAGTGCTTCAACATCATCGCCATTGACATGGAACACCGGCGATTGTATTACTTTGGCAACATCCGTACAATAGGTACTGGAACGGGCGTCAAGATAATTGGTGGTAAAACCGAGCTGGTTGTTCACCACAATATGAACGGTCCCGCCTGTTTGGTATCCTTTGAGCTGCGACATCTGGGCTACTTCATACACAACCCCTTGTGCAGCAATGGAAGCATCGCCATGAATCAGAATCGGGGTTACTTTCTTGAAATCACCCTGGTAAATATTATCAATTTTGGCACGCACAATACCCTCAACCACAGGATCAACAGTTTCGAGGTGAGAAGGATTGGCGGTCAGGGTAAGTTTTACTTTTTTATTTCTTGTGGTTTCGCGTTCGCAGGCATAGCCCAGGTGATACTTTACATCGCCCAGGAGAGTTTCATCGTCGTAAGAAATACCGGCAAATTCGGCAAAGATGTCGCTGTATTTCTTCCGCATTATGTTGGCCAGCACATTGAGTCTTCCCCGGTGAGGCATTCCGATCACAAATTCCTGTGTTCCCAGTTCGGCACCTTTTTCCATAATAGCCTCCATAGCCGGGATCAATGCTTCAGCACCTTCAAGTGAGAAACGTTTTTGCCCTGGAAATTTTTTATGAATGAATTTTTCGAAATGGACAGCCCGGGCCAGTTTTTTCAAGATGTAAATCTTATCCTCACTGCTGATCGTCATCGTGTTGCGTGTTCGCTCCATGCTGGCGCGCAACCATGCCAGTACTTCCACATCGCGGATAAACATAAATTCAGCCCCGACGCTTTTGCAATAAGTCTGATTGAGATGGTCAATGATCTCCCTAAGGGTTACATTGCCCAGTCCTATTTCCTTTCCGGCTGCAAATATCCGGTCCAGGTCTTTTTCGGTAAGATTGAAATTGGAAATATCGAGTGTCGGACGATATTGCCGGCGGGTACGCACCGGATTTGTCTGTGTGAAGAGATGACCGCGCTGACGATATCCGTTGATGAGGTTAATCACTTTAAATTCATCGTTGTAATTGGTACAGTCATCAGGTGCAGATTCGCTGTAATGCCTCCGTGAAAACTCAAACCCTTCAAAAAACTTTCTCCAGCTTTCATCAACCTCCTCAGGATTTTTCAGGAATTGCTCATACATTGCTTCGATAACAGCAGGATCGGCATTCCCCAGATAGGTGAATTTATCCATGGTTTAAGTGCTTGAAATAAAAGTACAAAAGTATATGATTTTGTGCTTAATACGCTTCCCGATCCTTTTTGTTGAAAGGTTTACGAATTGTTATGGCTAATATTCAGCTATTTAAGGGTTAAAAGGTTGAAATAGCGATTTTACTTTTTGAATTATTTAACTTTTTGCCATTGGTTTATTCCACCACCAGCAGGCGGGTAAATATTTTGCTTTCTACGGTAATTTCAAGGATAAAGATGCCTTTGCCGAACGATGAAACATCCAACACAGGATGATCAGCATTGATGATACGTTCAGCAAGAATCGCCCCGCCTGTTGACAGGAGTCTTACTGCTGCGCGGGTATTTACCGGCAAACCATTGATGGTAACAAGGTCTCGGGCGGGATTCGGGTAAGCCAGAATGTGCATTTCATGGCGGGGTTTCAAGTCCCTGACAGTCACTGTCGGGTCGAAAAGCGGCAAAAAATGAACTACTCCCAGCGACGGGTCATCAGGCTGGTGAAAAATATGCTGTTCCACAGTATCCGGATTCATTGTTCCCCAGTAATTATTTTGTGCCCATATTTCGCCAGGGGTGTTGTTGTAGAGATCGTAAACCTGGTTGTTGTTGCCGTTGCTGAAAAGCTGATTCATGCCATCATTCAGTTCTTCGCCCTCCAATTGTCCCAGATTCGGGAGAGCATTGTTTTGTATCGTAATACCCCAAAGATTTCCACTGATAATGTTACCCGAAAGCAGGGATACATTGGTTGTATTTCCGTAGAAATTGATTCCGCTGCCGCCCAGATCGGGCAATCCCTGAGTATTGTTATTGGTGATTATATTATTTTTAATTACTGATGCGATGTTGTTGCCGAATTGTGTCATTCCGTAACGGTTGTTGTTAATGGTATTGCCTTCGATGCGGGCTTTGATACTGCCGCCTGCCAGCGTGGCGATAGCTATGCCTCCCACCTGAATGAGTGCAGTATTTCCAAGAATCTCATTTCCGATAATTCGGACAGAATCAGCACCTGCAGCACCGAGATTGATTTGGGGCATATTTGCATTAGAAGTAACATTCCCCTGCATCTGACAGTTTAAAATTTGCGGTGAAGCATTACCATTTGCTGCAGACATCACTGCAGGACCGGCATTTTCGAGAAAGACACACTGCGAAATTACCGGTGCACTTTGCGAAATATCCAAAGTTCCGGTGCAATTGGCCTGATTGAAATAAGAAAAATCGCACCCGACAAATTCAATAGTTGAATTCAGCAATTTAATTCCTCCGGCCCGGCTGAAAGTTGTATGTTTGATGGATGAGCCTGGTGAGTCCTGAAATTTAAATCCGGTGTAATAGCTCTCTTCATCCATCGGGGTAAAAGTTACCGGACTTCCTGTAGTTCCGGTCATCAGCACACCGTTCACCGTGATCAGATAACCGTCAGCAATGCGGAAAAAGGCTTCAACGGAAATATTCACGGTGTCATCAGCCGAAATGGTAATCGTTCCGTTGATGTAATAAATCCCGTTATCATAGGAAATAATTCCGGCAGAATTATCCACAAATTCCTGAAGTGTCCAGTTGACACCGGTACCGGGTGTGATATACTGCGCACGTACCCAGACTGAACAAAGAACAGCAAGGATAAGAATAGTAATTTTTTTCATATTTTCTAATTTTAAATTCCTGCAAAATAATCATTTACCTATAAACTAAAAAAACTGTAAACGGTTCATTCCGCTCCGAAAAAACTATCTGAGTTCGGTCTGTATGCGTTTGAACACCCTGTATCCGGCAGCCGCCCAGTTTACCAGTTCCTCAAAACTTGGAAAGTCGATTTCATGCGCAAGCCAGTCACAAATTATCAGCCGGTGGTAGCAGTTGTCATCTTCGATTTCCCTGAAAAACCGGATATTCGTTTGCGGATCAACCACTTCATCCCATTGCCCGATGACCACAAACCGTGCCGGGCAGCTTCCGATCTCAATATCGGGGATAAAATCGCTCAACTGGTCACTATAACTCATTGCCGGGTTGAACAACAAACATGGTAAACCCAGGTCTTCAGCGAGCCAGAAGGCTACATATCCGCCCAGTGAACTTCCTGCCAGGAATTCAATGTTTTCCTCAAGTGCCAATGCCCTCATTCTTTGATAAACACTCTTTTCTTTGCGGTAGTCAATAAAAGGAGCAGTTACATCAAAGCCTGCATTTTCGAGCATTTCCATTTTCTGGGGTAAGGGAGAACTATCCAGTCCATGCAGGTAAAGCGTTTTAACCTTCTTCATGTTAGAGAATTTAAAATGTTGATGTTAATGGTTTTAAAAATGACAGGAAGATTGGTTTCGTTGTAATTAAGTTCTTTAAAAAGTTTTGTTCAGGTAAGTTATCCTCTGCGGCAGAATGAAGCGGAACATTTATTTCACTAGAGCCTGCCTCCTAAAACTGCAGTTTTTTTGTATTTCTCATGATTTCCGGACGTGTTGAAGACTTCAAAAAAAATGATATAGATACCTATGGATGCCTTCTGATTATCGTCGGTTATTCCATCCCAGCTAAAGACTCCTTCGGTACCAAGCAATTCATTGTTTACGAGTTTACGTACCATCCTCCCGCGCGAGTCATAGATGCTGATGTCAGCAATGTATCCAGGCTGTTGAAACTGATAGGAAATATTGAGTACATCATCGTTGCCGTCCATGTCGGGTGAAAATATTTCAGGGGCTATTGTTACGGGATCATCCACCTGTATTGCAGTTGCAAATTGTGAGTTTTGATATCCAGGTGTTGCGTAGCCGGCATCTTCGGCAGCAGAATGCCAGTTGGTGGGATCGCCGGTAGGCCGGTCGTAATGAATGCGTTCGAGCGATACACCTGCTGCTGAGGTGAGTAAGGGAATGTGCATGTTTTCGTTGTAAGCAAACCGGTCGATAATCTGAAGTCCTTTGGTGGCAAGTACCACAACACCCCCGGTATTTGCAAACGAAGGCAAGGCATCCATCCGGATGAAAGCTTCCGGATTTTCGGCAAAATATTGCAGCATGACGATATCCGGATCGGTAGTCAAAACCAGAAATGCTGAAGGGAACAACAACAATCCTGCCTCCGAAATATTTTTAGCAAAAGCAATCTCACCTGTAATATCATCTTCGGTAGCCAGCACGAGTGTCTGCATATCGATAATTTTGCCGGAACGGTTGTAAACTTCAACAAATTCAACACCTTCCACAAAGGTATCTTTGGGATTGACCAAAATTTCGTTGATGACCACATCATTTTGTTCAGCCACAGCAGGAATCCCGAATCTGACCGTATGTAAAGGATCTATCAGATTTCCACAACAATCAGTGAGTTCAGCTGTAACACTCAGGGTGTAAACGGTGTTTGCTTCAACCGGTCTGCCCGGATTGAGGTGCAACATCACCCTGCTGTAATCGGGCTGCAAAGGCACTGCTGATGATGGATTTCCCAGATCGGGTTCAATCAGGTAACCCGTTGCGGAATGCAACAGGGTGCTGTCCATATATTCGGAAAAATATACGATAATTGTCAATGTATCAATGTATTCCACCCGGTGAACATAAGGTGAAGCCACATCCGGATTTTCAGCCAGTACTGAGTTTACCATACCAGGCGTGCCTCCTGAAGTACTTACAGATGCAGTCCAGTTGTTTTTCCCACCGCACGGATTTGCCGGATCGATCTGCTCAAGTGACCAGCCTCCCTGTTTTTTGATTTCGCTGTCATACCATTCATCTGAATAATCAACGCAGGAAATTACCTGGCCGGCTGCATTTTTTAAAACGATCATCTGACCGGCATTGGTCAGTGCAAAACCGGAAAAACCCCAGAACAGACCGAATATCTCAAACTCTTCAGCAGCGTTGATGTCGCCGACCAGCAAAAATTCCTCCGGCAAAACAACAATTTCCCCAAATGTTCTGGAAGTATTCCCTGTCATCAATGTCCAGCCGTTCAGGTTTATCTCCTTGTCGGTCCGGTTATAGATCTCAAGATATTCTTCAGCAGGAAGTCCGACTGCCGGGTCAGGATCAGCCATGATTTCACTGATTTGCAGGTCGAAAGCCAAAGCAGTGAACCAGGTGAAAAATCCCTCAATGGAAGGGGACACATTTCCTGAAAGATCAGTCATGTTCTGGATGGTAATTTTCAGTTCCTGCCCTAAAGGAAAAGTCCGGTCGAAGGTCAGGCTGATTTTTCCGGGATTCTGTTCATCCTGAACAGCTACGAGCGGATAGGCAATATTGTTGTTGACGTAAAAGTTCTGAATATTTGTAGCTTGTTCCGTTTGCAGGGCTTCATTAAAATAAACATCGAGCAGATGATTCGCTGTTGCTTCCAGTTTAACCAGCTGAGGCGGATCGGTATCCACAACTACCGGACCTGCATAGAACTGGTCGAAAATGAAATTGTTGACATTGCTGGAGGTGTATTTGCAATAAATGCCAAGAAATGAAGATGATACAATTTCATGATCAATCCCTGTTGCCTCTGTTTGATAAGCGCCAAATCCGGTGTTATCCACCCCGATGGTCCACAATCCGCTGTTGTCCCTGCGCACCCTTATCCAAAGCTGAAAAGCAGCAGCAATCAGTCCGTTGTTTCCCCGGCAGATGAGGCTGATCTCAGCACCATTTTGCCGGTACAGCTCAATGGCATCATCCGAGAGGTTTTCTCCAAATTTCAGAAAATATCCGTTCAGTGGTTCTTCAACATTTTGCTGGTCACTCATCAGATAAACCCTGGTCATGTTATTATCGGACGGGGAAAAATCGCAACGGATCAAAAAACGCCATTCTTTTTCCCCGGTCATATCGAATGCGGTTACCAGATGCGATGTGCCGGCTTCCGGAGCATTTAGCTGAAGCTGAAAACTGCTGTTCACAATAAAATCATCAGTATCGCCGGACCAGACAGGATCAGCAGTAAAATCACCATCGCTGAAGTCGTCGGTTACCTGAGCCAGAATAAACAATGGCATCAGGAAAAGTAGAGTAAGCCTGAACCTCATTTTCTGCAGGATTTATAGTTAAAAATGAAATTGTAAATGTAGTACTTTTGCCAAAATTCAAAGTTGAAATTCATGAAAATTGCTGTTGTTGGAGCAACCGGTATGGTAGGCCGAAAAATGATTGCTGTTCTTGAGGAGCGTAAGGTTGCTTACGAACATCTGATACTGGCAGCATCCGAAAGATCAGCGGGAAAGCTAATGTCTGTTGGCAACTCGCAATATCCGGTTGTGACGATAGATCAGGCACTTCTGCTGCAGCCTGATGTTGCTTTATTCTCGGCAGGGGCTGAAACTTCGCGCGACTGGGCGCGTAAATTTGCCCGACAGGGTTGCTATGTTATTGACAATTCGTCGGCATGGCGTCTTTTCAACGATGTTCCGCTGGTTGTACCCGAAGTGAACAGCCATGTCATAAGCCGTGAGCAACGGCTGATTGCCAATCCCAACTGTTCCACAATACAGATGGTACTTGCACTGGCGCCCTTGCACCATCATTTCCGTATCAAAAGAGTCGTTGTTTCAACCTATCAGTCGGTAACAGGATCAGGAATGAAAGGAAAAAACCAGCTCGATGCCGAGAGAAGCAACCTGCCCGTTGAAAAGTTTTATCC
>Ga0116151_10002292_pt1 | contig 17699 bp, 18 predicted proteins | sample AD_UKC117_MetaG_FD_89893 | JGI IMG/M metagenome (GOLD analysis project Ga0116151, IMG submission 89893) | Active sludge microbial communities of municipal wastewater-treating anaerobic digesters from Hong Kong - AD_UKC117_MetaG | ecosystem: Engineered > Bioreactor > Anaerobic > Digestate...
CCGCAAGCCGACCCCGACCTGCTGCACTGCTTCCTCGATACGCGGCTGGCGCGCGGCTACCTGGCCTGGGTGGCGCCGGCGCCGGATTTCTTCCAGGTGGGGCTTGCGACAAACAGCTCCGTCAAGCCGGACCTGAAGGCCTTTCTCGCCCATACGGAAAAGATTTTCGGATTTTCGTCATCGCGGGTGAAAGAACGCCGCTCCGGTCTCATCCCATGCGGCGGACCTGTGAGGCCATTTGCAGTGCCGAACGTGCTGCTGATCGGCGATGCCGCGGGTCATGTGTCGCCACTGACAGGCGGCGGCATCCGGCTCGCCTTCCGCTTCGGCCGCCGCGCCGGTCAACTGATTGCCGATCACCTCCTGCGGCACGGGCCACTGCCCGGTGATGTGCTGGCGCGCGAACTCCCGTCCTTCGGCAAGAAGCTTCTGCTGCGCAAGGTGATGGACGCCGGCCCTCCCAACTGGATGTATGACGCGATTATCGGCACTGCACCCATGCGCTGGTTCGCACGCCAAGTCTATTTCCATCACCGCACGGCGAACGTCGAAAGGGATAATTCTCAGCCCGGCGCCGACGCCTGAATGGCCAGCGCATGGACGCGCTCACGCAATTCTTCCGCCAGTACCTTATTGACCATGCGATGCTGTTCGACCCGCGATTTGTTGCGGAAGGCCTCGGCGACGATCTTCACCCGGAAATGGCTTTCACCGTCGGGCCGTGCGCCTGCGTGGCCCGCGTGCTGATGTGACTCGTCGATCACATCGAGATGCTCGGGCGCGAAAGCATCCCTTAACTTTGCGGAAATTGTTTGGCCAACCGGACCAGGTGTCATCATGTCTCTCCTTCCTTGTCGGGCTTGCTTGCCGCCGTCACACCTACCATAATCATGCGCGATGAAACTCGATTCAAAATACTTCGACAAGATCCGCGTCAAGCCGTCGGCCGAGAAGAAGGCCGCGGAGACGGTCCCCCAATGCGACTGGCCGGATTGCCCGCGCCCCGGCCGTCACAAGGCGCCCATGGGCCGCGGACACGAGGGCAAGTTCTACAACTACTGCACCCAGCATGTGCAGGAATACAACAAGTCCTACAACTATTTCGCCGGCATGAAGGACGACGAGATGGCAGAATTCCAGAAGGACGCGCGCCTCGGCCACCGTCCGACCTGGAAGCTCGGGCAGAATTCCAACGCCAATGTCAGCGGCATGCGGCGCAAGGCGGCGCACATGCGCGACGACCCGTTCGGCCTCAATGGCGGAGGCGCCAAGGAACCGGGGCGCCACCCGTCGGGCCGCGCCTTGCGCAGCACCGAATTGAAAGCCCTTCAAACGCTGGGACTTGATGACGCGGCAACCGCCGAGCAGGTAAAAACCCAGTACAAGACCCTGGTGAAACGGCTTCACCCCGATGCGAACGGTGGCAGCCGGGCCAATGAGGATACGCTCAAGGCGGTTATCCAGGCGTATGATCATCTGCGTTCCAGTGGGTTCTGCTAGTCGGTTCCAAGCCTTGCTCTGGTCGGCCCGACCGTCTAAAACCCGCCCGCGAACAAGAAAGAAGTCCGAAATCATGAATGCAAAGGCCAACGGCGAGGCGAACGGCATGCCCGACATCAAGGTGTCGGTGAAGCAGCTTTTTGGCTTCGACTCGAACCTCGAAGTCCCAGCCTATTCCAAGCGCACCGAGCATGTGCCGGATCTCGACGAAGACTATCTCTTCAACCGTGAAACGACGCTGGCGATCCTGGCTGGCTTTGCCTACAACCGCCGTGTGATGGTGACCGGCTACCACGGCACCGGCAAATCGACCCACATCGAGCAGGTCGCGGCCCGCCTCAACTGGCCCTGCATCCGCATCAACCTCGACAGCCATATCAGCCGTATCGACCTCATCGGCAAGGATGCCATCGTGCTGCAGGACGGCAAGCAGGTGACCGAATTCCGGGAAGGCATCCTGCCCTGGGCCTACCAGCACAATGTGGCGCTGGTTTTCGATGAATACGACGCAGGCCGCCCGGACGTCATGTTCGTGATCCAGCGCATTCTCGAAAGCTCGGGCAAGCTGACGCTTCTCGACCAGTCGAAGGTGATCCGTCCGCATGCCGCGTTCCGGCTGTTCGCCACCGCCAACACCATCGGTCTCGGCGACACCACCGGCCTCTATCACGGCACCCAGCAGATCAATCAGGCGCAGATGGACCGCTGGTCGATCATCTCGGTGCTCAATTACCTGCCGCACGCGCAGGAAGTCGGCATCGTGCTGGCCAAGAACAAGAGCTATAATGACGAGAAAGGCCGCAAGATCCTCGCCAACATGGTCCGCGTCGCAGATCTGACCCGCAACGCCTTCATGCAGGGCGACCTGTCGACGGTCATGAGCCCGCGCACCGTCATCACCTGGGCCCAGAACGCCGAGATCTTCGGCGATGTCGGCTTTGCCTTCCGCCTCACCTTCCTCAACAAGTGTGATGAGCTGGAGCGCAGCATCGTGGCCGAATTCTACCAGCGCTGCTTCGGCGAGGAATTGCCCGAGTCCTCCGCCCACATCGCCATTGCTTGACGTGAAACGAGATGGCCGCTGACAAGGAAGGGCCTGCCGGCGAATTCAAGCGTGTCCTCACGGTCGCGATGAAGACGATCGCCGAGGATCCTGAACTGACCGTGGCCTTTGGCGGCGACCAGCCATCGCTGTCCGGAAACCGCGCCAAGCTGCCCCAGATCAGCAATGAGCTGAAGCCGCATGATGTGGCCATCGTGCGCGGCCTCTCCGACAGCTATGCGCTGAGGGTTGCCAATCACTCCGACAAGATTCACGCGCGCTACCAGCCGGCCGGCAAGAATGCCCGCGCCGTCTTCGAAGCGGTGGAACAGGCCCGCATCGAGGCACTGGGTGCCAATGCCATGCCCGGCATGAAAGCCAATCTGGGCGCCATGCTGGACGACCGCTATCGCAAGAAGGACGTCATTCGCTACAACGACCGCAAGGATGCGCCGTTGGACGAAGCGGTGGCCCTGATGGTGCGTGAAAAATTGACGGGTGACAAGCCGCCGGAAGGTGCGGAAACCATGGTCGACATCTGGCGGCCATGGATCGAGGAAAAGGCCGACCAGCAGCTGCGCACCCTCCTCGACAATATCCACGACCAGGCCGCCTTTGCCCGCATGTCCCGCGACATCATTGCTGCGCTCGACATGGCCGAGGAACTGGGCGACGACCCGGATCAGTCCGACGAGAACGACGAGGACGAGGACCAGAGCGAGGACGGCGGCGAGCAGCAGGAGACACCGCAGGGCGAGGAGCAGGAAAGCCAGCAACAGGCCATGGAGGAACTGCAGGAGGCCGAGGGCGAATCCGAAGCCGCCGAAATGGACGCCCAGCAGATGGAGGTCGACGAACAGCCCGACGACGAGGCTGGCGAAGACGAAACCGACGGCGAGGAACCGTGGCGGCCGGAACTCCCCTTCTCGTCCATGACCAACGAGAACTTCTACAAGGTCTTCACCAACCAGTTCGACGAGGAAATCGAGGCCGAGGATCTCTGCGACGCCGAAGAACTGACCAGACTTCGCAACTACCTCGACAAGCAGCTGTCAAATCTCCAGGGTGTGGTGGCACGGCTCGCCAACCGCCTGCAGCGGCGCCTGATGGCCCAGCAGAACCGCTCGTGGGATTTCGACCTCGAAGAAGGCGTGCTCGATGCAGCCCGCCTCACCCGCGTGGTGATGGATCCCATGCACCCGCTGTCCTTCAAGATGGAGCAGGACACCGAGTTCCGCGATACCGTGGTGACGCTGCTGCTCGACAATTCCGGGTCCATGCGCGGACGCCCCATCACGGTCGCCGCCACCTGTGCCGACATCCTCGCACGGACGCTGGAGCGCTGTGGCGTCAAGGTCGAGATTCTGGGCTTCACGACAAGAGCCTGGAAGGGCGGCCAATCGCGCGAGAAGTGGCTGGCCTCCAACAAGCCGGCCAATCCGGGCCGCCTCAACGATCTGCGTCATATCATCTACAAGTCGGCCGATAGCCCGTGGCGCCGCGCCCGCCGCAACCTCGGCCTTATGATGCGTGAAGGCCTCCTCAAGGAGAACATCGACGGCGAGGCATTGATCTGGGCTCACAACCGTCTATTGGGACGGCCCGAGCAACGCCGCATCCTGATGGTGATCTCCGATGGCGCACCCGTCGACGATTCCACCCTGTCGGTCAATTCCGGCAATTACCTGGAACGGCACTTGCGGCAAGTGATCGCCGACATCGAAAACCGTTCGCCGATCGAGCTGATTGCCATCGGCATCGGCCACGACGTGACACGCTATTACAAGCGCGCCGTGACGATCGTCGATGCCGAGGAACTGGGCGGCGCCATGACGGAAAAGCTGGCGGAGCTGTTCTCCGAAACGCCGGCGGCTGAAGTGCGTGCGCCCCGGCGGCCGCAGACGCGACGCGCCCGGGCGTGAAGCGCTTCATTGCGCTAATCTTCGGCTCACTGTTGACCTGTACCGCGCAGGCTGAACCCGTTGCCGTGACATCGAGGCCGATTTCGTCGTTCTACCGGATCGGTTTCGGCAGCACTTTCGGCCCGTTCGAATGGCGCGGCGGGCTGGTGCTCACCAGCGACAACCGGCATTTCGGTGGACTCTCTGGCCTCTCCTTGAACCACTCCTGCAAGGATATGTTGGCCGTCTCCGACAGGGGCCACTGGCTCAAGGCCAGGCTGGCTTACAACGGCGATGGCGCACTCGTCTCGATCTCGGACGGCGAAATCGCGCCGATCCGCAATGAAGCTGGCAAGCCCTACGCCTACAAGAAGCAATCCGATGCAGAGGCCCTGTCGCCACTCGGCAAGGGCCGATATCTCGTTGCCTTCGAGCAACAGGAGCGTGTCGGTCTCTTCGACATTGGAAGCAAGGGACTGAATGCCCCCTTCAAACTCCTGCGGTCTCCAAAGATGATCAGCGAGGCACCAAAAAACGGCGAGATGGAGTCGATCGGCCGGCTTTCGAAGGGACGCTACGGCGATTTCAACATCGCCATCTCCGAGAAGTACCGCGACAGCAGGGGCGACACCTATGGCTGGCTCTGGAAGGGCTCGAAGACCATTCCGTTTACCGTGGCACAGCACGATGACTATGCCATCACCGACCTTGCGATATTGCCCGATGGCAATGTCCTCATCCTCGAACGGAGCTTCTCGAAAGGCTCCTTGCCCGGCATGGCGATCCGGCGGTTCGCCCCATCGAAGATCGAGCCGTGGGGGCGGATCGAGCCCGACCTCCTGTTCGAGGGACGCGTCCCGATTTATGCGATCGACAACATGGAAGGCATGGCGGTCTGCACGCGCGATGGTGAAATCCGCGTGACAATCGTATCCGATGACAACTTCTCACCGCCGTTGCAGTCGACCCTGCTGCTCCAGTTCGCCTACCGTCCCTGAGCTTCGTACTTGGCCAGAAATACTTCGACGTCGAATGAACGCATGTCTTCGATAGCTGCCGCCAAACGGTCATGCTCCCAGTCCCACCAGCCGAGCGCAATGATCCGTGAACTGATCTCAGGTGGAAACCGCCACTTGAGGAATTGCGCCGGAACACCGGCCACGATCGCATAGGGCTCCACGTCGCGCGTCACCACCGCCCCGGCTGCGACAACCGCACCATGGCCGACCTTCACGCCAGGCAGGATGATGGCGCCATGCCCGATCCAGACATCATGGCCGATCTCGACAGCGTCTGCGATCCTCCGTTCGCGAAATCCCTTGTCGATCTTGGCGCCGACGAAATACTCGTTGGGCCGGTAGGTGATCTTGTGCTGGCTGATACGGTCCATCGGGTGATCGAGCGCATTGATGCGCACATCCGAAGCGATGGCGCAGAACTTGCCGATCCGGGCATAGATGACTTCGCTATGCCGCTCGACGTAGGAATAGTCGCCAAGATCCGAGTCCCAGAACTGGACCCGTTCCTTGATCTCGGTGAAACGCCCGAGCCGTTCGTTTCGCATCGAAGCCGAACCATGCACGCGCGGACTCCCGTCGCGCAAGGCGCTGGATGAATGGCGTTTCGGCATATTGCTGCTCATGTGCAGAGCCTAAAGCAAAAGCCGCCCCGAAAGGAGCGGCTTCGCAAATCCGTCAGAAAGTTGGATCAGGCAGCAGCCTTCTGCTCGTCCACCTTCTTGGCGATGGAACGCTTGAGCTTCAGCGCCTTGTCCGACAGCTTGGCATTGTCGGCCTTGAGCAGGAAGGCATCGAGGCCACCGCAATGCTCGACCGACTTCAGTGCGATGGCCGATATGCGCAGACGGTAGGTCTGGCCCATCGCGTCGCTCATCAGGCTGACATTGCACAGGTTCGGCATGAAACGGGTCTTGGTCTTGTTGTTGGCATGGCTGACCTTGTTGCCAACCAGCGCGTTCTTTCCCGTCAACTCACAACGGCGGGCCATGGGTATCGCTCCACAATAAAAAATTAGTCCGGACGCCAAGGGCTCCGGCTCGGATGGCGGCTCTATAGTGGCCAAAGCCGTGAAGGTCAAGCGGCAGCACACTGAAAACCGTGACGGACCAGTTTGCGGTCGTAGTCCCATTTTGGCACAACTCCTTACCGAAGATCATTGGAAATCGAAATCGCGGCCGCCTGTATGAGAACGCTCTAGTAGGTCAGTCGCGCTGATCTGACTACATGTTGTGTGAACAAAAGATGAAAATCGAGGGTTCAGCGATTCGGGCGCGTTCCGTTCCGGTCCTGCCCCAATTCGTTAAAGTTGCAGGCGCTCCAACCGGCCTGCCGCTCACGGTTTGTTTGCCATGACCGCTGCGGCCTTAACTGCCGCGTCACGGCTGACGTAACGTTCAGAGGTATTTCAATCATCATCCTGACGAGGGGTCAGCGACCGAAATCAACGCGTTTCCGAGGGAACAAATCCTGAATCGCCGGGAGTCAGCGATTCGGGCGGGATTCGTTCTGGTTTGAATCCATTGGTAAATGCGATGCCTCACGATGGGGCAAATCTCCTTGACCTTGGCGGCTCGTAGTCCCAATTGTGGATCAGTTCCGAGACCTTTTGTTTTTCCCATGCCGCCTGCCAGAAACGTGACCGCCGTGCTGGGGCCCACCAACACCGGCAAAACCCATCTCGCGGTGGAGCGCATGCTGGCCCACGGCGGCGGCATGATTGGCCTTCCCCTCCGGTTGCTCGCCCGCGAAATCTATGACCGCGTGCGCCTGCGCGCCGGGGATCCGAATGTGGCACTGGTGACGGGTGAAGAGAAGATCATCCCGGCCCAGCCGCGTTACTGGGTTTGTACCGTCGAGGCGATGCCGTCTGACATCGATGTTCCGTTTCTCGCCATCGACGAAGTCCAGCTCTGCGCTGATTTTGAACGCGGGCATATCTTCACCGATCGTGTGCTGCACCGCCGCGGGCGCGACGAAACAATGTTGCTCGGTGCGGGCACCATGCGGTGCATCCTCGAGCGCCTGTTGCCGGGAACCAGCTTTGTATCCCGGCCGCGCTTTTCCAGACTGATGTATGCCGGTCAGAAGAAACTCACCCGCCTGCCTGGGCGCTCCGCTGTTGTCGCCTTCTCGGCCGATATGGTCTACGCGACCGCAGAACTGATCCGCCGCCAGCGAGGTGGGGCTGCCGTGGTACTGGGCGCGCTCAGTCCACGTACCCGCAATGCCCAGGTGGCGCTCTACCAATCTGGCGATGTCGATTACATCGTGGCTACGGACGCCATCGGCATGGGCCTGAACATGGACGTCGACCATGTCGCCTTCGCCTCGACCCGCAAATTTGACGGCTTCCAGTATCGTCAGCTGAACCCTGGCGAACTGGGCCAGGTGGCGGGCCGGGCCGGGCGCTACATGAACGACGGCACCTTCGGCGTGACCGGGGAGGCTGACCCCTTTGAGCAGGAGGTCGTGGAACGCCTCGAAAGCCACAATTTCGACAGTGTGCGGATGCTGCAATGGCGGAACCGGGACCTCGACCTCGGTTCTCTGGAGGCGCTGCGCCGCAGCCTCAACGCCTTGCCGCAACAACAAGGCCTGACCCGCGCCCAGCCCAATGCGGATCTCCTGGCGCTGGAATCGCTGGCCCGTGACCCCGCCACGCGTGATCTGGCATCAAAGCGCGAGGACGTGGAGCGGCTGTGGGAGGTTTGTCAGATCCCCGACTACCGTAATATCTCGAACTCGGAACACGCGTCGATCGTATCGAAGATTTTCCAGTTCCTGCAGACCGGCACAGGCTACATCGACGAGGACTGGTTTGTCCGTCAACTCAAATATTGCGAGAACACCCAGGGCGATCTCGACACCCTGTCGAACCGCATTAGCCATATCCGGACATGGACCTTTGTCGCAAACCGGGCTGACTGGCTAAAAGCGCCACTCTATTGGCAATCTTATGCGAGAGAGATAGAGGACAAATTGTCGGACGCTCTTCACGAGCGCCTGACGCAGAGATTTATCGACCGCCGCACCAGCGTGCTGATGAAGCGCTTGGCCCAGAAGGAAGAATTGATGTCGACTGTTGAGGAAGATGGCGCCATTCACGTCGAGGGTGAATATGTAGGCCGCATCAAGGGTTTCCATTTCATCCCGGACGGCACGGCTGAGGGTGCGGAGGCGCGCGCGCTGAAAGCGGCAGCGCTGTCTGCCGTCGCTACCGAGATTGTCGCGAGGGCCAAGGCGGTGGCCGCCACGCCTGACACGGAATTGAAGGTCAGCCGTGACGGCGAGATCATCTGGAACCACGCGGCGGTCGGCAGGCTGGAGCCCGGTGCCACCCTGCTCAAACCGCGCGCGGCCGTTTTGGCCGGCGACCAACTCTCCGGGTCTGACCGCGAAGAGGTACAGGCCCGTCTGCAGAAATTCGTCGACCGCCACATTGCCGCGACGCTGGAGCCGCTGGTCAAACTCGAAGAGGGCGAGGGATTGGAAGGTACCGTTCGCGGCATCGCCTATCGCCTCGTGGAAGCACTGGGCGTCCTGCCCCGCGACCAGGTGGCCGCAGAAGTGAAATCACTGAGCCAGGATGACCGCGCCAAGCTCCGCAACCTTGGTGCCCGCTTTGGCGCCTTCAACATCTACGTGCCGGCCCTTCTGAAGCCTGCCCCGACCGAACTGCGCCTGCTTCTCTGGGCCCTGCAGCTCCAGAAAGAAGGCAAGCTTGATCTCGCAAACCTGCCGGTGCCGCCCGGCCAGGGCCTGACATCAGCCAATTTCGACCGCTCTACGCCGCGCGGCTTCTATGGCGTCTGCGGCTATCGGATCTGCGGCAGCCGTGTGGTCCGCATCGACATGCTGGAGCGGCTTGCTGACATGATCCGCGACCGGGTGTTCTGGCGCCCCCGCTTTCCTGAGGAACAGCGGCCCTCCGGTTCGGTTGAGGGTGGCGGTTTCACGGTCGTTCCCGATATGATGTCGCTGGTCGGCTGCTCTGGCGATGATTTCCTGGGGATCCTGAAGAGCCTGGATTACCGCATGCAGCCAAAGAAGGTGATGCAGCCGGTGGGTCCTGCTGCCCCGACGCCCCCGGAGGTTGCAGAACCATCCACGGCACCAGCCGCCACGGAGGCAGAATCCGCTCCGGACGCCGGCGAAGGTGAACCAGCCGCACAGCAATCGCCCGAAACCGGGTCAGTACCGCCTCTCGAAGCTCCGGCGGTTTTCGAAGTGGTCACTGAAGCGGCCGTTGCTGTGGCGGAGACGGAAGCTCCCGCTGAAGCCACGCCATCGCAAACGCCAGACGAGCAGCCTGCGGCCGTCGAACCTGCCATGGAAGAAGTGGAGATCGAGGTGTGGTGGCCCAAGGACACCGGACCCTTCCGTCACCGTCCGGATCGCCAGAAGGAGCAGGCCCGCCACAAGCGGGCCCGGCAGAACGCCCAGACGAAAGGCAAGAACGACAACGAAGCCGCAGAAGGCCGATCGAGCCGTGAGAGCCGCAAACCCAAGCGCGATGACGCGCGCCCACCTCGTGAGGAGCGGAAGCCCAGGCCTGAAAAGCCCGCCGATCCGAACTCACCGTTTGCCGTTCTCGGAGCGCTCAAGGCCAAGATGTCTGGCAAGTGACGGCCGGGAACCGCCAAAGGCTCGACAAGTGGTTGTGGTTTGCCCGCATCGTCAAGACGCGTGATGCTGCCGCTTCGTTGATTGAAGCCGGTCATGTGCGATTGAACCGGAACAAGGTCACCAAACCCGCTCATGACGTCAAACCAGGCGACGTGCTGACCATTGTGCTCCACAGCGGCGTTCGCGTGCTCAAGGTGGAGGGCCTGGCGCCGCGGCGTGGGCCCGCCTCTGCCGCCCGCCTCCTCTATCGCGAACCTGATGCGCCGCGAACAGATGCCGCAAATGCACAAAAAGAGGATGCATCGGCCGCCGGAAATTGCTAGACAGCCGTTCGCTAAAAAGAACGGCTGAGCTTCAATGACCTATATCGTCACCGACAACTGCATCAAGTGCAAATACATGGACTGCGTGGAAGTCTGCCCTGTGGACTGCTTCTACGAAGGCGAGAACATGTTGGTGATCCATCCGGACGAATGCATTGACTGCGGCGTCTGCGAACCGGAATGCCCCGCCGAGGCCATCAAGCCCGATACCGAACCTGGCCTGGAGTCCTGGCTGGCGCTCAACACTGAATACGCCGCCAAGTGGCCAAACATTACGGCCAAGAAAGATGCACCGTCTGACGCCAAGGAGTTCGATGGCGTGGAAGGCAAACTCGAGAAGTATTTCTCGCCCGAACCCGGCGAAGGAGACTGATCGAAGGAGCATTGCAAGCTGCGCACTGCTCTCATGCGCGATCTTTGCAATTGTTAACCTTTTGCCCTGGATTCGCCCGTGTGCAGTGCAAGATTCTGCCGTACACGGACAGACCGCGCTTTAAATTTGCCTAAACTTGTGATATGGTTGCCAGTGATGAGTATGTAGACCGCATTGGACATTCACACCGGGCCTTGACGCTCGGATTTTTTTCGCCCTCGCGCGTTTCTCATGGCCAGGGAATGGGGCCTGCGGGCACCCTTCCGGTGAGGCGGCAGCAAGCGGCGGAACCGCTGGAAGACTGGAATGCAACCGCACACGTGTCTGTGCGATGCACAAGGTTTGCCCGATTCGTCAAGCATACTTGAACCGGTTTGGGGAAAGGCAAAAGAACAAAATGACGAAGTCGAAGACAAAGCCATCAACAGCAAAGAAGACCCCGGCAAAGGCCAAGCTGGCGGAGAAACCTGCTGCGAAGGTCAAGGCCAAGGCACCGGCTGCCGCCGACGCCCCGAAGAAAGCTGCGGCGGTGAGTCGCGCGTCTCATTCGACCCAGCCAGCACCTGTCGCCAAGGCTGCACCGGTCGCAAAGTCTGCCCCAGCGCCGAAATCGGCCCCAGTGGCAAAGCCAGCACCGGTCGCAAAGGCACCAGCTGCCGTCGCGCCTGCACCCAAGAAGCTGGTGTTCAAGGTGGGCGAACTGGTGGTCTATCCCGCCCATGGCGTGGGCAAGATCATCCAGATCGAGGAACAGGAAATCGCCGGCGCCAAACTCGAACTCTACATCGTGGATTTCGAGAAGGAGAAGCTGCGCCTGAAGGTTCCGACCAGCCGTGCCGAACAGAAGGGCATGCGCCGGCTGTCTGACAAGGCTCAGATCGAGGCTGCGATGAAGGTGCTGAAGGGCCGCGCCCGTATCAAGCGCACCATGTGGTCGCGCCGTGCACAGGAGTATGATGCAAAGATCAACTCCGGCGATATCATGGCCGTGGCAGAAGTCGTGCGCGATCTCTATCGTTCGGAGCGTCAGCCCGAGCAGTCCTACTCGGAGCGTCAGCTTTTCGAGCAGGCACTCGAGCGCATGGCGCGCGAGATCGCGGCCGTGAAGAAGATCGACGACGATCAGGCCGTCAAGGAACTTGAAGAGTTCCTCACCAAGAATGCCAAGCGCCCTTCGGGAACCGAAAAGGCCGAAGACGACGTGCCGGCCGAAGAGGCCGCATAATCCCTTAATGGGGCGACCGACGAAGGGCCTGGCTGAAGAGCCGGGCCTTTTCTTTTCCACGGCGACTGCTCTATAAGGCCAAGCGGGGTCCCGTAGCTCAGCTGGATAGAGCATCGGTTTCCTAAACCGAGGGTCGCAGGTTCAAGTCCTGCCGGGATCACCACCTCCCCCCACTGACGACATCAGGAAGAACAATGGCAAAGCGCATCGTATTCACCGGCGGTTCCGGCAAGGCAGGTAAGCACGCCGTGCCTTGGCTCAAGGCCAAGGGCTATGACATCCTCAACCTCGACCTCAAGCCCCTCGACTGCCCTGGCGTGAATACGCTGATTACCGATGTCTGCGATTCCGGCCAGGTGTTCAATGCGCTGACCATGCACTATGGCTTCGACGGCTACGACAAGGGGCAGGTGCCGCAGGCTCCCGATGCCGTCGTCCACTTCGCCGCCATTCCGCGCGTCCTGATCGAGCCGGACAACAAGACCTACGAAGTCAACGTCATGTCGACATACAACGTCATCGAGGCGGCGATGAAGCTCGGCATTCGCAAGGTGATCATCGCCTCCAGCGAGACCACCTATGGCGTATGCTTCGCCGAGGGCGATAAGGACTTTCACAGCTTTCCGCTGGAAGAAGACTATGACATCGACCCGATGGATTCCTACGGCCTCTCCAAGGTCATCAACGAGAAGACGGCACGCGCCTTCGCCATGCGCTATGGCTCGGACATCTACGCCCTGCGTATCGGCAACGTCATCGAGCCCCATGAATACCCGATGTTCGAAGACTTCCTGAAGAATCCCATGAGCCGCAAGCGCAATGCCTGGGCTTACATCGATGCCCGCGACCTTGGCCAGATTGTGCATCTCTGCCTTGAGAAGGATGGCATGGGCTTCCAGGTCTTCAATGCGGTGAACGATACGATCACGACCAAGGAACCGACAGCAGAGTTCCTCAAGAAACACTGCCCGCAGATTCCGGTGACCCGCGAGATGGGCGAGTGGGAAGCCCCGCTTTCCAATCGCAAGATCCGCGACGTGCTGGGCTTCAAGGAAGAGCACAACTGGCGGAAATATGTGAAGGTCTGATGCCACTGACGTTCACCCCGCTGATCGACAGCCTGCCATCGACGGTCCCCTTCGTGGGACCAGAGACACTGGAACGGCGCACAGGCTTCCCATTCAGGGCGCGTATCGGAGCGAACGAAAGTGTCTTCGGCCCGTCACCCAAGGTCATTGCCGCCATGCAGGAGGCGGCCCGCGATATCTGGAAATACTGTGATCCCGAGAACCATGAGCTCAAGGCGGCCCTGGCGAAACATCTGGGCATGGCTCCGGAAAACATCGCGGTCGGTGAAGGGATCGACGGGCTTTTCGGCTATGCCGTCAGGCTCTTTGTGGAAGCGGGTGTGACGGTTGCGTCGTCGCTCGGTGCCTATCCCACCTTCAATTTCCATGTGCATGGCTTTGGCGGCCGGCTGGTCACCACGCCCTATGTGAATGACCGCGAAGACCCAGCCTCGCTGCTTGATCTGGCGAGACGCGAGAACGCACGGCTGATCTATTTCGCCAACCCCGACAATCCGATGGGAAGCTGGTGGGACGCCGCGGTGGTGGAGGACATGATCGCCAAGCTGCCGGACCAGTCACTGCTGATGCTGGACGAAGCCTATGGCGAGTTTGCGCCCACAGGAACGCTGCCGCCGCTCGATGTCTCGAACCCGAAAGTGTTGCGCTTCCGCACGTTTTCAAAAGCCTATGGCTTGGCCGGTATGCGGCTTGGCTACGCGATCGGCCAGGCCGACCTGATCAAGGCCTTCGACAAGATCCGCAACCACTTCGGTGTGACCCGCATTGGACAGGCAGCAGGCATTGCCGCGCTTGCCGACCAGGGTCATCTCGGGACAGTCGTGGATCAGGTCAAGGCGGGTCGTGAAGCAATATCCGCAATAGCCCGGGACAATGGTCTGTCACCATTGCCATCGGCTGCCAATTTCGTCGCCATTGATTGCGGCCGCGACGGCACACATGCCAAGCGCGTTCTCGATACACTGCTCGCGCGCGGTGTCTTCGTCCGCATGCCGGGAGTAGCTCCCCTCAGCCGCTGTATCCGGGTGACCTGCGGCAAACCACAAGACATCGAGATTTTCGCGAACGAACTGCCGGCGGCACTCAAGGCCGCCGGCTGAGACCTGCCGCTTATTTCGCGGCGAGTTTGGCGGCAATCGTCGCCACATGCTTGCCCTGGTAGCGGGCGCCATCGAGTTCATGCTGCGCGGGCTGGCGGCTGCCATCCGAATTGGTAACGGTGGATGCGCCGTATGGCGAACCGCCACGGATTTCGTCGACCCCCGACTGACCTTCCCATGTGTAAGGCAACCCGACGACCACCATGCCATGATGCATTATCGTCGGGATGAAGCCGAGGATCGTCGATTCCTGACCACCATGCTGGGTCGCAGATGACGTCATCGCGGACCCAACCTTGCCAGCCAATGCCTGCTTGGCCCAAAGGCTACCGGTCTGGTCGATGAAATTGCGCATCTGGGCGGCCATGGTGCCATAACGCGTACCGCAAGCGAAAATGATGGCGTCGTAATTCGCCAGTTCTTCAGGCTTGGCGATCGGCGCCCTCTGATCCAGCTTGTAATGCGCCGCCTTGGCGACATCCTCGGGGTCCAATTCAGGTACGCGTTTCACGTCAACTTCGGCGCCGGCTTCCCTGGCACCCTCTGCGGCAGCGTAGGACATCTGTTCCATATGGCCCCAGGCGGAATAGTAGAGAACGAGAACTTTGGTCATGGCCGATTTCCTTTAGTGTGTTGTGTTGATGAGGTTGTCGAGATCAAGCCTGTGGGTGAACATCGCAATGCTGCCATCAGCATTGCGGGGCCACTGGTCCCTTGGCTTGTCCCAATAGAGTTCGATGCCGTTCATGTCCGGGTCATGCAGATAGAGGGCTTCCGATACGCCGTGGTCTGATGCACCATCGAGCGGCACTCCGTTGGCCACGAGACGTTTCAGCGCGTCGGCCAGATCGGCCCGCGTGGGATAGAGGATTGCAACGTGAAACAGTCCCGTCGTCCCCGGCGGCGGCGGAGAGCCGCCTTCGCTTTCCCAGGTATTGAGACCAATGTGATGATGATAGCCGCCGGCTGAAATGAAGGCAGCCTGCTTGCCATACATCTGCTGAAGCTCGAATCCGAGAACACCCACGTAGAAATCGAGGGCTTTCTGGATATTGGAAACCTTGAGGTGGACGTGGCCGATGCGGGTGCCCGCCGCAATGGGTTGCTCTGATGCCATGGCATCACCTTTCTGTAACACTATACGTTACGGATATATGCAGGAGACGGCTGCGTTGCAACCCCCCTTTCGTCGCATGGCCAGCAAAACGGTGGACGACGCCGGGCCAGCCTTGAAATCCCCTATCGTCTTCCGCAAAACGATGGAGCAAAAGAGGAGACCCCACATGGCACAGATGGAACTACCCGGTAATCTGCATATTGTGGATCATCCGCTGATCCTCCACAAACTGACCCTCATGCGCGACAAGAACACGCCGTCTGCCGTGTTTCGACAGCTGCTGCGTGAAATCAGCCTTTTGCTCGCCTACGAAGTGGCCCGCGACCTGCCTGTCACCATGCAGCGCATAGAGACGCCGCTGGCTGAGATGGAAGCCCCCATCCTCAAGGGAAAGAAGCTGGTGATTGTCTCGATTCTTCGGGCTGGCAACGGACTCCTTGAAGGCATGCTCGACCTCATGCCCTCGGCCCGCGTCGGCCACATCGGCCTCTACCGCAATCCCGAAACCCTGCAGCCGGTCGAATACTACCTGAAGGTGCCCGACGATATTTCCGAACGTCCGGTCATCGTCGTCGACCCCATGCTCGCAACCGGCAATTCCGTGTCATATGCCATCAAGCGGCTGAAGGACAAAGGCGCCAAGGACATACGTCTCGTATGTCTGCTGTCGGCACCGGAAGGCGTGCGGCATTTCCACCAGATGCACCCCGACGTGCCGATCTTCACTGCCGCCGTCGACAGCCACCTCAATGATCACGGCTATATCGTGCCGGGCCTCGGCGACGCCGGCGACCGGATGTTCGGGACGAAATAGTGGCCGGTCACACCAAATTAACCATAACCGGAGACGCCGGACAGCCGAAACGAATTGAAAACCAGCGATGGTTAACCTTTGTTTCCGGGTAGCGGGAATTCAAAAGGGTGGTCAGAGTGGCGTCTTCGACAGCAGCCATGGCAGGACGAAAGTCATTGCAGCTCAAGGCTCCGGGTGGAGCAAGGCCGAGGCTGTTGCTGGCAGAAGACTCAGATCCCGTCCGCATCGTGACGGCCGCCATGCTCAAGGGCATGGGCTGTGATGTCAAGGCCGTCATTCATGGCGAACAGGCGGTCAGGCTGGCAGCCGAGCAGCACTTCGACGTCATCGTGCTCGACATTGAAATGCCGGTCATGGACGGCATCACGGCTGCAAAGTTCATTCGGCGTCTGGGTGGCACGGCGACAGGAACACCCCTGATGGCGCTTTCGGCATTTCTGGCCGACTCCGTGCGGACCGGTGAGTGGCGCGAGACGTTCGACATTGCTCTGCCGAAGCCAGCCAACAAGAATGAATTGCACGGCGCCATCGACATGGCTCTATCCTGGCATCGAAATGCCGATAGTCTGGCCGCTCAATCGGCCCTCCCCCCAGTAATCGACTCGGATGAACTGGGGACCATGCGCACCGGACTTGCTGAAGACATCTGGAATGAATTGTGTGAACTGGGTTGCCGTGACATTGAGGTCTGCGCCCGCCAGATTGAGCATGCCGCCCAAATCTCATTGAATGACGCCGTCCTCACCTTTGCCGGCAAGCTAAGAACACTGGGAAGCACGTTTGCTGCACCGCGTCTCGTCCACCTCGCACAACAAGTGCAGTGCCACATGGATCCTCAAGCTCATCGGAAGGCGGTCGCCGACCTGCTTGATGGGGCACGCGATACGGTCGCTGCGCTGAGACCGTAGAGACTCCACTCTCACAATATCCGGGTGACGGAAAGCCGGGTCCCCAAAATGCAAAGGGCGGGAAAGTCCCGCCCCGTTTGCCGTCATGCGCCGTCATCGGATCAGCGCGCGCTCGGTGTCCTGGTGTCAAACTCGGTTTCGAGCGCATTCAGCATGTGAAGAAACTCAGCCAGTTCCGGACTGATGGCCGTCTTTCGCTTGGGCTGTTCGGGTTGCTTGGGCTTCTGTTCGGTCGTTGCCATGTCTTCACCTATCCAACTGGTAATCTTACTGCGTCGAACTTGAGAAAAGATTAGCTCCGGCAGATTGAATTTTACCGGAATGCTTCATTCATCTCGCATTCACGCAAGACGGGTGTGCTCCCGCCACAAGGCCCGGCCTTGTTTGAAATCAGGCAACATCGCGGCACTCTCAGAGTTGTGCAGGCTGTTGCGCGGATGACACGAAATTGTGATGAAAGATGGAACATTAAACACGCGTAACTTGCAAGGGGGACAATCCCCCGCTTAACGCTTGTAGAACAGGAGCAGGTTTATGGTTTCGACCGGAGTATGGAAAGTGATTGCGGCTGGCGCACTCGTGCTTGGCCTCGGGACATCAGCAATGGCGGCCGACATGGGTCCGATCGAGTCGCGCCAAGCCTGCATGAAGGCCAACGGCAAG
>Ga0116151_10002295_pt1 | contig 17688 bp, 13 predicted proteins | sample AD_UKC117_MetaG_FD_89893 | JGI IMG/M metagenome (GOLD analysis project Ga0116151, IMG submission 89893) | Active sludge microbial communities of municipal wastewater-treating anaerobic digesters from Hong Kong - AD_UKC117_MetaG | ecosystem: Engineered > Bioreactor > Anaerobic > Digestate...
CTATTTCCGCGCCCGGGCCGCCGATCTCCTGGACCTGCGCGATCGCGTGATGGCGGCGCTCGCCGGCGGCGGCGGCCCGGCGATGGCCCCGCCGGCGGGCGCCATCGTCACCGCCCGCGACCTGAGCCCGTCCCGCTTCCTCGGTCTCGACTGGGCGGTGCTGGGTGGTGCGGCGCTCGGGGCGGGCAGTGCCGCGAGCCACGTCGCCATGCTCGCGCGTGCCCGGGGCATACCGCTGGTGACGGCGCTCGGGCCGATCGAGCCCGTGGCGGCGACGGCCGTGCTCGATGCCAGGGATGGCTTTCTGGTCGTCGGTCCGAAGCCGGCGACCGAGCGCCGCTACCGCGGGCGGCTCGCGGTCGACCGCGAGGAGGCACGGGCCGCGGCAAAGGTGGTGGCGGAACCCGCGCGCACCGCATCCGGCCGGCCGATCTCGGTGATGGTCAATGTCGACGACCCGGATGCCGTGCCGGACGATCTCCTGCGCGCTGGCGACGGCGTCGGGCTGCTGCGCACCGAGTTCCTGTTCATCGGCCGAGCGGAGCGGCCGGACGAGGAGACGCAGTATCGGGCCTATGCCCGCCTGCTGCAGCGCCTGGGCGGCCGGCCGCTGATCCTGCGCACCCTCGACATCGGCGGCGACAAGCCCTTACCGGATCTCGATATTCCGGCCGAGACAAACCCCTTTCTCGGCCTGCGGGGCTTGCGACTCTGCCTCGACCGGCCGGAGCTCTTCCGCCCGCAGGTCAGGGCAGCGCTTCGGGCGGCGGCGGATGGCCCGCTCTCGATCATGCTGCCGATGGTCAGCCGCGCCGCCGAGGTCCTGGAAGCGCGGTCCTTCATCGAAGCCGAGGCGCGCGCCCTGGACCTAGCCGTGCCGCCGGTCGGCATCATGGTGGAGACCCCGGCAGCCGCCCTCGCCCTCGACACCATGCCCGTCGATTTCGCCTCGATCGGCTCGAACGACCTGACGCAGTACGTGATGGCGGCCTCGCGCGACGCCGGCGGCCGCGTCGCCGAGCTGATCGACCCGCTCGACCCGGCCGTGCTCCGCCTCATCCGGATGGTGGTGGAGATGGCGGCGGCCAAGGGGCTGCCGCTCTCGCTCTGCGGCGACATGGCGAGCGACCGGGCGGGCATCGAGGCGCTCGTCGCCATCGGGATCGAGCGCGTTTCGGTGGCACCGGCGGCGCTCGGCCGGGTCAAGCTGTGGATTGCCGGCTGCGCCGGCCGGGCTCACGGGCTGCCGTGAGAGCACCCGAGCGCCTCCGGGCCGCGATCGCTGCTGCGCCTCAGGCCTGCTCGAGCACCGGGGCCTCGGCATCCAAGGCCTCGATCTCGGCCTCGAGCCGTGCTGCATCGGGGGATCCGGGTGCCGCGTAGTTCAGGTTCTTGAAGAGGCCGGTGAGCCTGGTGAAGTGGCGGCGGGCCGCATCCTTGTCGGCGAAGCCGTAGCCGCGGGTGGCGATCGCGTGGACGCGATCGAACAGCGCCTTCTGCCGGGCGGGCGGGGCGCTGGCGTCGATGTCGTCGAAGGCGTCCTGCTGGAGGAAGACCATGTCGATGAAGGCGGCGGCCCGGCCGATGACGAAGTCCTCGAGGCTGATGCCCTCCTCGCCGGTCACCTGCTCCATCCGGGCGATCTCGTCGCCGCGCTGCAGCAGGGCGGTCATCGCCTCGACCTGCTCAACCCAGTCGGGGGCGAGATGCTCGGCCGACCAGCCCTCGAGCTGGCGCAGATAGCGCGACCAGGAGAGCAGCGGGTCGATCGCCGGGTAGAACCGCTTGTAGGCGCGGTCGTAGGAGAGGCCGAGGAAGCACTTGACGGCGGCGAGCGTGGATTGCGTCACCGGCTCCTCGAAATTGCCGCCGGCGGGCGAGACCGAGCCGATGATGGTCAGGGCCCCTTCGGCCCCGTCATTGGCGCGGATGGCACCGGCGCGCTCGTAGACCCCCTTGATCGCGCTGTCGAGATAGGCCGGGAACGCCTCCTCGCCCGGGATCTCCTCGAGCCTGCCCGAGGTCTCGCGCATCGCCTGGGCCCAGCGCGAGGTCGAATCGGCGATCATCAGGACGCGCAGGCCCATCTGGCGGTAGTACTCGCCGATCGCGATGCCGGTGAAGATCGAGGCCTCGCGCGCGGCCACCGGCATCGACGAGGTGTTGCAGACGATGACGGTGCGGTCCATCAGCGAGCCGCCGGTGCGCGGGTCCTTGAGCCGCGGGAACTCGGTGATGGTCTCGACCACCTCGCCGGCGCGCTCGCCGCAGGCGACGAGCACCACGACATCGACATCGGCGTGCCGGGCGATCAGGTTCAAGAGCACCGTCTTGCCGGCGCCGAACGGCCCCGGGATGCAGGCAGCGCCGCCCTGCGCGATCGGGAAGAACGTGTCGATGATCCGCTGCGTGGTGATCATCGGCCGGTCGGGGAAGAGCCGGGTCGACCAGCCGCGGGCGAGCAGCCGGCGCGGCAGGGGGGTCCGGACCGGCCAGTCCTGCGCCATGGTGAGCGTGCGCTCGGCACCCGAGGCCGCTTCGAGCCTCGCGATCGGCTCGTCGACCGTGACCGAACCCTCGCGCAGCCAGGTGACCTCGAAGGTCTCGTCGAGATCGAAGGGCACCATGATCTTGTGGCTGACCGGCCCTTCTGGCACGGCGCCGAGCGGGTCGCCGCCGCGCACCCTGTCGCCGATGCGCACGGTGGAGGTGAAGGACCACTTGCTGGCCGGATCGAGGCCGGGCGCGGCGACCCCCTTGGGGAGGAAGAGGCCGTGACCGACGGCCAGGGCCTCGAGCGGGTTCTGCAGCCCGTCATAGACCTGGCCCAGCATGCCGGGGCCGAGGCGGATCGAGAGCAGGTTGCCGGTCTGCTCGACCGGGTCGCCGAGGCCCACGCCGCGGGTGCTCTCGTAGACCTGGGCATCGGCGCTGGCCCCCATGACGCGCAGGATCTCGGCCTTGAGGCGCTGCTCGGGGGCGCGGGCGGGGCGGATGTAGACCACCTCGTTCTTGACCAGCCGGCCCCTTGCGGGGTCGGTCAGGCGCAGCCGGACGATGTCCTCCTGCACGGCCGAGATGCGGGCGGCGGGTTCGGCATGACCGGTCATGCGGCCTCCGGGATCTCGGGTGCGTCGGCGAGCGCGGCATCGAGCAGCTCGGCGAAGCGGCGCCTCGCCTCGTCCGCATCGTAGCGCGCCCAGCGGTCGGCCATCGACCAGCGCAGCATGTAAAGCGCCACGGCCTCGAAGTCGAACTCGTGGCCCTCGGCATGGCGCGCCTGCTGCTGCCAGGCGGTCTCCAGCAGCAGGCGCTCGAGCGCCACGGTGTCGCCGGCATCGAGCGCTTCCTTGGCGGCCGGCAGCCAGGGATAGAAGGCGGCGACACCGAGGTCCGGCAGCGACCAGCTCGCCCGGATGCGCTCGAGATGCGGCCCGAAGCCCCAGCGCACGCCCTTGGGCGGCGCATCCTCGCCGGCATGGCGACGGCGCAGCGCGGCGATGACCGTGCGCAGCTCGAGCCGCTGGCGCACGGCGGCCGCGAGGGTCGGGCTGGCGATCCGCTCGAGCAGCGCTGCCGCCCGCGCGAGGAACGCGGCATCGTCCTGGGTGGTGTCGACGAACCGCCAGGAGACCACCTCGGTGAGCTCGCGCAGGGTTTCCTGGTCGGCCGGCGGCAGGTCCTTCAACCGCTCCATCAGGCGCTGGCGGTTGATGGGCGGCTCCTTCTCGGTGAGGAAGCGGATCGCGGGCAGGCTCGCCATCAAGGTGACGTAGGGCTGATCGACCCAGATCATTTGACGAGCCCTTCGAGCAGCGCGCGAAAGCGCGGCTGGAGGTGAACCATGAGCGCGCTCGCCACGGCGGCGTCGCTGAGATCCAGCGTGATGCCGCGATCCTCGAGCACGATGCGCAGCCCCTCGGCGGCATCCTCGGCACGGTCGAAGGTGACGCCTTCGCGCAGCATGTCGGCGGCGATGCCGGCGACGAAATGGCTGAGCGAGCCCTCGCGGAGCTCCTCCGGCCGGCGGCGCAGCTCGTCGAGCCCCACTGCCGAGCGTGGCAGGAGGACGCGGACCTCGCCGGAGCTCTCGACCTTGGCCTCCTCGCGGGCCCGGCCGACCACCTGGAGGATCATCCGCTCGAGCATCGACTCGTCGCGGAAGGCGTCGCCGACGGTCTTCTCGACGTCGGTGGCGAGCTTGCGGACGAGCTGTTCCTTGAGGTCGAGCACGGTGTCGCGCGCAGCGGCCTGCAGCGCGTCCTGCCCGGCGCGGCGGTGGGCGTCGATCTCGCGGCGGGCCGCCGCCAGCTTCGCCGCGGCCTCCGCCTCGGCGGCCTCCATGATCGCGCGGGCACGGGCATTGGCCTCGGCGATCAGCCGCTCCGCCTCCGCCCGGCCTTCGCTCACCCCCTCGTCACGCAGCCTGGCGATCAGGGTCTCGATGCCGGACGCGGTCTGCTCCGCGGCGCTGCCTCTGCTCATCGCCCGGGCCTCACGCGATGCCGCCGGCGAGAACCAGCGCGAAGACGAAGGCGAAGACCGCGAAGCCCTCGACGATGGCGGCGGGCGCCAGCGCCAGGCCGAAGATCTCCGTCTTGCTCTTGGAGGCGGCGATGGCGCTCGCCAGCGCCCGGCCCTGCCACACGCCGGTATAGAGCAGGGCGATGCCGAGCAGGCCGCCGATGCTGAAGAGGGCGCCGCCGTTCTGCACTGTCACCGGCTGCTGCAGCGCGAACATGACGACGATGCCGTAGATCACGTTCGAGGACGGTATGGCCGCCGCGCCGACGAAGCGGCCGTAGCCGCCGTCGGTCTCGAGCATCGCCCCGATGGCGGCCTGCCCGGCGATCGCGACACCGATCGCGCTGCCCAGGGCGCCCAGGGCCACGGGTGCGTAGATCCCGAGCCAGCCCAAAAGGACGATAAGGTCGCTCATGCCGTCTTCTCCCTCTTGGCGAACGCCCGGAACGGGTAGCCCTCCTCGGGCAGCCCCCAGCCGAAGAACTCGATGTAGTTGAGCCTGAGCCCGTGCACGACGCCGCTCATCAGGCCGATGGCGATGTTGATGGCGTGACCGAAGAGCAGCACGAGGATGGCGAGCAGAACGCCAATGCCCGGCCGGTCGTGCAGGATGCCGAGGGCGAGCCCGTTGAAGGTGACGGCGAGCGAGGCGCTGGCGAGGCCGAGCGCGAAGAGCCTGAGATAGCTCAGAAGGTCGCCGAAGAGCTTGGTCGCCCGGGTGAGGCCCAGCGCGGCGCCACCGAGCCGGGCGGCGAGCGTGGCGCCGGCGGGCGGGGCGGTGAGCCCGCCGGCGAAGACCGCGACGAGCCCGCCGCCCAGGAGCAGCGTGGCGAGCCGAGGCACGGCCTCGCCCTCGCCGAGCCAGAGCCCGAGGCCGCCCGCGATGACGGCGATCCAGCCGAGCGCCGACAGCCCCTCGCCGCGCCCTCGCTCGAGCCAGGCGAGGGCGGCGAGGGCGATGGTGATGTGGGCGGCGCCGATCAGGATCGAGAGCCGCATCATCGCCTCGAAATCGGTGACGTCGACGATCCGGAGCCGCTCGAGCCAGCCACCGGCGGGCGGCGCGAAGCCGAAATACGAGCCGGCAGCCACGCCGTAGACGAAGGAGGCGCCGCCCAGCGCCGCCAGCAGGACGCGGAACCGCCTGCCCGATGCGCTCGACCCGAGGCGCCGCCAGTAGAAGGCCGTCAGCAGCCCGAGCAGGAGGGCGTAGCCGGCATCGGCCAGGATCATCGCGAAGAAGATCGCGAAGGAGGTGAAGACGACGAGGCTCGGGTCCCAGCTCCGGTAGCCGGGGCTCATGTAGAAGCTGGTGAGGTCGCTGCCCATGGCCTTGCGCTCGCCCTCGGCGCGGAGCAGCGTGGGTGGCGTGTCGTCGCGGCCGGGCGGCTCCGCGACCAGGGCGAGGCCCCGCTCCTCGGCGAGCCGGCGCAGCGCCGGGGCCGTGTCGGCCGGCGCCCAGCCCTGCACGGCGAACACCCGGTCGTCGTCGAGCGTCTGGTGGGCGGCCGCCCGTCGGTCGTCGGCGTCCTCGGCGGCGGCCAGCTTGGCGCCCAGGGCGAGCCGCCAGCGGGTGAGATCGGCGCGGGCGCGCTCGGCCATCTCGAGGGCGATGCCGACCTCCGCCCGCTCGGCCCGAAGCTCGGCCAGCGTGGCATCGCCGGTCTCGAGCCGCGGCACCGGCAGGAGGCTGCGCGGCGGCGGCTGCTTGGCGACGACCGCGACGTGCAGGGCCGTCTCGCAGCGCCCGACGATGGCCCAGGGAAGCTGCACCTGCTCGAGGGCAGCCCGATCCTTGCGCGGCAAGGCATAGAGCCAGAGCTGCTCGCCGCGCAGCTCGGCCGGCTGCGGCAGGCGGAAATCGCCCCACGGCCCGAGCGCCTCGATCATCTGGTCGAGCTCGAAGGAGCGGTCGGCGAGCCGGCGCAGGCGCAGGCGGTTCTCGATGATCTCGCCGATCACGGCATCGGCGTCGAAGGGCTTGCCGAGCGGCCAGGGCGTCAACTGCTCGGGCGCGTCCTGGAGATGGTGAAAGGCGGTGTCGGCGCGGCGCCGGGCGGCCGGGTCGTCCGGGGTCAAGGGCCCGGGCCGGCGCAACGGGATCAGGTGCAGCGCGCCCAGCGCCTGCAGCTCCTCGAGGACCGGCGCCTTCTCGTGGGCGAGGCCGCAGAGGGTCACCTTGAGCATGGGGGCGATGGTCAAGCGCCCGCCTCCGGTCGCGCGGCCTCGGCCTCGCGCTTGCGCTTGGCGATCTTCGCCCCGGCGACGGCCGCCCGCTCGGCATCGCCGAGATAGACATTGATGCGCCGGATGTTGGTCCGGGTCTGCGGGATCAGCACCTTGTCGAAGAGGTTCACCCGCTGGGTGATCCGGGCGACCGCCCGCTCCAGCCCGGCGAGGCGCTTCTCGGCGACCTCCACCTCGACGCGCAGGCGCATCGCCGCCGCCAGCCGGTCGGCCACGTGGTCGACCCAGTGCGGGCGGACCAGCCGGCCATAGGCGCTGCGGATCAGCTCGACATGCTCCACGGTCGGCAGCTTCACGCCGGCGACGTTCTGCGTGCCCAGCCGGACCTCGCCCAGCCGAACCAGCCCGTCGAGCGACACGCGCCGGTCGGCCATCATCGGGATCGCCTCGCCCGCCGCCTCGATCACGCGGGCGACCTCGAGCCCGAGCCGCTCGATCTCCCGCCGCGCCCGCTGCCGCTCGCCCATCAGTTGCTGGCGCTTGAGATCGAGCGCCGGCAAGTAGCGCTGGTAGAGCGCGAGATTCTCCTTCTCGCGGGTCAGCGACGACTTGCTGAGCTGGACCTGGGCCATCAGGCGGCGGACCTCGGGTAGTACTTGTCGATCAGGTTCTGGCGCACGAGCAGCTCCTCGGGCGCGAAGCACGCGGCCATCGTCTGCCAGCCGAGGTCGAGCGCCTGCTCGATGGGCAGGGCCACGTCGAGATCCATGAAACGGCTTTCGAAGAAGCTGCCGTAGCGCAGCAGGCGCTGGTCGAGATCGGAGAGCTCGAACGCCATGGCCTGCTTGCGCTGGGCGTCCCGGGCGCCCGAGTAGAGGCGGATCATGGTGTTCATGACCGCCGAGTGGTCCTCCCTCGTCTCCTTGCCGATGACGTGCTGCTTGAGCCTGGAGAGCGAGCCGAACGGGTCGATGCGGCCGTTGCGCAGGTAGAACTGGCCTTCGGTGATGTAGCCGGTGTTGTCCGGCACGGGATGGGTGACGTCGCCGCCCGGCATGCTGGTGACGCTCAGGATGGTCACCGAGCCGCCGCCGGGGAAGACCGCCGCCTTCTCGTAGCGTCGGGCGAGCTGCGAGTAGAGGTCGCCCAGATAGCCGCGGGTCGACGGCACGCGGTCGAGCGAGATGCCGACCTCCTTGAGGGCATCGGCATAGGCGGTCATGTCGGTGAGCAGGACGAGGACGCGCTTCTTCTCCTCGACCGCGAAGCGCTCGGCCACCGCCAGCGCCATGTCCGGGATCAGGAGGCGCTCGAGCGCCGGGTCGGAAGCCTGGTTGACGAACATCACGGTGCGCATGAACACGCCCGCGTCCTCGAAGGTCGTCCGAAACGTCCAGTAGTCGTCGAAGGTGAGGCCGAGCCCGCCGAAGACGACGACGTCCGCCTCGGCCTGGATGCCGATCCGCGCGAGCAGCGCGTTGTGCGGCTCGCCGGCCGAGGTGAAGATCGGGATCTTCTGGCTCTCGACCAGCGAGTTGAAGACGTCGATCATCGGCACGTCGGTGCGGATCATGCCGGACGCCATGGCGCGCCGCGCCGGGTTGGCCGAGGGGCCGTCGACCTCCACCTTGGGCTCGTGATCGAGCGAGGGGCCGCGGTCGAGCACGCGGCCGTCACCGGCGAACACCCGCCCTAGCACGCTCGGCGAGAAGACCGCCTTCGGTGCGTGGCCCAGGAACCGGACGCGGCTGCGTGTCGACAGGCCCTCGACCCCGGCGAAGACCTGCAGCGACGCCTCGCCGTCACCGACGCGCACGACCTGAGCGAGGCGCGGCAGGGTGTCCCCCTCGCTGACCACTGCGAGGTCGCCGAAGCGCGGGCCCTCGGGGTCGTCGGCGGTCTCCTTCGGCAGGGCGATGCGGATCACCCCGCCGATGATCGACAGCACCCGGTCATAGGTTATCGCGATGTCCGCCAAGCCGTCGTCTCCCCGTCAGCCCACCATGCCGTCGCTCAGCAATCGACCCACACCACGGCGAGTCCGCCCTGGGAGGTCTCCTTGTACTTGTCGGACATGTCCTTGCCGGTGAGGTAGAGCGCCTTGATCACCTCGTCGAAGCTCGGCCGGGCCGGCTCGTCGCCACGCAGCATGGTCAGCCGGACGGCGTTGACCGCCTTGTTGGCGGCGAGCGGGTTGCGGTTGATGCAGGGCACCACCACGAGGCCCTTCACCGGATCGCAGGTCAGGCCGAGATTGTGCTCGAGCGCCATGGCACCTGCGTTCAGCACCTGGGTCACCGAGCCGCCGAGCGCCTGGGTCAGGCCGGTCGCGGCCATCAGGCTCGCCGCCCCGACCTCGCCCTGGCAGCCGACCTCGGCCCCGGAGAACGAGGCGTTGATCTTGACCGGGATCGAGCAGCCGCCGGCGGCGAGCAGGAAGTCGCAGACCCCGTCGTCGCTGGCGCCGGGCGCGTACTGCTTGTAGGCCTTCAGCACCGCCGGGACGATGCCGGCCGAGCCCATCGTCGGGGCGGTGACCACCTGGCCGAGCGAGGCGTTCAGCTCCATCACCGCCAGCGCATAGGCGTTGATGTGGTCGGAAAGCTCGAAGAGGTGGCCGCCGCGCGTGCCCTCCTTGACCTGGCTCATGATGTCCTTGGCGATGCGCTTGACGCCGAGGCCGCCCGGCACCTCGCCCTCGCCCTGGAGCCCCACCTCGATCGATTTCTCCATGACGGCGGCGATCTCGAGCAGCCGGTCGCGCACGGCCTTCTCCGTCCGCCAGACGAGCTCGTTCTCGAACACGATCTGGGCGATCGTCTTGCCCTCGCGGGCGCAGAGCGCCGCGAGCTCGGCGCCGGTCGTGTAGGGGAACGGCTTGGAGTTGTCGCCGATGGCGGCGGTCGGGTGGATCGAATCGCTGTCGCCGACGATGAAGCCGCCGCCGATCGAGAAGTAGAGCGAGCGGTGCAGCACCTGGCCCGCGCCGTCGGTGGCGGCGAAGGCGATGCCGTTGGGGTGCTTGGGGTAGGTCTTGTCGCCCCGCCAGTGGATATGCTTGTCCGGGTCGAACGGCACCATCCGCCGGCCGCCGAGATGCAGGGTCCTCTCCCGCTCGATCCGCTCGCGCCTGGCCGGGATGCCGGCGCTGTCCAGGGTCTCGGGGTCGGCCCCCTCGAGCCCGAGCATCGAGGCGAGGTCGGTGTAGTGGCCCTTGCCGGTGAGCGCCATCGAGCCGTAGAGCTCGACCTCGACGCCGCCGACGGCGTCGCCGAGGCCGGCCTCCTCGAGCTCGCCGAGAAAGCGGCTGGCCGCCACCATCGGGCCGAAGGTGTGAGACGAGGAGGGGCCGACGCCGATCTTGAAGATGTCGAAGACGCTGATCGCCATGCTGTCGTTCCCTGATTGTCTGCGGCCGCCGCGGCGGCTCAGTAGACGGTGAGGCCACGTTCCCTGAATTGCGCGCGCACCCGCTCGGTGAGCTCGGGCGACGGCGGCTCGGCATCGGCGAGCGGGTAGGGGATGCCGAGCGTCTCGTACTTGGCCTTGCCCATCTGGTGAAAGCGCAGGATCTCGACCCGCTCGAGCGGCTCGAGGCCGGCGCAGATGTCGGCCACCCTGGCGACGTTGTCCGGGTCGTCGGTGAGGCCGGGGACCAGGACGAAGCGGACCCAGAGCGGCCGGCCGAGATCGGAGAGCCGCCGGGCATAGTCCAGCGTCGGCTGCAGCGGATGGCCGGTGACCCGCTCGTAGGTCGCGGGGTCGCCCGACTTGATGTCGAGCAACTGGAGGTCGATGTCGGCCAGGTCCGCATCCGTCAAATTGCGGCCCAGGCGGCCCGAGGTGTCGAGGCAGGTGTGCACGCCCATGGCTTTCGTCGCCTGCATGACGCGGCGCAGGAAGCGCGGCTGCATGGTGGGCTCGCCGCCGGAGACGGTGAGCCCGCCCTTCGACAGCTTCAGCACCTTGGCGTACTTGCCGATCTCGCGGGTGATGCGGCCGAGCGTGTACCGCTTGCCGTTGCGCTTGTGCCAGGTGTCGGGGTTGTGACAGTACTGGCAGCGCAAGGGGCAGCCGGTGAGGAAGAGGACGAAGCGGATGCCCGGCCCGTCGACGGTGCTGCCCACCTCGATCGAGTGGACGTAGCCGCCGACCTCCTCGTCGGCCTCGGCTTCCAGATCCTCCGGGAACACCTCCGCATAGTCGCGGCCCTTCGCCTCGACGGCGCCGGTGCGCGTGCGGCGCAGCTCGTAGCGGCTGCCGATGAGCTCGCTCATCGCGTCAGAATTTGCCGTGGAAGGTGCGGTTCAGGACATCGAGCTGCTGCTCCTTCGTCAGCTTGACGAAGTTCACGGCATAGCCCGAGACGCGGATGGTGAGCTGCGGGAAGTCCTCGGGTCGCTCCATGGCCTCGCGCAGCGTGTCGCGATTCAGGACGTTCAGGTTCACGTGAAACCCGTTCGAGCCGAAATAGGCGTCGAGGCCGCCCACCGCCTTGGCGATCCGCTCCTCGGCCGAGCCGAGCGAGGTGGGGACCACCGAGATGGTGAGCGAGATGCCGTCGAGGGCATCGTCATAGGGCAGCTTGGCCACCGACATCATGGCGGCGAGCGCCCCGCGGGTGTCCGCGCCATTGGAGGGGTTGGCGCCGGGCGCGAAGGGCTCGCCGCTGCGGCGGCCGTCCGGGCTGTTGCCGGTCTGCTTGCCGTAGACGACGTTCGAGGTGATGGTCAGGATGGACTGGGTGTGCAGGGCGTCGCGATAGGTCGGGTGGTTGCGGATCTTGTCCATCAGCATGCGGGTCAGCATCACCGCGATGGCGTCCGCCCGGTCGCTGTTGTTGCCGTATCTCGGGAACTCGCCTTCGACGGCGTAGTCGACGACGAGCCCGCGATCGTCGCGGATCGCCCGCACCCTCGCGTATTTCATCGCCGACAGGCTGTCGGCGGTGTGCGACAGGCCGGCGAGGCCGCAGGCCATGGTCCTCAGCACGTCGCGGTCGTGGAACGCCATGAGCGCCGCTTCGTAGCAGTACTTGTCGTGCATGTAGTGGATGATGTTGAGCGCGTTGACGTAGGTGCGCGCCAGCCATTCGGCCATGACGTCGAAGCGCGCCATCACCTCGTCGTAGTCGAGCACGTCGGCGGTGATCGGCGCCAATGGCGGGCCGACCTGGGCGCCCGAGATCTCGTCCCGGCCACCGTTGATCGCGAACAGCAGCGCCTTGAGCAGGTTCACCCGGGCACCGAAGAACTGCATCTGCTTGCCGGTCGCCATGCCGGAGACGCAGCAGGCGATCGAGGCGTCGTCGCCCCATTTCGGCCGCATCAGGTCGTCGTTCATGTACTGGATCGAGGAGGTGTCGATCGAGCACCTGGCGGCGAAGGACTTGAAGCCGTCGGGCAGGCGTGTCGACCAGCCGACGGTGAGGTTGGGCTCGGGCGCCGGGCCCAGGTTGTAGAGGGTCTGGAGGATGCGGAAGCTGGTCCTCGTCACCAGCGCGCGCCCGTCGTCGCCCATGCCGCCGATATAGTCGGTGACCCAGGTCGGATCGCCCGAGAAGAGCTCGTTGTAGGCAGGCGTGCGCAGGAAGCGGACGATGCGGAACTTGATCACCAGATCGTCGATCAGCTCCTGGGCGCCGGCCTCGTCCAGGGTTCCCTCGCGGATGTCCCGCTCGAGATAGATGTCGAGGAAGGTGGTGATCCGGCCCACGGACATCGCCGCGCCGTTCTGCTCCTTGATCGCGGCGAGGAACGCGAAATAGAGCCACTGCACCGCCTCGCGGCCGGTCCTGGCGGGGCCGGCGACGTCGTAGCCGTAGCGCTCGGCCATGACCCGGATCTGGCGCAGCGACCCGAGCTGCTCGGTCAGCTCCTCGCGCAGCCGGATGATCTCCTCGGTCGCATGGCGGGAGTCGAGCTCGGCCTTCTCCCGCTCCTTGTCCTCGATCAGGAAATCGAGGCCGTAGAGCGCCAGCCTGCGATAGTCGCCGATGATCCGGCCGCGGCCATAGGCGTCCGGCAGGCCGGTGATGACGCCGGAGCGGCGGCATTTGAGGATTTCCGGCGTGTAGGCGCTGAACACGCCGTCATTGTGGGTCTTGCGGTAGGTGGTGAAGATCCTGGCCACCGCCGGGTCCGGCTCGAAGCCGTAGGCCTCGAGGCTGTCGGCCACCACCCGCCAGCCGCCGCTCGGCATGATCGCGCGCTTGAGCGGGGCGTCGGTCTGGAGCCCCACGATCAGCTCGAGCTCCTTGTCGATGTAGCCCGGCCCGTGGGCGATGATGCTCGACGGCTCCTGGCTGACGTCGAGCACGCCCTTCCTGCGCTCCTCGGCGAGGAGCGGCGTGAGGGCCTCCCAGACCTTCTGCGTCCGCGGCGTGGCGCCCGCGAGGAACCCGGCGTCGCCCAGGTAGGGCTCGACGTTGCGCTGGATGAAGTCACGGGTGTCGACGCGGTCGCACCAGAGGCCCGGCTCGAAGCCGCGCCACGCCTCGGCGAAGCCCGGGCGCTCGGGGCGGTGGTGAAAGGTCATCGCCGGGTCTCCAGGAGCAGGCTCATCGAAGCGGGGTTGCGGTCTTGCGGCGATGCGCCACGAGGGCGGAGACGGCTGCCGAGGCGAGCCGGCTCTGCACGCTGTCGGCGCGGCTGGTGAGCGTGATCGGCACGCGCGCGCCGAGCACGATCCCGGCGCTGTCGGCGTCGATCAGGAAGCCCAGGCTCTTGGCCAGCATGTTGCCGGCCTCGAGGTCGGGGGCCACCAGGATGTCGGCATGCCCCGCGACGGGCCCGCCGATGCCCTTGAGCCTCGCGGCTTCGGGGCTGATGGCGTTGTCGAGGGCGAGCGGGCCTTCGAGCAGCCCGCCGGTGATCTGGCCGCGATCGGCCATCTTGCACAAGGCCGCGGCCTCGACCGTGGTCCCCAGCTTCGGGTTCACCTTCTCGGTCGCCGAAAGGATCGCCACCTTGGGCTCGGGGATGCCGAGCGAGTGGGCCAGGTCGATGGCGTTCTGCGTGATGTCGACCTTCTCCTCCAGCGTCGGCAGGATGTTGATGGCCGCATCGGTGATGATCAGCGGCCGGCCATAGCCGGGCACGTCCATGATGAAGCAATGCGACAGGCGGCGCTCGGTGCGGAGCCCGTCGCTGCGGCTGACCACGGCGCCCAGGAGCTCGTCGGTCGAGAGCGAGCCCTTCATCAGGGTCTCGGCCCGGCCCTCGCGCACCAGGGCCACCGCCTTGGCCGCCGCGTCGTGGCTGTGCGCCGCGTCGACGATCTCGTACGGCGCGAGATCGACGCCGGCAGCGCCGGCCGCGGCCTCGATCCTGGCCCGCGGCCCGACGAGGATGGGCAGGATGATGCCCATCTCGGCCGCCTGCACGGCGCCGGCGAGGGAAGACTCGTCGCACGGGTGGGCCACGGCCGTCGGTGACGGCGGCACCGCGGCCACGGCCGCGATCAGACGGGCGTAAGCCCTGCGCTCGAGATCGGCCAACAAGCCCCCTTTCGCCCCTTCGCCGGCGCGCCCGGCGCCACGCCCCGCCGCTCGCGGGGAATTCCAGGACGCCGATCGTGGCGCGCGACCGGGGCTTTTGCCAGAGCCCTTCGACGGCGTTCCTTTGCGCGCCGTCTCGATCAGAACGCGCTGCAAAGGAACGGCCCGGGGCGGCCGCACTGGCCACTTGCCCGACCGCGAAAAAAGACGTGAAGGTCGGCGCGCGCGGGCCTAGCTGCCGCGCCACCCGATCGTCCGGCGCAACTTCGCGAGAGGCACCATGTCCGACGCCGCCATCGTGGCGCTGATCATCCCGGCGGCCCTGGCCCTCTTCATCTGGAACAGGGTGCCGGCGGTGATCGTCGGCGTCGGCGTCTCGCTGGCGCTGTTCGCCACCGGCGTGATCACGGCCAGCCAGGCGCTGGCGGGCCTGGGCGATCCCACGGTCATCCTCATCGCCGGCCTCTTCGTCGTCGCCGCCGGGCTCGAGGCGGCGGGGGTCACCACCTGGGCCGGGCAGAAGCTGGTCGAGACGGCGGGGGGCAGCAAGAGCCTCGCTCTCCTGCTGGTGATGCTGATGGCCGCGATCTTCTGTGCGATCATCAGCGTCAACGCCACGGTCGCGGCGCTCCTGCCGGTGGCGGTGATCGTCGCCATCCGCCTCGGCGTGCCGACCTCGCAGCTGCTCCTGCCGATGTGCTTCGGGGCGCACGCCGGCACGATGCTGACCCTGATCGGCGCGCCGCTCAACGTCATCGCCTACGACGCCGCGCGCGACGCGGGCTATGGCGGGATCGGCTTCTTCGAGTACGCGGTGGCGGGCCTGCCGATCATGATCGGCTCGCTGGCGATCATGTACCTGACCCAGCGATTCCTCCTGCCGCACCGCGACGGGCTGAACCTGCCGGCCGATTTCAGCAGCCATGCCGCGACCCTGGTCGAGCAGTATCGGCTGGAGGACGGCCTGCACCGGCTGCGCCTGCGCGAGACCTCGCCGCTCGTCGGCCAGCCGCGCTCTGCCGTCGACCTCGCCCGCTATCCGGGGCTCGCCTTCGTCGCGATCGAGGACGCGAGCGGCGGGGTCTCGACGCGCGACAGCCTGGCCGCCGGCGACAGCCTGCTCGTGCGTGGCGATGCCGACTGGGCCGGCCGCCTCGCCGGCGACCTCGGGCTGGCGATCCGCGAGGCGGCGGGCGACGCGGCGCAGACCCTCTTCAACCGCGGCTCCGGCCTCGCCGAGGTCGTCATCCCGCCGCGCTCGGGCTTCATCGGCGAGACGGCGTTCCCCGGCATGGCGACGCCGAGCGGGGATCTGATGATCCTGGCGATCCAGCGTGGCGGCGAGGATCTGGGCATCGAGCCGGTCACCATCGCGGCCGGCGACACCTTGCTGCTGCAGGGCACCTGGGCCGCCTTCGACCAGCGCCTCGCCGACCCGCGCGTCCTCGCCGTCCACTCGCCGGAGCTGGTGCGTCGCCAGGCGATCCCGCTCGGCCACCGGGCCTGGCAGGCGCTCGGCGTGCTCCTGCTGCTGGTCGTCCTCCTGGTCACGGCCCCCTTCCCTTCGGCCATCACGGCCGTGATATGCGCCGGGCTGATGGTGGTGCTCGGCGTGCTGACCGTGCCGCAGATGTGGCGCGGGGTGGACTGGAACACCTGCATCCTGGTCGGCGGCATGATCCCGCTCGCCGGCGCCATGACCCAGAGCGGGCTCGCCCAGGACATCGCCGACGGCTTGATCCTGCTGATCGGCTGGGCCGGCCCGCTCGCCGTGCTGGCCGGCCTGTTCGCCGTCACGGCCATCCTGACGCAGGTGATGAGCAACACCGCCACGGCCCTCGTCATGCTGCCGGTCGCCGTGGCCAGCGGCCCCGAGATGGGGGTCTCCGCCATGCCGATGATCATCGCGGTCACCGTCGGCGCGCACGCCGCCCTCCTCACGCCCATGGCGACCCCGGTGAACCTGATGGTCGTGGGCCCTGGCGGCTACACGTTCGGCGACTACTGGAAGTACGGCTTGCCGATCCTCCTCTGGTGGCTCGTGGTCTGCGTGCTGATCGTCCCGCTCTGGTGGCGGTTCGACGCGGCACCGCTGTGACCCGGGCGCGCCATTGCGGCTCGTCGCGCAGCCCGGTCCGCTCCCCGCCTGGTCTTGTCAGTGCACCAAAATAGCGCTAATGGCGCCCCGCAACCTGCGCAGAAGGCAGGGGTGCCGACGAAAGACGGCAAACTCGGGCGGCTGGGCGGCAACAGGGATGTCAGACAGGCGAGCGCCGGCGACGGGGCTATTGCCGGAGGCGCGGCAGACGGCGGCCGGGGCCCGCAACGATCCCGGGCAGCAGGACGGGCGCGCTCGACCCGTCATCAGCTTCGCCACCGACACGTTCCCCGCCGAGCTCGCGTTCGAGGCATGGCGGGAGCAGTTCGGCCAGCTCAACGAGGTCATCGTGGCCAGGGGAGCCGGCTTTTCGGGCCGGTCGCGCTTTTGGCAGCTCGGCGACTTCACGGTGGCGGTCAACGAGACGTCGGCCATGCGCCTCGTTCGCAGCGCGGCGCATCTGCGGCGCGACGATCTGGACCATTGGCTGCTGCGGGTCTCGGCCGAGGGCGTCGTTCGCTCCCGGTCCGGTGAGCGTGCCTTCCGGAGCGCTCCCGGCGAGCTGGTGGTCGAGCGGCTGAACGAGGCCTACGAGGACGAGTGGTCGGCCGACCGCTGGGTCATGCTGGTGGTGCCCCCCGGCACCTGCCCCGAGATCGAGGCCGGTCTGGCGGCCATGCCACGCGGGCCGGTGGGCGGGGTCGAGGCGGCGCTGCTCGCCGACTTCCTCCTGTCGCTCGCCAGGCGGCTGCCCGAGGCGCTGGAGAGCGATCTGCCGGCCCTCGCCCACACCACCCAGACGATGATCGCCGCGACCTTCGCCGGGCGTCATGGCGCGGCGCGCGAGAGCCCGCTTGCGGCGCGATTGCGGGTCGAGCGGACGATTCGCGCCAGCCTTGCGTCCGCCCGCCTCGACCCCTCGCGCATCGCCGCTCTCGCCGGCGTCTCGCGCGCGACGCTCTACCGGCTGCTCGAGGATCAGGGCGGCGTTGCCGCGTATGTGCGCCGCCTGCGGCTGGAGGCGGTGCATGCTGCCCTGTGCAACCTCGGGCAGGCCCATGTCCCGATCGCCCGGCTCGCCGAGCGGGCGGGATTCCATTCGCCGGCTGCCTTCAACCGCACGTTTCGTGCCGCCTTCGGCGCCTCGCCCGGCGAGGTGCGCGAGCGGGCCGCCCGCCAGGACCCGCCGCTGCCCCGGGCGCCCGACAGCTCGCCATTCCACCGCGGCTTTCTCGACCTGGCGTTCCCGGCTGGCGCCCCCGCGCATTGAGGGGCCGAGGGGCTGCTGGTTTTTCATCTGTCCGAACGCGAAGGGCCGCCCCCTTTTCGGGGGCGGCCCTTGGCTTTTGGTGTGTCTGGTTGCGGGGGCAGGATTTGAACC
>Ga0116151_10002297_pt1 | contig 17683 bp, 11 predicted proteins | sample AD_UKC117_MetaG_FD_89893 | JGI IMG/M metagenome (GOLD analysis project Ga0116151, IMG submission 89893) | Active sludge microbial communities of municipal wastewater-treating anaerobic digesters from Hong Kong - AD_UKC117_MetaG | ecosystem: Engineered > Bioreactor > Anaerobic > Digestate...
CTGGTGGCCAGCTTCGCCCGCCGCATCCTGACCGCTACCGGACAATTGCTGGGCGCCCACTTCCTGCTCGAGCAGGCCGTCATCGCCCAATCTCATCTGCGGGAGCTGGAGAAAGACCATTATGATTACAACTATTATCTGGGCAAGACCCTGTCGGCCAGGTTCTATCTCAACCAAATCCTGCCCAACGTCTGGAACACCACCGATCTGCTCCGCGAAGGCGACCCCACCGTCCTCCACTGCCCGGACGAGATCTTCGCCTTTTAATACTCGAAATCTTTGCTGAGGTTAAGGCATTGATCTTTTGCAGAGGTTTGTGCTTAAGATAAGCGCCAGGGGGTAAGGCGGCAGCCGTGCGATGGGACGTAACGACGCCAAGAACGCCCGCAAAGAGAATGAAGATATACGTTACCCAAAAACGAGACTCATGTAATTGAATAAAGACCCCTGGCATGCAGATGAGCGCCAATGCTGCAACTCTGGCTAATCAAGAGACCGGCCCCAAGCGTTCTTAAGTACAAACCTCACGCTAACGATACAAAAATAGCCAAACAACTCAAACGTCAGGCGTTTGAATTATATCAAGCTTCTGTTCATAACAAAAGGTGTCAGGAGAATACCCTGACACCTTTGCTTTGATTGCATTTAGCCCCGGACTTTCAGTACCTTGCGGTCCGGTTTGCCCACCGAAGTCCGCGGGATTTCGCTGATAAATTCCACCAGCGTCGGCACCTTGTAGGGCGCCAGACTCTTGCGGCAGTGTTCAATGACCTCTTCCGCGGTCAGCACTTCGCCCGGTTTGACCACCACAAACGCCTTGGCCGTTTCACCCCGTTTGGGATCCGCCACCCCCACCGTGCAGGCCTCCATGATTTTAGGATGGGCATACAGCACTTCATCAATATCACGCGGATAAACATTGAAGCCGCTGCACAGAATCATATCCTTTTTGCGATCAACAATGAAAACAAAGCCGTCTTCGTCGATCCTGACAATGTCACCGGTATACAACCAGCCGTCCCGCAGAACGTTGTCAGTTTCCTCCTGATTGTTCCAGTATTCCCGCATAATCTGCGGCCCGCGGCCAATCAATTCACCCAGTTCATTGCGGGGGATGACCTGCGTGCCGGTATCGACATCGACCACCACTAGATCCGTATCCGGCCAGACAATCCCGCAGCTGCCCGGTTTTCTCAGGGTAAACACCGGGGTTACCGTCAGGATGTTGACCGTCTCTGACATGCCGTAGCCTTCCAGGATGCGTCCGCCGGTCAGCCGTTCAAACTCGTTCATCACTTCTACCGCCAGCGGCGCCGACCCGCAAAAGATGCCTTTCAGCGAGGTAATGTCAGCACTGGCAATTTTGGGATGATTGTTGAGACCGATAATCATGGCGGGGACCGCCGCCCAGATGTTGGGACGGTGGCGTTCGATGGCTTCCAGCAGATTGTCCGGGGTGGGCAGCGCCACCAGGACAATACTCCCGCCCGTAAACAAGCACACGTTGACGTTGGCATTGAAGCCATATATATGATTGAGCGGAATCGCACAAAGAGTACGAACCTCTTCCTTGGACACCAGCTTGAAGGCGCCTGACGTCCAGGTGGCGGTGCGGTTGGCCTGGGAGAATATTATGGCATTGGTCAGGACACAGCCCTTGGGAATGCCGGTGGTGCCGCCGGTATATTGCAAGCGGGCTACGTCATCGGCAAATACTTCGATGTCCGGTTCGGCATCACTGGCCGCCATGGCCAGCTGGTTGAAATCATAAATCCCTTCTCCGGGAGGAATTTCCACTGCCGCGCTGGGCACCTGGAAAACGATCACCCGCTTGACCGGAGAGGCAGCATCTTGCATGATTTGAATGGCCTTGTCGGCAAAGGCGGCCATCACGATGACGGTCTCCGTGCCGCTGTCTTTAAACTGCAGCGCCAGTTCGGGAATCGTATACAAAGGGTTGGTAGGAACTTCAATGGCGCCGATCTTGAAAAGCGCCTGCAGGGATAGAATGTACTGCGGAACATTGGGAGCCATGATTGCCACCCGGTCTCCTTTTTGCACCCCCAGGCCCAGCAGGGCGTTGGCGATTCTGCGGGCCAGGTTGTTGGCCGTGCCGTAATTGATGGCGACATCACCCATTAATATATAGGGCTTTTCAGGCGTTTCTTCCGCCCATTTGTTGAACCAGTACTTCAAGGGATAATCAGGATACTCAAAATTCTTCGGTACACCTTCGTCGTAATGTTTTTCCCACAGGGGGCGCCATTTGGCTACATCTGCTTCAAATTCCTTCAGCCACGGTTTCTCCATTGCCATCCCTCCGTATCGTTTTATTCATTTTTGTAATATTAACACTTATTAGACAAATGCATAAAGAATTCCTGCCAGGACATGACCTTCACAAGCGAATTATTTTCTCTTCTCTGTTTCCATGCAAAACGCCATCTTAAACGCCGGTTCTTTTATAAATTCTCCCTGTGATCAAGAAATATACCTGCCCTCCGGCAAAGGATAGCTATATCTAAACGTTACGGAGTTGTCAGGTTGAAATAAGACCGTCGGCAAGAGGGTTTAAGCAAAAAAAGGTGCAAGCTCCGCGGCCGCACCCTTGATTTTTTCTGAAAATGTTTTATTCGGAACAACTTCCCCGAACGTCGCAGCAATTGGTTTGAAGTGCATATTTTAAAACAGGTTATCGCGCTTCTCCTTGCTGCTGTGCCTGCTCTTGAGCAGCATGAAGCCGCCTGCACGGCCATATCTCACCGCCTGAATCTCAGCGACCACCGACAAGGCGATTTCCACCGCCTTTTGTCCGCCCAGATCCAGGCCTATCGGCGCGTGAATCCGTTCCAGCCGTTCATCTTGGATCCCCAGGGCGGTTAGTTTTCCAAAGTAGGCAACGACCTGCTTTCTGTTGCTGAGGACTCCGATATACCTGGCCGGAGAAGCAATAACGGTTTTCAGCACCGCCTCGTCGAAGTGATGACGATGGGTCACAATCACAATGCTGTCGGTGGACCTGATCTCGTAGCTGCTGATATTCTCTACAATGTCACCGCCGATCCGTTCGCTGGCCAGCGGAAACCTGTCCGGGGTGAGCCTCTCCTCCTGGTTGTCGAAGATGACGATTTCATAATCCAGAAAACTGGCAAACTGGTATACATAAAAAGCCACATTGCCGCTGCCGGTAATGATGATTCTGTCCCTGTCTTCCATACTCTTTCCCCGCTTTCACCTGTCGTCGCGCCATTCTTTCCATTCGGGCCTGCGCCTTCCCGGAGGAAACCATCAGGTTGGCATCTGCGCTGCAAGCAGCGCCGGCATCTTTGCAAAACTTGACACGCTGGCCGTCCTGTCCGGAAAAGTTGTTGATGAACAATGTTTATGCCGGTTGGCAGCAATTCATACCTGCGCCGGCTCACCTCACGGCCGATGGAACTCAGCAATATAAGGGAGGTTGCGGTACTCCTCGCGGTAGTCCAGGCCGTAGCCGACCAGGAAGAGATCGGGCATGGTAAAACAGCGATAATCGATTTTAACGGTGACAATCCGCCCAGCTGGATTGTCCAGCAGGGTACAGATTTTGAAACTGGCCGGCCCGGCATTCTCAATGTGTTGGATCACATAACCCAGCGTCAGCCCGGTGCCGATCACGTCTTCCACCAGCAGCACATGCCGGTCTTTGAGATTGATATCCAAATCCTTGGTAAAATGAACCCCGCCGCTGTGATTCTCTGATGGCGGGGACGCCGCGATCGCCAAAAAATCAATACTGAGCGGGATGTGCAGTTGCCGGGTCAGATCCGCCAGAAAATAGATGGAACCTTTCAGCACACTGATGATGACCAGTTTTTGCCCGGCATAGTCGCGGTTGATTTCCTCCGCCACTTCCCGCAGCCGGGTCTGGATTTGCTCCTGTGTATAAATCATTCGCCCCAGACCGGGAGCCGGCATCAATCATCCTCCCCTTTCCGCAAACCGAACCGCTCTGCCAGATGATAGAAATCGTTTTTAAAGACAATATTGATATTGATGTCCGGATACAGCTTTTGCAGCATCCGCACCTTTTTCTTTTTTTGCGAAACATACTTTTGATCCATGGTAGTCAGCTCAATATAGGTATCAAAACGCGGCAGATAAAAATCCGGCGCAAACGCCTGGGTCACATTGCCCTCCGTATCCCACTGCACCGGAAAGGTCCGCGGTTCATACTCCCACTGGATATGATGCATGTCCAGGATGGTGGCAAATTCCGCTTCAGAAGGATGTTTGAAAACCACCTGGCGAACGCTGTCCTCGTCTGCGGCCGGTGCCGGCAGCGCGGTCCCCAGTTGCAAGTGACGGGCCATAAAGGCCAGCACTTCAGCCCCCTCTTCCTCACTGATACAGTCGGTGTTGAGCATCAGATGATAAAGGGTGGGATCCGCCCAATCGCGCTCATAAAGGGTAGCGATATAGCGCCGGTGTTTGCGGTCGGTCAATTCCAGGAAGCGCTGCGCCTCTTTTTCTCCGATATGAAGGCTCTGCATCAGCCGCCGGTTTCTGATCTGCGGGGATGCCATGATTTTGACATGCAGAACGCCCGGCTGTCCGGCAAATATCATCTGGGCGCCGAGCCCAAACACAATCGCGGAGTGCTGCGCGGCATACGCTTTGAGGCGGTTTTCCAGATAGGCGGCATAGGTGATCCCCTCCGCCGACGTATTCAGAAAATAGCGCGGACTCTCAGACAGCATATGCAGCTCATGTTTGTCAGCGATTTCCGGGAACCATTGATTCATGACCAGGTCCCTGGTGATGACCGGCAGATCCAGTTTCATCGCCAGGAGATCGGTGATTTCCCGGCCCAGACTGCCGGTTTCCCGGGAAACGGTAATCAGCATCGCACCCACTCCTGCCCTGTATTTTTGAAAGGCGGCAGCACATCTTCCGGCACCTCAAGTCATCTTCATTATTGCTCTGTTGACTTTTATCCCTCTGGAATGCTGGCTGCGCCTCATCCTGGCACCTTTTCTTATACTTGAATTATAGCATGAAATTATACTTGATTTCGCAGCTTGTGATATAGTCCTGGTTCGTCCGGAGCAAAATATTTTGACGCGAAATCAAAAACCTTAAAAATTTTTAAAATTAGACGATTGAGCGAGATAAATCATCCAAACAGCTCATCAGGTTAAATTTTCAGAAAATTCACGCGTTTTTGCTGTTTGCTCTTGTTGTCATCGTCCTGTATGATGTAATCAAGCTCCAAGGAATTCCTAAGACGGAAACCTATCCGAGCCGGAAACAGGAAACGAAACACGAAAACTGAATATAAGGCTAGTGAAAGCGGATTTCACTATATCGAAACGGAATCAGGGAAAATGGTTTGTCACCGGGATTGTAAAACGGAAGTTCAGGGTTGAAGATCTGCAAAGGTTTGAAGGCAGGAACAGAAGTCAGGCAAAGCCAGTACAGACAAGGAGTAACTGAAACCCGCAAGACGAAGGCCTTATAGGAAAGTGTAAGTGGGAAACGAAATGGCAAAGGCAAAGACAGGTGGAAATCGATAAAGGTTCGTTGGAGCTTTTATTACGGCAGGCACCCCGCTAGCGAGGCGCCTGCCGTTTGATATGGCTTTGTTTTTCGCCAGCAATGACCAGCATGACTGCCAGCCCCAGCAGCGTCCCGCCCAGGTCAAGACCCAGATCAACCATTTCAAAGGCCCGGCCGGCCACGAACAACTGATGCAGTTCGTCCGTCAGGGCGTAGCCCATGCACAGGAGCAGCGTGAGAGCGGCTTGCCGGGCCAGACGCCACGGATATTGCCGCAACGCGTTCATGCAAAGCATGGCCAGGACAAAGTAGCTGCCGAAATGGGCGGCATTCCTGACCAAATGCTGCAGACTGGCGACCCATTGGGCCTGCTGCGCCGCCGTCATCTGCAGGAATTCCGGCCGGATAAAGACCAGCAGCGTGCGGATCATTTCTCCGCTCAAGCGGGTCGATTCATCAGCCGTTTGCGAAGAAAAGAAAAACAGCGATCCGGTCCAGATGAGAACCGGCAGCCAAAAAAACAACTTCTTATATCGAATCATTATACTATCCTTTTATACAGTTCCAGTACCGGAATCGGCACCAGCGCCAGTCCCAGACCGACCAGATACAGGGAAGACGGCAGTTGGACCATCCCAAAAGCATCCGCCACCGGAGGAATAAACAGGACCAGACAGATCAGGATCAGCGAGGCCAGCGCTGCCAGATTCAAATACCGGTTGGTAAAGAATCCGGTCGTAAACAAGGAATGCGGGGAACGCATATTAAACGCATGGAAGATTTGGGAGCCGGCCAGCACGATAAACGCCATGGTACGGGCGGCCTCGATGTTTCCGGTGCTCTTCCAGACACTCATAAAACCGATCAGGGTCAGCAAGGCAAACATGGTGCCTTGCAGCACAATGCGCAAGCCAAATCCGCCGGCAAAGATTGATTCCCCTTTGGGTTTGGGCCGGCGGCGCATGACGTCCTCTTCCACCGGTTCCATGCCCAGCGCGATCGCCGGCAGACTGTCCGTCACCAGATTAATCCACAACAGCTGCACCGCCAGGAACGGTGACACCTGCCAGACCAGCATGGCGATAAACACCACCAGCACTTCGCCGATATTGGTTCCCAGCAGGAAGCCCACGGTATGTTTGATATTGTCATAAATGCCACGCCCTTCGCGGATGGCATCGACAATGGTAGCAAAATTGTCATCGGTCAGGATCATGTCAGACGCGCCTTTGGCCACATCCGTGCCGGTAATTCCCATCGCACAGCCGATATCAGCTGCTTTCAGGGCCGGCGCATCGTTGACACCATCCCCGGTCATGGAAACTACCGCGTCTTGCTGCTGCCAGGCCCGGACGATGCGGATCTTGTTTTCCGGGGAGACCCGGGCATAGACCGAGATATGATCAACCCGCCGCTGCAGTTCCTCTTCCGGCATAGCATCCAGGGCCGCACCGGTAACCGCCTCATATCCTTCCTGCATGATACCCAGATCCCGGGCGATCGCAGCCGCTGTCACCACATGGTCCCCGGTAATCATAACCGGTTTGATCCCAGCCGCGCGGCACACCGCCACCGCATCCCGCGCTTCCGGCCGGGGCGGGTCAATCATACCCAGCAGTCCCATAAAAGTCAGACCGTTTTCGAGTACCACCGGGGTAATCGTTTCCGGCAAAGCGTCGATAGCTTTCCAGGCCACTGCCAGCACCCGCAGCGCCTGACTGCTCAATTCATCGGTCATCTGCCGTCCGGCTTCCACATTGCCGGCCAGGCAGCGCTCCGCCAGAACATCAAACGCGCCTTTGACAATCACCACATATTTACCGTCTATTTGATTGACGGTGGTCATCAGTTTACGGTCGGAATCAAACGGCAGCTCACACTGTCGCGGATACAGACGGTTCAGTTCATCCTTGGGCAGACCGTTTTTATACGCGGCCAGCACGATGGCCGTTTCAGTTGGATCACCGATATGGGTTTCCCGACCGTTCTCGTCTATTTCCACACTGCCGTCCGAGCAGAGCGTCGCATACTGCAGCAGTTTTTTGATGGGCGCGGAATTGTCTGCATCAATGCTTTCGGTCAGTATTTCGGCGGCGCTGAAGGCCTTGACCAGGGTCATCTGGTTGAGGGTCAGCGTCCCCGTCTTGTCTGAACAAATCACCGAAGCGCTGCCCAGCGTCTCTACCGCCGGCAGCTTGCGAATGATGGCATTTTTCTTAACCATGCGCTGCACGCCGATGGCCAGCACCACTGTCACGATGGCCGGCAAGCCTTCGGGAATGGCGGATACGGCCAGCGCAACCGCCACCATAAAGATTTCCATCATTGGCATGCCGCTGGTGAGCCCGATCACGAAAATCACCGCGCAGATTGCCAGGGCGAAGAAACCAATGTATTTGCCCATTTCCGCCAGCTTGTGCTGCAGCGGCGTCTGGGTGTCCTCTGCCGTGCTGAGCAGGTTGGCGATTTTACCCATTTCCGTATTCATCCCCGTGGCCGCGATCACTGCCCGGCCTGTCCCGTAGGTGATGCTGCAGCCGGAATAGACCATGTTGAGGCGGTCACCCAGCGGTGCATCAGCGTTTACGATGACACCCGCATTCTTTTCCACCGGGACAGACTCACCGGTCAGCGCTGATTCCTCTGATTTCAAACTATTGCTCTCAATCAGCCTGGCATCGGCGGGAACGAAATCACCTGCCTCCAGTCGGATCATATCCCCCGGCACCAGCGTCGCTGCATCAATCATCATTTCCCGGCCGTCACGGGTTACCCGCGCCTGCGGCGCCGACAGATCTTTCAGCGCCTCCAGCGCTTTTTCCGCCTTGCCCTCCTGGACCACGCCGATCACCGCATTCAGCACCACGATCAACAGGATCAGGAAAGGCTCGAAATACCCTTCCCCTTCATACATGGCAACCACGAAAGAAATCAAGGCAGCGATCAGCAAAATAATGATCATTACGTCTTTAAATTGCTCCAGAAAGAGCTGCAGCGTTGTTTTCTTTTGGCCTTCGGCCAGTTTGTTGGGACCCTGTTCAGCCAGTCGCCGGGCAGCCTCTTCGCTGCTCAGTCCGTTGGCGGGATCGACACCCAATTCCTGCAGGACGGATTGATCGTCCCGATTGTATGGCAATTGAATCATAAAACCTCCTGATTCCGGGCATATGCGATAAGGCATATTTCCCAGCCGCAACCAATTTCTTTTCATTATTCCCGGAATCAACTGTCAGGTCAAGTTTTTGTTTCTGATAACCCCCCCGTAGGCGGGAGTTGTTTTTTTATCTGTGACCGGGTATTGCTTTTTATCTGTGGCCGGGTATTGCTTTTTTATCTGTGGCCGAGTATTTATTCCCGGCAAAATAATTCGCGATTAAAACCACGTCCAAGGGTTCGCCAGGTTGCCTGGAAACGTCGGGGATGGTAATATCATATTCAGCGTTTGGTTTTGCTGCCGTTTTTCGTCTTTGATGATGGGATTGAAATCCCGCCTTGGGATCCACAAAAACAGGAGAAATGCTTGTTATGGATGAAAATTTGCTGATTTACGTGTTCGATCCGCAGGATCAATTGGTTTATCTGCGGGACGTCTTTAAAAAGAAGCTTCCCCTGTCCCATGCTTTGCTGGCCCGCCTCAAGACCCAGGAAAAGATCCATGTCAATGGTATGTTTGCTCATACCAATTACCGCCTGCAGCCCGGCGATGTGGTTACCGTGGATTTGAATCTGGCGGAAACCAATCCGATTTTGCCGCAGGACATCCCCCTCGAGATCGTGTATCAGGATGCCGATGTCATGGTCATCAACAAACCGGCCGGCATGGCCGTCCATCCCGTCAAAGCAAAAGCGGAAGGCACCCTGGCCAATGCCGTTACCCATTACTGGCAGCAGCAGGGCAGGTTCTGCCTGTTTCGCCCCGTCAACCGCCTCGACAAAGGCACCTCCGGTCTGGTGCTGGTGGCCCAAAGCCAGTATGCCCATCAAGCCCTGTTCCGACAGCAGAAACTCGGTCAGATCCAGCGCCGCTATTTGGCCGTGGTGGAAGGCGTGGTGGAAAAAGACCAGGAACGCATTGAACTGCCCATCGGCCGCAGCCAACCGGGCAGTTCTGTCTTTCGTCAGGTCGATGCTGCCGGCAAGCCGGCCGTGACCCATTATACCGTTATCCAAAGATATCCCCGGCACACGCTGCTCAGCCTGCGTCTGGAAACCGGCCGCACCCACCAAATCCGCGTCCATCTGGCCCATCTCGGCCATCCCGTGTGCGGCGACTCCGTCTATGGCCAGGCCTCCCCGCTCATCGCCCGACAGGCCTTGCACGCCGCCTGGACCTCATTCCTCCAGCCCCGCACCCAAACCCGCCTCGAGTTTGCAGTCCCCCTGCCCCCAGACATCCAGCATCTCCTCACCCTCATCTAATTGTCCGAATATTCCATAAGTTAATACGTCAGGCGTATCAACTTATGGAATTTTCTGATAATTTATCAGAAGTTGCTTTTTTGATTGGCGGTGGTCAATGTTCGCACCAGTACGGCGGCGGCTTCGCCGCGGGTGGTGTGATGAGCGGCGTTAAAGTTGACCCCGTCGCCTTTGATAATTCCCAGCCCCCAGCATAAGGCGGCATAGCCTTGCAGATTCGCATCCATACTGTTGAAATCCCGGAAAGGTGCTTGCAGAGCCGGGGACGGCATGTTGGCGATAAAGTCGACATCCAGCATCCGCACCATCAGTTGCGCCAGCAATCCGGTGGTCATGGGGGTTTGGGGATCCATTTTTTCCTTGAGCCATTGGCTGCGCAGAGCCTGGTCAATGATTTCCTCATCGCTGCCGCGGACGGGCTCATAATAGCCATTTCGCGCCATCACCATGACCCGCAGCATGGTCACCAGATTGATGGTTTCGTGGGGGTGGAAAGTTGTACCGTATTCCGTCATGATACCCGCCTGCCCGAGCATGGAGATTTCCTTTTCGGCAAAATGACCGGCGATATCCGTGAATGCCTGCGGCTGCAAAGCTTCTGCCACCGGTGTTCCGTCCCAGCTCAAGGGTTCGCCGCTGACCGCGTCAAACATGTTGCTTGACTGGTTTTGCACCTCGGCCCGGGGAATGTAAACCAGCTTGTATTCCCCCGAAGACTCATTGCGGGTGAGCAAATTCGGGTAGGTGAGCTCATAGCGCATGGTCAGGGGCTGATGCTGCAAATATACCTGATTGGCTTTTTCCATGTTCATCACCTGGGCCGGATCGGAAAATGTCAGCGTCGGCCATTCCAAACGATAGGAAGAGACCTGTTTGCTGCGACCGTCAACGGCGATGCTAATCCCCTGGTTCAGGCAGGGAATGCTGTTCTCCAGCCGGGTGAATTGGAACTGCCATTGAGCGGGATAAGGTGATTCCTTGACATATATTTCTTGATAAACATCTTTCTCCAGGCGCACCGAGTTTTGTTTTGAAGGCTGGATGCGGGCCAGGAAGTCACGGGCGATTCTTTCTGCGGCAGCCTTGTCCAGCATCGGTTTGACGTCATTCAAGTCGCCCCGGTCAATATAAAAATTGCGAATCTCGCCGCTCACGGCATCAACCTGCGCGCTGACATAAGCAGAACTGTTGACCTCCGTATCGTTGCGCCAGTTGAGGTTCCAGGTGCGCTTTTCCGGATCCTGATAGTCTTTGTATAGATTGGCTTCTTCCAGTTTGACATTGGCCGGTAAGCTCACCCACTGTTTGACCATGGAAACGGCCTTCTCCTGGGAGATCAAATTGAGCGTGCGCTCGACTTCCGCCTGTTCCTGCGGGCTCAAATCAGCCTGGGGGGCCGGCATGCTTTTTTCCATGGAACCCATGCCGCCGACATCGTTTATGCCGTAAATGCTTTGATTCTCGATCGGCTGTCCGCTGGCCGCATCAATCATTCCGCCGGAGTTGTGCATCAGGCGATACACCAGCAGCGGCTGGGCCTTCTCGTCACCCTCGCGCAGGATCGAATATTTGGGCGCGATATAATATTGCAGCTCCAGCATTTTGTTGGCCGCAAACACCTCGGCCGCTTTTTCTGCCGAGATGAATTCCGTTTTCGCGGGGATAATTTTGTCTGACCAGTTCAGGTCGTAGCTGTTGACGGTGCCATCGCCGGTGCTGATCTGGAGGGTGACTCCCTCGTTGCCCACCGGGATTTGGTTGGCCATCCGCTGCCAGCGCAGTTCATACTGTCCCCCCTGCCAGCTGCTTAAGGAAATGATCTGCTGGTTGGGCACATATTGCAGCTCGGCAACCCGGTCGGGAATCAACTTTTTCAGCAGCTCCAGGCCGATCTGCCGGGCCTGATCGATAGAAACAGCGGGAATCTCAGTGGTCTGACGCCCTTGTTTGTAGATATGCATGGAGGTAATCAACCCCGCCGTGGCATCGACCTCAGCGTTGAACGACCCCAGCCGGTTCTCCTTGTCGGTCCAGCTCAATGACCAGATTTGGATATTGTCCCGACTGCGGAAGCTGGACGTAAATTCGGTATACTCCGCCGGTATGGTGAAATTTTGTTTCACCTTTTGGATGGCCTGTTCCAGAGAAAGCGCCGCTTCCTTTTCCGCCGCCATGACCCCGGCCGGCAGCAGGGACAACAGCAGCAGGACCATCATCAGCAAACTCATACCCTTGCGCAATCGCTTCTTCATCCTCACACTCTCCTGTCTTTTATTGATGGTTGTTTTCCATCCCGGAGACCCCTGTCTCCCGGGTTCCGCCTGCAGAGAGGCGGCGGCCTGTCGAATTGACATTTTGCAGCTGCCAAAATGATCTTCTATTTGCATTTACGCATTACGGATATGTAGCTTACACCGGGGAAAGAATAAGATCGACCAAATTTTCTATTTCCGGCAACGGGCGAACGCTTTTAGAACTAACTCCTTAAGCGACAGATATAAAAACGGGAGCAGTTTTTTTATCTGCTCCCGCTCGGGTTGAACCTGGCGAGTGTTGCATCAATGTTCCGAAAAATATGCTCGATCAATTTTACCATTTCTTTTTCTATCGCATCCACAGGGCATCGCTGTGGAGCGACCCCAATGCTTTTCGTGCTACAACGCAGCCTGGTTTGACGATGCAGTTTGCGCCCGATCAAGCCCGGAAACGATTGCCCTGCCATCGTCCGCAGTGGGTGCTTCCCCACCCCCACACACCATGAAAACAGCGGTAATTTGGCTAGACGCACCGGTTGGCTAGACGCCTTCGAAGCCGCCCGCCTTCAGCTTTCTTTGAAAATACAGGAAAACCGGGAACGGAATGATGATCCAGCCCAGGCTCTTGATCAGGCTGTTTTTGGCCCGGTCGATCTGCCTTTGTTTTTCCGCCACGACCATGGCATCATAGTTGGCCTTGAGCTGTTCCTCCGTTAATTTGCTGACCTCCGTCGTCACTCCGCCTTCCTTGACCATTCTTTCCGTACTGTATAACTTGTAATCCTCAAAAGTCTGATGATAGGCAGTCGGAGCAACGATGTCGGCGGCGGCCATAAAAGCTGCCACGCCCCCGCCGATGGTCATCATCAAGGTTGCAAACAGCACTAGATAAACATACACCTTCTTGATCATATCTTCGCCTCCATTTTTCGATTCGCCGCGCACACCGACGATGAACAGAACGACCAGCGCCACGACACCTAATAAAACCAGCAGTGATACCGCCATACTCATAGGACACCTCTATTCCGTATAAGATCTGTACAACAACGATATATGCTGATTATATCCCATAACTTGCACCCACAACAAAAATAAGTCAAGCACCAGGCCGCTCACCTCGCTAAATGTTCAGAATATTCCATAAGTTAATGCGTCAGGCGTATTAACTTATGGAATATTCTGAATTTTGTGGATAAAAATCCAGCCGGGAAAATACATTCCCGGCTGGAAAAAGAGAGGGGTTATGGAAGACGAAAGGGTCTTCAGACTGTCACTATTTATCCCATTTACCTTCGGAACGGAGTCTGGCAACTACTTTTTCGGCCAGTTCGATCAGGGCGGGGACGTTGACTTTTCCGACCCGGGTTGCCGGGAGGGGTTCGTCCACCGGCCACAGTTCAACGTGAATCGGCCGCTTGTACGCAGCCATGTTTTTGCAATACTCAAGGATCTCTCCCGGGGTGAGTTCCACACCGGGTTTGGGCTGCACATAAGCAAACACACCGTCCACGAACACTTCATGTGGCATTCCCAGCACCTGGGCCTGGGCCACCTTGGGATGCCGGGAGATATAGTCGGTAACTTCGTCAGGGAACACCAGGAAGCCCTTGGGTTTGATGACAAACTTCCGGCGCCCGGCAAACTTCAGTCCCATATAGCTGCCGAAATCATGAAAATAGCCCATGTCTCCGGTATAGAGGATGCCTTCTTTGGAGATGGCAGCAGCAGTCGCTGCCGGGTTATTGTAGTAACCCAGGAATACGATAGGCCCATGCACGCAAATCTCCCCGACTTCTCCGGGGGGCATTTCCTCACCGGCGGTGCCGTCCTCATTCATGGGCTGCCGGATGGTAACTGGCGCATATTCCGGAAACACCTGTCCGACCTGACCGGCCATTTCTTCCAGGGAAATGCCGCGGGGGGTGGCGGTAAAATAGCCGGCACACTCGGTCATTCCCAAAGATGTCCCGAAAGTCGCAGCCATCGTCGACATCTTCTCCAGGAAGGGTACGTCCACCGCACTGCCGCCGTAGAGAATATAGCGCAGACTGCTCAGATCATAGCTGGCATAGTTGGGATCGAGCCACAGCATGCGGAACATGGTGGGCACGCCTCCCCACCACGTGGGACGGTACTTCTGGATGCAGCCCAGCACCGCCTGGGGGTTGTACATACTAAGGGAAACCACCGTGCCGCCCACGAACCAGACCGTCATCGGTCCCTGGCAGGTGCCCGCCACATGGCTGGTAGGCATGGAATTCAGATACCGGCTGTCCGTCCCGTACAAGCCAACTTCACGCGAGAATACCGCGTTGTTGGTGATGGTATTTTCATGACAAATCAGCGCCGGTTTGGGCTCCCCGGTTGAACCGGTGGTAAAAATAATAATGTGGGCATCGCGCTTTCCCAACTGATCGTATTCCTGGCGCAGTGACTCGATCAAAGCGCTGTCCTGTTTTAATTCCTCCAGCGCCGCGGGTGCGAAATATTCGTCAAAATTCAGGCAGCCCTCGAGAAAATCTCCTTCTTTGCCGCCGGGGGTATATTGTATATAATGTTTGACCGAAGGAACCGCCTGCTGCACTTCCTTGACCAAATCGCGAAAATCACGAATAGGCGTGTTGCCCAGACAGAAGAAGGCCACCGGGTTGATCTTGCTCATGTCACGAACGACTTCATGTCCCATCAGACGGACATCCAGCGGGGTCATCACCGCGCCGACGGTTGCGCAGGCATAAGTCAGCATGTAAAACTCCGGCCAGGCCAGCCATTGGGCCACCACGATGTCGCCTTTTTTAATCCCCATTTTCTTCAGACGCAACGCATACAAGGTGATCATCTCGTCAAACTCTTGGTAGGTATAGCTTTTGCCGGTATCGGCACTAACCAGGGCGGGATTGTCAGGGGTAATGGCGGCCCATTTCTTAATATAATCAGTCAGCAGCGGCAGCTTCCATTTCTCCATTAGATTTTCCTGCAACGGGATTATGCTCATCGTTCATCATCCTTTCTGTTTTGGCTTGTTACTTACTGTTAGATAAACTAGCAAAAACTATACCAGATGCCCGCAGAAAAACCTGTCCGCAATAAAAAGCCGACAGGTTGGGAATGTTTGGCTTGGACGCTTTATTGTTGGCACGGTCCAGGGCCTTGTTCAATTGTAAACCACTGTTCATAGTTTGAACATTTATGAACAACACTAAACAGTCTGGTCATCTACTTTGTACTTGCTCATTTTTTTGTAAAGGGTGGTGCGGGACATCCCCATTTCCCGAGCGATCCGGCTGATATTTCCGTTATAAAGCTGCAGCAATTCCAAGATCCGGGCGCGTTCCCGGTCCTCCTGTTGCTGTCTACCGGCCTGTCTGGCATCCCAGATGCTTTTTCCCTCCCCGTCTTCCTGCGCAGGCATGCTCTTCTGGACAGGGGTTTCGCGATGCAGTAATTTGGCAGCCAACGTCCCGGAAGGCAATTCCATATCGCTGAGCCGTCCTCCCCTGGCAGCGAGCAGCATGCTTTCCGCCACGTTCTGCAGTTCCCTGACGTTGCCGGGCCAGTCATACGCTTCCAGATGCCCCATTATTTTCGGCGCCAGGCAGTCCCGATCATTTTCCCGGAAAGCATCATTGCTGCGGAGAAAATGATGGAACAACAGCCGGATATCCTCACGGCGTTCCCGCAGCGGCGGGATGCGAATGGAAATCACATTGAGGCGGTAATACAAATCCTGGCGGAAACGTCCGTGCATCATTTCGGTATGCAGATCCTTGTTGGTAGCACAGATAATGCGCACATCCACCGGGATGGCCTGGTTGCCGCCAATCCGGGCGATGCTCTTGTCCTGGATCACCCGCAGCAGGGCCGCTTGCTGCTCAAACGGCATATCGCCAATCTCGTCGAGAAAGATGGTGCCCCCCGAGGCCAGTTCAAATTTCCCCGGGTTGCCGCCCTTGCGGGCACCGGTGAAGGCACCCTCAGCATAGCCGAACAGTTCACTGCCAATCAGTTCCCGCGGGATGGCCCCGCAGTTTAAGGCGATAAACGGACCCTTGCTGCGTCGGGAATAATTATGGATTGATTGGGCAAACAACTCCTTGCCGGTCCCGCTCTCTCCTTCGATCAGCACATTGCTGGTGCTGGCCGCAGCCATTTTGGCATTTTCAATCAGATCCAGCATAGCCCCGTTACCGGTAATGATATCTTCAAAGCGGAATGTTGCCTTGGCTCCGCTGAAACGGTTGACGAGCTGGCGAATTTCCTTGATGGGGCGCAGAATCAGCAGACCGCTGACGACCACCCCAGCCTCATTGACGATGGGTGTGCCGGATGCCAGGAAATGCACCTGATCGCCCGGCGTGCCATAGATGACCTCTTCGTCCTGGAACGAAATGCGTTTGTCAAACAGATCATTAATGAAGTGACTTTTGCCCGTCCGGACATCTTTTTGCAGTTTTGTCCGGATTTTTTCCAGCCAGTCACCCCAATTCTGTTTAAACACCTGGTTTAACAGCTCGATTTCGCCCTTGCGGTTGACCACTACCACCCCGTCTGACATGTTGGTGACAACATTGTTGAGGTTGCGGTTCAGCAGAGTCAGTTCATTGTTTTTCAGGCTCAGTTCCTCGGTACGCTGGCGCACCCGCAGTTCCAGTTCATCCCGCGCGGCTTGCAGCTGTTCTTTTAAAAGCTTTTTTTCAGTAATGTCATAGGCGCCCACGATGCCCAGGATTTCGCCTTTCATACGCGTCGTGGCGAAAAAGACGTCCACCCAGATGGCCTCGCCGTTTTTCTTGACAATCTTGAATTCATAATTGGAGGTGACCTCCTTGCCCTGCAAGCGGGCCAAACCCCTTTCCCGAATCAGGTCACGATAATCCGGGTGGCAGATATCCCAGAAGTCCTTTTGCGTCATTTCTTCAAATGTAAAGCCCAGTGTCTTCTCCACTGCCGGGTTCACATAGATGACCCGACTATTGCGGTAAACATAGACCAGCACCGGGATGTTTTCCGTCAGTTGACGGTAGGAGTCAGCATCATTGATATAATTCTTGATTTCCTCTTCCCATGAACGTTTTTCCCGGTCCGTTGCTCTATTGCTTTTTCCAGCCATTTCATCCACCCCCGCGCAAATCTTCTCCTAACAAAGATTTTACACGAAGCAATAAATAAAGCAAACGTCAGACCGCTCACCTCGCCGATTATTCAGAAAATTCCATAAGTTAATACGCCTGACGTATAAACTTATGGAATTTTCTGAACATTTTTGAGCTTATTGGTCAGGCACTTGCATTTTTTTATTGAACGTATATGCTCTGATATTGCTGCTGCGCTGCCTCCAACTGAGGTATGCCGCGATCACATCTTAAACTTAGCAAGGAGCAGTGTTTCTCACATGCATCACAGAACAAGCTGCCCAGATACTCATTCAGCGAAGGTTTATCGTTGCCGTTGTCGGAAGCGATATTGCTGTC